>Ga0209526_10001447_pt1 | contig 15898 bp, 15 predicted proteins | sample JacPinW_OM2H0_M1_FD_188566 | JGI IMG/M metagenome (GOLD analysis project Ga0209526, IMG submission 188566) | Forest soil microbial communities from Algoma, Ontario, Canada - Jack Pine, Ontario site 1_JW_OM2H0_M1 (SPAdes) (version 2) | ecosystem: Environmental > Terrestrial > Soil > Boreal... | reverse complement strand
ACATCGACGTCGCCGAGGATGCGGTGCAGGAGGCATTCGCCGTAGCCCTGGGCAAGTGGCCGGGCGACGGCCTGCCGCCCAACCCGGGCGGCTGGATCACCACCACCGCCCGCAACCGTGCCATCGACCGCCTGCGCCGCGAGTCGCGTGGACGGGAACTGCTCAGCGAGGTGGCGGTCCTATCGCCCGGCACCAGCGATCCCGGTATGCCCGAGGAGGCGGGGCCCATGCAAGACGACCGGCTGCGTCTCATCTTCACCTGCTGCCACCCGGCGCTGTCCACCGAAGCGCAGGTAGCCCTCACGCTCCGGCTGCTCGGCGGCCTGTCGACCAAGGAGGTCGCACGATCCTTCCTGGTGGCCGAGCCGACGATGGCGGTGCGTCTCGTGCGGGCCAAGCGCAAGATCAAGGCTGCCCGAATCCCGTACCGCGTGCCGGAGGATCACGAGCTGCCGGGCCGGCTGCGCCCGGTGCTGGCCGTCGTCTACCTCATCTACACCGCCGGGCTGACCAGCCCGGCCGAACCGGGTCTGTGCTCAGAAGCGATCCGGCTGGCCCGGATCCTGGCCGCCCTCATGCCCGACGAGCCAGAGGTGGCCGGGCTGCTGGCGCTGCTGCTCTTGACCGAGTCGCGCCGCGCGTCGCGAACCCGGCCCGATGGCTCCCTGGTCCTGCTCGCCGAGCAGGACCGCAGACGATGGGACCAGGCCTTGATCGAGGAAGGCCAGGCGATAGTCCGCTGGTGCCTTCGCCGCGACCAGCCCGGTCCCTACCAGATCCAGGCCGCCATCAACGCCGTGCACGCGGACGCCGCGGCAGCCGCGCAGACGGACTGGCCGCAGATCGTCGCCCTCTACGACCAGTTGCTCGCGGTCGCCCCCACGCCCGTCGTGGCCCTCAACCGCGCCATCGCCATCGGCGAGGTGCAGGGCCCCGCCGCCGCCCTGGCGCTCGTCGACCAGCTGGAGCTGGACAACTACCACCCGTACCACGCCACGCGAGCCGATCTCCTGCACCGGCTGGGCCGCAACAACGAAGCCGCGGCCGCCTACCAGCGTGCGGCCGACATGGCACCGACGGATGCCGAGCGGGACTTTCTCAGGCTCGGCGGCCGAGCCTCCCGCTAAGGCGCGCCTCCTATGTCAGTGGTCGGGCTATGCCAGGTGGTCGGCCTATACCAGGTGGTCGGCGTCGAGGCCGGGCCGGGTGAACTCGCCACCGAGGTAGGCGAGCACCGGGTCGGCCGGGTCGGGCTCGCCATGCTCCGCGATGATCTCGGCGGCATAGGCCTCCGCATCATCGCGGGGCTGGTAGCCGAGCGCCCGCGCCTCGTCCAGCGATACCCAGCCGCCCCGGGTGTTGGCCGACACCCCGAAGATCACCCGGAAGCCAGGCCGCTCGGCGGCCAGGCACGCCTCGAACAGGCGCCCGGCGTCGTCCGGGGACAGCCAGGTGGACAACGACCGCACGGTTGTCGGCCGCTCGTCGCAGGTCAGGATCCTGATGCAGATCGCATCCAGTCCGTACCGGTGGTGATAGAGGGCGGCGAGGCCCTCAGCCGCCACCTTGGACACCCCGTAGTAGGTGTCGGGCGCGGGAAAGGCGTAGTCCCGGACGGGGAAGGCCGACCGGGGGGTGAACCCGACCGCGTGGTTGGACGAGGCGAAGATCACCCTGGGCACCCCAGCGCGGCGGGCCGCCTCGAACACGGCATAGGCCCCCTGGATGTTGATCTCCATGATCCGATCCCACGGGGCCTCGCCCGCCAGGCCCGCGAGATGGATCACGGCATCGGCCCCCGCGCTGGCCTCGGTCACCGCGGCACAATCGGTGACGGACGCCAGGATGAATTCCTCTGCGGCTCCGGCAGGCGCGCCGGCCAGGGCGGGTGGAGGGACCACATCCAGCAGGCGCAGCGTCCGGCCGGGCCGGGCCAGCCGCGGCCGCAGCATGGCGCCGATCTGGCCGGACCCGCCAGTTATCAGGATCGTCGGCACGCCGGTCAACATTACGCCTTCACCGCCCGGCCGACCGGTCGCCAGGATCACCGCCGGCCGGTCGACCGGCCAGGATCACCGCCGGCCGGTCAGCGCGGGTCGGGCTCGGGGTTCCGTCCGGGCCTGGCCAGGAACCCGAAATCGCAGCCCTTGTCGGCCTGGGTCACGTGCTCGCTGTACAGCGCGCCGTAGCCGCGCTCGAACCGCGGCGGTGGCGGCTGCCAGGCGGCGCGCCGGCGGGAGAGCTCATCATCATCCACTTCGAGGCGCAGCGACCGCTCCGCCACGTCGAGAGTGATCAGGTCACCGGTGCGCACCAGGGCGAGCGGGCCGCCGACAAACGACTCGGGCGCCACATGCAGGACGCACGCGCCGTAGCTGGTGCCGCTCATCCGCGCGTCGGAGATGCGGACCATGTCCCGCAGGCCCTGGGTGAGCAGGTAGTCGGGGATCGGCAGCATGCCGTACTCGGGCATGCCCGGGCCGCCCCGCGGGCCCGCGCTGCGGAGCACCAGCACGGAATCGGGCGTGATGCCCAGCCGGGGATCGTTGATCTGCTGCTGCATCTGCTGATAGCTGTCGAAGACGACCGCGGGGCCGGTGTGCTTGAGCAGCGCGGGGTCAGCGGCGATGTGCTTGATGACCGCGCCGTCCGGCGCGAGGTTGCCGCGCAGCACGGCCAGGCCTCCCTCGGCCGCCAGCGGCCGGTCCGGGGACCGGATCACGTCCTCGTTGTGCACGATCGCGTTCTCAAGCTGCTCACCCAGCGGCCGGCCGGTCGCCGTGATCCGCTCCAGGTGCAGCGCGCCTGGCACCCCGGCCAGCTGGCCGAGCAGCGCGGGGAGCCCGCCCGCGTAGTAGAAGTCCTCCATCAGGTATGCGCCGCTGGGCCGGATGTTCGCGAGCACCGGGACCCGCCGCGAGATGGCGTCGAAGTCGTCCAGGGTGAGCGGCACCCCGCACCGGCCAGCCATGGCGATGAGGTGGATGGCCGCGTTGGTGGACCCGCCCAGCGCGAACACAGTGGCGACCGCGTCCTGGAACGCTTCGTGGGTGAGCAGCTGGCTTATCGTTAGGTCATCCCAGACCATCTGAACGATCCGGCGGCCGCTCGCGGCCGCCATCCGGTAGTGCGCCGAGTCGACGGCAGGGATGGAAGCGGCGCCGGGCAGGGTGAGGCCGAGGGCCTCCGCGGCGGACGTCATGGTCGAGGCGGTGCCCATGGTCATGCAGTGACCGGGCGAGCGGGCGATGCCGCTCTCCACCTCCGCCATCTCACAGTCACCGATCAGGCCTGCGCTCTTGTCGTCCCAGAACTTCCACAGGTCGGTGCCGCTGCCGAGGGTCGTGCCGCGGTAGTTCCCGCGGAGCATGGGCCCGGCCGGGACGAAGATGACAGGCAGGCCCGCGCTGGCGGCCCCCATGACCAGCGCAGGCGTCGTCTTGTCGCAGCCGCCCATCAGCACCGCGCCGTCCACCGGGTAGGAGCGCAGCAGTTCCTCGGCCTCCATCGACAGCAGGTTGCGGTAAAGCATCGGGGTGGGCTTGCAGAACGTTTCCGACAGCGTGGCCACGCCGAATTCCACCGGGAAGCCGCCTGCCTGCCAGACCCCGCGCTTGACCTGCTCGGCCCGCTCGCGCAGGTGCATGTGGCAGGGGTTGATGTCCGACCAGGTGTTGAGGATCGCGATGACCGGCTTGCCGAGGTGCTCCTCCGCGCCCAGGCCCAGCTGCCGCATCCGGGAACGGTGGCTGAATGCGCGCATGCCCTCGCCGCCGAACCACGCGGCACTGCGCAGCTCCCCGGGCGCCCTGGTCACAGCTGGGCCTCGGGGCCCGCTTCCATGCCCCAGTCCGCGAGGATCTCGGCGATCTGGGCTCGCACCGGGCCGGGCAGGCCGCGGCTGGGCGGGCGGACGTCACGGCGGCAGAGGCCGAGCTGGGCGAGTGCCTCCTTGACGACGCTGACGTTGTCCGCGGACGAATCCGCGGCCCGCAGTTCCTCGAACGGACGGCACAGGTCCCACACCTTCATCGCCGCGCCCAGGTCGTTGCCGCGCAACGCGTCGAGCATCCCGAGGGACAGCTGCGGCGCGACGTTGGCGAGACCTGAGGTGAAGCCGCGCGCGCCGGAGGCCCAGCAGCTCGGCGCGGTCAGCTCCGCCAGCCCCGCCAGCCAGGTGAACCGGTCCAGGCCAGCGTCCCTGGCCACCGCCGCGAACTGCACGGCGTCACGCACCCCGTACTTGACCGCCACGACGTTGGGGCACAGCTCGCCGAGGCGGGCGATGTGCCGGCCGCCGATGCGGGCATCACGGATGTAGAGCACGACTCCCAGGTCGGCCACCGCTTCGGCGATGGCCTGGTGGTAGTCGACCCAGCCGTCCGCCGACATGTACGGGGTGACCGGCTGGTGAACCATGATCATGCGAGCGCCTGCCGCACGCGCGTGCTCCGCTGCGGCGATCGCGGCCGGGATATCATGGCCGACGCCCACCAGCACCTCCGCCCGGCCGCCGGTGGCGGCTATCGCCGACCGCGTCGCGGCCAGGGCCTCGCCCGCGGTCAGCGTGTAGAACTCGCCGGTGTTGCCATTCGGGGTGATCACGGTGATGCCGGCCTCGATCATGCGGCCGATCAGCCTGGCGTGGGCGTCGGTGTCGATCTCCCCGGCCGGGCCGAACGGGGTGACCGGGATGGCGGCCACCGTGGCCAGGATGCTGCGCATCCGCTCAGCGGTGGTGGGCTCAAGGCGCATCGGCACTCCCGGTGGTCACCGTGGCCAGCAGCTGGTTACCGCGTGCGAGGTACTTTCCGCAGTGGAAATGACTTTACGCTACGAGCACCGCACTGCCGTCACCATGATCAGGGCCGACCGGCCGGGTCTCCTAGGCGGCCGGAACGGTTACCAGGTCCTTCCCGCCTGCGGATATCTCGAACCCGCGGACGTCGGAGGCAGGCAACGACGCTGAGGCCGGGTACCACACATCCTGGTGATCACGGGAAACGGTCCAGCCCCCCGCGGCGGTTTCCTGCCCGCGCGAGTTCACTACCCATACCTGGCAGGCGGTCCCGGCGGGAATCCCGCTGATATGCACATCCATCTTGGTTCCCCATGCCTGGGGCCCGTAGTCCACGGTCGCCCTGGCCAGCGTCACGTGGTTATGCGATGAGACCGTCTTCCAGGAGGCCTGGCTTGATTCCAAGGACCCGGCCGGGCTCAGCACCCGTTGCACGGCGACAGAGCCGCTGGCGACGATGGCGAGCGCGGCGGCGGCGGCGGCCACGGCACGCCACCTCCGCTGGCTGCGGATCCGGACGGTCTGTTCAAGCAGCCGGGGCAGCGACTCGGCTGGGAGATGGCCGTAGCTGTCCCATCCGGCCTCGTCCCTGGCCAGGCCCTCTGCCTCGGCGGCCGAGACCCGGCCGAGCAGGGCTGGCAGGCTGGCCAGCCCGGCTAGCTCCTCCCGGCAGGCATGGCACCGGGCCAGGTGCACGTCCACGAGCGCGCGTCCGGCCGGATCGATGGCGCCCAGCACATAGACACCGAGCACGCGCCGGTTTTCACCGCAGTCTCTGGTGCCCGTCATGGCGCGAGTCCCTGCTTGCCCCGTGCCGGCTTCGCCGCGCGCGGCGCAGCGAGCGCCGTGGACTGCAATGTGGTCATACCAGTACAACGTCCCGCCCTGGCCTGCGGGTTCATTGCCTTGGCTCCCTGGACGAGCCCATCGCGTCACGGCGGGCGTTTCCGCGCTACGCCCGTGCCGGCGTAGTCCGCGGAAACGCCCCGCTCCCGGCCGCTGCGCTGCGTCAGTACATCTCGACGCAGTCGTAGCTGTAGCCGGGGCTCAGGTAGCCGCCGAGGCCACCCGAACCGCTGAGGACCGTGATGGTCATCGTGTTGGTCCCGGCCACGAAGGCGCTGGCCGGGACGTTGTACGTGTACAGCGCGTTGTTGCCGCGGTAGGTGCCTATCGTCAGGCTGCGCGAGTTCGGCTGGGCGGAGGCGCCCGGCCCGGGCGAGGCCCAGTTGTTCACGGTGATCTGCGGCCGGCCGCCGGCGTAGGCGGCGGTGATCCCAATCCGGACCGTCCTCGCCGCGATCTGGCCCGAACTCAGGGTGAACCTGACCGTGGTGGGATTGTTGATGGCCTTCCACTGGTAGGCGGGGAACTGGGCGCTGCTGCTGCCCACGGTGTAGGTGATCGGCCCCCAGTGCGCCATCCGCGTATCGGAGGGGTGCATGAAGGTCAGATTGGCCGAGTTCAGGAACCCGCTGGGGGTGCCGTCCCAGGTGCCGATCCGGAAGATGGGGCTGGCCGGGGTAAACCACGCCGAGGCGATGTTCTGCCCGGAGGTCGTGGAGCCGGCGTTGACCGTCACCGTCCTGGTGGCCACGCCAAGTTCACCCTGGTAGAGCGTCTGGGTGTAGGTCCCCGGTTTCATGGCCGGGCTGGTGAAATTGCCGTTGGACGGCAGCGCCGTCCAGTACTGCGCCTGGCTGCTCGCCCAGCCCACGGTGACACCTACGCCACCCGCGACACCCGACGCGGTCCCGCTGACAAAGCCGCGGCCGGACGGGGCCACCGAGCCGGCGAAGCCGAAGTTGTACATGAAGCTCATGTCCGGCGCGGCCGGCGTGCTCGTGCCCGCGACCATCAGCGCGTACGGGCCGTACAGCACCCCGAGCCGCTGTGGCTCGGTGTCGTTGTGGCCCGACCACATGTAGTTGTAGACCTCCACCGAGGCACCCGTTCCCTGCTGCTCGATGTCGCGGAAGAAGGGGCCGCCCGAGCTGCTCTCCCTGAGGCCGTAGGCCATGTACACGCCAATGCCACTGCCCGTCACGCCGCGCGGCGTCAGGTTCATGGCCTGGCGGTTCGAGTAGTACTTCGACCGGGTCTGGCCATTGACCAGGAAAATGTCCTTTGACTCGATCGTTGTCCCGCCGTTGATGTCCGATGGGGTGTTGATGTTGGTGAGGATGTTGCGGTTCAGGTACTGGATCCAGCGCACTTCCCCGGCGGAGCCCACGTAGGTGGCCATGTAGACGTTGTTCTGCCCGTTCACCGCCACGTAGTAGTGGCGCAGCGGGCCGCTGCCGTACCAAGTGCTCGTGGACGCGGTGATGATGATGAAGTTCCCGGTCTGCTGCGCGGTCACGGTGGGGCTGGGTATCCCGGACTCGACGTGCGACTCGTTGGTCCCGGACGGCTGCAGCTCGGTGCCGTTGATGTTCAGCGATGTCATGCCGCCGGTACTCTGGTGGATCTTGAATACGAGACCGGCGCCGGTGGTGATTGTGAAAAACCCGCCGCTGCTCGTGAAGCCAAACGAAGCCGCGCTGGCCGCCGGGGCAGCCGACGCTAGTTCGCCAGCGGCCACACCGCCGAGTCCGATCACCAGGCCGCCGACGCCAGCCCGGGTGAGGAACTCGCGCCTGCCGAGCGGCCGGGGCTGCGGCGGGGTTGCTGAATCGGTCATGGTGATGCCTCTCTGGTCCGGCCGCGCCTACAGGCCCGGGTAACTGGGGAAGCTGCAGGACGGCACGCTGCCGCTGCCGCTGATAGGGGTGACCGTCACGTCTGTGCCCGACGGGGAGATGTTGGCGTTGAAGGTGCCGACGCTGGCGAACTCGGCGGAGCTGCTGGTCGCGTCGAGGCTGACGTTCTCCAGCGTCAGCCCGAGCAGATGGGAGGAGTTGTAGCCGTCGATCACGGACTGGGCACTGGACTGCGAGCTGACCGACTTGAGGCCGTTGACCACGATGTTGGTGTAGTAGGGCGTCGTCGAGCCGTTGCCGGTTGAGTAGAACGGGTTGAACTCCAGCGCGTGCCTGACCCCCGTCAGGCACGTGCCGTCGTAGGTCACCTGGTTGACCGTGCCGCCCTCGCTGGAGCTGGTCTTGATGCGGATCCCGTTGTTGTCGGTGCTCACGTTCCCTGAGCTGTCGACCCCGCTCACCGTGTTGTTGGTGACCAGGATGTTGCTGACCCCGAACTGGGTCTGGCTGCCGATCGATATCCCGTGCGTGCCGTAGAAGTGGCTGTTCTCGATCGTCATGTTGGATGCGGCAGCGGAGTTGGTCTTGATCGCTATCCCGTCGTCGCCGTCCTGGATGTAGGAGTCGTTGACGGTGACGTTGGTGGCGCTGTCCGGATCGATGCCATCGGTGTTCCGCGCGGTGGCCGGGGTCTTGATCCGGATTCCCCAGACGGTGAGCCCGTTGCCGCCCTCGAAGTAGAGGTGGAAGATGGGCGCGTTCACCAGGTCAACGTCGTAGACGACCAGGTTGTTGACGCGGCGCGCCTCGATCAGGCGTGGGTTGTTCTGCTTCTGGCCGGCGGTCTTGGCCGCCTGCGCGAGATCCCACCAGGTGCCGCTGGTGCCCAGGATGGCCTGGTCGCCGCGGCCGTTGATGGCGCCCTGCCCGCCGCCCGAGCCCCGCGTTCCCATGATCGCGGCGTTGGACCCGGTCACGTTGATGAACGGCGCGCAGCCGTTACCGCTGGAAGCAACAGTCCCGCAGGTCGCCTGACCGGAGACCTGGTAGTTGGCGGGGTTGCGGGATGCGTACAGCGTGGCGCCGTCGTCGATCAGCAGGGTGACGCTGGCCGGCAGGGTGAGCGGGCCGCTCAGGAAGGCATTGTTGCTGCCGCCCGGTGCCAGCACCACCGCCCGGCCGGAGCCGCTGCAGCTGTTGAGGGCGGCCTGGATCCTGGAGGTGTCCGGGGGCGACGACTCAGCGCCGCTGCTGAACTGCTCGTTGCTGGTCGCGAGCTGCGCGCTCAACGTTGTGCAGGCGGCTGGCACGGTCGGCTGGCTCACTGTGCGGCTGTCGCCGGTGGCCAGCGTCACGCCGGGTGGGCCCTGCGTCTGAGTCGGCGTCGGCGTCGGCGTCGGGGTCGGGGTGATGGTGGGAGTGGCGGTCGGCGTGGCGGTCGAGGTGGGGGTCGCGGTCGTCGCCGATGGAGACGGCGAGGCACCGCCGCACGCGGCGCCGTTGAGCGTGAACGCGGTGGGGTTCGCATTCGTGCCGCTGAAGGTGCCGTTGAAGCCGACCGTCGTGGTGCCCCCGGCGGCCAGGGAGCCGTTCCAGCTCGCGCTGGTCACCGTGACCGTCTCGCCGCTCTGCGACCAGGTGCCGTTCCATCCCTGGGTCACCTGCTGGTTGCCGGGGAAGGTGAAGCCCAGCGTCCACGCGCTGACCGCCGAGCCCCCGTTGGTGATCGCGACGCTGGCCGTGAACCCGCCCGGCCAGCTCGACGTGACGGAGTAGGTGACCTGGCACGCCGTCGTGGCGGTCAAGGCCATCGGGACGACGACGAATCCCGTCCCGGCAATGAGAGCGCTAACACCGAGCGCGGCAGCCAACGCACTAGCCGGGTTGCGCGGGCGTGGCATCCGGAATCTCACGGACGTTCCTCCTCGACCAACAGCGGGGGCAGGCCGACGCACGACCCCCCGCCGCCAGGCCGGGCCGCCCGCGGAGCATGTCTCCGTGCGGGCACGTCCTGTGCAGAAACGCACGCTCCGCGCGATGGTAGGGCCGCCGCGACGGCCGCGTCCAAGGCCCCGGGACGGCGCGGCTGCCGCGGGCCGTATCGACACTGGTGACACGGCGCTCGGCGGCCGACGCCGGATGAAAGCCGCATGAAAGGGCACCGGACAGACCGGCTTACGGCGGTGTCCCGCACCGGAACGCTCGCGGCCAGGAAGCGAAGTGCCGGACGGGCTCATCGCCCGGCAAACTCCAGTCCCGCCGGGGCCGCCATCTCCTCCATGCGCCCCTCCCTTGTCCTGGGACGTCTGCTCATGGAACGCCCTCGAAGCGGGCCTTACCGAGGTAGCGCCGGGGCAGGCGATTTCTCTCCATATCTCAACGCGGATGACCCGACTGGCCGTAATTGGCCTGGATAGGGCCACCAAACGGGTAGGTTGAGATTGCACCGAAACGGTGCCGATATGAGATTGCACCAAACGGTGCTGGGGGGATTGAAATGGATAATCACATATTGCGAACGGCTGCGATATTCAGCGCGCCGGCCGCGGCGCTGGCGTTCACGCTGGCAGCCCCCGGCGCATCCGCGTCCCTGACTCCGACCGTGGCGCTGCCCTGTCACGCCTCGATGAGCAACAGCCATCCGAAGGACTACACCAGCACTGACGTGCGGGTGAGCACCGTGGGGCACGCCGGCGTGACAACCGTTGCGCACTATAAGACGGTCAACCGCAAGCACTCTGGCACAGCGAACGCCAAAGGGCTGGCCTCAATTCGGTACTACATCAGCGGGGCGACACCCGGGTATCGCGTGAAGGTCAGCGTGTCGGTCAAGTCCGGCAGCCGGACCGGCAGCTGCTCGACGTCGTTCACGCCCCACAGATAGTGACCTGAGGGCGCGTCGGCGGGGTTCGCGTGCGGCGGCAAGCGGATGGCGCAGCGCCGGTACTCACGGAACTCGCCGACGCTGCCGTCCTGACCGACCTGCGGTGGGACGGCTCCTGGAACCAGCGCTGGTAGTCTCTCGGCCTTTGTAAGTGCCCCCGCGACCGCGACGCACGACCACGGCAGCCGCCGGGCTGAGAATGCGGCCGTGCCAGGTCCGCCCCCAGTTGCGGGTGATGGAGACGGCCGACACAATCGCCGTGGCTGGCCTGGCCACCATAAGGCTGGCCGCCAGTTGCGCCGGACCGGGGCGGCCGTATCAGGCTGTGATCACCTTGCGCGCCCCGCTGGGCTGGCGCGTGCTCCTCGATCCCGGGAGCGGCCTCCCGGTGTTCCTCGCCCGGTGTTCCTCGCCCGGCGTTGTTGCCCGGATCGTTCTCGGCTGACTACTGTTGTCATGCCGGATAGATGAAGGGCACCGCTGTTAGAACCTAGCCGCCTCGCATAGGGCCGAGCCAGGCATGGCCTGGCCGTTGCCCCGGTCGGCTGTGCCCGGAACCCTCCGATCCTCCATATCGCCGCGCATCGCTGGCCGCCCTCGGGAAGCCAGCGACCCGGCGGCCGGCTCATGCCTGCGAGGCCGCGGCACACTCACACTCGCACTCACACTCACACTCACGCGCTCACGGTGCGGTGCCGCCGCGATTCCGCGCGCCCGAAGTCCTCCCTGTGGGCGACCGGCATGATGCGCCAGCGCTGGGATGGCGCTTGGCCGCACGCCTGGAGCGTGCACAATCTTCGAAGAAAGGGACGATGATCATGAACAAGGAAGAGCTGCTCGAAAGGTACGAGGCGCTGGGCGAGATGGACGACTTCCTGGAGGCCAAGCGGTTGTTCGAGCATGACCTTGGCGAGCAGGCCAGCGAGCTCCAGCTCCGTCAGTATGGCTACCTGCTCGAATGCCATGGGCGTTACGCGCTCAGGCGGGCGGTGGAGTTGTATGAGCGCGCGATCGCGCTCGACCCGGACGCGGACCTGGTGCGCTGGCAGTGGATGAACGCGAAGGCGGCGCTTCGCGAGTCGGACCACGCGGTCACGCTGTACAAGAAGCGGGTTGCCGACTCGCCCGGGGACGTGCGGGAGCTACGTTTCCTCTCGTCCGCCTACCTGTTGGCGAACGACTTCGAGGCGGCGGGAAAGGTTATCGACGCCGGGATCGAGCTCGCGCCCGGCGACCCGGCGTTGATGTCATCCCGGGGAGAGGTGAAGGCGGCTAGGGGTGATCCCGAGGGCGCCCTCGCGGACTGGCGTCGCGCGCTTGAGCTCGACCCCGAGAACCTCGGTCCCGTTTACCTCAGCGCCTTCCTGTTCGAGCGCGAGGGACGGCTCGACGAGGCCGCCGAGTCGTGGCGTTACATCGTGGACTACTGCGACGCGCGCGGTTGGGACTTGACGGCCGTCTGGCCCAGACAAGAACTCCAGCGGCTGCGTGGGCTGCTCACCGAACATTGAGACCCGGACGGTGAGTCACCCAGGCGGCTAGCCATGCGGCGTTCTCGTGCGCTGGCTGCGGCCCGCGCCGTGAGCAGGGGGATGGAGGCGATCTTGTCTTCGGTCAGGTGCTCCCAGTAGAGGCCGCCGGGGCGCAGCGGAGGTCCGCACTCGATCACTTCGTCTGGCGTGACGACCAGGTCGACGCTGAAGTCGTGCTCGGTCTCCGGAAGTGCTTCGTCGATGACTTGCAGGGGGTGGACGGTCGTAGCGATCACCGTCTGCGGGCCGATTAGCCCGGCCTCCTGAAGCAGCGCGACCTCGATGTCTGAGTAACCTGCGCCTTTGCCCAGCCGCGCGCCGTTCCGGTTCACCGCGACGCTGCCGCAGATCACCAGATCGACGGGCCGCATCTCATCCACGCCGATCTTCCGGGCCGTTCTGGCGGCTCCTTCCCTCGATGCTGCTTCGGCGAGTGGCGCGGCGAGGCTGGCCGGGTCTAGGAGGTAGAACGGAAGGTCGTCGGCGAGCATCGGCACCGCTATATAGAGCAGCTTGCCGTCCCGCAAGGCGCGTTCTCGGACGGGCTGTTGCGCACGGTCCGGGACCGCCTTGACGACATCGGCGCCAGCCACGCCGACAGCTCAGCAAGCCGGTCCGCCACGTCGGCGCCCAGGAAAGCGTGCCGATGCCGATGACGCACAGGATCGATCATCTCTGGAAGGTCACACGACCGCTGCTTGAACGCGCTTCCCCAGGTGACGAGAAGGACAGGGACGGCGCGCGTCATGCGGAGCGACTGCTGATGCCGTTGCATGAGCTTGACCCGGCCTCTGAGCATTTCCGCTTTCCAATTCAGAAAGATGGGTCCGACACTCTCGCCAAGCTGAATCGCGTACACATGCGCCGCTTTCACGAAGCAATGGAAAGCGTGATCAACTTCCTTTGATGCCGCCGATGCCGGTCTGCACGTCATGCTCGACGAGCGGGCAGAGTATGAAGTGGAGGTGGCAGATTACTATAACGTCGAAGAGGCGTGGTGAGCGTTTGATGGGATCGTGACGACCCATTCGTCTACTCGGTAACTTAGAAGGCATACGTCCACTACTGGTGCCGCAGCATGGAGCTAATTCGCGAGCACCGAAAGGTAGCAGCGGTGCAAGCCCAACGCCCTCGTCCCCGATGCCAACGAAGGCAAGCGAGCGGCCACTCGTCCGTAGTAATATCAGAGAATGTCTTACCGTTCACACGGATCGCCTCGCAGCAGTAAATTCAACCTCCGGCAACCTGCCGCCCCGAAGCTCCCCGTCTCGCTTACTCTGGCGAAGATTCCTGCCGACGATCTTAAAGATGACGGTGTGTACCTATCGCTGGAATATGTGGATATCGAGCTATCAGGCCGGGATGCCGTTTCGATCGAGATCGATCAATGCCGGTACAAGAACATCAACTTCGGGCAAACGAAGCTCGACCGTGCGCTGATCTCAGATTCAGTCTTTCAGAGCTGCGACCTCGCCAACCTCCAGGCCCGCGACTGCTCCCTCGTACGCGTGGCAATCACCGGTAGCCGGATGATCGGCCTCCAATGGGCTGAGGGTGGAGTCCGCGATACGACGTTCGAGAACTGCCGCATGGACATGGCGTCCTTCCGCTTCGGCACCTTAAAGAGTGTCGTCTTCACCGACTGCAAGCTGATCCAAGCCGACTTCCAGGATGCCGACCTGCGAGGCGCCAGGTTCGAGCGCTGCGACCTGGCCGGCACGCAGTTCTCCAAGGCCCAGATGGAAGGCACCCGGTTCGCGGACTGCAACCTAGATGGCCTCGGGGGTGTTACCAGCCTGAAGGGCTCGATCGTCAGCTGCCGCGATACCCTCGCGCTGACCTACACCCTGGCGAGCGCCCTGGGAATCACCATCGAGGACTGACCCTACTTGCGTACCAGGAACGGGCCGAGTTGCAGCTTGCGCAGCCCGGAACGCTGGAACACGCGCACTGCGTCGTGAGCCGTCCGGGCGATCGGCTCGCCGTGCAGGTTCAACGAGGTATTGAGCAGCACCGCGCGTCCGGTCCGTGCTGCGTAGGCTCGCAGGATGTCCAGGCCCTGCGTATCATCCACGACGGCCTGCGGCCCCTGCGCGACAGGTTCGGCACCACCCCGGCGGAACTGGTGCCTGTCATGCTCAGCTACTGCCTGCACCGCGTCGGCAACGCCGCTGTTCTTGCCGGGTTCACCACCCCCGAACAGGTCACCCAGAATCTCGCCCCGCCCGCTCATAACCTCAACAGAAGCGACCTGGACTTCATCCGGGACACCGCAGGCAGGATCCAGCGGCGCCTGGACGCGGCCGGTGAAGTCTTCCTCGATGAAATGCAAGCACCCCGCCCGTGACCACTAGCCACCAGTTGCCGCTTGTCCCCCCAGCCGGGCCGACACACAAGCCAGCCACCGACACTGTGCGGTTGCTCGTCTTCAACGCCCAGCACGCATCGCCCAGCCGCGCCCGCCGCCAGGCCGAATGGATCGCCCGCCAGGAGCCCGCCGACCTGGTGATCCTCACCGAAGTCAGTGCCGGACCCGGCGGGCATGCCCTCGTCGGGGCACTGGGCGAGCACGGATACCCGCACGTGCTCGCACCCGAACCCGCGATTCCTGACTACCGGACCGTCCTGGCCTCGCGCGGCCCGGACCTCACCCCGGTCCCCAGCGGCATCGACGTGCTCCCCCATCGCGGCGCAGCAGCAGCGGTCAATCTCGCGGGCCACACCATCGGGCTGCTCGGCCTGTACGTGCCCTCACGCGGCCCCCAGCAGCGCCGCAACCAGAACAAGCGCGCGTTCCAGCAGGCCGTCACCAGGGCGCTGCCAGGTTTCGTCGCCCAGTTCGGCGGCCCCGTGATCATCGCGGGCGACCTGAACGTCGTTGAACCCGGGCACACCCCGCATCATCCGGTTTTCGGTGGCTGGGAGTACGACTTCTACCGCAGCTTCTGCGACGCTGGGATGACCGATGCCTTCCGGGCTGTGCACCCGCACGCCACCGAGCACAGCTGGTTCGGGCGCAGCGGCCAGGGCTACCGCTTCGACCACGTGTTCATCACCAAACAGCAGAGCGCACAGATCCGCAGTTGCGGCTATCTCCAGGCACCCAGGAAACAGGGCCTCACAGACCACGCCGCCATGACCCTAAGCCTCGCCCTGACCACGCAAGACAGCCAGGTCACCATGTCCGCCAGGTAGACGGCTTCCGCCAGGCACCTGCGCGTATTGCAACGAATCCAGTCAACACCCTCGTGACAGGAACGGCGGCGCGCAGAACGGCAGCAGGAGGGTGGAGCCGGGGTGCTGCCCGAAGATCTGGATGATGCCTGTCTTGTCTCTGCTTTCATGTAGCGCAATGGCGCGAGGGTGCGCCGGGCTGAGAGGGTACGCTCGCCACATATAGGCAACATACCCATGACCGTTCACGCAGTTTTAGCCGTTAACTTCGGCCGTATCCTGTCAATTAGGGCAAATAGATCTGACTATCGTTCGGTATGTCGGTGATCTCATGACAATAAGCGTGCGATAAGCACGATACATAATCATAAAAGGTGATATATAGCATGCTCTCTTCAGGCTCATCCTGCGGTCCGAAGTGGCCGCCCGCACATCCGCCAGCGGCTGCTGTGCGGATGGATACGGGTCGCGAGTAGCGGCCGTGGACAGCCGGGGGCCGACGGGATCACTGGGCGGCGAGGTGGCGCAGCCGGTCCGGTCGGGCGCGGTGCCTCCGCTGGCCGATGGTTTCATTGCCAGGCAGGAAAGCGCGCCTACTCTTGAGGCCGCGCTGATCCCGGGGGCCGCGGTGGCGCTGGTGCCTGGCTGGGTAGGCGCAAAGGAGTCGCCGGACTGGCTGGGGTCGTGTGGCAAGACGCAGCTCGCGGTGTCGTTCGCGGAGTCGCTGTGGCATTCCCGCGGGGTGGACTTGCTGGTCTGGGTCATCGCTACCAGCCGGGCGTCGGTGCTGTCGGGCTATGTGGAGGCG
>Ga0209526_10001446_pt1 | contig 15913 bp, 7 predicted proteins | sample JacPinW_OM2H0_M1_FD_188566 | JGI IMG/M metagenome (GOLD analysis project Ga0209526, IMG submission 188566) | Forest soil microbial communities from Algoma, Ontario, Canada - Jack Pine, Ontario site 1_JW_OM2H0_M1 (SPAdes) (version 2) | ecosystem: Environmental > Terrestrial > Soil > Boreal... | reverse complement strand
GCAGCTTTGGATCAATCACGATATGGAGATGAGCAAGAAGCAAAAGCATGCGCCGGAGTATTACGAGTAATTGCGGACCGGAAAAAGATTACGTTCTCTCAAATTACAATTTGGTTCGCTTGCGGGTCCCCAAGACCCTATCTGAACTGAGTGTAGCGCAATTTACGACCTCTCGGCAAAGCCCTCCGTGAGGCTAACGTCGTCGTCTCGGATTCTTGGCAGAGTTACGCAGCGCGGCGATAGCCTGACCATCAGGGCCGAGCTGATCGATACAAGCAACTATAGCCAGATCTGATGATCGGTGATCCTGTGCCCTTGAACTACAGACTCGGCGGCGGAGCATCCTTCCCGGATCGTTCCCACAAAGAGTCCCGGCAGCAAGCCAGCAGCGGAGTAAGATAGCGCCACACCCGGGTAGTGGTAACTCAGTTTATGCGATAGGTCACTCGACGCCGTTCAGCGTAAAATCGAAAATATCGAAGTTCCGAAGGTGGCGGCTCTTCGCTATTAGCTGGTACTTCGGGTTGAGGGGACGTGACAGGATGAATGGCACACGCTGCTCGCCGAGACCGCCATGCGATCGCAGGCGACGGCCAACTAGGCCGGACAGATCGTGTTCCGCCCGCGTCGAACCGATCGCTGTGTGTGCATCAGCGAGCACGACGAAATCGCCCTCTCGATCGAGCGGCATCTCGAAGCGTTGCGCCGCCTCCGCACCGTCGATCACCGCTGCCACTCCCGGCAACGACGCGCTCGCTGCCATCAGGGCCTGCTGATCCGTGGCCTTGCGCCGGTATACCCGAGCAAATGAGCCCAGGGCGCCGTGGTGGCGGATGAAGGGGTCGGTGATGGGGCAGATGACACGCGCAGCCCCTGCACCAAAATGTCGGTCGAGCTCTTCTTCAAGGAAGACGACGTTCGGCTCGCCATCGGGCTTTGCCTTGTCATTCATGCCGTGGTCGGCCACCAGACCGACGACAGTACCGAGATCGACCATTCGGCGAACCCTCAGGTCCAGAGCACGATGGAAGCTATCGGCTTCCGGCTCGCCGGGAGCGTACGCGTGTTGTACGTAGTCCGAGAGCGAAAGATAGATTAACTCGACCGCGTGGCGCTCGAGCAGCCGAATGCCCGCGTCGAGCACATAGAGGGACAGATCGGCCGAATACATGTCCGGCTTCGGCCTCCCTACGAGGCCCTCGACGCCCGTGATGCCATTCTCGGCAGCGGTGGCCTGGTCGGCGCGCTCGCTCGAGAACGAGATTCCCGTCAAGTTCCGCCCGAGCATCTTGCGCAGCTTGTCTTTCGCGGTGATAGCCGCGGTTGGCACGCCGGAATTCGCCATTCGCGCAAGAATCGTCTCGCAGCGCATCAGCGATGCGTCGGTAAGTATGACTTCCCGACCTGTTTCACGGTCCAAGTAGTAGTTGCCCGAGATCCCATGCACGGCAGTTGGCGTGCCGGTCACGATCGATATGTTGTTCGGATTCGTGAATGTCGGCAGCACCGCGTCGGCATGACCGAAATAGCCGATGTCCCGAAACGACCCGATGGTAGGAAAGATCCCGTCGGGAATGCCTCGATCAAGGTACGCTGGATCGCATCCATCCAAGCAGATGACGACAGTGGGCCTCTCAGGTGCTTTGTAGCTGCGGCCGTTGACTTCGATCATCGCTGACATTACGAACTAGAATACGACGTGCGTTTCCTCACAGCAAAGACTTCTCGTACGAACAAATGCCGTCAAGGCATTTCGAGACCGGCGCGCGCGCAATTTGACGGCAGCGGTGAATGATCTTCTGGCAACGCACGACGCCGTTAATAGCCAGATCCGGGCCTTGGAGAAATGGTTCGCTCAGACGCTTCGCTAGCTCCGGGCAGCGGATGGCGGATCCAGTAGCGCCAGTCGCGGTGCAAAAACAAGCTCAGCAGTAGTTCCCTGGCGCCCCCGCTGACCAGCAACCGCTCAGTTAGCGGTCCTAACCAGGACAAATACTGGCGATCAGCGATGCCTTGCAACTGACGAATTTCCAGTCAAACAGGGGACGCGATGATAACCGCACAGTGTCCGGAGAGGAATGATGGTATGGTTTTGGCTCGGTCATGGTGACCCGATTTGAAGTGGAGGCGGTCTGGAATATAATGGTTGCCACGGGGCAAGCCAAACGGGACCCTGGCCAACACACCTACCGATGCTTTTTCGCTCATTGATTCTTGTGCTGGCTTTGGCTGGCAGCTTACCGGCGCAATCGAGTACCGACTGGACCGAGCCGTTTCCGCCGTACCGCATCGTAGCCAACGTTTATTATGTCGGGAGCAGGGGACTCGCCTCTTACCTGATCACCACGCCGCAGGGGCACATCCTCATCAACAGTAGTCTCGAGGATTCCGTTCCGCTCATTCGGCAGAGTATTGAGAAATTGGGGTTTCGCTTCAGTGACGTCAAGATTCTGCTGATCAGTCATGCGCATTGGGACCATGCCGCGGGCAGCGGCATGATTAAGGAGATCACCGGCGCCAAGTACATGGTGATGGACGCCGACGTGCCCGTGATCGAAGCTGGTGGCAAGAGCGATTTCCAATACGGCAACTCTCCGAATTCGCTTTATCAGCCCACGAAAGTGGATCGAGTGCTGCATGATGGCGACGAAGTACGGCTCGGGGACACTGTGTTGGTCGCACATCTCACTCCAGGGCACACGAAGGGCTGTACCACCTGGACTTTGCAAGCAACCGAAGGCGGCAAGACCTACAACGTAGTCATCGTGGGCAGCCCCAACGTGAATCCTGGGTACAAGCTGGTGAACAACACGCTCTATCCACAGATTGCAGGGGATTATGACCGGATGTTCCGCGTGTTGAAGTCACTGCCTTGCGATGTGTTCCTGGGCGCGCATGGGAACTACTACGGAATGGAGGCAAAGTTCGCCCGATTAAAGGAGGTAGGGCCGAACCCGTTCATCGATCCTGAAGGCTACAACAGCTATGTGGCCGAACGCGAACGGGCGTTCCGCTTGGAGTTGGAGAAACAGAAGGCAGCCGCAAAATAAAGGAAAACAACCAAAGGCGCTCTCTTCGCAAATCAGCCTTGTCGACCAGCAGTCCCCGCTGGGCAATGTCGGCGGTCGGTGATTGAGGCTCTTGTCCCCGCTTATCCATGTTCGGTAGTATGTGTCCGCCCCAGGGCAACTCACCGGGAGCCCCGCATATGTTTCTGTCGGTCCAAGTTCCTGAAAGTGCGCAACCCAGCCCGGCGCCTAAACGGTGGAGCGGCCCGCTGAAATCGCTTGGGGCCGTCGGCGCAGCGATCTCCTTCTTACTCGCGCTGAACCAGGTCACCGGTGTGGCGCAGAATTTTCGCATCCACCATAAGGAGTTTGGGGAAGCGATGATGGCTGGAGAGCAGGAGCAGGAGCGCCGCGACTATCCGGCGGCGTTTGACAGCTTCAAACACGCCGCAGAGCTCGATCCGATCGATCGCAGAGCTCAGGAGCAAGAGACTAAGGCGGCGATGCTGTGGTTGGAAGACGCTCACGGAACCAAGGATCGAAGCTTCACGGACTTGGCGAACCAGCTCCTGCCGGTCCTTGACAAGGGCCTGGCGAGAGCAAGAGGAGCTGCCGCGGCAGACATTCTGGCGCACATCGGGTGGGCCAATTTCTTGCGTTACAGAGATGGTGTAAGGGAAGGAGTCACCGTCGAGGAAAACTTCCGCCAGGCTCTCAGCAAAGACGCAAACAACGTTTACGCCCATGCCATGTGGGGATTCTGGATCTTGTGGCAAGGTGGCAATCTGGAAACGGCGAACGACCATTTTTCCGTTGCACTGGCGTCGGGCCGCGAGAGGGACTATGTCAGCGACCTCCGGTTGCATGCTCTTCTGAATGCGCAACGTGACGAAACCGACGCAGAGTTACTTCGCATGGCCAATAACACGCGCAAAAAGGGTGGGTCAATGTCTGTGGGTCAACGTCGCCCCATCTTGGAGACCGTATTTGGCGGAAGGGTCAATGATCATAACCGCTTGGTCCAGATTTTGACGGTTCTGCCTGCCGGCGAGACCGAAGCTACCTACGATTGGCTTAATGTCGGCGATACTAATCCGTGGGTTGAAGCCCAAGCATTCCGCCCCTTCATCGTAGCGAATCTGCGGGAAATCGCAGGTGATCGCACGCAGGCTCTGGCCATGTACCGGACGCTTGCGACACAACTCCGCGGCACCGCTGTTTCGCTGGTGCCTCAGGTGGACAAAGCCATCAAGCGCCTGTCCGCCGGCAGAGCCAACTAGAGGGGACCGCAGTGTCGGAGCTACCTCGTTCAGGCGACGCTGGCGGTCGACCGGAGGGTTTGTTTTGCAATCAAACCGCGCTACGTGCCTGTTTCGAGATCCACTCTGCTTTTCGATGGCGCCGGGTTCCAAATTTTTCGTCCAATAAATCAAACTGCCGACTCGGGCAAAAGGGAAAACCTGCTGTGGTCGGTCAGCGAGTGAGAGTATGGCGCTCACTGTCTCAGGTGTCTGAGAAGACGCCTCGCTTCTGCAGCGCCTGCGTGACGCAGCTTGCGAACGCCGGGGGTTGGCGAGGTGCTCCAAAAGATGGAATTCACCGAGAGGGCAGGGCATCGGCTCGATGAGCAGCGCTCAACTTGAGCGGTACAAATCAATCAGAGATGGATCTTGATGGTGAGGCTTCGGGCCCTTTCGAACGCTCTGGAGGGTTACTTTCTCGGTCGGACACCATCAAGCGGGCACAAAGCCATGCCGGCGCCGATGACATCGCGTCACCTGATTTAGTTCTCCATTGGACATCAACACCTTGGCCTGGCCGGAGCCATTCTTTCGGAACTCCAACCAGTGTAGATTCCATCCCGGCCACCGTTACCAGTTATCGGCTCGCCCACCCAAGGCCATCGGGGTCGGTGCCAATGGCCAAGGTGCGCAGAATCGTCCGCGAGGCCACGTCGATTACGGTCAGCTCATTGGCCTTCGCATTTGTGACGTACGCGTGGTGACCGTCGGGGGAGATATCCACCCCGCTTGGGGCTGCTGTCAAAGTCAGGCTGCCGAGCGGTTCTCGGCCGTGAGCATCGAACACGCTGGCCTGATTGTTTCCGAAATTCGTTATCCAGACCTCGACGGACCCAACGTGCATCACACGGAACAATCGTTCGCGCTACGTACCAGCACAATGGTTGCTTCTGGGTTATGCTCGTTCGTCGGCAATCCTGATGCAGCAGCCCAGGGATGCCGGCGCGTGGAGGTTGCTTGGACCCTTTCGTCTCGCAGCTCGCTGAGCTGTGCACGACCCATCGCACTCGCGCGAAGTGGGTATTCGTCCCGAGCCACTCGATCGGGCGCACGCTTGGCGACCGTCTGGCCCTCGAAGGCACCGACTGGCTAAACCTGCGTTTCGTCACTCCTCTAGACATCGCGCTCCGAATGGGAGCGCCGTTCCTGGTCGAGCGCGGGATCGATCCCTCCGAAGAAGGACTCGGCCCTGCGCTCATCATGCGACTCCTCCTCGATTTGCCTGAACAAGGAGGCTACTTCCGTTCGCTGGCCGATCAACCGACGATGGCGCAGGCGCTATGGGCGACGATTCGAGAGCTGCGTATGGCTGGCGTGCATGCGGACGATCTGACCGGGCAAGCATTCGCATCTTCATCCAAGCATGCGGAGTTGCGGGCGCTGCTCGCGGCGTACGAGCGTCACCTTATCACACAGTCTCAAGGCGACATGGCAACCGTTTACATGGAAGCGGTTGACCATCCTGACTGGTGTCCTGTCCAACCACAGGATCTCCGGACGGAGCTGCCGAATGCACTCTGGGCGCCGCTCCAGCGCGGATTAATGGACATGATGCCCGGCGAACGCGTCATTCCCCGAGCATTGCAGCTTGCTGGCGCGAAGCTTCCGCGCCGTTTCGAATCAAATGTCGCCGAGTTCGTGACCGCGGATCCGAAGACCTCACCCATGGCATTTCTGGTGAAGCCTGCTGGTGCCAGCAGTCTAAGGACCGGGAATGCGCTTCGTCTGTTCCACGCCGGGGGCCGCGAAGCGGAAATCGACGAGGTGTTCCGCCGCATCCTTGCGTCCAGGCGGTCGCTCGACCAAGTGGAGATCTCGTGCGTTTCTGGACCTTACTCGGAGCTTGTTTGGGAGAAGGCATGTAGGTATGAGTGGCCGGTGACGATCGGTCCGGGGCTGCCGGTGACCTCCACGCGACCGGGCCGCGCGTTGCTGGCATTCTGCGCGTGGGTCGAGGGCGACTTCGCGGCCGGCGTCCTCAGACGGATGCTGCAATCCGGTGACCTGGCGCTCGACGGAATTGAGGATCTCACACCCGGCCAGGCGGCGAGGATTCTGTATAGAGCCCAGGCGGCGTGGGGGCGCGCAACTTACGCGAATTCTCTGACTCGTCTCCTGCAAGTGTACAGGCGGCAATCGACGGACTCGGACCGCGGCGGACGAGACCGCGAGGCCGCCCTCGGGAAGGCACTACGGACGGAGCGGCTGCTCAGATGGGTCGGAGAGTTGCTCGCGTCGGTGCCGCAAGACGGTGAAGGACGTCCGATCAAGCTCGAGGACGCCGTCAACTCGGCGCTTAAATTCCTGGACGCCTGCGCGGCGAAAGCCAATGCGCTTGACGGCGCTGCCGTCGCGGCGCTCAAGGAATCAATCGTCGGGCTGAGAGCGCTCGCCTCGTTCGAGTGCCCCCTAGCGGCGGCGCTCCGGTTCATTCGAGAGCGCGTTGAGGGCCTCAACGTGGGTATCGATCGCCCGAGGCCTGGGCACCTGCACGTATCCGCGCTCGCGCAGTGCGGCCTTTCCAACCGCGCCTTGGTGTTCATCGTCGGATTGGAAGAGGGCCGCGTCTTTCCGCCGCCGGTCGAGGATTCGGTCCTTCTCGACAGTGAACGGGAGCGGATCAATCCAGCGTTGCGCCGATCGAGTGATTGCATCGATGAAAGTGTCTATGGCACCGTCAGCCGCATTGCCGTGGCTGGCGCGTCGCGCCACCCAGAATTGTGTCTCAGCTACTCGTGTCGCGACGTGCGTGAGTATCGCGAGACGTTTCCGTCCTGGCTGATGCTGCAGGCGTACCGCTTGCAGTCCGGCGATCCGCATACGTCCTATCCCGACCTGGCAAAAGCACTTGGTGCCCCGAAGTCGTGCGTCCCGGAATCGCCGGCAGCCGCCGCGAGTGACGCGTCGTGGTGGCTTGCCAATCTGAAGATGGCCGCCAGCAAGGGACGCGACGCGGTGCTGCGGGAGTTTCCCGCTCTGTCGCAGGGACGCAGGGCGAAGGAGGCGCGCGCCGGAACCGCGTTCACCGCGTTCGATGGGTACGTGCCGGACGCCGGTCGCGTGCTCGATCCGTGCGCCGTCGAGCAAGTGCTGTCGGTGACGACGCTCGAGGCAGCCGCGGAGTGTGCGTTCCGCCACTTTCTGAAGTACGGCCTTCAGCTCGACGCCGTCGAAGAACGGGAGCGCGACCCGGACGTGTGGCTCGAACCAATGATTCGAGGGAAGGAATTGCACGACCTGTACGCAGCGATGCTGCGCTTGTGCCGCGATCAGAAACGCCGTCCGAATAGACAGAAGGATCTCGCGTGGTTGCACGATCGCGCGCGGGTGCGGCTCGATGCCCTGCGGGTCGAAATGCCGCCGCCCTCGCGGGAAGTCTTCGAGCGTGAGGTTCGCGACGTTCTTGGCGACCTCACGCTGTTCCTCACGGCAGAGTGCGACGCGGAACAGGGACGCACGGCCATTGGGCTCGAGGTGTCGTTCGGCCGGGCGCTCGACACGGAAGACGGAACGATCGAGCCGCTGGCGCGAGTAGATCCCGTCATCTTCGATCTCGGCAAAGGCTTGCGGATCCGCCTCGCCGGGCGCATCGACCGCATCGATCAGATCGGCCTGGAGCAGTTCGAGGTGATCGACTACAAGACGGGTCGGTTCAGCGAGGCGCAGTGGCGCGGTACCTTTGCCGGCGGCAAACGGCTGCAGCACGCATTGTACGGGCTTGCCGCCGCGGAGCTGCTCCGCAGCAAGTACAAGAGTGCTTCGGTTGCGGCTAGCGAGTACTACTTCCCGAGCACACGGGGAGGACAGGAGCGTCGTCGGCTCAATGGGTCCTCGCTATCCACGGTGGCGTCGGTCCTCGGTGACCTCCGCGATGTGATCGCGTCGGGCGCTTTCGTGCACGCCCCGGAAACAGACCCGTGTCGCTATTGCGATTTCAAGAACGCGTGCGGTGACGCGTCGGAACAGACGAAAGGCAAGCTGTCTGATTCGCACCTCGCGCCCTATCGGCGACTGGTGGATCATGAGTAAGGACCGCCAGCTCGCCGACCAGCGATCGCGCAACCGCATCATTTCGGCGCTCGATCGGAATCTCCTGGTCGAGGCTGGCGCCGGGTCGGGCAAGACGCACATGATGGCCGCGCGCATGGCCGCGGGCATCGCGAGCGGCGCGTACGTCGTCGAGCGCATGGCCGCCGTCACGTTCACGCGTAAGGCGGCGGCCGAACTGCGCGGCCGGTTTCAGCTCGCGTTGGAAGCGGAACTTAGCAGCGACGCAAGTCTTGCGGGCAGCGATCCCGAACGCGTCGTCCGCATCCGCTCCGCCTTGTCCAACCTGGAGCGCTTCTTCGCGGGTACCATTCACTCGTTCTGCGCGCAGCTGCTGCGCGAGCGACCGGTTGAGTCGAGCGTGTCTCCTGGCTTTACTGAGATGGACGAAGTCGAGGACGCACTACTGCGCAATCAAACGTGGCGCGACTTCGTCACGCACTTGGGTGCCTCCGGAGATCCTGAAATGCTCGAGTTGCTCGACGCCGGCGTGCGGCCCGTGGACTTGGAACAAGCGTTCAGGACGGTCTGCCTGTACGAAGAGGTGGACTTCCCGCCGGGTGACGGGCGAAAGCCTGAGATGGCGAGTCCGTGGGCGGCGCTCGATGAATTCTGGGCGGCACTGGCTAGGAAGCTGCCCTCGCCCATACCGGGAGAAACGACGTGTCCGACGCAGATAGCCGCGCGCAGGTTCTTCGGGCAAATGCGTGTGGCGGCGGTGCACCGCGACCGACCCGGTACGTTGGCCTCGTTGCTCGAGACGTGGGATTTTTCGCCGAGGATTGTGCAGAAATTCTGGTCCGACGATGCGGCCGCGAAGAAGCGGGTCTCGGCGGAAATCCGCACGCTGCATCAGATGTTCTGCACGGACGTGGTTGAGCCATTCCTCCGTGCGTGGCGCCAGTACCTCTATCGCCTGGGCGTCACACTCCTCACGCATGCCCGGCGCTACGCAGCGGCTGAGCGTCGTCGTCGCAACACACTGAACTATGGAGATCTTTTGCACATGGCCGCTCGAGTGCTTCGCCGCAACGCGCACGTCCGCCTGGCGCTCCAGCAAAAGTATCGATGGCTGTTCGTCGACGAGTTTCAGGACACCGACCCGGTACAGGCGGAAATCATCTTTCTATTGACGACGGATGAACGAGCGCCGACCGCTGAACCCTCCGTTCGCGAGGCTGACTGGCGCATGCTATCGCTACGTCCTGGCGCTCTGTTCGTGGTGGGAGATCCCAAGCAGTCCATCTATCGTTTCCGTCGTGCCGACATTGACATCTACAATCAGGTGCGGGCACGCCTTCAGGATCCACGAAACGGCGAAGTCCTGAGCTTAACCACCAACTTCCGTTCCGTGCCCGCGCTATGCGATTGGGCGAATGACGTCTTTAAGGAACGGTTCCCGGCGAACAGCACGACACACTCGCCGCAGTTTGCCACGCTAGACGCACATCGCGCGAGCGATCGCGGAGTCGCCGGCGTCTACACCTTGACGGTCCCTGCGACAATCGTACAGAGCAAGGTTCCCGACGATGAGGCGAACCGTATCGCCCAGTTCATTCGCGCCGAAGTGGATGCTGGGCGTCGACTCTTCGGCGATTTTCTGATCCTCACGCGAAAGAAGCGGTCGCGGCTGCTGCCCTACGTGCAGGCACTCGAGTCGTTGCAGGTGCCGATCGAAGTCAGCGGGGCGGGCGCGTTCGGAGAGTCAGAAGAGGTCGAGCAACTCACGCTGCTCCTGCGCGCGCTTTGCGATCCTCAGGACAGCGCCTCGCTCGTGGGCGTTCTGCGCGGCCCGCTGTTCGGCATCAGCGATGCCGAGTTGTTTGCCTATCGGCAGTCCGGCGGCTGGTTCAGCATCTTCAGCGGTGAGCCCGATTCCGTTTCCAGCCCTGATGCAGGGAGTGCTGGCCTTCAGGCAGGAAGTGGACGCGGTGCTGCTACGTCTGCGCTTGCCTCCTTGCGGCAGATGTTCCGCTGGACTCGCGTACTCCCGGCAGGAGCCGCCCTGGAACGGATTCTCGATATTACAGGCTATCTCGCGCTCGCCGCGACCACCCCCGGCGGCGTCGAAGCTGGCGATCTCCTGCATGCCATTGATCGCATCCGCCAAGTCCTTGAGGACGGTCACAGTCTCGCCGAGGCCGCTGACGCTCTCCAAGCGGACGCCGAGGCGTCGAGCGAAATCGAGTCGCTGCCTCTCGAACCAGGTCAAAGCGACGTGGTACGCCTCATGAACCTGCACAAAGCCAAGGGCCTCGAGGCATCTGTCGTATTCCTGGCGGACCCCTGTGCCGGCTTCAATCCGCGCGTGGACATCCGAATTATCCGGGATGGATTGCGCGCGTGTGGCTACTTCAGCATCAAGAGCGGATGGGGCCACCAGAGCAAAGTGCTTGCCGAACCCGCAGGGTGGGGCGCCTACGAAGCGGAGGAACAGGCATATCTCGGGGCCGAAGAAAATCGTCTTCTCTACGTTGCCGCCACCCGCGCACGAGATGTCCTGGTCGTGAGCTGCTGGGCCAACGCCGGTAAACGAAACCTGCGTGCGTGGGGAGGATTCCATCCGTTCCTGGCGAGCGCAAGCGAGCTCCCCGTTCCGGCGCACGGCAAGGCCGTCGCTCCGCGGAGCGTGGATCTTTCGTCGGAAGCTCGCGTCGCAGCTGACGCCGATCGCAGGGCCGCGCACGAACGCGCGCGCGCGCCCTCGTGGTCCGCGACGTCGGTTACCAGCGAATTGCGGCACATCGCGAAGATCGCGCGCTCAACGGAAGGTGCGCCTGAGGATCCCACGCGCGTCATTGTGCCCGACACGCCGAGCCACCGTGCCGACGCCGGCATAGCCTGGGGCACGCTGATTCACGGCCTCCTTGAGCACGCGATGCACTACAAGAACGTCACCCGCGATGACTTGCGGCGGCTCGCCATGTGGTTCACCGTCGAGGAACTCGAGTTGCGAGCGGTGATCGAAGATGCCCTGGACACAGTTGAAGCGGTTGCACAGGCGGATTTCTGGCGCGAAGCCAGACAGGCCAGTGAGCAACACGTTGAAGTACCCTTCTCGATATCGCGCGGTCCGGGGCAATTGCTTTCGGGGGTTGTGGATCTGGCTTTCCGTGATGGACACGGTTGGGCCATCCGAGACTACAAGACAGATATTTTGGCTGATTCGTCCGAGCTCGAGGAGCGCTACCGCTCACAGGTCCACAGCTATCGCGAGGCGTGGGAGAAGATAACGGGGACCGCAACGCAGGTGTCGATCACTCCCATCGTGCGGAGTCGAAGGTGATTCCTGGGTGTCGCGACGAGATGGACGGCAAACCAGAGTCGTTTTTGCCTGGAAGAGAGCCATGGGCCATGGGCGCCGATGAGTTGCTATCCTTCGCAAGTTCTCCTAATATATCCGCGACAATGGCTTGACGGCTGGCCAGTTTCGCCGCCGCGCGGGCCCCAGCCGGAGAAGCAATGCCACGACCGCCGCGGCTCCTGGTGCTCGATTCCGCCGGAGGACGCCGCGTGGCGCCCCTTTCTCTGTTTCCGTTTCGCATTGGCCGACAGTCGGGCAACGAACTCGTGCTGAGCGACAGCCGCATCAGCCGCCTGCAAGCACAGATTACCATTGTCAACGAAGCGTATTTCTTGGAAGATCTGGGAAGCCGCCACGGCACGTTTGTCAACGGCGAACGCATCGCCGCGCCACACTTGCTCCAGCCAAAAGACAGCGTTGGCTTCGGCGTGCCTGATTCGTTCGAACTGGTGTATCTCGGCGACGAAGCAACGCTCGAAGAGCTGATCGAGCAGGTGGAGAAGCCTGCGCCGGCCGCTCCGGGCACGCAGGAGCTGTATCATCTGGGAGTTTTGCTGGACGCAGCCCGCACGCTGGGCTCGCGGCTTTCGCTCGAAGATGTGCTGGCGGGTGTGGTCGACGCAGCTATTCGTCTCACTCGGACGGAGCGCGGCGTGCTTCTGCTCGCCGACTCTCGGGGGACGCTTGAACCGGTGGTGGCGCGTCATGCCAACGGAGAAACGATCCGGGTCGAAGCGCTCCAGATCTCCTCGGGGGTCCTCGAGCGCGTAGCTAGCACGCGTCGTGAGTTGACCGTGAGCCGCACGGGCGACCAGGCGGCCATCGCGCAGCAGTCGAGCGTCGTATCGCTTTCGCTACTCACCGTGGTGGCCATCCCAATCGAAAAGCGGCCCATGATCGCGGCCGTCGATGCCACCATTACACAGCGGGAGGACGCCGGCCTACTTGGCGTGCTCTACCTCGACAGCCGCTCGCCTTCGGTCGCCTTCAGTGACATGGACCGCGAAGTGCTGAGGGCGCTCGCGCGCGAAGCGGCCACGGTAGTCGAAAACGCGCAACTGTTTTCGGCCGCACGCGCGAAAGCCCGGCTCGACCATGAAATCGAGATCGCTGGCCAGATCCAGCGCGAGTTTCTTCCGAAATCGTTGCCTCAGGTGCCACACCTGGAGATCGCTGCCTCTACCCTCGCCTGCCACCAGGTAGGCGGCGATTGCTTCGACGTGATCGACCTTGGCGACGGCCGTCACGGTTTTTTCGTCGGAGACGTGGCGGGGAAGGGAATCGCGGCCTCACTTCTGGCCACGCTTCTTCAAGGTGTGTTTTGCACTACGGCTGCCCTCGACGTGCCCGTGTCGGAAATCGCAAGTCGCGTCAACCGATATCTCTACGACCGCTCGGGCGACGATCGCTATGCCACGTTGTTCTACGGCGTGCTCGATCCCGCGGGCAACCTAGAGTATGTGAACGCAGGGCACGTACCACCAATCGTTCGCCGCTTCTCAGGCGAGCTCGTCGAACTCGCCTCGGCCAATTTCCCCGTAGGGATGTTTCCCGGTGCCGTATTCGCTACGGCGCGGGTCTCGCTCGACCCCGGCGATTTTCTGATCATTTACAGTGATGGCATTCCTGAGGCAAACAAGCTGAACTATGAGATGTTCGGGCAGGAGCGCCTAGGCGCCCTCATGCGTGAATTCGCTGGCGCGACAGCGGCTGAGCTCGCTGAAGTGATCCACTTGGGAGTCCGTGATTTCACCGGCGGTGCGCCGCAGGCCGACGACATCACCATTGTCATCGTCCACTACAAAGGGAAGCCATCGTGAAGGCACTCTGTTACGATTGAAGGATCATGCCGGGCAATAGGTCCTACTAGAGGCGCGAGTCCGAGCGCAGGGATCGGACTCTTCACTTGATCCTGAACGTGAACCGAAATCAGTTGTGGGCCTCCACCACTGAGCCTTTTGTAGGGGGAAGTCCGAATGCACTTTCTTGTACGCTAATGCACCCGTTACCGTGGTCGCTCAACCACGACTGTGGTGTGCAAATCCCGTCCGGATGCGTCGTTGCATGTAAAGCCCGTGCTTGGGTACCTTAAATGAAATTCGGCCATGCTTCGCCACTCCACCGTTATGCATAGATGGTTCTTACTGCGCCGTGGGTGGCAGCAGCCCGTTCAAACGTAGGTATACCGCGAGTGCGCCGTAGTGGTCAGACAAGTCGTCGGTGAGTTCGAAGACCGCCGCGGCGCGTGTCGCTGGCCTTCCGCCAAAAAACGTGATGGCGTCCCCCATCTTTGAATCGTCCAATTTCGCGAGAGCCTGTGTGCAGTAGTCAAACGACGCCTTGAGTGCTGAGACTAGCTTGTCTTTGGGGTCGTTCTCGCCTACTTTTGGTCTCTCCGGCATCGGGATATCTGAGAACTTCGAGCACGAAAAGTTGTTCACTTCTGCGACGTGCTCGATCGATTTTCCGAACGTCATCTCCTGTGGGGTAGGACGGTAACCATACTTATCCGGGGGCATCTCTTCGGCGGCGGCAACCAAAATCTTTGCGTAGCGGGCGAGAATCCGCTGCCCAGTTGCGGTCACCGCGTTTGCAGTCGAGCCTTGCGCGCGTGCAGCATTTGGCGCGACCAGGCAAATCACTGCCACCCAAATCAAGCTTTTCATTTTGCTCTCCCTCTGCAAATCTAACTCTCGAAAGCATAAGCCCAGCCGCAGCCGGGCACAAGCTGCCGAGAGTACTACCCTGCCATAGATTCTCCCCCGAGCCAAAGACGGCAAACGCGGCTGTGACGGGCACTTTGGGACGCTCGTCCGAGCGCAACGAACACTTTCACCAGCCACAGAACAACGATCCGGCCAGCGACGGTAACCGCAATCTTCTTGGTCATTGCCTCGAGCGGCGGCGAGTCAATCAGCGACGCTGCCATCAGGGCGAGAACCATCAGGAGACGATCACCTACAATGGTATTGTCCTGCCAGTGTGGGTGCCACTTCTGGCGCAACTTCGATCCGAGTCGGACGCGCCCGGCAATCAATCTGGGCCGCACTGCCATACAAGGCTGTGATTTACCGCCCGACAACAAACGATCGCGATGTGAATACGAGAACAGGAGAGGTCGTAGAGAAGAACCTGGATCGCTGCGCCGTTTTTTGCAACTGATGGAAAAGGGGAATCGACTGTCAGGTTGATCATCCAGTAAAGATCCGCGCCGCTGTGCCACGCAAACAGAAGCACGATCGGCGTGATGTGGCGCGGCAGCTGGCGGCACTCCTTCAGATTTCCATTGCTGCGCAGGCCGCCCAGACAGGATAAACACCTTGACATTGGTTTGAACGGGTTGTACAGGATTACTCGGCCTTGTACTGTACAAGGGAGCAAAACGTACCGCCTGGCAGGTGTATCATCGTTGCGCTGCCGTGACACGGAATATGGAGTCGGGTTCTAAATTCACTGAAAAATTTCAAATAGAACACTCCCGCCGGTCAGAATCAAGCTAACCAGCTGTTAGGACTGAAGAGTCGGGTAGAGGTGCAGATATAGATCTATGGAGGCATACGATGGTCCGCCAGAGAGATTCGAGGAAGGTTGGCGTTGCCCTTTTCACATTCGCGGCGCTGGTACTCCTGCTGCTGACGTCCCTTCGCGTCTACGCCCAAGTGTCCGGAGCGACGATGACGGGCACAGTGAACGACGCATCGGGCGCCGTTATACCGAGCGCGCAAGTCTCGATTAGAAACGTGGACACTGGCCAAGTGCGAGCCGTCACCACGGATGCGGCTGGTCTGTACATGGCGCCGAACCTGTTGCCGGGCAAGTATGAGGTCACAGTCACGGGTCCTGGATTCTCGACTGAGGTGCGATCCGGCGTCACTTTGACGGTCGGGGCTGTGCAACTTCTGAATATCACGATGAAGGTCGGGCAGGTTTCTGAAAAAGTTGAAGTGACCGGTGAAGCTCCAGCCGTGCAGTTGGCCACGTCAGACATCAGTGGCGTTGTCAGCCAGGCCGCGGTTGTCGAACTGCCCCTGAACGGGCGGGATTGGACCCAACTCGCGACTCTCCAACCTGGGGTAATTTCGGTCGGGTCGATACAAGCGAACACCGGTACCAAAGACAGAGCCCACCGCGGCTATGGACTGCAAATGGCCATCTCGGGTAATCGCCCAACTCAGAACAATTACCGCATTGATGGCATCAGCGTGAATGACTACCTAAACGGCGGACCCGGCAGCGTGGAGGGCTCTACTTTG
>Ga0209526_10001445_pt1 | contig 15916 bp, 16 predicted proteins | sample JacPinW_OM2H0_M1_FD_188566 | JGI IMG/M metagenome (GOLD analysis project Ga0209526, IMG submission 188566) | Forest soil microbial communities from Algoma, Ontario, Canada - Jack Pine, Ontario site 1_JW_OM2H0_M1 (SPAdes) (version 2) | ecosystem: Environmental > Terrestrial > Soil > Boreal... | reverse complement strand
TCGGCCCGTGACCGAACCGCTCAGCCCGATCATGACCGGGCGGTCGCTCAGCGTGCGGCTCGATACCCTCACGGCGTCGTTGCCGGCGATGAAGGCCGCGGCCAAGCGCGCCGACGGCCGTCTCAACGACGCGTTCATCGCCGCGGTCGCGGGTGGGCTCGACCGCTACCACCGGCTGCATGGTGTCCCGGTCGAGCGGCTTCGTATGACGATGCCGATCAACATCCGTCCCGCCGACGGCACGCTGGTCGCGGGGAACCAGTTCGTACCGGCGCGGTTCGCGTTCCCCGTCGCCATCACCGACCCGCTCGAGCGCATGACGACCCTCAAGAACCTCCTGTCACAGCAGCGCGGAGAACCCGCGCTCGGCCTCGTGTCGCCGATCAGCGGGATCCTCAACCGGCTCCCGGTCAGTGTCAGCACCGCCGTGTTCGGGAGCATGCTGAAGGCCATCGACGTCGTGACGAGCAACGTCCCGGGTGCGCCGATACCCATCTACATCTCGGGTGCGCGGCTCGAGGCAAACTTCGGGTTCGGCCCGATCTGCGGAGCGGGTTGCAACATCACGTTGTTGAGCTACATCGACGACCTGCACATCGGTATCTCCACCGATCCGGCCGCCGTCCCCGACCCCGAGGTGTTCGTCGACTGCCTGCAAGAAGGCTTCGACGAGGTGCAGAAGCTCGCCGGACACGCGTAGGGGCCTGTCAACGTCTGGTACCATGATCGAGTTCGCAGGTCTGCGAACCTTTCGCCCTCGAAGGCCGTCGGCGCCCTCCGCGCATCCAGACGGCCGACCTCGATCTCGTTGCTGGTTTGGCGCTGTTCGAGTGAGTGCGGCCCCCAGCGACCGCCCGCGACGCGCGGGCAAGGAGATCGAGCAGTGTCGAGCTTCACTGATCTTGGCGTCCCCGCCGACCTCGTCGCGGTCCTCCTCGACCGCAACGTGTCCGAGCCGTTCCCGATCCAGGCGGCCACGATTCCCGACCTGATGAGCGGTCGCGACGTCTGCGGACGTGCACCGACCGGCTCGGGAAAGACCCTCGCCTTCGGCCTGCCGATCGTGGAGCGGGTCGGCCGCGCTCGTCCCGGGCGCCCTCGCGCACTGGTGCTCGCACCCACCCGCGAGCTCGCGGCCCAGATTCAGCGCGAGCTCGCCCCGCTCGCGGCCGTTCGTCAGCGGCGCGTGGCGACCGTGTACGGCGGCGTCGGATATGAGCAGCAGCGCCGTGCGCTGCGGCGCGGCGCGGAGATCCTGGTCGCGTGTCCCGGTCGCCTCGAGGATCTCATCGAGCAGCGGGTCGTCGACCTGGGGATGGTGGACATCGTCGTCGTCGACGAGGCCGACCGCATGGCCGATATGGGCTTCCTGCCCGCCGTGCGTCGACTGCTCGACGCGACCAAGTCCCCGCGTCAGACGATGTTGTTCTCGGCGACGCTCGACGGCGACGTGGCGGTGCTCACCCGTGACTACCAGCGCGACCCCGTGCGCCACGACGTCGCCGGGATCGAGTCCGACGCGGCCGATGCCGAGCACCGGTTCGAGGCTGTCGATCTGCGCCGGCGTGTTGCCCGTGCCGCAGAGGTGATCGCCGCGGAGGGACCGACGATCGTCTTCTGCCGCACCCGGCACGGCGCCGACAAGGTCGCGCGCCAGCTGACGATCGCAGGCGTACAGGCGACCCCGATCCACGGCGGCCTGTCGCAGAATCGGCGCGATCGCGCGCTCGCGGCGTTCTCGAAGGGCTCGTGCCACGCACTCGTCGCGACCGACGTCGCGGCGCGGGGCATCCACGTCGACGACGTCGCATGTGTCGTGCACTTCGATCCTCCGGCTGATGCGAAGACGTACGTGCACCGCTCGGGGCGGACGGCCCGGAAGGGAACCTCCGGCGTCGTGATCTCGTTCGTCACCCCCGACCAGCAGGGCGACAGCCACCGCCTGCGCCGTGAGCTGGGCCTCACGACGGCTCGTGACGGGGAGAAGTCGACGGCTCGGGGCCACGGCAGCCGCGCCGACGGCCCTCGGCGCAGAAACCGCCGACGCCGAACCTCCGTCTGAGCCGCACGCCGCCGCGCCGGCGCGCCCGGTCCCACGCGCGACGCTGGACGGTGACCTATGGAACCGACACGACGCGCCCTCTCCGGCTCCCGCCGCGTCACCCTCGCACGCTTCGTCGCGGTGGTGGTGGTGCTCGCGCTGCTGATCGTGGGCGTCGTCGTCGTCACACGGCCGCATGCCGGCCGCGCGTCACCCTCATGCAAGGTGACGAGCGCGGCGCAGCCGGTCACGCTCGACCTGGCCCAGTCGGCGAACGCAACCACGATCGCGGCGGTCGGCAAGCGTCTCGGCATGGCCGACCACGCGGTCACGGTTGCGCTCGCGGCCGCGCTCCAGGAGTCGGGGCTGCACAACCTCGCCGGAGGCGACCGCGACTCGGTGGGTCTGTTCCAGCAACGGCCTTCGCAGGGTTGGGGGAGCGTGTCGCAGCTCATGACGCCCACCTACGCCGCGAGCGCGTTCTACCGGGCGCTCGCCAAGGTGCCCGGGTGGACGGATGTCAGCGTGACCGAAGCCGCGCAGCGCGTGCAGCGCAGCAGCGCGCCGAACGCGTACGCCCGGTGGGAGTCGGAGGCGCGTGCTGTCGCGGTGGCCCTGACGGGCCAGATCGCGGCCGGGCTCACGTGCAGCTTCGACACTCCCGCGACCACCGCGGCAGGCGGGCAGCTCTCCGACGCGATCGTGTCGGAGCTCGGCCCACCGGGGCCCGGTCGCGATGTGTCGACGGCGCGGGGCTGGACCGTCGCCAACTGGCTGGTGGGGCACGCGTCGTCCTTCGGCGTGACCGCAGTGAGCTTCGCCGGACAGCGGTGGACACCGTCGACGGGGAAGTGGGGACCGGCGCCGGCCGCGGGTCAGCAGGTGGCGTACCGGGTCGCGCCGCCTCCCGCGTGACGTCCGAACCCGAGAAGTAGCCTCGCCGTCATGCCGATCTCCGAGCCGGTCGAGCCGATCCGCGCCGATGTCGACGACGCGCTGATCGCCGCAGCCGTCGAGGACGCGTACCTGCCCGGCCTGCTGGCCGCGCTCGCCCAGGCGACCGGGGACCTCTCGCTCCTCCGCGAGGAGCTGCGGCCCGACCCGACCCGCATGCGCGAGCCCCAGGGCGGGCTGGCCCCGGAGCGCATCGCCGAGGCCAAGTCGCTCGCCCTTGACGCACTGGCCCGTTTCCGCGACGGCGGGTGCACGGTCGCGCCGCCGCCCGACACGGAGGCCTTGCGGCGGATGATGGCCTTCGCCGCGGGCGAGGCCGTCACCGACGATTACCTCCCCCTGCTGCGCGAGGAGCTCGCGGCGGGCGGCGACGATCTGCGCGCGCCCACGTGGCGGATGAGCGACGTCGACGGCGACAAGCCGTTCCTCGTCGCGATCATCGGCGCCGGGATGTCAGGTCTGCTCGCCGCGCACCGGCTCGACCAGGCGGGCGTCCCCTTCGTCATCCTCGAGAAGAACGCCGACGTCGGCGGCACCTGGCTCGAGAACACGTATCCCGGCTGTCGGGTCGACGTGCCCAACCACCTCTACAGCTACTCCTTCGCGCAGAAGGAGGACTGGCCGCAGCGTTACACGCCGCAAAGCGGTTTGCTCCAGTACTTCCGCGACTGCGCCGACGACCTCGGGCTGCGCGCGAACATCCGCTTCGAGACCGAGGTCACGTGCGGAGAGTACCGCGACGATGCCGGCACCTGGACGCTGCACCTCCGAGCTGGCGACGGGCGCGACGAGATCCTCGAAGCGAACGCCGTCATCAGCGCGGTCGGGCAGTTGAACCGCCCGAAGCTGCCGGACATCGCGGGCGTCGAGACCTTCCGGGGCGCGTCGTTCCACTCGGCGAGGTGGGACCGGACCGTCGACCTGACGGGCAAGCGTGTCGCGGTGATCGGCTCGGCGGCCAGCGCGATCCAGCTCCTGCCCATCGTGGCGCAGCAGGCAGGCCGGTTGTTCGTCTTCCAGCGCACGCCCAACTGGTTCGCACCGGTGCCCGAGTACCACGACGACGTCTCGAGGGGCATGCGGTGGCTGGTACGCCACGTGCCGTTCTACAGCCAGTGGTACCGCTTCTGTCTGTTCTGGATCATGGTCGAGGGGCTCCTACCGGCCGCCCGTGTGGATCCCGACTGGCCGCAGTCGGAGCGGTCGGTGGGCGCGCTGAACGAGCTCTTGCGGGTGTTGCTCACCGGCTACTTCGAGTCGGAGTTCGGCGACGACCCTGCGTTGCTCGAGAAGGTCGTCCCCGCGTATCCACCACTCGCGAAGCGGATCCTCCTCGACAACGGCTCGTGGGCCAGGACGCTCAAGCGCGACAACGTCGAGCTCGTCACCGACCCGATCGAGGCGATCACCGAACACGGACTCCGTACCCGTAGCGGCGACGAGTGCGAGGTCGACGTCATCGTCTACGCGACCGGTTTCGAGGCCTCGCACTTCCTCACGCCGATGCAGATGATCGGTCGCGGAGGTGCCGACCTGCACCGGCAGTGGGAGGGCGATGCGGGCGCGTACCTCGGGATCACCGTCCCCAACTTCCCGAACCTGTTCTGCCTGTACGGGCCGAACACGAACATCGTCGCCAACGGCAGCATCATCTTCTTCTCGGAATGCGGCGTGCGCTACATCCTCGGCTGCATCCGGCTCCTGCTCGAAGGACATCACCGCGCGCTCGACGTGAGGCCCGACGTGTACGACGCCTTCGAGAAGCACGTCGACGAGGGGAACCGGCAGATGGCGTGGGGCGTGTCGAGCGTCAACAGCTGGTACAAGAGCGAGTCCGGCCGCATCACCCAGAATTGGCCGTTCTCTCTGCTCGAGTACTGGCAGCGCACCCTCCAGCCGGACCCCTCCGAGTTCGAGTTGCTGTAGGCGCAGCCGTGCGCCCGGCGTGCCGGGCGCGACCGGTCCCCGGCTGCGCGAGGATGCCCCGCGGGGGACGGGAGGGACGGGATGGCACAGGCTGACCGAGTCGGCGTCGGGCTCATCGGCTGCGGCATGATCGGTCAGGTCCACGCCGACGGCTTGGCGAAGTTGGCCGCCGACGGCGAGGTCCGCGCCGTCGCGGCCGCGGACCCTTCCCCGCCGGCGCGTGAAGCCGCCAACCACAACTGCGAATTCGAGCGCCTCACGGCCGACGGGAACGACGTGATCGACGATCCGTCGGTCGACGCGGTCCTGATCACTGCACCGACCGCCGCGCATCGCGACTTGGTGCTCCGTACCGTCGCGGCGGGCAAGCCGCTGTTCTGCGAGAAGCCCCTGGCCCCGGCGTTCGGCGTCGTGCGGGAGCTCTGCGACGCCGTCGACGGCGCCGGCGTGGTCGCGCAGGTGGGTTTCCATGCGCGGTTTCATCCCTTGATCCGCAGGTTGCGCGAGCTCGTCGACTCCGGTGAGCTCGGCGGGGCCATGGGCTACACGGTCCGCGACGACCAGTACTGGCCCACAGGCGGTGTCGTCGACGGGCACAGCTCCTGGCGCTCGGAGCGCGCCGAAGCGGGCGGCGGCGCCCTCCTGGAGCACTCCATCCATGCCGCCGACATCGTCTCGTGGGTGTTCGGACCTGCGACCGACGTGTACGCCTCGATGCGCAGCGTCTTCGGCTACGACGTCGAGGACGCGGCCGCACTCACGATCACCCACGACAATGGCGTGGTGGGCAACCTGGTGACCATCTTCAACGGCGTCCGGGGGCGAGAGGAACGCCGCCTTGAGATCTTCTTCGAAGAGGGCGCCGTCGAGATCACGACGGACTTCATCGTCGGCGCACCCGAGGATTCGATGCTGATCCAGCGCCCGGACCGTGTGGCGGAGCGCGTCGACCTCACATCGATGCGGGAGGTGTGCTTCGCGGAGCTCGGGGTGGAGCGACGCGACTTCCTCTTCTACCAGTACGTGTCCGACCGGGCATTCGTGGCGTCCGTGCGCACCGGCGACCGGCCGTCGCCGGGATTCGACGACGCGTTGGCGGCGCATGCCCTGGTGGACGCGGCGTACCGTTCGTCGACCACGGGGATGCCCGCGAGCGTCGCGTGCGCACCCGCCGACGTGACATGACACCGACCTCGACAGAAGGAGCAGCATCATGACGGTCGTCTTCGTCCACGGTGTCCCCGAGACGCCGGCACTGTGGGAAGGGCTCCGGCGTGAGCTCGGGCGCCTCGACGTCGTCGCCGTGCAACTCCCCGGCTTCGGCAGCCCGCGTCCCGCCGGCTTCGGATCCACGAAGGAGGAGTACGTCGATTTCCTCGTCGACGAGCTCGAGCGGGTCGCCGACGAGCCGGTCGATCTCGTGGGCCACGACTGGGGCGGGGGCCTGGTCGTGCGTCTCGTCAGCATCCGCCCCGATCTCGTGCGGTCGTGGGTGACCGACGCGGCCGGGATCGGGAGCAGCAAGTTCACTTGGCACGACTTCGCGAAGATCTGGCAGACGCCGGGCGAAGGGGAGCAGTTCTTCGACCAGCAGCTCGAGGCGACACCGGCGGAACGCGCCTCGGTGTTCGAGATGTTCGGTGTCCCGAGCGAAGAGGCCGTCATGATGGCGGGCTGGATCGACCGCACGATGGCCGACTGCATCTTGGCCCTGTACCGCTCCGCGGTCGACGTTGGACAGGAGTGGGCGCCCGAGTTCCGGAACATCCCCGCACCGGGCCTGGTGTTGGTCCCGTCGGAGGACCCGTTCCTCTCCGACGAGGTCGCGCGAGACGGCGCCGAACGATCCGGCGCTCAGGTTGCACCGCTGCCGGGCCTCGGGCACTGGTGGATGCTGCAGGATCCGAAAGTGGGGGCGCGGCTGCTCGAGGAGTTCTGGGCCAAGACCGACGCGGAGAGCTAACGCGCCGGCGTGTGCTCCTCGCCGTTGGCGCGTGCACGCGACCGGGCCGCGGCGAGGGCGCCTTCGACACCCGCCTTCACCAACCGGTCGTTGTCCTTGGAGATGAACCGGTGGACGCGGCGCTCCAGCAGGAGACGCATCACCGGGTTGAACACGTGATAGGTCTCGCTGAAGTGCACCCGCGTCCGCCCGTCGCCAAGGTCCTCGAACCGGTGCCGTCCCTGGGCCTTCGACCACAAGGGCTTGCCGACCGCGTCGTACCGTGACGACTCGTTCGGCCTGGTCTCGGTGACCCATTCCCACGACTGGCCGACCCCGCGCGACAGCAGATACTTCGGTACAGGGAAGTAGCAGTGGCGCACCAGCCCGTCGCCGTGCTCGTCGCCGGGATGGAGGATCTCGATGCGCACCCCGCCGTGCTCGATGATCTGAATCTCACCCGGCGCCAGCTTCGGTCGCGGCGGATGCATCGCCCGCCAGAGCTCGTCCGGCGTGGCGTCGATCACGAACGAGAACTCGTGCTTCTGCATGTCGAGATCCTCACTGCCACGCGCCGGCGCGTGGTTCGACGTCTCAGCCCACAAGCGGCCACCGTGTTAGCACGGACGGCGGTGACGCGGCTCGGCCCGACCGCCCAGAACCGAACAATTCGGTGAGGAGGTGACGGGAGCCGTCGCGATGGGGGTAGAGTCTCCGGCGGGTGTGCTACTCGTACCCAGGCCCCGCTGGCAGCACGAGCTGGTCGGAGCACCGATCACATACGTGCACGCCGGTCGATGACCCGTTTCCCCTTTCTCGCTGCGCAGCCTCCGTCTCCTTGTGACGTGACGCGCGCGGCCATCCTCCGCTGAGCCGACCCTCGGCCAACGGTTACAAAGCACAGGCACAAGGAGCTACGTAATGGCAACAGGCACCGTGAAGTGGTTCAACGCCGAGAAGGGCTTCGGCTTCATCTCGCGTGAAGGCGGCGACGACGTCTTCGTGCACTTCTCCGCGATTCAAGGAACCGGATACCGCTCGCTGGAAGAGGGTCAGCGCGTCGAGTTCGACGTCGCTCCCGGCCGGAAGGGTGAAGAGGCCCAGAACGTCCGCGCCGTCTGAGCGGCACGGTCGAGACCGACCGGAGGCACCACGTGGCGAAGAAGCAACGCGACACGTTCGCGAAGCGTGAGAAGGATCGTGCGCGACGCGAGAAGCAGGACGCGAAGCGGGCCCGACGTCAGGGCGCCGCGGAGCCGTTCGGCCCTCGCGAGCCGTCGATCACCTTGAGCGTCGATTCCGAGGACGGGATCGCCGACATCGCCTCGTAGTCCCCGGTGGGCCGGCGCTCGACGCCGGTGCGCCTCGACGAACACTCCACGACGTGGCCGGTCCTTCGGGACCGGCCATGTTCGCGAAATGCGAACGGCGCGCTCGGCGGGTCAGACGAGCGTCACGTCGCGGCGCCGCGAAGAATGTGGTCGAGCCACCATGCCGGCGCCGCTTCCATCAACGTCGGCACGTTCCAGTAGTCGTGCCAACGCACGATCCGCCCGTCGCGAAACTCGTGGACCGACACGAACGGCAGCGCAACCCACTCCCCGCTCGGCCAGTGCCACTCCTCGACGTGCTCGGTGATCACGACGTCGCCGTCCGCGACGATGGCGGCCGCGCGGTGCACGATGGCTTCGAGCGGCTCGAGGCCGAGACGCAGTCGGGCCGCGATCGCCGCCGGCCCACGGGCGCCGTCGCCAGGTGCACCGATGTCGTCGTAGTGACCGTCGTCGGCGAAGTGCGATCCCACCGCGTCGTAGTCGCGGCGGTACAGCTCGTCCCAGAGTTGCTCCACGACCCGTCGGTTCTCGTCGGGTGTCGTCACGGCATGATCGCGAGCGAGTCCACGACGGCCTGGCCCAAGGTTCGGTCGCCCTCGATGCTGACGTCGTCGGGAGCGTCGGCCCGGCCGCCGACGAGTGCGGCGAACGTCGCGACGGGCATCGCGATCGACACCGTGGGCGACGAGCGGGGGGACGCGGCGAGGCGGGCCCGGCCGTCGACCACCTCGATGGGCACCCGTCGCTCCGGGCCGATCTCGATCACCACCGCCGCGCCCTCGGGCGCGCCGGCCCGCTTGCCCACCACGTAGGGCAGGAGGCGGCTGAAGTAGGCGAGCGCCTCGTCGACGACGGGTCCGTCGGTGCCGCCTGGGCGGCCCAGCGCGCGCCGGATGTCCTGCTCGTGGCTCCACGTGTCCATCACCCGCAGCGTCAGCATGTCGGCGACAGTGCCGGGACCGACCGGGGTCACGACCTCCCGTTGCAGGTCGTCGTCCGTCCACTGCTGCATCTGCGCGACGCGTGCTGCGGCGACCTCGCGGAGCTCCGCGAGGACTTCGTCGCCGGTTCGGGCCCGCCGGTAGTCGACCCCGACCTCGTTGCTGCGTCCCATGTCGTTCTTGGTGTGCGAGAAGTCGCTCGGCGTGTGGTCGGGTGCGGGCCGGCCCAACGCGCGTGATTCGTAGTCGACGAGATGGGCCAGGGTGTCCTGCACGGTCCAGCCCGGGCAGCCCGTCGACCGCTTCCACTCGTCCTCCGACAAGCCGGTGCACAACGCGTCGATCGAGCGCCATGCCGCCGCGAGGTTGTCGACCGACTGATTCACCGTTGCTCCTCCCGGACGACGGTTCGTGGCCACGTGTCGCGCGGCCTGAACACTAGGTTGCGCGCGACTGGCGGGGTCGAGCCGGCTCGGCACAGCATGGGCACGTGGCGATCCGTCTCGTGCGCCATGATGACTCGGAGGCGATCCGGCGGGTCTACGCGCCCGTGGTGGAGACGACCGCGATCTCGTTCGAGCTCGAGGCTCCGTCGTCGGACGAGATGCGACGCCGGATCGATGAGACCGCACCCGGATTTCCGTGGATCGTCGTCGAGACGGGTGGAGAGGTGGTCGGCTACGCGTATGCCCACGCGTTCTCGACGCGCGGCGCGTACCGTTGGTCGGTCGAGACCAGCATCTACCTCGACCCGGCGGCCCAGCGCCGACGACACGGTCGCGCGCTGTACACGGCGCTGCTCCGGGTCCTTCGGTTGCTCGGCTACCGAGAGGTGCTCGCGGGTATCGCGCTCCCCAACGCCGCGAGCGTCGCGTTGCACGAATCGCTCGGGTTCGCGCAGGTGGCGAGCTACCGGCACGTCGGTTGGAAGCTCGGACGGTGGCACGACGTCGGGTGGTGGCAGCGGTCGATCGCCGAGCCCGGCACCGCCGAGCCGGCATTGCCGCTCGCGATGGGTGACCTCGCCGTCGCCGACCTGGAGCAGGCGCTGCGTCAGGTGAGCGCGTCGTAGCAGGCGTTGACGAGCGAGTAGCTGCGACGGTCGCCGGCGAGGCCGACGTCCATGCGGTTCATCACGTACCCGAAGGCGAGCTCGGCGTCGGGGTCGGCCCAACCCGCGGACCCTCCGGCGCCGAAGTGTCCGAACGAATGTGGACCCCCGAGCTGGACGATGCTCGACGGCACGATGAACCCGAGTCCGAACTGCAGATCCAGGTTCATCAGCACGACGTTGGGGCCCCGCGTTCGTTGCGTGGCCGCGTCGCGGACCTGTTCGCTCGTGAGCAGGCGGATCCCCTCGACCTCCCCGATGCACGCGGCGTACATGCGCGCGACCGAGCGCGCGTCACTGATGCCGCCCGCGGCCGGGATCTCGGCTGCGTGCACCGCCCGGGAGTTGAAGATGTCGTTGCCGGTGAACGCGCCGCCACCCGTGAGCGCCTTCACCAGCATCGAGTCGCGGCCGAGAATCCCGGCCATCGACGCGCGCTCGTCGTCGCCGGACTCGTCACCGCCGAAGATTCCGCCCACGAGCGGCGCGACGCGGCGCTCCTGCTCGGCCGGAAGGCCCATCCAGAAGTCGAGGCCGAGAGGTCGGGCCACCTCGTCTCGGAAGTACGCGCCGATGGTGCGGTCGGTCACCCGGCGCACGACCTCGCCTACGAGGTAGCCGTACGTGATCGCGTGGTATCCGTGGGCGGTGCCCGGCTCCCACGCGGGACGCTGGTGCTCGAGCGCGTGGATCATCGGCTCCCACGCGAGCGCCTCGTCGAGGGTGAGCGACTCGTCGACCCACGGCACCCCGGCCCGGTGGGAGAGCAACTGCTCGACCGTCACCTTCTCCTTGCCGGCCTGGCCGAACTCGGGCCAGTACTCGATGACCGGCGCGTCGAGGTCGAGGCGACCGTCCCGGGCGAGCATGTGGGCGCAGACGGCGGTCGCGCCCTTGGTGGTGGAGAAGACGACCGCCATCGCGGTGCGCTCCCACGGACGGCGGGTCGCGGCGTTGGCGACGCCGCCCCACAGGTCGACGACCATCTGGCCCCGGTGGTAGGCGGTGAACGCCGCGCCGACCTCGAGCCCATTGGCGAAGTTCTTCTCGAACGTCGCACGGACGTGTTCGAAGCCCGCCGCGGTCCAGCCGTGGGTCTCCATGGCGCCCCTTCCTAGCAAAGCCTGCTCGCGGCCGTCCCACCGGGACGGACCGCCGCACGCGGTAGCGCCGTAGGGGCGGCCCGGTACGCTTCCGTGCGTGGGTCGATGGGTCGTCACCGGGGTCGTTGCCGCGTCGTTGCTGCTGGCGGGATGCGGCTCGTCGTCGTCGTCCTCGAAGCCGTCCCCCTCCTCGAGGACATCGAACACTGACCCATCGCCGACCGCCCAGCCTGCGGGCGTCACGCCGTCCGCATCCGCGACGATGGTGTGCGCACCCGAGGCGCAGCGCGAGATCACCGCGACCCTCGGAATCACGCCGACCCTGGTGACCGTGCCGACCTGGACCGACCACGTCTACTCGTGCACGTACCAGTACCCCGACGGGTCGTTCGTCCTCTCGGTCAAGGAGCTCGACAACGTCAAGGAGACAGTCGCGTACTACGACGGCTATCGCGCCCGTCTCGGGGAGCGGCCGGGGCCGATCGCGCTCGGCAACGGCGCGTTCGTGACGACCGACGGATCGGTCGTGGTGCGAAAGGACTTCAAGGTCCTGCTCGTCGACACGTCGCACCTGCCCTTGCGCTTCGGTGCGCCGCCGCAAGACCGCTCTGATGCCGGACTGAGCGTCGCCGCGACCGTCATGAGTTGCTGGACGGGCGCCTGAGCGCCTGCGCTACATGCGTTCCCGCAGCACCGCGACGCCGTCGCCCGACAGCTCGTCGAGCCCGACCCGACGGCCCGTGATGACGAGGAGAATGGCCAGCATGGGTCCTGACACCTCCGGACCTTCTCCCGCCGACCAGCCGGTGTCGGTCGCCCTGAGCGTCAGCCCGGCAACACGCTTCTTGCCGCCGATCAACACGTTGGACCCACGGTAGAAGTCGGCGAGTCGGGTCAAGGCCTCGGTCGGATACGTGTGCGTGATGCCGAGCGGCCGGCGGATGTCCTCAGCGTGCACGATGGTCTCCCCGAGCCAGCTGTCGACCGGGCCGGGCGGATGCGTGGTCGCGCTCACCTGCTCCCGGAAGCGGGCGAGGGTGTCGCCCGGCGCGCCGTTCGTCTCCTGGGCGATGCCCTTTGCCGCCATGGCGTTGAAGCGGAACCCCGACCCGATCATGCTCGCGAAGAACTTCGGCGGAGTCATGCGCGCCGTCGCGGTCATGTGGCCGAGAACGTCGCGTACCGACCATGGCGCGCTCAGCGACGGGGTGGCCCATTGCGCGTCGCCGATCGGGCCGAGATCGTCGGCCAGCGCCTGGCGCTCGGCGTGGATGGTCGGCCACGGGCTCCCTTTCGCCATGTCGTCTCCTTTGAGGGCGTCTCGTCGCGGATGACGCCGACATTCAGAACCATTCAGAACCTTCGGTGGGCGGAATGCTCGCGTGACTTCCGACCCACGACAACCGCGGCTCAGATGAGCGTGAGGCCGCCGTCGACGGCGAGCACCTGCCCCGTGACGTAGCTGGCGGCGCCGGACAGCAGGAACGTCGCGACGCGGGCGACCTCCCATGCGCTGCCTTGGCGACCGAGCGGGACCGGCGTGCGGTCACGCGAGGCACGTCCTTGCGAGGCCCAGCGGCCCAATGGCGTGTCGATGAGTCCGGGCGCGACGACGTTGGCCCGGACGTTCCGGCGGGCGGCTTCGAGCGCGACGTGCCGGCACAAGCCCGCGAGACCTGCCTTCGAGGCGTCGTAGGCGGGCAGGCCACTCCCGGGCTTCAGCCCGGCGACCGAGCTGATGAAGACGATGGCTCCTCCGGGCGTGAGACGCGGGATCGCTTCGCGAGCCACGAGAAAATGGCTGCGCAGGTTGACCGCGAAGGTGGCGTCCCAGTCGTCGGCCGTGGTGCCCGACAGACGCACACCACGACCGATCCCGACATTGCAGACCACGCCGTGCAGCTCACCCGCCCAGGACTCGGCGTCGGCGACGATGCGGACGCACGCTTCCTCCGACGTCACGTCGCCGACGAGCACGGTCGTCGTGCCACCTTCGGCGGTGATCAGTGCCGTCGTCGCCTCGGCCGCCTCCCCGTCGCGGTCCGCGCACACGACGGACGCTCCCTCACGGGCCGACTGGAGCGCGATCGCACGGCCGTTGCCCACGGGCGCCTCGGGGTCGTCGCTGGGTCTGGTGCCGGCGCCCACGACGAGGATGCACCGGCCCGCCAGCGCGCCGCTGTCCGACATGGGCGTGAGGCTAGGCCGGTCCGGTACACGGGCGCGCTGAGGCGCTCTGCTTGACCACCATGGTCGCCGACTGCCACGGTCGCGGCCCGACACGTCGAGCTGGAGGATGCGTGGACGATCTCGCGGGAAAGACGGTCATCATCGCGGGCGTGGGTCCCGGGCTCGGTCGTGAGACTGCGCTCGTCGCCCGCCGCGAGGGTGCCAACGTCGTGCTCGGCGCGCGCACCGAGGCGACGCTGAAATCGGTCGCGGACGACGTGGACCCGAGCGGGGCGCGCGTCGCCTTCGACACCACCGACGTCACGAACGAGGCCGACTGCGAGCGCCTGGTCGCGACCGCGCTCGAACGCTTCGGTCGCGTCGATGCAGTCGTGAACTGTGCTGCGCTCGACTCGCTCTTCGGAGGGCTCGACGCCGCGGGCGACTTCTCGGGCTGGAAGGCGACGTTCGACGTGAACCTCTTCGGCAGCCTGCACATGACGCGGGCGGCGCTGCCGCAGCTGCGCCAGAACCGGGGCTCAGTCGTGTTCGTGAGCTCACAGACCCAACATCACCCGCCGCCGGCGGTGCTCCAGATGGCGTACGCGGCATCGAAGAGCGCGCTCACCGGCGCGATGCGACACCTCGCGAACGAGGTGGGTGGCGACGGCGTGCGGGTCAACGAGATCGCGCCGGGCTGGATGTGGGGTCCACCGGTCGAGATGTTCGTGAAGATGACGGCTCGACACCGGGGGGTCGAGGAGGACGTGGTGCTCGGCGAGCTCACGTCACACATGCCGCTGAAGCGCATGGCAACCGACGGCGAGGTCGCCGAGGCCATCGTGTTCTTCGCGTCCGACCGGGCCGCGGGCATCACCGGGCAGACGCTCCTCGTGAACGCCGGGGAGATCGTGCGTTGACGCCCTGGTGACGGTCACGACGATCCGAACGATCCCGGAGTTGCTACGCGACGCGGCGGAGAAACACGGCAGCCGCGTGTGGTTGCTCCACGACGACTCGTCGAGCACCTTCGCCGAGGCGGCGGCCGCGGCCGGTTCCGTCGCGTCGGCGGCCGCGCAGCGCGGCATCGGCAAGGGCGACATCGTGCTCGTGATCGCGCACAACACCCCCGCCCACGTGTTCGCCTGGCTGGGATTGCTGCAACTCGGAGCGGTGGTGTTGCCGGTCAACCCCGCGAGCACCGTCACCGAGCTGGTCGGCTTCCTCGACCAGGCGGTGCCCGCGCTCGTGGTGCACGATCCCCGCGTCGATGGCGCGATCGCACCGGCATGCCGGCAGGCGCGCGTGGCCCCCGACCTCGTCGATGTGGCGCAGCTGCTCGACGGGTCGGCCGACGATGCGCCCGCCGTCGCGATCGACCCACGCGATCCGGCCGTCTTGATCGCCACGTCGGGTACGACGGGTCGCTCGAAGCTCGTGACCCAGACTCACCAGGCCTACGTGCTCGCGGGCGAAGGGTTTCCGTGGTGGCTCGGGTTGACGCCCGAGGACAGGCTCCTCACGTCGCTGCCGATCTTCCACGTGAACGCGTGCGCCTACTCGCTGCTCGGCTCGCTCGCGATCGGCGCCAGCGTGGTGTTGTTGGCGCGCTTCTCGCCACGTGGATACCTCGACGCGGCCCGTCAGTACGATGCCACCGAGTTCAACACGATCGGGGCGATGCTCGAGATGCTGATGCGGCGGCCGGAGCGGCCCAACGACGCCGACAACCCGCTGCGGCTCTGCTACACGGGCCCGTCGCCGAGCCGCGATCGTCACCGGGAGATCGAGCGCCGCTTCGGGATCGAGATCGTGTGCGGATACGGCATGTCGGAGACGACGTACGGCACGATCTGGCCGCGGGGACGGCGCCCCTACGAGACCCTCGGTGTGCCGCGTCAGCATCCGACTCTCGGCCACATCAACGACGCGCGCGTCATGGACGGCGGGTCGGAGGTGGATCCGGGCGACGTGGGAGAGCTGGAGCTGCGGAACCCGGCTGTGATGCTCGGCTACCACGAGATGCCCGAGGAGACGGCGCAGGTCCTCGTCGACGGGTGGCTGCGCACCGGCGATCTCGTGCGCCGCAACGCCGACGGCACCTTGACCTTCGTGTCGCGCAAGAAGGACGTGTTCCGCCGGCGCGGCGAGAACCTCGCGCCGGGCGAGGTGGAGGACGCGCTCACCTCGTACACCGACGTCGTCGAAGCCGCGGTGATCGCGGTCCCGTCGGAGCTGGGTGAGGACGAGATCAAGGCGTTCGTCGTGCCACGGACGGGCTCCCAGGTCGACGTCGACGCGTTGCGTGAGTGGGTCGCGTCCCGCCTCGCGCGCTTCAAGGTGCCCCGGTTCGTCGAGCTGGTCGACGACCTCCCCCGCACGCCGACCGGTCGCG
>Ga0209526_10001443_pt1 | contig 15930 bp, 12 predicted proteins | sample JacPinW_OM2H0_M1_FD_188566 | JGI IMG/M metagenome (GOLD analysis project Ga0209526, IMG submission 188566) | Forest soil microbial communities from Algoma, Ontario, Canada - Jack Pine, Ontario site 1_JW_OM2H0_M1 (SPAdes) (version 2) | ecosystem: Environmental > Terrestrial > Soil > Boreal... | reverse complement strand
GTCGGCATGTTTTTGTCCTTGCTGATGCGCATCCACTTGATCTGGCCTAATGTGCCGTTGCCTTTGCTGGGCGAAATCAAGCCCGAAACGTATCTCAGCTTATTGACCATGCACGGCACCATTATGGTGTTCTTTGTCCTGACCACCGCGCCGCAGGGCGGCTTTGGCAATTACTTCCTGCCGATTCAAATCGGGGCGGCGGACATGGCCTTCCCGGTCCTGAATATGCTCTCGTTCTGGGTAACGTTTATCGGATACATCGTGATGCTGTCCGCCTTCTTCGTAGTGGGCGGCGCGCCGCTACACGGCTGGACTGGGTATCCGCCGCTGAGCGCGCTGCAGTCCGCGGGACCGGGTGAGGGTGCGGGTGCAGACTTGTGGGTCATCAGCATCGCGTTGTTCTGCGTTGGCGCGTTGATGAGCGCGCTGAATTTCATCACCACCACGCTGGATATGCGCGTCAGGGGCATGTCGATGATGCGCATGCCGCTGACATGCTGGGCGTGGTTTATAACCGCGATTCTGGGACTGCTGGCCTTTGGCGTACTTTTTTCGGCGGGCATCCTGCTGCTATTGGATCGCAACGCGGGAACGAGCTTTTTCGTACCGCTGGTGACAGTGAACGGGCAACTCGCGGCTCATAAGGGCGGCTCGCCACTTTTGTGGCAGCACTTGTTCTGGTTCTTTGGTCACCCCGAAGTGTACATCGCGATTCTGCCGGCCATGGGTTTGTGCTCGCAACTGGTCTCGGTGTTTTCGCGCAAACCCATATTTGGGTACAAGGCCATGGTGTACGCCATGCTGTCGATTGGACTATTGGGCTTCATGGTGTGGGGCCATCACATGTTCATGAGCGGCATGAGCCCTTACACGGCGTTCGCATTCTCGGTGATGACCATGGCCATCGGCGTTCCCTCCGCGATCAAGACATTCAATTGGCTGGGCACGTTGTGGGGTGGGAGGATCCGGTTTTCTTCGCCGATGCTCTTCGCGATTGGATTTGTTTCCTTGTTTGTCTCGGGAGGAATCAGCGGGCCGTTTTTGGCGCAGCCAGTGCTGGATATCCCGTTGCATGACACATATTTCGTCACTGGGCATTTTCACTTGATTATGGGCGTGGCGTCGATCTTCGGCATTTTTGCCGCTACCTACTATTGGTTCCCGAAAATGTTTGGACGCATGATGAGCGAAGGCCTGGCGCGGTGGCACTTTTGGTTCACCTTTATCGGCACCTACGCGATCTTCATGCCCATGCATTATCTGGGCATGGCTGGAGCCACGCGGCGTTACTCGCAGTTCACGGAACTTGCCTATCTTCGCGATCTGATGCCGTTGCAGAAATTCATCACCTACGCGGCGATCGTCACTATCGCGGGTCAATTCATCTTTCTGTTCAATCTCTTCTGGAGTATGAAATACGGAAAGAAGGCCAGCGACAACCCTTGGGAAGCGACCACTCTCGAGTGGACGACCGCAACGCCCCCTCCGCACGACAATTTCGCGGGACGTACGCCGGTGGTTTACAACGGCCCGTACGAGTACAGCGTGCCGGGCGCTCCTCGCGATTATGTGATGCAGAACGATCCCACAACTGTGGCGGCACATTAGACCCTTATGGCCAGTTACACTCCGACCGTTTCGCTTGACGATCCCAGGACTTCCACGGGAGGGAATGGCGCCCTGCCGCCGCACGGGCACGATGGTGACGATTTCGGTTCGCCCTTCTTCGATGTGCGGTTGCGGCGCGCCCGCTTGGGACTAGTCGTGGGCTTGACCGGAATCGCGATGATCTTCATTTCGTTTACGAGCGCTTATGTTGTCAGGCAAGGCCTGCCGACGCTCGACCCGGGCACCAACCTTCTGCTTCACGATTGGTTTCCCGTACCGTTGCCCAGGCTGCTACTCATCAATACCGGCGTATTGCTGATCAGCAGCGTCACCATGGAACTGGCGCGGCGCCAGGCGGCTCGCAAGGCGGCGCTTGCGCAACTCGCCGTGGTCCCCGGAGTATCGGCAGACGCCGATGACAAAGTCTCCTGGCTTGCATTGACGGCGGTGCTGGGTCTCACCTTTTTGACCGGGCAATGGATGGCTTGGCGTGAACTCGCAGCCAGCGGTTTCTTCGTGTCCAGCAGCCCCAGCAGTTCTTTTGTTTATCTGTTGACCGGCATGCATGGTGTCCACCTCTTCGGCGGTGTGGTGGCTCTGCTCACCGCGGGCGTCGCTTCTTTCCTGCGTCGGCCCGCCGATTCACAATCGATTGTGGTGGACGTAACCGGCTGGTATTGGCATTTCATGGCTTTTTTGTGGGTTTACATTTTGTGCTTGCTGGAGTTCGTGCACTGACGTCACAGGAAGGAGGACACCAGATCTATGGCTGACGCGACGCTGTCGCACGACATGCCAGCGGTTTACGAACCGTCGCTGTTTGGAACCTACTCCAAGAAAATTGGGATGTGGCTGTTCCTGCTGTCGGACTCGCTGACATTTGGGGCTTTACTGTACGCGTACAGCTACGGGCGGATATCTACGCCAAACTGGCCGATGCCATTTCATTCCGAGAGCATCGTGAATGCAACGATAATGACGGCGTTTTTGCTGACGAGTTCGTTGACCATGGTGCTGGCGGTGCGCGCGGCGGTACAAGGCGACGCGAAAGCCCAGCGACTGTGGCTGCTGGCCACCATGGCCTGCGGCATGGGCTTTGTCATTCTGCATGGCAGGGAGTGGAGCAAGCTGATTGCAGAGGGCTTGACGCTTCCGGTGTTTCCAAAGCTGCCCGGGCAAGCGGCAGGTGGCGAGTTCGCGAATGTCGCGCAGACCGTACCGCAGTTTGCCGCGACGTTTTTTGGGTTGACGGGCATGCACATGCTGCACGTGACACTAGGAGTGATCTATCTTGGCGTGGTCGCGCTGCGGCGCAATTTCATTCCCATTCTGTTGGTCTTTTGGCTGGCCGCGTGGTTGGGAACGCCATCATCCAGTCCCTTTCACTACGGATCGCACATTTTATTGTTGGCGGCGATCGTTTGCGCGATCATTTTGTGGTTGAAACCGAAGGTCTACGACTCATCGGACGTCGAAGTTGCCGGATTGTACTGGCACTTCGTGGACCTCGTGTGGATGTTTATTTTTCCTTTGGTGTATTTGATGTCCGCTAAGATTCTCTAGGAGCGGAAAAACATGGAAGCTTTTCAGCAGGCCATCGCGGAACGCGTCGCGGAACAACACCGGCATCACGGAAAGTCTCAGTTTTTCTGGGTGTGGGCCGCACTGCTGGTGATGACCGCCATTGAGGTTTATTTGACCTATCAGAATATGCAGCCGGTGCGCATGCTTACGATTTTGATGGGCTTGTCGCTTCTCAAGGCCGCGCTCATCATCGGCTACTTCATGCACATGAAATATGAAATCTCGCGCATGAAGTGGTTGACCATGTGCTCCCTGGTTGCCTGCCTGGCTTTGATGATGATTTTCTTCCCCGACGCTCTTCGCATCATTTCGCTGGGAGTGAAATGAAGTTACGCGCCGCCATCTTTGCCGTCTGCCTTTCGCTGTGGGCCACGCCGGCTTTCAGCCAGGCTTGTTCCATGTGTTACAGCACAGCTAAGGCGACTTCGAAGGATGGGCAAAGAGCCATCAGCAAAGGGGTGGTGGTTCTTTTGCTTCCGCCGCTCGGTTTCATGACGCTCGGCGTATGGGCGGCATTTCGATATGGAAAGAAGCGGGATCTCGAACAGGCTCGAGCAACTATGTTGAGCATTTGAGCCGCAGCCGACTCAAAATTACCTCTGCGTACGGTCACGGCACCGGACTCTCTTTCGATTGAGCTCAAATCATCTCGGGCTGCCAGCTCGCCTGTGATTGCCCGCACGTCTCGACATGAGCGGACCCGCCGTTATGACCAGGTTCAGGGGCGAACTTCCACTCACGGTAGTAGCAGGCTTGGTGACCGTGTCTCCGGCAAGCGCGAACGTTACCGAGACGTCGACGGTTTGCGCTGCGCCGCTCGTTAGGAATTTCCACTTCTTCAAGGTTTCTATTACCGATCCATCGAGAAGCGGGTCGCCGGAATGAATTTTGACTTCATCTACATCGCCGGCTGGATTAATGGCCAGCGTCGCGATGACAGTACCTTGCTTTGCCGCTTGCAGCGCCCGTCGAGGGTAATCAGGCGCCACAAAATATTTCACTTTGTCCGCAGCACAGGATGAAGCATGAGGTACCGGGATAGGCGACGCATTTTGCGACTCGTCGCCGCTAGGGTTGTCAGCGACTAGCTGGCAATCACAAGAATTTGGGTTTGCGCAGACGTAGTGCATGCCCGGAGGGGGTGCTGCAAGATCGCAGGTGGGTTGTTGATGGTGGAGTGCCAGGCCGGCGAGCAACGCCAAAACCAGCGGAGCCAAGCTGAACACATCTCCTCCTCAGTTCACTGATTGCCGCGCAATCTGCTTGAGCTGGAAATCTTGCCGGCTATCTATAGATCGTAGCTCGGGACATTTCTTGTATGCACCTGCCAAAAAAAGAGGCCGCCCCTCGGGCGGCCCCTTCGTTTGCGTTGTGACTAGTTGCTTCCGTCGCCGCTTCTTGCATTATGGCCCGCGGCGTCGTGAACGTTAGGCAAACCCAGGACGTAAGCCCCGCGTCCGTGCGTGGCAGCGTAAAGGACACGCGCGGAAGTGGAGATGGAAAGCCCTGGAACCTCGACCTGCGGCAGCCCCGAACCGGCCGTCTGCCACGCCGTCCCACCGGCGGGTAGCCGTAAAACGCCGAAGTCGGTTGCGGCGTATAAATCACCGGTTGGGTCGTCGCGAACCAACGCGGTAACCGGCAGGTCCCCCATGGGACCAGTGCCGCCATCCAAGTCGGTCCAAACTGCCGTGCCGGCGTCGGGGTTATAGACGACTTCAAAGACGTGGCCGGGCTGCGCGGGCGTGTTCATGTTATAGCCGGAGTAGGAGATCCAGGCACGATTTGGCTTGGCCGGATCCACGTAGATGCCGCTCACGAAACGTCCCGGCGAATTGACCGCGAGAGAATCGATTCGCGAAAACGTGACTGAGCTTCCATCCGCGCCTGAAACGGTTGAAACGGCGTCCGCATTCTTAGAGACAAACACGCGGCCTACTGAAGTTGCTACCCAGAGCGTGCCGGTGTCACTAGGAGCGCGGGTTATCGCCGCGACCACACCGAAGGCGCGGTTGCCGCGAGACGGGTGCGTAAGGTCGCTGGCGGGGGTGTTGTGTCCTGTCAGACTACCAAGCTCCACCCAATCTCCGCAGCGGACGGTGGGTGGAAAGTCGCCAGTGAACTCGTTGCAATGCGGGTCAAGCGTGGCTTGGGGACCACCGTTATCCGTTGTCCGCCAGACTCCTTGAAGCCCGGCAAACATCGAACCTGCTTTCGCCGGGTTGGGGTCGGCGATGATAGGAATATAAAACGCGGAACCTTCGACCGGAGCCTCAAAAAAAGGATCGGAGACCCAATCCCAGCCGAGAGTATCGGTCCCGCGGAAGTTCACGTCCACCTGCTGTATGAAGTAGGTGTGGAAACGGATGTCCGGATTGGCCGCATTAAATCCAGACTGGCCGCCATCACCGAAGATGGTCTGCGGCCAAAGCACGCTCGATCCTTCGTAAAGGAACGTGCCGTTGTCCTGTGTGCCGCCCAGGAGTTCACGAGTTGGCCTAAACGGATTGATGGAAAGACTTTGGAATTGCAAGGTGTCCAAGCCGGTATTAAGGCTGGTAAGTAGCGTCGGAACGGAGGAGAGCAGGCGCCGGCAAGCCAGCGTGCTAGCTGGCGATAATCCCCGAGCTCCGCACTGGCTTGATACGTCAGTGTATGCACCACTGGAACGCATCAAACCGCCGTCCGAACCCTCAAACCAAATTTCTGGATTGCCGGGCACGAATGCTAGAGCGTGCTGATCGGGATGGATGCCGTTGGGAGTGGTACTCGAAGACGCATCCCACGTCAGATCGGTAAAAGTCCGGTTATTATTTGCCGGATCAGGTTCGCCGGCGGTGGTTGAACGCAAGACGGCGCGGCCGTTCGAGCGACCACCCGCCTCAGTGTAGAGGAACGAACCCAGGACAAAAACAGTGTCCGGGCGGCCGGCAGGGGTATAGACGCGATTGTCGTACCAGCACTGTCCGGTGCAATAGTTGTATGTAGCAAAGCCCGGAGCTGAAACCGTCGAAGATGTGAGCTTTTTCCAACCACCCTGGTTTGTGCCGCCCACTACCAACGCCGCTGCCGGCTGATCCATATTGTCATTGCGCCACACCTGGCTCTCCTGGTCCGTCGATGGCGGTGGGGCAGGGCCGACGGCGCCGTCGCCGGCGTAGGCGCGAATATGATCGTCCTTAACGGTCAGGGCAAAAGCCGTTTGGTCCACGTTTTCAGCAGGCGACTGCGGCACGAATACTTGCTTGAAAACTCCGCCGTCCGCGGGGGAGTTACGCCAGATCCCCCGTTGATAAGCAGCGGCATAGACGATGGCCGGATTCTTGGGATCCAGCTCCACAGCATTCACTCCGCGGATGCTTCCGTGGCCATCCCAAATGAAGCTGAAGGTATTGCCGCCATCGGTAGACTTATACAATCCAAAGGGTGCAACCGGCGGAGGTGGGTTTGTCGTGGCCCCACCGGGAACCGAGCTGTATCCGCGAACGCCTCGCGTCGTCGATACGTAAATAGTGCTCCTGTTCGTGGGGTCAATCGTGATTTCGCTGATGGCGCGGCCTTTGGGGAAATTGATGAAGGTGTTCGTGCCAATGGCGGCTGTTGCCGAAAGCAGCGTCCAACTGTCGCCGCCATCGGTTGACTTGTAGATTCCCATGCCCGCCTCGGAATCGACAGAAGCATTCGGCTCACCCGTGCCGACGTAGATGGTTTCACCGGTGGGGTCCGTAGGATCGATGGTGATCGTGCCAATCGCGTTGGTGGCAAAGCTTTTCGAAATGAAATTCCATTTGGGCTTGTCCGAAAGTGCGTTGTCCGTTTGCCAGATACCGCCACCGGCAGCGCCAACATAAAGGCGGCAATGCTCTTTGCGGCACTTCGGCTCGATCGCCAAAGCAGTGATGCGCCCGGAGGCCACGTAGGGTGTGCCGGTGCGATTTAAGACCGCGGGATAGAGGGCTACCGTAGGCCCGAGCGAAGTCCAGCTTGTGCGAATTTTTTCGCCGCGCTCTCCCTTTTCAGATTCGTCGTCAATATCTTGAAACTGCTTCTTTGCCGAAGCTGTAGCCTCGATTGGCACGTCAACAGCAGGATAGGCGCGATTCGCGTAGTTCTCTTCTTCGAATGCCGTAGGTCCTTTGTCCGGCTCGCCGCCATTTGCGCTTATGCCCGGAACCGTTTCAGCCCTGCGCATTCGTAAAGGTTGGAAGGAAGTTTTTGGTTTGCTTGCCAGATGACTCTGCTTTTGCAGATGCTTGTTTTTCCCCGATTTTGATTGGCCCGCGAGAGGGGACGTCAACGAGATGGATATCAGGATAACCGCCACCACGACAAGAAGAAGAAGGGAAAGTTTTTTGGACATTTTTATTCCTCATGAGAAGAGCGGCGAGCGGGGGGAACAGAGCCGGGCCGCAAAACTTGGCGAGCAAGGGTACGTTGCTGGATTGAACATTGTCAACAGAAGAGAATGCGTCTGCACAGACCACAGAAAAACATCTCGGTTATAACAGCGGTTCAGAGCTTGCACTGGACAAAGAAGGCGGTCCATTGTTGAATGCTGTCGCGCTAGTCGGTTTTGGTCGAGTAGCCACGCGCTTGGTATAGTCGGCAGTTCGCGACGCAAGCGAGCGAGTCAGTTTACGTCCGGTCGGTTGCTAGGAGAGTCTTCTCAATGGCGGAAGCTGAAGTAAATCTAAGCAAAACCTACGACGCGATCGTCATCGGATCCGGAGCCGCTGGCGGGATGGCCGCGCACGTTCTCACCAGCCACGGTTTGCAAGTGCTCCTGCTGGAGGCAGGGAAGAAGCTCCCCATTGAGAAGGAACTGCGCTCCATGGAGTGGCCATACAACAATCCCTATCGCGGAAATCTCCCGCCGGACCAACACTCGCTCAGCTTTAACGAGTACACGATCCGCAATCCTCCTTATGGGCCCGGTTTTGAAAAGGCCAAGCACCTCAAGAGCTACGTAGGCAGCAGCGACTATCTGAAAAATATCGTGGTCGACGAGCGGGAGAATCCCTTCACGGGCACGAATTACGCCTGGGTCCGCGCGCGCTGCCTCGGGGGAAAAACCAATATTTGGGGGCGCCTCGCGCTCCGCCTCTCCGACTACGACTTCAAGGCCAAGAGCCGAGACGGGTACGGCGAAGACTGGCCCATCAGCTACAGTGACATCGCGCCGTACTACGACAAGGTGGATTTATATCTGGGCATCACCGGCGTGAAAGAAAATCTGCCGTATCTTCCCGATAGCATCTTTCAGCGGCCTACGAAGCTGAATTGCGCCGAGGTCACGCTGAAGGAAAGCCTCGCAAAAATGGGCCGCGTGCTCACGCAGTATCGCGCCGGCGTCACCAGTGACGGCCTCAAGCACAATAAATACCGCAGCCGCTGTTATGGACGCGGCGCCTGCGAACGCAAGGGTGGCTGCGATATTCACGCTGCCTTTGATTCTCCGACCGGTTTGATTTATCCCGCGATGGATACGGGAAATTTGGCTCTGCGCACCAATGCGGTTGTTCGTGAAATCACCGTTGATCCGCAGACAGGGAAAGCTAGCGGCGTGCACTTCATCGATTCGCAGACCATGAAGGACTACGCCGTCCGGGCAAAAGTGGTTGTGGTCGCGGCATCCACCCTCGAGTCCGCACGCCTGCTCTTGCTCTCCAAGTCGCGGCTCCATCCCAATGGACTGGCAAACTCCAGCGGCCACGTCGGCCACAATTTCTGTGAACACATCATGGGACCTGGGGTTGCCGGCCGCGCGAAGAATTTGGTCGGCAAACCCCCTACGCTTGATGACGGCCGGCCCGGCGGGTTCTACCTAACGCGCTTCCGCAATCTTGCCGACAAGCATCCCAAATTCATTCGTGGCTACGGCTTCGAAGGCGGCAGCGGCAGCACCATGTTCCCTCGCGGCACGGACGCGCACGGTTTCGGCGCGGCCTTCAAAGAAGAAGTACGCAAGAATCAGGGCGCTTTCGTGGGAATGGGCGCTTTCGGCGAGGTTTTGGCGCGCTACGAAAATTATGTCGATCTCGATCCGGTCGTGAAAGACAAATGGGGCATCCCCGCGCTGCGCTTTCATTACAAATTCGGCGACAACGAACACCGCATGGCCGAAGACATGAAGGAAACGGCACAGGAAATGTTCGAGGCGGCGGGCTTCGAGATCGTGCACGTCAGCGGCCGCGTTCTGACCGAAGGCTGGTCCATCCATGAACTGGGCACCGCGCGCATGGGCAACGATCCGAGGAACTCCGTACTGAACCAATTTCAGCAGACGCACGACGTCAAGAACCTGTTCGTCGTGGATGGCAGCGCTTTTGTCAACGCAAGTTGCCAGAATCCTACTTGGACCATCATGTCTTTGTGCTGGCGTTCCTGCGACTATTTGGCCGATGAATTGAAAAAGGGAAATCTGTAGGAGAAAGCGATGTCTACCAATGATCCGTCCGATTTCAGACAAGATCGCCGCCAATGGTTGAAGAGCTCCGCGACTGTTCTTGGCGCAACGCTCCTGCCATTGCCGGCTGTGGCTACGGAGACAGCGCAAACCGAAGTCGCGCCGGCGCCGCAACCGAAATCCGCCCCTGAAGCCAAACCGGCCGCGCATTTCTTTAGCCCGGCGCAGCACGCTCTTGTCGATGAATTGTCCGAAACAATCATCCCCACCGACAGCCACTCCGGCGGCGCCAAAGCCGCCAAAGTTGCCGATTACATCGACCAATTCCTGCGCGAAAGCTTCGACGATGCCGACAAGGCGCTCTGGCGCGAGGGGCTCCGCCTCGTTGATGTAATGAGCCAGCACTATAACGGAAAGTCTTTCGTCAACTCGAGCCAAGAGGGAAAAATCGCGGTCGTCAAAGTCCTTTCCGATAACGACCACATGACCGATCTTCCCGAAGTTCGGTTTTTCATCGAACTAAAGCGCCTGACGGTGCGAGGCTATTACACTTCGAAAATCGGCATCCACGACGAACTCGAGTACAAAGGCAATCGCATTCTACAGGACTACGTCGGCTGCGACGATCCGACGCCGCAGTCTTCTTAGCCTCAGATTTGGTTTCGCGACGTCAGAATTAAGCCGCTCGCGCCGTCCGCGAAACCGTAAACCGGTTTCGCCTGGTCATTTTCGCGTAGAGAATAGGCAAGCTACTACCAACAAGGGAGATCACAGGTAATGGCAGACGGCAGGGTTAAGGTCGGCATCATCGGGTCGCAATTTCAGGCGGATATTCACGCCGCGTCTTTCCAGATCATGCCGCACGAGGCGGAAGTCGTCGCGATCGCGTCGCCAACTCCGGGCAACGCCGCCGCCTTGGCAAAACGATTCGGCATCCCCCGCGTGTTCACCGACTATCGCGAGATGTTGAAAGAGCGCGACATCGAGATGGTCACCATTGCCGCGCCCAACAGCCTGCACGCACAAATGACCAGAGACATTGCTGCGGCCGGAAAACACATCGTCTGCGAGAAACCTTTGGCGATGACCATTGCCGAAGGCGAAGAAATGATCGCGGTCGCGAAACAACACGGCGTTTTACTGATGTACGGCGAAGAGCTTTTTTTTACGCCGAAATATCTAAAAGCCAAGGAAATGGCTGACGCCGGCGCGTTCGGTAAAATTCACCTCGTAAAGCAAAGTGAAAAGCATTTCGGCCCGCACAGCCCGTGGTTCTGGGACGTCAATCGCTCCGGCGGTGGCGCGCTGATGGATCTCGGCTGCCATGGCATCGCGTTTTGCTACTGGTTCCTCGGCCGTTCCGCCATCAAATCCGTGTATTGCCAGATGGGCACCTACGTTCACGGCGACAAAACCAAAGCGGAGGACGAATCGCTGTGCATTCTCGAATTCGCGAACGGTGCCGTCGGATTAGTTGAAGATAGTTGGGCGCGCCGCGGGGGCATGGATGATCGCATTGAAATTTTCGGCGAAGCCGGCGTGACCTACGCTAATTTGCACATGGGCAACGCGCTGCCCACATTCAGCGAGAGCGGGTATGGTTATGCGGTGGAAAAGGCCCCCACTACGAAAGGCTGGACTTATCCCGTCTTCGAGGAGCTCTGGAATTACGGAACGCCGCAAGAGCTGACGCACTTCGCGCGCTGCGCTCGCGGCAAAGAAACGCCGCAAGCAACCGGCGAGGATGGGCTGGTCGTAATGCGCGCGCTTTATGCGGGTTACGCGTCCGCCGGGGAAGGCCGCAAGATCGCGATGCCGTATCAGCCGCCTCCTGGCGTCAAGAAGCCGATCGATCTGTGGCTGAATGGCCCCGCTCGCGCGCAAGCTGCGCAGCGATGAGCGGAAACGAATTTACGTCGTCGATGTGACTCGATTTCAGGAGGTAATGGCGTGCTCCTACAAATGAGGGCTCGGCTCTCCGTAATGATGTTCCTGGAGTACTTCATCTGGGGCGCCTGGTATGTAACGCTCGGCACCTGGCTTGGTCAGACGCTGCACTTCTCCGGCGATCAAATCGGCATCCTCAGCGGCACTACCACCATTGGTGCCATTGTGTCACCCTTTCTCGTCGGCCTGATGGCTGATGAACTCTTTGCCAATCAACGCCTGCTCGCCGTGCTCCACGGGGTCGGCGGCGTTCTCCTCTGGTTCGCCTCCACCCAAACTCATTTCGGGCCGATGTACGCGATCCTTCTCATCTATTCTCTTCTTTACATGCCGACCATGGCTCTCACGAACGCTCTTGCCTTCCGCCAGATGAAGGACCCCAGCCAGGATTTCGGCTCGATTCGTGTCCTTGGCACTGCCGGCTGGATCGTCGCCGGACTAACCATCAGCGCCATCAGCCGCTTTCTTGTTCCCAACGCTGAAGCTACCGCGACCCCGATTCGCATGGCTGCTGTGGGTTCGATCCTCTTTGGCCTTTATGCTTTGACCCTACCGCACACACCGCCACTCCGCACGGCTCATGGGTTCAAAGTCAGCAATATCTTCCCTCCCGACGTCTTCAATCTCTTCAAGAACCGCAACTTCGCCATCTTCGCGCTGGCTTCCTTCCTCATATGCATCCCGCTGCAGTTCTACTACGCCTTCACCAATCCCTTTTTGAACGAGATTGGAGTGAAGTACGCCGCAGCCAAGATGACGATGGGCCAGATGTCAGAGCTCCTCTTTATGGTCACCCTGCCCTTCTTCTTCAAACGCCTCGGCATCAAGCGCACGTTAATGCTCGGCATGTTGGCTTGGGTGGTTCGCTACTTCATGTTCGGCTATGGCAATGCCGGCCCGCTCGCCTGGATGCTCTATATCGGAATCATCCTCCACGGCATCTGCTACGACTTCTTCTTCGTCATGGGCCAGGTCTACGTCGACCAGAAAGCCCCCTCCGCCCTGCGCGCCGCCGCGCAAGGTCTGATGACCTTTCTCACCTACGGCATCGGCATGTTCGTCGGCTCGTTAATCTGCGGCCGAGTTGTGGACGTCTATGCCAAATCCGTACCTACAGGGGGCGTTCTTCACGACTGGCGCTCCATTTGGATGGTCCCGGCAATCGCCTCGGCGCTCGTGCTGGTTTTCTTCTGGGCCGGATTCCGGCGGGAAGCAGGCACGCCGCAGGAACGTGCGCCCGTCGCGGAAGCTACCGTCAGCCGGTGACCGGCATTCGCGGACGAAAAGCAAGTTTCTCTTTTTAGTGAATTGCCCAGAACTTCTGGATGGGCGGCGTGGGCTCCTGCTCGCGGGAGCTGGGAGCCTCGCGCCGCTATTCCAGTTTTCGGTCAGCGTCTAGTCGTCGGATCGCGTTGAACGCGTCTTCCTGTGGTCGTCTTTATCGCCGTTACGCCGTGAGCCGTTCTGGGGGCCATTTTGCGAATTGTCGGATGCCTGGTGAGCAACGCGCACCTGTGCTGTGGCAGAGGTCGAATTGCCAGAAGCGTCCGTGGCCGAATAGGTGATCGTGTAAACGATGTCTGAACCCCTCTCGGAGCCCTCCGCACGGAGCAAGAATGACCGCACGTCAGTTCCGAAATGAATTGGTCCGCCGCCGGCGGCCTGGATGTCACTGCTGGGGCCGCGGTCGTCCGGATCATTGCTGGTGATAGAAACCAGCTTCACTGCGGGATTCGGGTCGCAGAGATCGCTGGAGTCGATGGTGGCGGTGACGAGAACAAGTTTGTGGTTCCGCGCCTGAAGTACGTTCGGAGACAACGAGACGTGCAACGTCGGCGGGTTGGTGTCCCGAACGGTAACGTGAGTTATCGCTGAGGAAGAAAGGCCTCCGGCATCGGTAACGGTCACGGTAAAAGTGTGTGTGCCCATCGTTACAGTCCACGTCACAACGGCGGAATTGCCCACCACTTTGTTGGCTTCGTCCTTCCACACGAAGCTGAGTGCGTCTCCGTCGGGGTCGCTCGATGCCGAGCCATCCAACGTCACCGGAGTACCCGCATGCCCCGCACATTGAAGGGTCTGGTCAGGGCCGGCATTTGCCACCGGCGGCCGGTTCACCTTCAGAGAGTTAGATAAGCGGCTGAAGAAAATTTGGCCGACACCAGGTGTATCGTCAGACCAGGCCACATCGAGATTGCCTTTGCTGTCCGCGGCCATCTGTACGTCTGCTGCGTAGCCGACGTCGTTGGAAAGGTTTTGTAGCGTGGAGAATGTCGCGCCGTGGTCGGCCGATTGAGTGAAGAGAATTTGGGCATTGCCCGGCGTTGTGTCCCTCCAGCTCACATTGATGTTGCTTGCGGCATCCACGGTCAGCCATGCGAAAGTCGAATTGCCAAAGTTATTAGAGAGATTCAGCGGGGAGGAAAACGTGGTGCCTCCATCAGTCGAACGAGCAAAGAAAATATCGCGATTAACGTCTGGAGGGACGTTAGCCTGCCACGCTAGATAGAGATTTCCGCTTGCGTCCCCGCTGATTTGCGGCCTACTCGAAGCGCCGGACCCATTGGAGACATTCTTCGCGCTAGAAAAGGTCACGCCCTTGTCTGTCGACCGGCTGAAGAATATGTCGGAGTTGCCGGGAGTACTGTCGACCCAGCTTACGTTGATGTTTCCACTCGCATCCACCGCGAGCTGCGCACTGAAGGAGCCGCCGGCGTTGTTGGAGAGATTTTTCGGGCCCGAGAAGGTTGCGCCCTTGTCCGCAGAGCGACTGAACGAAATGTCAGACTGCGAATTGAAATCGTCTTCCCAGACGACATAAAGGTCCCCGCTGGCATTGAGGGCGAGCTGTGGGCCAAACGAGCCAGTCGTGTTGGTAGCAAGATTTACTGCCGGTGAAAAGCTGGCGCCTGCGTCGGTGGAGTGCGTATAGAAGATGCCGAAACTAATATTATCGTGTTCCCAAGCAACATAGATGTTGCCACCCGCATCCACGGCGATTTCCGGACTTGTAGAGTCAGCAGGCCCGTTGGAGAGATTCAGCGGGGTTGAGAACGTCATGCCGCCGTCGGCGGAGCGGCTGAAGAAGACCGTCTGATTGCCCGGAGTATCGTCCACCCAAACCACGTTGATGGCGCCGAGGGTGTCGATGGCAACGCGCGGATTGAACGAGAAACCCGAACTGTTGGAGAGGTTTTTGGGCGTAGAGAACGTGGCGCCACCATCTGTAGAGCGGCTGAACAAAATATCGTAGCTGCCTGGAGTATTGTCCACCCAAGCCACATTGATGTTGCCGGCAGCGTCGATAGCGACCTGCGGAGTCACAGAGTAACTGGAGCTGTTAGAGATATTTTTGGGGATGGAGAATACTTGCGCGCCTGCGGTGGTGCACATCAATACCAGGCCTAAGCTCACGACTGAACTGATTTGACGCCAACGGCTGGGAACCATGGCAGATCCTCCTTGTGGGCGATCGGCAGCCTACGAAGCATCTCCATTAGCGCTTCGAAAATGGGGGCAATAAAGCTGCCCGTGCCAGTCTTGCGGGAACGTTATAGCTGGCTCTCGCGTGAGGCCGCTTGAAACGCTTGTCTGCGGGGACCAAAGGAGACAAGCGAAATTCTCTTAAGGTTAGTATACGTAGAGCTCACGAAAGAAAAGGGAAAGATAGAGTGCTATGTGTCGAAAGTGACAATAGAGCCAGGGATCGACCTACGAGCAATGCGACGAGAACTATAGCGGTGGGTCGGAAGCTGATGCGACAGCGGTAGCATTTACGCGCAACACGTGATTCGCGTCGCTATAGAAATGGCGCTGCCCGCTTGTCCCCTGGGAGACCGGATCTCCGTTGAGAGTGTAGGAGCTGTTCACACCGCCGCTGCCAATCGCCGCGTAGGTGAACGCGTACCCGTTCTTCGTTCCGGCCGCCAGGGCGGAGTCAATGAGGCACGCCGACGCTGCCGCTGGGACCGACGGTGGTACGCAGTTCGCCGTTGCACCGCCATCACTAAGCGAGGGCAAATCCGCGGAGAATCCAACGGTGTACATCGTCGAGTAAATAATTTCTGAAGTGACGATGGTGCGTATGGAAGCGACAGCCGACGCTTCGTTCGCGCTCATGCGCGACCGCAAAAGGTTGGGAATTGCGACAGTCGCGAGAACCAAAATGATCACGACGACGACCAGCAACTCGATTAGCGAGAATCCCTTCTGTTTGCGCCTCAAAATAGGTCCCCTGGTTGACCGCTCCAACTTCAGACGGGCGGGCACTCGGCCCAACAAAGGTGGAAGCACGTGGTCGTCCATCCGCCACACCACCGTAAGTGTCTTACCCTAAGCATGTTACGGATTTTGACGCCTGCGGCCCTGACGCGACGTGTCACTAT
>Ga0209526_10001442_pt1 | contig 15930 bp, 15 predicted proteins | sample JacPinW_OM2H0_M1_FD_188566 | JGI IMG/M metagenome (GOLD analysis project Ga0209526, IMG submission 188566) | Forest soil microbial communities from Algoma, Ontario, Canada - Jack Pine, Ontario site 1_JW_OM2H0_M1 (SPAdes) (version 2) | ecosystem: Environmental > Terrestrial > Soil > Boreal... | reverse complement strand
ACTCACAATGAAGAGGCCGTACGGCGACGCGATGAGATGCTGCAGCAGTTGATGCTCGCCATCGCGCAGACCGAGATCAGCGAGCGGCATCAGCGAGCGCGACCGGTCGAGAAGGCGCAACACCACCTTCTCGCCCCAGATCGTCTCGATGGTGGCGATGCGGATGTCGACGGTGCGCCCGTCGATCATCATCGTCGTCTGGCCGTCCTGTGCGCGATGCCTGTCGACGATGTCCATGTCGGCCATGATCTTCAGGCGCGATGCAAGTGGCCCTCCGAGCTGCGTGGGCAGCGACTGCACATCACGCAGACCACCGTCGACGCGGTAGCGAATGCGCAGACGGTCGGACTGCGGCTCGATATGGATGTCGGATGCCCGGTCGCGAAGCCCCTGCGTGAGCAGAAGGTCGACGATCTGGACCACCGGGGCGTCGGCGCTGAGGCCGGCGAGCTCGGTAACCTGCGGCTCGGAGATGCGGGCCTCTTGAATGGCCTTCTCCACCGCCTCGCCGACGATGCCGAGCACCGTGTAGTGCCGGTCAAGCGCGCGCTGGATCGATGCTGAATCGGCGAACTCGAGCCGCACCGCCTTGTGCACGATTGCCACCAAGCGGTGACCCAGGTCGATGTCACCCGGATTGGTCGTGGCCACATGCAGCCGGCCTTCCTCGTCGATCATGTACGGGAAGATCCCGTGCTGCCGGGCAAACGCCGCGTTGACGCTGTCGACGGCCTCGGGTTCCGCCACAACCGAGTCAAGGTCGATCGGCGCCACCCCGATCTGGCTGCTCAGCATGGAGGTGATCCGTTCGCTCGGCACGCCGAGCGTGACCAGGATCTCGCCCAACGGCCGCCGGGTGAGGCGTTGACGCTTGAGTGCCTTCTTGACCTGGCCCGAGGACGCGCTGCCTTCCGCGATCAGCAGCTCACCCAGCTTGCGGTGCGGACGTGCACCATTGACCTCAGCAGTGGTCTCGTCGTCGTTGGTGGAGGTCATGTCCACGCTACTATCCGTGCCGCCTAGGATGGGCGCCGTGTGGCGTCAGAACTCAGGGAGCCCACGGCAAGGCAGCAGACAACGTGGACGGCGTCCATCGGTTGTGATGCTCTTCCTTTGGAGACTCCGATGAGTAGACGCAACGGCGGCATCGCACCTAGGGCAGATGCATCAGTCGCGGACGCGCAACCCACCGATCACCTGATCCGAGTGCTGATCATCGAGGACCATCGCATGTTCTCGCAGGCGCTTCGCGCCGCCCTCGACGAGACCGACGACATTGCCGTGACTGCCGCGGTCGAGACGGCCGCCGCCGGGTTGCAGGCGGTGCGGTCGGGGAATCCGGACGTGGTCCTGCTCGACTACCGGCTGCCTGACGGCGACGGCGTGGAGGCCGCTCGCAAGATCACCGCCGAGAACGCGGGGGCGAAGATCGTGATGCTGACCGCGGCGTCCGACGACAGCATTCTCCGTGAGGCCATCCAGGCGGGATGCTCCGGATACCTGACCAAAGACCACACCATCGAGGAGCTGATCCTCGCGGTGCGCGCAGCCCACAACGGCGAGGCGTTCATCTCCCCGGCGATGCTGAGCCGGCTGCTGGACCGCATGACTGATCGTTCGCGGCCCGGCTCTGACCTGACCTCGCGCGAGGCTGAGGTGCTGGGCCTGCTCGCCCAGGGTCTGTCCAACCAGGCCATCGCGGCCAACCTCGGCATCCGTCTGGCCACGGTGCGCAACCATGTGCAGAGCGTGATCGAGAAGCTGCACGCGCACTCCAAGCTCGAAGCCGTCGCGACTGCGCGCCGTCTGGGCGTTATTCGAACCTCGGACTGAGGTCAGCGCGGCACCCACGTCCGTATCAGCGTGCCCGACCCCGCGGCGCTGTCGACGGTCAGCCAGCCGCCGGCGATCTCAGCGCGCTCCTGCATGGAACGGAGGCCCAGGTGCCCGGGCAGGGCACGCTTGATCACATCCTCGCGGTCAAAGCCGATGCCGTCGTCGCGAACGGAGAGTGAGATGCCGTCCTCAGCTTCGCTGACCAGGAGAGCCACCTCGCCGGCAAGCGCGTGCTTCTGCACGTTGGCCAGCGCCTCCTGGGCGATCCGGTAGAGCGTCACCTGCACGTGCGGCGGCGGTTCAATCTGCAGCTCGCTGCGGACCGCAAACCGCGGATGCCCATCGGGAAACAGCTCTGCCGCGTAGCGGTCGATGGTGCGTGCCAGGCCGACCTTCTCCAGCGATACGGACTCGAGCCGGAAGAGCAGGCTCCGCAAGCGTCCGATCGACTCCGTGACGGTGTTCTCGATCTCGGCGACCCGCTCCGCGAACTCGCGGCTCGGTGCGTGGCGGCGGAGGATTTGCAGCCGCAGCCCGATGGCGGCCATGGATTGGATCGAGTCGTCGTGAACGTCCACCGCAATGCGGCGCCGTTCCTCCTCCTGTGCGGAGACGAGATTCTCCATGAGTGCCTTGCGCTGCTGGTCGGCGTGCTGCAGCAGCTCCGCGGTGACGCGCAGGTTCTCCTCGTTCTCTTTGCGTTCTTCCACCTCCGCGCGAAGGCGCTCCACCAGCCGAGCGCTCTCGATGGCGAGCGCAGCACGATCGGCGAGCTCCTGGGCGAAGTTCTGATCCCGGGTGGAGTGGGCTCCGCCGCCACCGCGCCGCCACAGCCCCAGCGTGCCGATCACGCGACCGTGGGCTCTGAGCGGGGAGGCGAGCACGCCCTGCAAGTCGATCTCGTGCAGCGCCTCGCGGTGCTCAGGCGCCATCGCCGCCATCGCCGCGTCGAGCTGGTCGCCGGTGAGCATCAAGGACCGTGGGGAATGGCTCACCAACGGATGAGGAGGTGAGTCCGCTGCATCGACGCGAACCGACTCGAGCGCGCGCCGGATGACGTCGAGAGCGCGGTCGTTCTGGTCATATGCGGCCACAACTTGCATCGTCTGGGTGTCGTCGTCGAACAGCTGCACGACCGCGGCATCACCGAGGAATGAGGAGGCAAGGTGCACGACGCGCTCCAGGACCTCGTCGGTATTCGCGATCGACGCCGCCAGGCTCGCAGACAGCTCCGCGAGATCTCGCGAGCGCTGCTCATCGCGCCGCGATGGCAACCTCCGCCGCTCGGTGAGGCCTATCCGGGCTTGTTGTTTCTCAGCGGGAGCCGTCACGCTTCAGGTCTGCCCTCACCCGACCGGCTCGGCATTGGCCTCCTCGAGACGCGCCTCGGCCGTGGCTAGCAGGTCGGCCATGTCCAGAAGCAGCTCCTCGAGCTGGATCGGAGGCAGGCCGATATGGCCGCGTCCCGTCCGGCCGATGGCCTCGACCAACTCGTCGTCGTCCACACCTTTGATCAGGTATTCATTGGCGCCGGCGCGCAGCATCTCCATCACGGCATCCCGGTCGGCGTGTGCGGAGTATGCGATCAGCCGCGACCCGGGCAGGGTCCGCCGGATCACGCGGGCCGCACGGGACCCGCCGCCGCCCGGCATGCGGACGTCGATCACCACTGCGTCCGGCGACGTCACAGACGCCTGCTGGATCGCGGTGTCCACATCGGCGGCCGCGCCGACGAGATCGAGTCCCGGCACGGCCCGGATCAGATCGCTGAGCGCGGATCGCATGACAGGATCGTTTTCACAAACCAGAACGCGGATATCCCCGTTTGTTCTGCCGTTCATGACGCCTCCCATCGCCGGCTCGGCCACCGCTATCGGTGACTCCGGCGTTGGCGCCTTCGGCTTGTGCCCATACTGCCGTTGCCCATCTCCATCCCCTTAGGGCCAAACCCGCCAAACGTGCAGTTTAGCGTTTACGGCTGACCGGCCGTCAGCTCCCGTTCGGCGCAGGTGGGTTGGCAAGCGAAGCGGGTGTCGTATGATGGATCTCGATATGGCAATGACCGCGCCGGAGAGCGCTTCGCAGCTGATCACCGTCTCAGACTCCGCGATCGACCAGCTCAATGGCCTGATCGCCGGTCAGGCGACGCCGACGCCACAGCTGGGTCTGCGCGTGTACATCCAGTCCGGAGGCTGCTCCGGCTTCTCGTACGGCATGGGTCTCGACGAGAACCCGCCGCGCGAGGACGACCACGTCATCGACGCCACCGAGCACCTCAAGGTCTACATCGACTCCTACTCGGCGCAATACCTCGAGGGCGCCGAGATCGACTACGTCGATGAGCTCATGGGCGGTGGATTCACGATCCACAACCCGAACGCCGTGCGGACCTGTGGCTGCGGTCACAGCTTCCAGACCGCAGACGGCTCGGGCGACGCCAAGTCCTGCTCTCACTAGAGCAGCAGCTCGTCACGCGTCGCTAGCGCGGCGCCCGTCGCAGTGGCGACCTTCCATCAGAAGCTCGCGGTCGTCATCGTGCTGGCGGCCCTGGGCGGCGCGATCTGGTCGGGATACTCCGCATACAAGGCTGCCTACAGCGCTCGCCTCCGAGCCGCGGGCTGGGTGGCGGCGGCGGCAATAGCCCTCCAGGCGATTGCCGGCTCCATCCTCGCGCTGGGTGGCAACCGGCCGGCGGAGCCCTGGCACTTCGTCTTCGGCCCGCTGACACTGCTGGCGCTGCCCGTGGCGATGCTGGCCGGACGCGGGCGGCCGCCGCGCACAGAGTCGCTGATCGTGTTCGCGGGCTGGCTGGTGACGTTCGGGCTCAGCCTGCGGGCCGTCGGGACCGGAGGATTCGTCGCCTAGGTAACCGGAGCGCGGCGCCGGCGGAGGAGGAATACAGCAGCGGCGACCCCGATCACGATGAGCAGCGGCACAACCGGCACTTCCGGCGCGCTGGCCGCAAGGCTGGTGACGAGCGCGTTGTATGCCGGGGTCGCGTCCACGATCGTGGGCATGTTGCCCGAGCCGGGGCCGACCGCGAGCGGTGCTCCGTTGTCCAGCGCGGTGAAGCCCGTGACCGACTCGAGGACGCTGCCGCCGCCCGGGAAGCCCACCAGGCTTGGTGCGACGGTGATCGCGATGTCGTTGAGAGTCTTGCTGCACGGCACGCTCGTCCCACCGCTGTAGTCAACCAGCGTCGCGATGGTTTGCGCGTTCAGCCCGGGCCTGTCGAAGGAGGTGGGCGCACCGGCAAAGCACTTGAGTGCTCCGCCGCTGTCGGACTCGGCGCGGGCGAAATAGATCTTGTGGTTGAACTGCCACGTCGTCAGCCACCAGACATGTGATTGATTCACGGTGTCCGGGCTCGCCAGCGATGTGAGATCTGCAGCCTGCGCGTCGATGATGAGGTTGGTCCCGTCACCGGAGACGCCGGAATGCGTGAGGTCGAGCTGCGGGATGTTGGGGCCGCCCTGCAGCGGGCCGAACGGCGCCACGGTGGTGCTGTTGTACGTCGCGTCGCCGGTGGCGTCAGCGATACCCGTTGTCGGCGTCGTGCTGAATCTCGTGTCGTTGACAGTGCCGGAGCCGATGAGCTTGGGGCCTGACGTCTGGCGTGCGGTCTCGGTGAGCGGCAGACCCGGAATCATCGTCGAAGCCTGGGTTGCGAGTTGATTGGAATCGTTGGCCCATGTGGCTTGCAACGCGCCCGTGACCGGGTCGATGTCGGTGCTGATGAAGTCCGCCATGTTGCGGTTGCCCACGCCGGTGATGCATCCGACGGTGCCCTGTAGACACATGTCGTTGATGTGGTTGGGCCCGATGCCGACCTGCGTCTGCTGAAAGGTCGGTGTAGTGGAAGTCGCGTTGGTGGTGATCGCCATGAACGGATGCCACTGCTTGATGTTCGACGTGTCCTTGAGGCTTGGGTGCTCCCGCACATCGGTCCCGAGCCACACGAAACCGAGCTTGCCAGGGTCACCGACAGACATCCAGCCGAAGTCGCTGGTGGCGGTCAGGGGGCCGGAGTCGACGCGCACCGGCGCCGACCAGTGTGTGTGCAGCGGTCCGTCGCTGCCGAGCGAGTACGTGTAGTAGAGGTGCCACGCGTCCGCCGGGAGTGGGTTGCCAGATGGCGCGAAACCGTCGCCCTCGATGTACGCCTCGTACAGCGTGCCGTTCGCGTCGATGCCCATCACTGGGAACAGGCTGTTGGGCTGAACCATGTTCGTGACCGCGGGCTGGTACGTGAGCGTCGAGAACTGGCCGAGATTGCCAGAAACCGCGATGGCGGCTGCTGTCTGCGGCGTTCCGATGACGACGCCGACCTGGTTGTCAGTGGCGCTGTTGGGACAACTCCCTGAACATGTAATGGGTGTGTAGACGTACCCGGTTGCCGGATCGGTCACGGTGTTGCCATGGAAGGAAAAGGAGTTGATTGCGCCGGCTTCTTGGAGCGTGTTGCTTGGTGTGAAGTCGCCGACGACGCCCGGGTCGGCCGCATGGAAGTGAATTCCGTCGTCGCTCCAACCGAACGCGAGTCCGCCAGCCGTGGGACCGCCGGTACCGACGCCCGTGCACGCCGAGCAGAGCCAGGACAGGTACAGGATCGGTTTGCCGCTGTCGGCTACGTTCTGCGGCGCGATCGTGGAATTGAGGACCCCTTCAAAAGGCCGGTCGGCCGATGCACCGGGCGCGGTGGCGCAGTTCGATGTCAGCGCGCCGCCCGAGCCGGCGATCTTGGCGGATCCGATGTTGGCCAGCGCCTCCTGGTCGGTGAGGTACAGGTCGTTGGTCTTGCGGTCGATGACCCCGAGGGAGTCACCGCCGCCGCTGGCCGCACAGATCCAGTGCCCGCTCGACGGACCCATCATCGGGTAGGACAGCCCGCCGTCGCGCGAGTGCCAGAAGAAGCTGGTCTGGGTGCCGGTGCCGCCGGGGCCGTTGATGATCGCGTTGCCCGAGTTGTCGAGGACGATGTCGGGCTCGCCGACGCCGCGAACCGGGTCGACAATGGTCGGGATGCCGACGGCGAACGGCGTCGAAGCAGCGCGGGCCGCGTGCGGCGTCGTCGCAAAAGCGGCCAGGGCAGCCAGCGGCAGCGTGAGTGCGGCAACCCTCCGATTGACCCTTCTCGGCATGTGCAGGCTCTCCCTTCCCTGAGGTCTGTCAGCGCTCCTTCCGGATGATCAAACGCTCCAGGCCGCACAAACCCTGCGGTTCAGCCCTCGTCGATGGGTTGCGCCGGCTGCAGCGTGGCAGCCAGCCGGTCCGTGACCACGCCGGCTACGTCCGCGAGGACGGCGATCTGCTGCGGCGTCAGGGGGTCGAGGAGGTGCCGGCGGATGCTCTCCACGTGGTGGGGCGCCGCCACCTGAATGGCTTCGAGGCCCATGGGAGTCAGCACAGCGAAGGTGCCGCGACCGTCACTGGAACACTCCTCGCGGCGGACCAGTCCGCGGGCCTCCATGCGCCGGATCTGGTGGGAGAGGCGGCTCTTCGACCAGAGAATCCCGGTCGCCAGGTCGCTCATCCGCATTCGCTGCGCGGGGGTCTCCGAGAGCGAGACCAGAACGTAGTAGTCGGGATGCGAGAGGCCACTGTCGCGGGCCAGGTCGCGGGCGATCGCGGCGTCGAGGAGCCAGCTCATGCGGAGGTGGCCTCGCCAGGCCAGCATCTCCTCGTCGGTCAGCCAGCGAGTTGCTTCCATACAATGAGTTTAGCAGGAAGTTGATTTGTCAACTAGTTCTTGGGTACACTACCGCAGAGACCACCCAAATGGAGTTGTAAAGCGATGCAAGTGAAGGAACTCGGACACCTCGTCCTGTATGTGCGCAATGTCGAGCGCTCGGCCGCCTTCTATCGCGACGTACTCGGCTGGAAGCAGCTGGAGGCGTCGGGCAGCAGCCCCCTTGGTCGCCTTCCGGTCGCGCTGTTCAGCGGCGGACGCACTCACCACGAGTTGCTGCTCATCGAGGTGGGGGAGAATGCCCAACCGCTTCCCGAGGGACGGCACATCGGGCTCTATCACTTCGGCCTCAAGGTCGGCGACAGCGACGACGAGCTGCGCGACGCCGTGAAGCACATCCAGGAATCGGGCGCGACCATCGTGGGTGCGAGCGATCACACGGTGACCCACAGCTTGTACATCCTCGACCCCGACGGCAACGAGATCGAGCTGTATATCGACGTCCCCGGAGTAGCGTGGGACCTGGAAAACGTCATGGCGCCGGTGAAGGCGCTCGCGCTGTAAGGAGGCGCTCCGAATGCCCGCAGTCACAGTCGACGACATCACCAAGCTGCCACACATCCCACTGCCGGATCCAGCTGCGACCCAGGCACGTCCGGTGGTGAGCGTTACCACCGCACCGCATGGCCTCGAGGGCGAGGGATTCCCGGTCCGGCGCGCGTTTGCCGGAGCGGATCCGAGCCTCCTCGATCCGTTCGTGCACATGGACCAGATGGGTGAGGTGGAGTACGCGCCCGGCGAGCCGAAGGGCACGCCGTGGCACCCGCACCGAGGCTTTGAGACGGTCACGTACATGATCGATGGGACGTTTCAACACCAGGACTCCAACGGTGGAGGCGGCCTCATCACCAACGGTGACACGCAGTGGATGACCGCTGGTCGCGGCATTCTGCACATCGAGCGTCCGCCGGAGACGCTGATTGCCAGTGGCGGTCTGTTCCACGGATTTCAGCTGTGGGTGAATCTGCCTGCGGCGCAGAAGTGGGAGGCGCCACGGTACCAGGACATTCGCGCCGCAAACGTCGAGTTGATCACGTCGTACGACGGCGGAACGTTGCTGCGCGTCATCGCCGGCGAGGTCGGCGGATATCAAGGCCCGGGCGTTACGCACACACCGATAGCTCTGGCGCACGCGACGCTGAGTGCTGGTGCGCGTTTGGTGCTGCCGTGGCGGCGCGACTTCAATGCTCTTGCGTACGTGCTGTCCGGCCGCGGGACGGTCGGGCCGGATGCCCGGCCCATCGTCGGAGGGCAGCTGGCCACGTTCGGCGATGGCGATGTGATCTCCATCAGCGCCGACGAGACGCAGGAAAGCCGATCTCCCTTCCTCGATGTGCTGTTGCTCGGCGGTCAGCCGATCCGCGAGCCGGTGGCGTGGTATGGACCCTTCGTCATGAACACGCATGCGGAGATTGCCCAAGCGCTATCCGACTACAAGGAAGGCAAGCTCGGCGTCATCCCCGCCAACCACATCGGAAATTAGGCGCCGCTCATCTCCGTCTGAGCGCCGCCTTCACTAGACGACGCTACTGCCGTAGAAGGTTTGCGGACAGTGCTCCATCGTCCGGACCGCTGCTGCCGTCGCACGTAGACGAGGGCCGGACCGCCGATCAGCGCCATGAGCACGTCGTTGTATCCCCGGTACAGGAGTGCCCCTGCGGCTCCCGCGGCTGCCGGGATGCCGTACGTGAGCATGATGACGGTGAGCAGGCCCTCGAAGGCGCCGATGCCGAGTGGCAAGAAGGAAATCGCAGCGAAGGTGTAGCTCACTCCGAGCACGAAGACCGCGGTGATGTAACTGACGTTGAGCCCGAGGGCGAGCAGGCAGAAGTAGAAGAGCAGGAACGACAGCAACGCAGCGAGCGCCTGCATGGCGAGTATCGGTAGCAGCGTCCTGGGGCGGCAGAGCTTCACGAACGCAGGACGTATTTGATGAATCTGCGTGTCGAAGCGGCGCAGTACCTTGATGCGCTCGACCAGCTTTATCGCACGCTCGTACGCAGGCTCCCACAACAGCACGCCGAACACGGCCAGGAATCCGAGCATCAGCGCGAGCATCAGCAGCGCCACGTTGGGTCGCTGCACGATCTGTGGCAGCGCGCCGAAGCTCATCAACAACATGTAGGTCAGCTCCTGCAACGCCACCGTGGCGGTGATTGCGCCTACGCCCCGCTCGTGATCGGTGTTGCGGACCATTGCGACCCGGGTCAGATCGCCCATCGGCAGGAAGATCATGACCTGGCCGGCGACTTCGATCAGCTGGGTGTGCACGAAGGGGATGTGCTCCCCGATGCCGCGCAGCGCCAGCCACCACGCGGCACCTCGAAAGAGGTAGATGGCGAGCACCACCGGGATCATCAGCAGCGCGAACCGCCACTGAATGTGCGAGAAGACATGCCCCAGCGCCAGCGGGTTGACGCCCACCACCAGAGCCACCAGGCCGGCGACGGCAAACGCCTCCGCCCAGAAGCGGCGCATCAGATGGATGGGGCGCTTGAGGAGTCTCACCTGCTGCGATGCTACGGCTTACGCGACGATGTGTCCCGAGCCGGGGATCGCGAACTCGCCCTCGGCGGCGAGCACGACGCCGCCTCCCACCCTGAGGTCGTCCGGATCGGCATGGACCCGGATGCGGCAGGGCCGTCCGATCTCGTCGCCCTGGCGGATCAGGATGTCTGTCTCCAGGTCCCACATGTTCCGGGCCAGGAGACCGGCCGGACCGGCAAACGACCCTGTTCCCGGGTCCTCCGCAATCCCTGCGCCGAGAAAGAGCACACGCACATGGAGCGTTCGGTCATCGATTCGCTCGACCAGTCCGAATGTCGTGGTGTCGTGACGGTCGAGCAACTCCTCGACGAGGTTCGAGCGCGGTCGCAACCCCTCCAGGGGCGAATCAACCGCCGCGACCAGGTGCGCGGTGCCGCCAGCCTGCGCTCGCCATACCTGCAACACTCGGTCGACACCAGACGCCTCCTGCACGCCGTCATCGTCCACCTGCACGACCGAGGGAGCCGGCTGCGTCATCTCTGCGCTGTCCGCGTCAACGCGGACGGCGACGGCTGCGCCGGACGTCGTCTGCATCCACTCGCCGGAACCCATGAGCCACGCCGAACCCAGAGTGGGGTGGCCGGCGAAGGGCAGCTCCACTCTCGGCGTGAAGATGCGCATCGAGTAGGCACGCTCGCCACGCGATGTGATGAAGGTGGTTTCGCTCAAGTTCATCTCCCTGGCGATCGGCTGCATCAGCTCGCCCGGGCAGGAGTCGAGCACGACGCACAGTGCATTGCCGGCCAGCGGCCTGTCGGTGAACACGTCGACGATTCGGTAGCGCACCGCAGCCATTCTTGCAGCAGGCGGCGCGCGACGATACCAGCGGCTACCCGCTCGCGCCCGCGTGTGGAGGATGCAGACGCAGCCACGTCTCCAGCCGGAACATGGCATCCGCACGCCGCGCCGGCTCCTCCAGAAGATCCATCAGCCGCTGCAGGCGCTGGAACTGAGCCTCTGCTTCCGCCTCAGCGGCGTCCGCGCGGGACTGCGGGTCGTCCACCCCTCCACCTCTCCGTGGTCATTGGTTACGCCCGCCCCGCGTTCTGGTTCAGTGTATGGGAACGCGTGTCCAACGACTACCACTTCATCACCCGCTGGCGGCTCAAAGGCACGGCACAAGAGGTCGCCGACGCACTCCGCGACGCTCGGGAGCTACCCCGCTGGTGGCCGTCCGTCTATCTCGACGTCCGGGTGATCGACGAGGGCGACGCGCGCGGCGTGGGCCGCGTCGTCGACCTCTGGACCAAGGGATGGTTGCCATACACGCTGCGCTGGCGCTTCACCACCACACGCAACAACGGCGCAGCAGGACTGGCGTTGCGCGCCGACGGTGACTTCGTCGGGGAGGGGGTGTGGACGTTCACTCAGGACGGCGTCTTCGTCGAGGCGGAATACGACTGGCGTATCGCAGCCGAGAAGCCCCTCCTCAAGCGGCTCACCTGGTTGCTTCGTCCGGCATTCAGCGCGAATCACCGCTGGGCGATGCGGAAGGGCGAGGAGAGCATGAGGCTCGAACTGGCCCGGAGACGGCTGCCTCCGGAGCAGGCTCGACACGTGGCCGCACCAGCCGGTCCGACATTCGCGCGGCTGGTGCGCCGGCCCAAAACGAATTGAGCTCCTCGCGCTCGCAGGCGCCCTATCAGAGCCTCCAGGGCAACATCAGATCCGCGGCCGCCTGACTGTTACAAGACTGTAGTAGACGGACCATTGGCGATGGATGCGTTTGCACTGATGCTTTCGCCATGGGCACCACAGCCGGTCTGCCCGGACCGGCGTTGGGGGAGTTGCTGGGGAGCACATCGCGGGTTGGGATCGCGTTGCTGCCCGTCTTCAACGTCCCCGACCGGGCGACGATCGCGTACGAGGCGCTGCCGCGTCCGGCGCTGGCCGACCCGGTTGCGGTAGCCCGCACGGCGCTGGAGGCGACCCACTACAGCCAACCCGCTGTGCTCCTGGTGCCGTTCACGGATTTGCTCGAGGCCGAGGACTTCAGTCCGGCGGCCATGGCTGCGGAGTGCGGCGCGACCCCGTCAGAGGTGGCCTGGATCATCGCGGGACCCGCGTGCCGGAAGGATCCTGACCTCGTCGAACGCAGAGTGGCGCAGCTGCGGGCGGACGGATTCCTGATCGCCATCGAGGCCGTTGGCTGGGCGACCGAGTGGCACCACGAGCTTGTTGCCCTCCGGCCAGACTTCCTCATTCTCGATGCCGGCGTGATCGCGGACTTGCGCGACAGCGCAGTGGCTCGGGCGGAGCTTGCGGGGCTCATATCGTTCACCGCCCGTCTCGATATCCGGCTGATGACCCGTGGCGTCGACGACCTCACGATCGCAAACGCGGTCATCATGATTGGGCTGCAGTATGGAAGTGGCGCTTTTCTGAGCCCGCCGCTTGTGCTCGATTCGGAGCTCGCGATTCCGGGCGACAAGCTGGTCAGCCCCTCCTGGTTCCGCCGGCATGAGGCCCGGAAGCTCGACCGGCTCGGCTCTGCGACGCTGGTGTCGACGCAGCTGGTTGCGTTGCCCGAGGACCACGTGGCCGACCCGGGCGCCGACCTGTTCGCCAAGACGCTCGGCGAGGCCGCCCGGCTCCTTCAGGCTGAGCACGATCCGGCGCGAATCGTGAGCGTCGTCGCCGACCTCCTGCCGCGCGTGATGCCGATGAAGGGACTGGCGATCTTCGAGGCCGACTGGGACAACGATTCCCTGATCCCGCGTGTGCTTGCGGGTGCTGATGTCGTCGGGTTGCGCGATGCGCCGTTCCCCATGAGCCGTGGCGTCACCGGCTGGGCCTTCGCACGCGGCGTGCCCTACAACTGCGCCAACACCGTTACCCACCCGGCGGCCGGCACGATCCCCGGCACCGATGACCAGGCTGACGAATCGATGCTCGTGATTCCGCTGATCGCCGGCGACCATCGCATCGGCGTCCTCGACCTGTGGCGCGTCGGCGCGAACAAGTTCAGCGAGCGGGATCTCGAGCACTGTGCTCTCTTCGCGCACATCACCGCGGCCGCGTGGCACAACGCGCAGCTCTATCGCGAGGTGGAGGACCGGGCGCGCACGGACGCTCTCACAGGCTTGCACAACACGCGCTGGTGGGACGAGGTGGCCCCGCACGAGGCGGCGCGCGCAGTGCGCAGCGGTACGCAGATTGGCGTACTCCTCCTCGATTTGGATCACTTCAAGTTGGTCAACGACAGTGGTGGCCACGCTGAGGGTGACCGCACGCTGCGAAATGTCGCGCGCGTTCTTCGCTCGATCGTGCGCACCGGCGATGACGTGGTGCGCTTTGGTGGCGAAGAGTTCCTGATCCTGCTGCACGATAGCGACGCTGAAAGCGCCGCCCTCGTCGCCGAGGACATTCGCCGGGCGGTCGCTGCCATGCCACCGCCCATGCCGGGGGTGCGCGTCACGGCGTCAATAGGCGTCGCGGTATTTCCGCCCCACGGGGAGTCACTCGACGAGGTGGTGCGAGCGGCCGACCTTGCGATGTACCGGGCCAAGGCGCAGGGTCGCGACCGCGTGGAAGCCGCGCCTCCGCCGCTCAGTCTCAGCGAAGAAGCGTCCTAGCCGCGCCGCGCGCGGGATCGCCTCGGTATGCTGCGGGGCAGACTGATGATGCCTGGGTACCGCACCGGCGACCTGGCCGCGCGGGCGATCGCCCGTAGCCTGTTTCGCCGCCTCGCCGGAGGTCAGCTCACCGTCATCGAGGGGCAGCGGCGCGAGCGCTTCGGCCAGCCGGGCGAGCTCGAGGCCACTCTGCACGTCATGCATCCCGCCCTGTGGCGAACCGCGCTCGCCGGTGGCGGCGTTGGCTTCGCGGAGGCCTACATGCGCGGCCTGTGGGACAGCGATGACGTGGTTGTGGTGCTGCGCGTGCTGGCACGCAATCTCGACCGGATCAACCGCTTGCTGCGCAACCCTCTGACGCGAATTCGCACTGCATCTCACGTGCTGGATCGTCTCCACGCTCCCACACCCGACGACGATCGGAGGAACATCCAGGCGCACTACGACCTCGGGGATGACTTCTTCAAGCTGTTCCTCGATCCCACGATGGCTTATTCGTGCGCACTCTTCGAACGGCCCGATATGTCGCTGGAGCAGGCGTCGACAGCCAAGTTCGAGCGCCTATGCCGTCAGCTTGGGATCACGAGCGACTCCCACATCATCGAGATCGGCACCGGCTGGGGTGGGTTCGCTGTTCACGCCGCGCGCCAGTACGGCTGCCGCGTCACCACCACGACCATCTCGGACCAGCAGTACGCGTATGCGCAGGACCTCGTCCGTCGCGAGGAGCTCCAGGGAAAGGTGGAGGTGCTGCGCGAGCACTACCGCGACCTGCAGGGCACATACACGCACCTGGTCTCCGTGGAGATGATCGAGGCGGTCGATTGGCGCCTCTACGACGAATTCTTCGCGACGATTCAGCGGCTGCTGCGCCCTGATGGGCTGGCGGCCATCCAAGCCATCGTGGTGGACGACCGCGAGTTCGAGCGTTCCAAGCACTGGAAGGACTTCATCAAGCGGTACATCTTTCCCGGTGGCTGCCTGCCGTCGATAGCCGCGATGCTCGACACCACGAAGCGTGTGACCGACCTGAGCCTGGTCGACCTGCACGACATCGGCCGGCACTACGCGACCACGCTGCGTCACTGGCGCTCCGCGCTGGACAGCCGCATCGACGAGGCCCGTGCCATGGGGCTGACCGAGCGCTTCCTGCGCATGTGGCGCTATTACTTCGCGTATTGCGAGGCCGGCTTCGCCGAGCGGCGCATCAGCGACGTGCAGATGGTGTTTGCGCGCCCCGGCTGGCGGCCTCCGCAAGTCGCCCACGCCCTTGCCGGCGTGAGGGCGGAAACCGGCTCGTCTTCACACGCCCCCACAAGTCTTTACAAAAGCAGGTTGTCCTAGAGGCGTCGAACGCGTCAATCTCGCTAATTGAGTGGCGGGGCGTTTGACGAATTAGGAAGGCTTGCGGTTTTCGGGGGGGCTTGGGGTGCGGAGGGGGCTTGATTCGACTGGTGGAAGGGCGCGTTCAAAAAGGCGTACCGGCCGCCGGGCAGGGGTCTCCGTCCTGGCAGTGGCGCTCGGCGGGTTGGCACTCGCGCCCCAGCACGCGGCGCACGCCAACGTCGTCGCCACGCAGACATTTGCTGATGCGACCGCGCCCGGATGGGTGCTGGGTGGCAGCGCGATCCTCACCAGTGGAGGAGCCGATCCCGCCGGCGGTGGCTGGCTGCGGTTGACCGACGACGGTCCCAACGCCGAGGTCGGCTCTGCATATCTGAACTCGGCATTCCCGTCGGCTGCAGGCGTCCGCCTCTCCTTTGACTACACGTCCTGGGGCGGCGGCGGCGCCGACGGCTCGTCCTTCTTCCTGTGGGACGGATCCATTCCCTTCTCCGTCGGCCAGTCCGGCGGCTCGCTCGGGTATGCCAACGGCTGCGGGACTCCTGGCGTGAACGCCGGGTACGTCGGCATCGGACTGGACGAGTACGGCAACTACGCAAATGCCTTCGACAACTGCCACAACGGCGGCGACGGGGTGACCTTCCAGCCGTTCAACCAGCAGGTTGGCGTCCGCGGATCTGCCCTGAATGGATACGCGTGGCTGACGGGTTCGGGCGTGCTTTCGCAGAGTCTGAGCTTCCCGTTCACAACCGCGCGGCCGGATCAAACCGGCGCCAACTTTCGCCACGTGACCATGACGATCACACCCAGCGGGCTGCTCACCGTGCAGGTCCAGTTCGGCGCCGGGTCGGAACCAACGACGCTGGTCAACAACTACGA
>Ga0209526_10001441_pt1 | contig 15931 bp, 11 predicted proteins | sample JacPinW_OM2H0_M1_FD_188566 | JGI IMG/M metagenome (GOLD analysis project Ga0209526, IMG submission 188566) | Forest soil microbial communities from Algoma, Ontario, Canada - Jack Pine, Ontario site 1_JW_OM2H0_M1 (SPAdes) (version 2) | ecosystem: Environmental > Terrestrial > Soil > Boreal... | reverse complement strand
GCCGGAGAGATGATCGATCGCCTCACCCTCAACTACAACCGCACGCGTCAGGCGGCCATCACCAAGGAGCTGATCGAGATCATCTCCGGCGCCGAGGCGCTGTGAGGGTCCACACGGGAATTTTGGAGACATGGCCAGAAACAGCATCGGCAAGATCACCCAGGTCATCGGCGCGGTCGTCGACGTCCATTTCGACGGCGAGCTGCCGGAGATCCTGACCGCGCTGCACGTCGATCATGCCGGCCGGACCTTGGTCCTCGAAGTGGCGCAGCAGCTCGGCGAGAGCACCGTGCGCACGGTTGCCATGGATACCACCGACGGGCTGGTGCGCGGCACCCAAGTCGTCGATTCCGGCGGGCCGATTATGATGCCGGTGGGTCCCGAGACGCTCGGCCGAATCCTCAACGTCATCGGCGAGCCGGTCGATGAAAGGGGCCCGGTGCAGACCAACCGGCGCTTACCGATCCATAGGTCCGCACCCGAATTCATCGACCAGTCGACCGAGGCGGAGATCCTGATCACCGGGATCAAGGTCGTCGATCTCCTCACACCTTACGCCAAGGGCGGCAAGATCGGGCTGTTCGGCGGCGCCGGGGTCGGCAAGACCGTGATCATCATGGAGCTGATCAACAACATCGCCAAGGCGCATGGCGGCTACTCGGTGTTTGCCGGGGTTGGCGAGCGCACCCGCGAGGGCAACGACCTCTATCACGAGATGATGGAATCGGGGGTCATCAATATCGACGGACCAGGGTCCAAGGCCGCACTCGTCTATGGCCAGATGAACGAGCCGCCGGGCGCGCGCGCCCGCGTCGGTTTGTCGGGCCTGACACTCGCCGAATATTTCCGCGACGAGGAAGGCCAGGACGTCTTGTTCTTTGTCGACAACATCTTCCGGTTCACCCAGGCCGGCTCCGAGGTGTCGGCGCTCTTGGGCCGGATCCCTTCCGCGGTCGGCTACCAGCCGACCCTGGCGACCGATCTGGGAACCCTGGAGGAGCGCATCACCAGCACCAAGAAAGGGTCGATAACCTCGGTGCAGGCGATCTACGTGCCCGCCGACGATCTGACCGACCCCGCACCCGCCACGACCTTCTCCCATCTCGACGCCACCACCGTGCTGTCGCGGCAGATCGCCGAGCTCGGCATCTATCCGGCGGTCGATCCGCTCGACTCGACGTCACGGATGCTCGACGCGAGGGTCATCGGCGAGGAGCACTATGGAGTGGCGCGCGAGGTGCAGCGCGTGCTGCAAACTTATAAGTCGCTGCAGGACATCATTGCGATCCTGGGGATGGACGAGCTGTCCGAGGAGGATCGGGTGACCGTGGCGCGGGCGCGCAAGATCCAGCGTTTCCTGTCGCAGCCCTTCTTCGTCGCCGAAGTGTTCACCGGCAGCCCCGGCGTCTTTGTCAACCTCGAAGACACGATCAAGGGCTTCAAGGGCATCGTCGCCGGAGATTACGACGACCTGCCGGAGAGTGCGTTTTACATGGTCGGCACGATCGAAGAAGCCGTCGACAAAGCACGGAAAATGGCCGCGGAGGCGGCCTGAGGCTCGGGTAGACTCATGGCCGGGCGCATTCAGTTCGAGCTGGTAACGCCGGAGCGCCTGTTGCTGTCCGAAGCGGTCGAGATGGTGGTGGTGCCAGGGACCGAAGGCAATTTCGGCGTGCTGCCGGGCCACGCGCCGCTGATTTCGACGATCCGGCCGGGGACGATCGAGATTTACGAAGGGGGGACGGTGACGCGGCAGATCTTCATTGTCAGCGGCACCGCCGAGGTGACGCCAGAGCGCTGCACCGTGCTCGCCGATGAAGCAGCGCCGCTGGACACGCTCGACGCTGCGGCGATCGCGCCCGATCTGCAAGCCGTTCGCGACATTCTTCCAAGCCTGCGCGAGCAGGTCGCCCGCGCGACCGGCACCGAGCGCGAGCGCCTCTTGATCGAGCTCCACCGTCGCGAACGCGAGGAAGCCGTCCTCCAGGCGAAACTGCAGGCGTTGGACCTCGCGCACTGACTGCCGGTTGTCGTTGACGCGCACCCTCCGGACGCGCACCGTCTATCGGCTGCGACGGGCCGCCGCAGCCGAAGAAGGAGGCGCATATGCTGTCGAGCGCTCCCCAGCAGCAGAGGTTGGCGCGGCGGACGCTGGCACTGGTCCTCGCCGGTGGACGCGGAAGCCGATTGAAGCAATTGACGGACCGGCGCGCCAAGCCCGCTGTTTTCTTCGGCGGCAAATTCCGGATTATCGACTTCGCGCTGTCGAACTGCCTCAATTCCGGCGTCCGGCGCATCTGTGTGTTGACGCAATACAAGGCGCACAGCCTGTTGCGTCACTTGCAGATGGGTTGGTCCTTCCTGCGTCCGGAGATGAATGAGTTCCTCGATCTTCTGCCCGCGCAGCAGCGCCTCGACGAGGCGACCTGGTATCGCGGAACCGCAGATGCGGTTTATCAGAATTTCGACATCTTCAGAGCGGCGGGTCCGGAATACTTCATCGTGTTGGCGGGCGACCACATCTACAAGATGGATTACTCGAATATGCTGAAGGACCACGTCGACAAAGGCGCCGATTGTACGGTCGCTTGCGTCGAGGTGCCGATCGAGGAGGCCTCGGACTTCGGCGTCATGGCGGTCGACGGTTCGATGAGGATTGTCGATTTTCTGGAAAAGCCGAAGAGCCCGCCGGCGATGGCCAAGAAGCCCCGACGCGCACTTGCCAGCATGGGCGTCTACGTCTTCACCGCCGAGTTCCTATACGCCGAACTCGAGCGCGATCATCGGGACGGCACCTCGAGCCACGATTTCGGCAAGGATATCATCCCGCACCTCGTGAGCCGGGGTCTCGCCGTCGCTCATTCCTTTGAGGACAGCTGCGTCAAGACGACGCCGGAGGCAGAAGCGTATTGGCGAGACGTGGGAACGATCGATTCCTACTGGTCGGCCAATATCGATCTCGTCATGCCGGTTCCCTCGCTCGACATCTACGATCGCGATTGGCCGATCTGGACCTATCAGCAGCAGGTCCCGCCGGCGAAGTTCGTCTTCGACGACGTCGACCGCCGCGGCATGGCGGTCGATTCGATGGTGTCGGGCGGGTGCATCATCTCCGGAGCCACGGTCCGAGGTTCACTGCTGTTTTCGAACTGCCGCATCAATTCGCATGCCCGGACCTCCGGGGCGGTGCTGCTCCCCGACGTCGAGGTTGGCCGCCGCGCGCGGCTCAACAAAGTCGTCGTCGATCGTGGCTGCCATATCCCAGAGGATCTCGCAATCGGCGAAGACCCGGAACTCGACGCCAGGCGCTTCTATCGGACCGACCAGGGCGTCGTTCTCGTCAACGCCGACATGCTGGCTGCCCTGGGTTAACCCCCGTTATTTCTCCTCGGCGGTGAAGACGCCCTCCCGATTGTCGGGTCGGCAAATTGCATCAGCTGAAATCGCTTCGGTCTACTCGGCTTCAAGCTCGCGGGTAAGTTGGGTCGGCCTTCCCCCACTCCATTTATACAGCGAATCTGCAGCAGGATTTCTCCTCGAGGTTGAATATCTCGATCCGCTCTGTTATGCGGGTACCGCGGCCGGCATGCGGGCGTCCGGGGCGACAAAGCCATCTTGTGCAACTTCTCGACAATGGGGCACGAGATTGCTTCGCTGCGCTCGCAATGACCGCTTGATTTTCCATATCCGCCCTTCCTGAACTCGTGCCGCGATCGGTCGGAGATTCCGCATTATTTATATGGCAATTTTCGGGACGGTGATGTTGCCATCGAGTGCTGTCTCCCGCTTCCCGACCACCGGGAGGGGCTGACGCGGCCCGAGGCGCGTACGCCATCCGGCTTGCTGCAACCTCGCAAAGCGGCGAGTGTTTTGTCGAGACTGGAGGCGGAATGGCATCGGATCAGATTGCACCGACGAGCGCCGGATCCGGGAGCACGATCAAAGCAAAGCGGTTATCGCCCCTGGCAAAGGCGACGGCGCTCGCCGCAGATATGGTCGATGTGGCGAAGCGGCCTGAGGCCGCGCGTATCATCGGCAAATTTTACGAGCACGTGCCACCTGCCGACATCGTCGGCCGCAGCCCGCGCGACCTCTGCGGCGCGGCACTTTCGTTGTGGCGCTTGGCCGAGCGGCGCCGCCCGGGCCGGGCGAAGATTCGTGTTCACAACCCCGACCCGTTGGCAGATGGCTGGTCGTCGCCGCATACGATCGTCGAGATCGTCAATGACGATATGCCGTTTCTCGTTGATTCCGTGAGCTTGGCGATCAACGACAGCGGTCGCGTCGTCCACCTCGTCATTCACCCGATCGTGACGGTGACGCGCGACCTGCAAGGGCGGCTTCTCGAGGTTCACGATTCGGAAACGGCGGGGCATCGCGAGTCCTGGATGCACGTCGAGATCACGCGCTCATCGGATCGCGACGACCTCGCGCGACTGGCCCAGACATTGTCGGGAGTCCTCGCCGACGTCCGCGTCGCGGTCGATGACTGGCAGCCGATGCGCGAGCGTCTGAAGCAGCTCCTCGACGAGCTGTCGCGCCCGCCCTCGCCGCCGGTGCCCCCTACGGAGCTCGCCGAGGTCGAGGATTTCCTGCGCTGGCTCGACGACGACAATTTCACCTTTCTCGGCTATCGCGAGTATCTGTTCGACAGGGTGGCCGAACCGGCCCGCGGACCGCTCGGGATCTTGCGTGATGAAGCTCACCCGGTGTTCGGAGGTCTTCGCGATCTGTCGGCGCTGCCTCCCGACGTTCAGAACTTCCTGCGTCGCCGCGAACTCCTGGTAATCACCAAATCGAACCGCCGCGCCACCGTTCATCGAACGGCGCTGATGGATGCGATCGGGCTGCGCCGCTTTGCCGCGAGCGGAGAGGTGGTCGGCATCCACCTGTTTCTCGGGCTGTTTACCTCGCACGCCTACAGCCGCAGTCCGGACTCGATCCCGCTGCTGCGGCTCAAGGTCCGGCGCATCGTCGAGCGCGCCGGGTTGGCGCCGGCAAGCCATGACGGCAAGGCGCTGCTGCACATTCTGGACACCTTGCCACGCGACGAACTGCTCCAAACCGATGAAGACCAGCTGTTCGAGACAGTCATCGGCGTCCTCAATCTTGGGGAAAGGCAGCGCATCGCGCTCTTCATCCGCCGCGACCCGCTCGAACGCTTCGTCTCCTGCCTCGTCTATGTACCGCGCGAGCGCTATGACGCGGCACTCCGCGAACGTTTTGCTGCAATCCTCGCCGAGGCGTTCGCCGGTGAGCTGTCGACGTTCTACACCCACCTCGACGATTCGCCGCTGGCGCGCATCCAGTTCATCATCCGCACCACTCGGGGCAAGGTGCCCGCAGTCGATGATGCGGCGCTCGAAAAACGTCTTGCCGAGGCGGGGCGCAGCTGGTCGGACCAGCTCGAGGAAGCGGCGACGGCAGCCCTCGGCGAGGAGGAAGCGCACGCCCGGCTGCGCCGCGTATCTTCCTTTCCGATTGGCTACCAGTCGCGTACGGATGCCGCCCAGGCGGTCGCCGATTTGCGCCGGACCGACGCGGTGCTGGCCGGTTCGCCGCTCGAAGTGTCGCTGCATTCGAAAGGCCCTGGTGAGCTGCCCGGGTTGCGTATTTACCGCGCCAAAAATCCGGTCGTGCTCTCCGACGTACTTCCGATCCTCGAGAACCTCGGACTGCGGGTTGTTGCCGAGGAGCCGTTCTGCATCGAGCATGCCGACGACGTCGCGGTGTGGATCCACGAATTCCAGCTCGCCGGAGTGGCGTTGCTGACCACGGTCTCCGCTGCGATCGCCGCCCGGTTTGAGGAGGCTGTTGTCGCGGTGTGGACCGGTCGAGTGGAGAACGACGGATTTAACCGCCTTGTCCTCGCCGCCGGCCTGTCGGCACGCCAGATCAGCGTGCTGCGGCTGTACGCCAAGGTCTTGCGCCAAATCGGGACCGCATTCAGCCAGGCCTATATGGAGGACGCGCTTAGCGGACATCCCGAGATTTCGCGCCGCCTCGCGCGGCTGTTCGAGATCCGCTTCGGTCCCGATCGCAGGACTGATCCCTCTCTCCCCGCCATGGCAGAGGTCCAGGCGATCGATCACGCGCTCGACGCGGTAGAGACCCTCGACCAGGACCAAATCTTGCGGAGCTTCCTGACCCTGATCCTGCGCACCCTGCGCACGAACTACTATCAGCGGCTGCCTTCGGGCGCGGCCAAGCCCTATCTCGCCATCAAGCTTGCGAGCAGCGAGATCGATTTGATGCCGCAGCCGCGGCCGCTTTTCGAAATCTACGTCTACAGCCCCCGCGTCGAGGGGGTGCACATGCGCGCCGGTAAAGTCGCCCGGGGCGGCATCCGGTGGTCCGATCGCAAGGAGGACTTTCGCACCGAAATCCTCGGGCTGATGAAGGCGCAGACGGTCAAGAATGCGGTGATCGTGCCGGTCGGGTCGAAGGGCGGGTTCGTTGTCAAGCAGCCGCCTGCCTCACCCGAAAAGTTGAGCGCCGAGGGTATCGAGTGCTATCGGACGCTGATTCGCGGTCTGCTCGACCTTACCGACAACATCGACGCGGAGACCTCCGCAGACACCCCCACGGGACACCGGATCGTGCCGCCGCGTGGAGTCGTCCGGCATGATGGCGACGACCCCTATCTCGTGGTCGCCGCCGACAAGGGTACTGCGGCGTTCTCCGATTTCGCCAACGCGATCTCGGCCGAGTACGGGTTCTGGCTCGGCGACGCGTTCGCTTCCGGTGGCTCTGCGGGGTACGACCACAAGGCGATGGGCATCACTGCCCGCGGCGCCTGGGAGCTCGTCGAGCGCCATTTCCGCGAGATCGGGCGGGACATCGCCACAAGCGGGCTGACCGTGATTGGCGTCGGCGACATGTCGGGCGACGTGTTCGGCAACGGCATGCTGATGTCACGCCGGTTGCGGCTCCTTGGCGCTTTCAACCACCTTCATGTCTTCGTCGATCCCGATCCCGACCCAGAGCAGAGCTTCGTCGAGCGGCAGCGGCTGTTCCGCCTGCCGGGTTCGAGCTGGGAAGATTACGATCCGGCGCTGATCTCGGCCGGCGGGGGTGTGTTCGAGCGCAGAGCGAAATCGATCCCGATCAGCCCCGAGATGAAGCGCGCCTTCGACATCCAAGAAGATCGCCTGACCCCGGCGGAGCTGATCCGACGCCTGTTGATGGCACCGGTCGACCTGTTGTGGTTCGGCGGAATCGGAACGTTTGTGAAAGCGCCTGACGAGAGCCATTCGCAGGTCGGCGACCGCGCCAACGACGCCTTACGGATCGACGGCGACAAGGTCCGCGCAACGGTGGTGGGAGAGGGCGCCAATCTTGCCGTGACGCAGCGAGGGCGGGTTGCCTATGCGCTCGCCGGCGGTCGTATCGATACCGACGCGATCGACAATTCCGCCGGCGTCGATCTGTCGGACCACGAGGTCAACATCAAGATCCTGCTCGGCCGCGCGATCGCTTCGGGTGCGCTCGCTGCGGCTGAGCGCGAGCCGCTGCTCGCCATGATGGCCGATGACGTCGCGGCGTTGGTATTGCGCGACAATTGTCTCCAGGGTGCCGCTTTGTCGGTCGCCGAGGCGCAGGGTGCCTCCGCCCTCGACCGCCACATCCGCCTGATGCGCGACCTCGAGCGGTCCGGCCGGCTCGATCGCGCCCTCGAGTACCTGCCGGACGACGAGATTCTCGCGGAGCGGGCGGCGCAGCGTCGCGGGCTTGTCCGTCCAGAGCTCGCCGTCCTGCTCGCTTACGCGAAGATGGCGCTCTACGGCGAGCTGCTCACTTCCGATCTGCCCGACGCGCCTGAACTGGCTGAGGACCTCCGGGGTTATTTCCCGGCAGCGCTGCGCGATCGATTCCGTGCTCAAATCGCCATGCATCCGCTATGCCGCGAGATCACTGCCACTCTCGTCACCAACGATCTCGTCAACCGCGCCGGCCTCACCTTTGTCAACGAGATGCAGACCCGCACCGGCAGTGCACCGCCCGATGCGGCCCGCACCTACCTGATCGTGCGCGAGGCGTTCGAGCTGAGGCCGCTCTGGGCGGAGATCGAGGCGCTCGACAATCAGGTGGCAGCCCGCGCGCAGATCGACATTCTGATCGAGATCACCGGATTGATCGAGCAAGCCGCCGCATGGTTGCTACGGCGCCGGCGGCTGGATCTCGGCCGCGAGATCACCAGGCTCGAGCCAAGAGTCCGGAGCCTCGCGGCGGCGCTATCGGAGCTGCTGCCGGAGCACGATAAGAACACTGTCGCCGAACGCACTCTGCGCCTTCGAGAAGCGAGCGTGCCCGAAGCGCTCGCCGCACGCCTCGCGCGATTGATCTTTCTCGCTTCCGCCCTCGACATTGACGAGCTTGCGCAAGGCTCGGGCCAGCCGCTCGACCGCGCCGCGCGGATCTATTACGGCGTAGGCGCCCGACTTGCGCTCGACGAGATGCGCGCCGCTGCGCGCCGGCTGCCGGCCGAAACCTCGTGGCAGAAGCTCGCTGTCGAGGCGACTGTCGATGATCTCTTCGCGCTGCAGGCAGATCTCGCGGCGCGCATTCTGGCGAGCGATTGCGCCGCAGAACCGGACCCGCTCGCCGCCTGGGCCACCACGCGGTCGGCTTTGCTTGCTCCGGTGGAGGCACTGGTCCGCGAATTGCGCACCGTCGTTACGCCGGATCTCGCGCTACTTGTCGTCGCCAGCCGCCAGTTGCGGCAGATCCTAGGCTGAGATCAGGCGCGGTTCATCCGGTTGTCGACAAGCTCGTCGACGACAGCTGGTTCGGCGAGGGTCGTCACGTCGCCGAGGGCGTCGTGCTCATTGGCGGCGATCTTGCGCAGAATGCGCCGCATGATCTTGCCGGAGCGAGTCTTTGGCAGGCCGGGCGCCCATTGCAGCAGGTCGGGGGCGGCGATCGGGCTGATCTCCTGTCGCACCCAGGCCACGAGCTCGCGCTTGAGCTCCTCGCTTGGCTCCTCGTCGATCCGCAACGTGACATAGGCGTAAATACCCTGGCCCTTGAGCTCGTGCGGATAACCGACGACGGCAGCTTCGGCCACTTTCGGATGGGCTACGAGCGCACTCTCGATCTCGGCGGTGCCGAGCCGATGGCCCGCGACATTGATCACGTCGTCGACCCGGCCGGTCAGCCAATAGAACCCGTCTTCGTCGCGACGGACCCCATCCCCGGTGAAGTAGAGGCCGGGAAAGGCAGAGAAATAGGTTGCCACGAAACGGGCGTGGTCGCCGAACACTGTGCGCATCTGTCCGGGCCAGGAACGGGCGAGACAGAGGTTCCCCTCGCCCGGGCCGTCCACCGGCCTGCCGCCATTGTCGACGATGACCGGCTCGACGCCGAAGAAGGGGCGCGTCGCGGATCCTGGCTTCAGCGGCGTCGCACCGGGGATCGGGGTGATCAGGATTCCGCCGGTCTCGGTCTGCCACCAGGTATCGACAACCGGGCAGCGCTGCTCGCCGACATGATCATAATACCATAGCCACACGTCGGGGTTGATCGGCTCGCCGACCGTGCCGAGGATCCGCAACGAGGACCGGTTGGTGCGCCGAATCCACTCCTCGCCCTCGCGCATCAGAGCGCGGATCGCGGTCGGCGCGGTGTAGAAGATCCGTACATTGTGCTTGTCGACGACCTGCCAGAACCGCGAGGGGTCCGGATAGTTGGGCACGCCCTCGAAGATCAGGGTCGTGGCGCCGTTGGCGAGCGGCCCATAGACGATGTAGCTGTGCCCAGTGACCCAGCCGACATCGGCGGTGCACCAGTAGACCTCGCCGTCGCGGTAGTCGAAGACGTATTCGTGGGTCATCGACGTGTAGACGAGATAGCCGCCGGTGGTGTGCAATACCCCCTTCGGTTGCCCGGTCGACCCCGAGGTGTAGAGGATGAAGAGCGGATCCTCGGCCGACATCTCCTCCGGCGGGCAGTCGGCCGAGGCGGCGGCGCAGGCCTCGTGATACCAGATGTCGCGGCCTTCGACCCAGTCGATGGCACCTCCGGTGTGGCGGACGACGATGACCTCGCGCACTTCCGGGCATTGCCGCAGAGCGTTGTCGGCATTGCGCTTGAGCGGGACCGAGCGGCCGCCGCGCCGCCCCTCGTCGGCGGTGATCAGCACGGTCGAGCGGCAATCGCGAATGCGTCCCGCCAGGCTGTCGGGGGAAAAGCCGCCAAAGACGACGGAGTGGATCGCTCCGATGCGGGCGCAGGCCAGCATCGCCACCGCGATCTCGGGGATCATCGGCAGATAGATCGTGACGCGGTCGCCTTTCTTGACGCCCCGCGCCTTCAGCACGTTGGCCAGCCGGCACACCGCTTCGTGCAGCTCGCGATAGGTGACGCGGCGGTCATCGCCGGGATCGTCGCCCTCCCACAGGATCGCGGTTTGCTCGGCGCGCTGCGGCAGATGGCGGTCGATGCAGTTGTACGAGGCATTGAGCGTGCCGTCCTCGTACCAGGCAATCCGGACATCACCCTCGAACGACGCGTTCTTAACTTTGGTGAACGGCTTGATCCAATCGACCCGCTTGCCGTGCTCGCCCCAAAAGCCGTCGGGATTGGCTAGCGACTGCTGGTAAAGCCGGCGATAGGTGTTCTCGTCGATCTTGCCGATCTGCGGATGCGCCGAGATCGGGATCACGGTCCGGCTTGACATGGCGGCGGCTCCTCCTCGGCTGACGGTCTTGAACCGTGCTCCGCACGGTTCGCCGAAGATTATTCCGCCCTCGAAAGACCTTACAATACCCCTTCGTTGGCGGGGTTAGTGGCGGGCGGCCGCCCAGTTGGCGCGGGTCGCCATCAGCGCCGCCTGCGTCCGGTTCGCCACCTGCAAGCGCTTGATGATCTGCTTGACGTGCGCCTTCACCGTGCTCTCGGTCATATTCAAGGCGTCGCCAATCAGCTTGTTCGACTTGCCCTCGGAGATCAATGCCAGAACATCGCGCTGCCGCCGGGTCAGCTCGGGCCAAGGCGAGTGCCGCTTGCGCTCGACCGCGCCCGACAACATCCGCTCGGACAACGCCAGCGGCACATAAGTCCCACCGGTGCGCATGCGCTCTAGCGCGCCCATCAAGACCTTGAGGCCGAGGCTTGTCGGCAGAAAGCCGCGCGCGCCGGAACGCAGGATAGCGCGCGCGCCTTCGGCGTCGTCGCACTCTGCGGCAACGAGGATCGGGGTTTCCGGCGCCGCCGCAGTGAGCAGAGCGATGTCGGCGAGATCGATATGTGCGCTAGTCGATGCGCCGAGCAGGATCACCTCGAAGCCCGCCCCGCCTCGGACGAGCCGCGCGAGCTCGGCGGCATCCGAGAAATCGTCCACATGCCAACGGCGAGGTTGCTGGGCAAGTGCGAGTTTAAGGCATTCGCGGCGCAGCGGGCTCTGATCGACGATTGCGAGGTGCCGCCGGACCGGGTCGATAAACCTGCCGGTTGCGCCGCTCGAAAAGCTCGCCTCGGCTTCGCGGAAATCAAAGACCCTATCCAAGTCGCGCCCCCCAAGCTGGCAATTTCCGATGTGGACAATGATGCCCACGCGCCGCCATCAGGGTAAAGTTTTGTAATTCCTTGTAACCGATACGTAAGCCTGTCTCAGACCGTCTCAGGCGGGAATTCCTGCCATTCCGCAAATCGCGATCCATTCGCTTTCGCTGACGGGACATACCGAGAGCCTCGACTGCCTCAGCAGCGACAAACCGGAAAGCTCGGGGTTTGCTCTCATGGCCGGTAACCCGACCTTGACCGCGACCGGCATAACGGGTTTGACATCGACCATGCCGAGTTTGCCGCTCTGATCGCTCGGGTCGGGGTAGAAGCCTTTGACCACTTCGGCGACCCCGACGATCTCCTTGCCTTCGTTCGAGTGGTAGAAGAACGCCCGGTCGCCAGGCTTCATGGCCCTCAGATTGTTCTGTGCCTGGGCGTTGCGCACACCGTTCCAATGGGTGCGGCCGTCGGCGACCAGCTGATCCCACGAATAGCTCGACGGTTCCGATTTCACCAGCCAATAGGCCATCTCACCTCCCCCTGCCTCAGTGGAGCAACGGGTAATCTGCCTGGTCTTCGTAGACCGAGCCAGCCTTGGTCTGGAAGCTCGCTATCAGGCTGAAGCCTTCGACTGCCAGCGGGTCGGCGCGGAACTGGGCGTGCGCGGCGAGAAAGCCGGCGAGCTTGTCGAGCGCCGGCCTATGGAGCCGCGACAAGGTGACGTGCGGAGAGAATTTGCGCGGTTCCGGCGCAAGTCCCACGCCGATCAGCGCTTGCTCGACCTTGTCGCGCAGAGCGACCAGCTCGGGGCAGCGCTCGACCCCCACCCAGAGGCTGCGCGGCTTGTCTCCCCCGAAAACACCGGTCCCGGAGAGCTGCAATGTAAAGCGGCGGGCCCGCAGTCGAGCCAGCGCCTCGTCGATATCGGCCGCGACGTCCTCCGCCGTCTCGCCGATGAAGCGCAGGGTCAGATGGAAATTGCCGGGATCCACCCATCTCGCCCCGTCGACCCCAGAGCACAGCAACGACAGCCGCAACTTGAGCTCTGATGGAAAGCCGATCCCGACAAAGAGCCGCAGCATCGCAGCGACCGCAATCCGCCCACAGGCAATTCAGGTGAACAGGGTAAGAACGCCGGTGTGCCCGTAAAGCCGGTCGCGCGAGATCTCGCCGTTGGCGAAGAAGCCGATCAGCGGGAACTCACCCAGCGTCTCGCGGATGAGACCGGTTTCCACACCGGTATCGCCAAACAGCGCTGCGCCGCGGGCGACGCAGCTGACATACACGCCGGCTTTCGGTGGCCCGCTGAGCCGGCGCGCGAGCTGCTGGACCATCCGGTTCATGTCGCGCCGAGCACTCTCCGGATCGCGGCGGCAGAACAGGATCGAATCGCCCGCGGCGACCTCGGCGCCGAGCACGAGCCACCCGCGCCCGGCGTCGATCGCCAGCAGGTTGCGAACGAGATAATCACCGGTATCCGACCCGGCGACCGGAAGTCCGGCAAAGATCAGCCCGCCGACGCGCCGCAGATCGGCCGTGAGCTCAGGGCCGATGTCCTCGCAAAAGACGGCAAGGGCAGGGCGGCCATCGACGACCATCAAGACGTTATCGCGTGCCTCATCGACCCGATGAACGGGCCCGACCGGCACGCAGCCTTGGGTCAAGCCTGTCGCGACAGCAACTCCGGGAGCCAGCATCAGCCCGGCTATTCCTTCACTGCCGCCGGCGTCTTCGCCCGCGATCATGGCGAGAAGCGGACTGGCACAGCGATGAGATAAGAGACCGCCAACGAGATAGGCACCGCTCGCCGAAGCCGCATCCGTCGCGGCCTTCTGCATGTCGCGGCAGCGCGGATCGGCATGAACGAGCGCCAGCACCGGCTGCACACCCTCGATCCAGCGCGAATGCCGACGGGGCAGATCCGATCCGGGATCGGCGGTAGCCGCGAAAACGCGGAAGTCTTCCGGCCGCAACGCCGCTGTCATGACCACGACGGCGGGCTGGTCGAAGATCTCGGTCGTCGCCGAACAAACCCCGAGCCCTACTCCGCCGACCCAAGAACGAATTCCCGTGTGTTCGGCAAGAGCGCGGACAAGCTCGGGCAGGGCCGCCGCCGCCGGCTCGGTCGTATAGAGTATCCCCAGCGTGGCTCCATCCACGGGGGAGAGGCCGGCGATGCATTGCGCGGCGAGGCTTTCCGGTTCTCCGGCGGCGGCAGCGGCAGCGAACTGCGCGCTCACGACGCGCCCTCGACGAGACGGGCGACGACCGGCGCGATCCGATCGACCAGCACCGCGACGCCACGTTCGTTCGGGTGAAGACCGTCTGGCTGATTGAGCTCCGGCTTCATTGCGACACCTTCTAGAAAGAATGGATAAAGCGGCACGCCGTTGGTTCGCGCAAGATCGGGAAAGATTCGATCAAACTCGGTCTTGTACTCCTCTCCCCAATTCGGCGGCGCGAGCATGCCGACGAGCAGCACTTTCGCACCGGTGGTTTTGATCCTCCGGAGCATCTTGTCGAGGTTGTTGCGCACGGCCGCGGGGTCGATGCCACGCAGCGCATCGTTGGCGCCGAGCGCCAGGATCACCAGATCGGGCTTGTCGGCGAGCGCCCAATCGAGCCGTGCCAGGCCCCCTGCTGTGGTATCTCCGGAGACACCGGCATTAACGACTCGCGTCTCGATCCCCCGCCGCTGCAGCGCAGCTTGAAGCCGCGGGGGGAAGGCCTGTTCAGGCGCCAGCCCGTAGCCGGCGGTCAGGCTGTCGCCAAAATCGAGGATCACCGGGACGTGCGCTGCGGCCGGCGTGATGGCGAGGGTCAGACATAAGCCTGTTGCCCCGAGGATGCGACGAGCGGCGCTGCGCCCGTCACCCCAGCCCTCTCCGCGCCCTCTCCCTAACCCTCCCCCGCTCGCGGGGAAGGGAAGGGTGGGGGCAAGCGGGGAGAGGGAGGGGCCCGCGTCAGCGGGAGGGTGAGGGGCTTGGCAGTTTGGCCGCATCGCGTTGAAAAGCCCCGCTACCGCGCCATATCGTCGGTGCCGCCGCTCCCGTAGCTTGGACCGAACATGACCAGCTCTTTTCATTCCGGCGGCCCGCTCGTGGTGCTGGAAGATGTCAGCCTGACTCTGGGGAGCGCGGCGGGGCCCGTCAACATTCTGCGCGGCGTTTCACTTGAGATCGCCGCAGGCGAGACAGTGAGTCTCGTCGGCCCGTCGGGCTCGGGGAAATCAACGCTGATGATGGTCGTAGGTGGGCTGGAGCGTGCGAGCGCCGGGCGGGTGCGGGTCGACGGACACGACCTCGGGGCGCTCAACGAAGATGCGCTGGCACGCCTCCGCCGCGATCGCATGGGGATCGTGTTCCAGGCCTTTCACCTGATCCCGACGATGACGGCACTCGAAAACGTCGCTCTTCCCCTCGAGCTCGGCGGCCGCCGGGATGCGTTCGATTCTGCAGCTCAGGGCCTCGCGGCGGTCGGCCTCGACCATCGCCTGACCCATTATCCCGGGCAGCTTTCCGGCGGCGAGCAGCAACGCGTGGCGATCGCCCGTGCCTTCATCGCCCGGCCAAAGCTGCTCCTCGCCGACGAGCCAACGGGCAATCTCGACGCCGCGACCGGCCGCCTGGTGATCGATTGCCTGTTCGAGCACCAGGCGCGGTACGGGACGACCCTGCTCTTGATCACGCACGATCCGAGCGTCGCCGGACGCTGCGGGCGCCAGATACACGTGCTGGACGGCACGATCGTCGAGGATCGGCGTATCACGCCGTTGCGGGTCGGCGCCGCGTGGCGCGCCCTTTGAGCGCAATACCGGTTGTTTATGCCTTCCGCCTCGCCCGCCGCGAGCTGCGTGGCGGGATCCGCGGTTTGCGCGTCTTTCTCGCCTGCCTCGTGCTCGGGGTAACCGCGATTGCCGGCATCGGCTCGCTCGCTGCCGCCGTTGTCGCCGGCATCAGGGCCGATGCGCGCGACTTGCTCGGCGGGGACGTAGAGGCGCGACTTACCCTGCGGCCGGCCGACCCCGCCGAGCGCGCTTTTCTGTCGGAGAGCGGCCAGGTATCCGAGATCGCGACGATGCGAGCCATGGTGCGCACACCAGACGGCGATCGGCGTAGCCTGATCGAGCTGAAAGCAGTCGATCCGGCCTACCCGCTCTACGGCACTATAGCCCTCTCGCCGGTCCAAGAGCTCGCCGCAGCGCTCGACCAACACGGAGGCAGATTTGGTGCGGCGGTGGACCACACTATTCTCGACCGGCTCGGTCTGGTGGTCGGGGACAGTATCAAGATCGGCGAAACAACATTGCAGCTGCGCGCCACGATCCAGCGCGAGCCCGACGCCGCGGCGGGTGGGCTACAGTTCGGGCCGCGCGTCATCATCGCGGCCCAAGCGCTCGCCGAAACCGGCCTGCTCCGGCCGGGCG
>Ga0209526_10001440_pt1 | contig 15937 bp, 14 predicted proteins | sample JacPinW_OM2H0_M1_FD_188566 | JGI IMG/M metagenome (GOLD analysis project Ga0209526, IMG submission 188566) | Forest soil microbial communities from Algoma, Ontario, Canada - Jack Pine, Ontario site 1_JW_OM2H0_M1 (SPAdes) (version 2) | ecosystem: Environmental > Terrestrial > Soil > Boreal... | reverse complement strand
GCGGATTCTGTCGTAGGAATACAGAGCGCCAGCCACTGCGCCGGCCGTCGGAACCAAACCGATTTCGCCGGCCCCCTTTGCTCCGTAGCCTCCCACTTCATCGGGTATTTCGATCAGGATGACGTCAACCTCCGGCGTATCTTTGGCTTTCAGGATGCCAAGATCACGCAGAAGCAGAGAGTCAGGTCTTCCGTTGGTCGAGCAAAAATTCTCGGAAAGCGCATAGCCAAGTCCCATATGCACGCCGCCTTCGATTTGTCCCGCGCAGGCCTTCGGGTTGATGGCACGGCCGACGTCGTGGGCCGCAACGACTCGCTCGAGCCGGCCATCTTCGCCAAGGATCACGACCTGAGTGGCGTAGCTGAAGGTCAAGTGGGTCGTCGGGTTCAGCACTGCGGCGGGGGTGCCGGGCTTGGTAGTGAAATCACAGACGTAATCCCCTTCGTACTCGCGCCCGACAAGCTTTTCAAGCGGCCATCGCTTCAGATCAGCGGCAAGTTCGGCGGCCGCCCGCTGCGTCGCGGCGCAACTGAGCGTGGTGCCGCGCGACGCCCATGTCTCCCCGCACTTCGAACCCAGCTCCTTATCCCAGCGGACGCTCATGATCTCAGGCGGTAGCCCCGTCTCCTCGCATACGGCCTGCCGAACAGTCGTGAAGAGCCCCTGGCCCATTTCTGTGTAGCCGGTGAGTATCTCGAGCCGGCCACCTTCGACCACGCGAATCTTCACGTACCCGCTGTCTATCGTGCCATTCCCAATACCGGTGCTCTTGATGCCGCAGCCGATGCCGGCATATTTCGCGCTCTTGTAGATATCCCGTACGGCTTCGAGCGTCTGGCGAATGCCACAACTCTCTCTCATGATCTGGCCCGTGCCGAAGGCATCCCCGGGACCAAGAATGTTTCGTTCGCGGATGTCATAGCCATCAACACCCACTCTCTCCGCGAGGAGATCCATGATCCCCTCCATGGCGAAGTGGGCCTGATTGGTGCCAAAGCCGCGCATGGCTCCGCTCGTCGGGTTGTTTGTGAACACGGCCTTGGCCTCGATATCCACATTGGGCACGCGGTACGGACCGCAAGAGTGGCACGCTGCGCGAAGCAAGCATTTGCCCCCGGTGCCGGCATAGCCTCCGGTATCGCCGACGATCCGCGCGCGCACCGCAAGCAAATGGCCCTCGGCATCGGCGCCGACCGTATATTGCAGCGTCATCGGATGGCGCTTCGGATGGAGTTGAGTCGATTGCTTGCGTGTGAGGACAGTTTTTACCGGACGGCGCAGAAGATACGCTGCCAGTGCGGTCTGCGCCTGAATGGAGAGCTCTTCTTTCGCGCCAAAGGCGCCGCCGCTCGCAGCCAGCTCCACTTGAACCTCTTCGGCCGGCAGGTTCAAGACTCTGGCGATCTCACGCTGATCGAAGGTGGATCCCTGACTCTGCGAGAACACCTTGACGCCATTTCCCTGAGGCAGCACCAGGCACGCCTCCGGCTCGAGAAAGGCTGGTTCGACCGGTTGAGTCACAAATGTCTGCTCAATAATATGCATCGAACCAGCCAATGCCGTGGCCACATCGCCCCGCGCAAAAGCAGTAGCTTCGAGCAGGTTCCCGGACTCATGCACGTTTCCGGGTGCATGCACCTGTGGGGCATCGGGCAGAAGAGCGACAAACGGATCGGTCACGGGTGGGAGCACGTCATAGTCGACCTCCACCTTTTCCGCGGCTTGGCGTGCGTGGTAGGCAGTGTCCCCGACCACCAGCGCGAGCATATCCCCGACGCAGCACGTAGTTTCACCGACAGCCACAAAAACAGGCAAATCAGGGATCGTAAGGCCTGTACCCCGGGTACCGGGGACATCGAATGCTCCGAGAATTTTCACAATCCCTGGCATGGCTAAGGCAGCAGACGTGTGAATTGCCAGAACTTTGGCCCGCGGGTGTGCGCTCAGTACCGGTGCGGCATGCAGCATTTCGGGAACGTTCATGTCGTCAACGAAAGGCTTGTCACCCAAGGCTTGGTCAATTCCACGGTAGCGTGAGATTGATCGCCCTATACCATTCGCGTGATTGTCCCTGACAAATGCCGGATTACGGCTTAATCCGAATTCCTCGCCGAAGTAGAAATGTCGCCGCGGTTCTTCTCTAGGGAGGGCCCCGCCGTTCTCCCAGGCTTCCCCGGCGGTTTGAATGGCGTCGATGATCCGTGCGTAGCCCGTGCAGCGGCACAGATGGCCAGAGAGCGCTCGCGCCACAGCCTCGCGGTCGCCCGTGCCACCTTGCCGCAACAAAGATGATGCACGCATAACAATCCCGGGGATGCAGAATCCGCATTGGACCGCCCCTTCGAGCACGAACGCTTCACCTAATACGCGGCGCATCTCGTCCGAGGTGCCCTCGAGCGTGACCACCTCCCGGCCTTCCATCTGTTCCGGCTTGCGCAGGCAAGCCAGCACCGGCCGCCCGTCCACCTGGATCGCGCAGCAGCCGCAGGTCCCCTCCGGAGCGCAGCCGTTCTTGGCCGAAATGATCCCACACTCCTCACGCAACACATCAAGGAACTGCATCCCGGGCTCGTAGGAGCTCACGGTCGGCTTTCCGTTTAGAGTAAAGCTGATTTTCGGCATACCTGTCTTCCGTAGAAACAGACTAGGCGAGTCAAAGGGCACACTACCACCTTCATTCTATCACGCTAGCGCACTTGCCGAACCGATTCAATCTCGTGTCGGCAGAGGCAACTGCGACGTCAGCAGGGCGATTGCGTCGCGGACACGGTCAACTCGCACTGCCACGACCTTCCGCGTTCGACCATGTTTAGGAATTTCTGAGCGGCGTCGCGTCCACATCGTCTGTTTTCGCTCAGGGCAAGGGCTTGCCCTTGGTCTCATAGCCGAAAGGCAAGAGCAAGAGTCCTACCACGAAAGCCAAGCCGGTCAGGGCCACAGGGGTTCCGAGAGTCTGAAAGTGTCGAATCCCGGCACCTACGAGAAATGTGAGGCCCGCTCCCACAAAGCGTCCAATGTTGGTCGTGAAAGCAAACGCGCTGACGCGACATTCGGTTTCGTACTGTTCCGGTAGCCAAAAAGAATACACGACGAAATTGGCTCCGCCCAAGCCGAGAAAGAACGAGCACACCATGAACCATCCGAGCGCACCCGATTGCAAGTAAAAGACGTGGCCGAATGCCAGCGTGAGGAAAACGAGCATCAGGAAGAAAAAAATGCCCAGGGTGGTTCTCCGGTCCACCACCTTGGCGATCAGCGGCGTAAGCAGAGCGCCGATGATAGTCCCGATTCCCAGCAGCGCCGTCGAATAAGAGGCCATTCGCGCCGCATGCATCGCTGTTTCACCCGACCGCGAGGCGATGTAGGTGACCGCCGCGGGTACATAAACCGATCCGGCCCACAAGCCAACAATCGATGCAATCAAGTAGATCGAGTTGAGAATGGTCCGGCGTCGATACCGCGGAGAAAAAAGTTCGAGGAAAACACGGCGCATCGTCAACTGTTCACCGAGTTCAGCCTGTTTGTTTTCCCAGCGGGCCGGCTCGCGAACACGATTGTATAGAAAGGCCACCAGGATCGCCGGCGTTCCTCCGACGACGAACATGTACCTCCAGCCAAAGCGGCTGCCAATGAAGTAGTTGGCTATGGCGGCCAACAGAAAGCCGATGTAGTAGCCCGTATGCATCAAACACACGCCCCATGTTCGGCGTTCCTCGGGCCATTCTTCCGAGATCAGCGACGCCCCGATCGACCATTCTCCGCCGATGCCTATCCCGGCCAAAAACCTGAAGAGCGCAAGCGACCAGACTCCGGCCGACAGGGCGGCCAACAGGGTGAAGAGTGAAAACCAGACTATGGTCATCATCAACGTTTTCGCACGGCCGAATCGGTCGGCGATAGGACCCCAGACCAGAGCGATGCCCCATCCAATCATGAAAAGAGCGAACAGGAGCCCTCCGTAAAAGCCAATGTTAGCCGTGGTGGCGGGAATTCCGGATCTGGGCAAGAGATCGCGCAAAGCCGGAACCAGAACGAGGGCATAGATGAAAGAGTCCATCCCGTCCAAGGTCCACCCGCCCCAAGCAGCCAAGAAGCCACGCATCTGATTGCGGGTCAGCCGGGGTGACTCCGTTACCACAGAGTTTTTCATGGGAAATTCTTCCTCCGGATCAGAGATGTTCCGGGCAATCTCGGTCGCCCGCCCTCCACGCCGAAAAGACCATGCCTTTGAACCTGGATGGCTTTCATCGCATCGGTCTACTACAAGTCGTCTGGTGAGCAATTCGGTGCTTGATCATACCTGAATTCAGCAGGGTGAAGCCTTTTTCTCTGCGCTCTTGGTGTGGCTGCTGGCTTGGCATGATCGCCTCGGTCGATTCGGCCACCGGAAGCCCCGCAGCAATCTTTTAGAAAAACGCGCAGCACTCGACCGGAACTGGCTGGGCGTCATGCCGTGGTGCCGCGAACATCAGATCAAGGCACCTCGGCTCGGTGCGACGCAAGACCGCAGGACTTGAATCTCGGCGCTCGATACGTGCGAAGCGGTGTTGATCGAGCCTCCGCCAAACTGCGTTACTTAGTGCACGTTCTTCTCGATCCAGCTCTCAAAGAACTTAGCAATCCCGTCGCTGTTCTTCTCAAGCATCATCTCGTGAGCATTGCCGGATAGCCCGACATCTTCGAGTTTTACATACCCTGTTTTCACCCCTGCCTGATTGAGCCACTTGGCGTCGCAAGAATCAAAGACACGGTGATAACTCGCCTCGCCCGACACTTCAAGAACCGGAATAGCCTCGAGGTTAACGAGCTTGTGAGCGGGTTCCTTCTGGAGCCAGCATTCGACCAGACCCGGTCCGTCCGACTTGGGCTCGAGCTCGAGCTGCAACTCGGAAGGATCCTCTATCGGGGGTTCGTAGTGGAGTGGAAGACTGGTCACGCCCCAGACAAGACCCTTACCCGTGTACACTTGCTTGGCTGTATCGACATTCTGGATCGGTGGGCCCGCGGGTTCGGCGGTGACGATAGCCTTTACGAGCTTTGGTCGGGCATCGGCGACTTGAAAGCCAAAAGCCCCTCCCTGCGAGTGGGTTATCAGAATCACCGGAGTGCCGATCCTCTCAAGCAAGGCCACGTCAGCGTCCAGATTCAGCTCGTCTTGCTTTCCACCCGCCAGGAACTGGACCTGGGTCTTCGCGAAATTGTCGAATACTGGGTCGCCCATCTTGCCTTTATTCGGCGCGTTACTCGGCCATTGCCTATACTTACTCGCCTGCGGCCAATCGCCGAGCTCGGTCAAGTCCGTCCAGATCTTCTCCAGCGTCAGGGCCGTCCGGATGGTCAGCTGGCTGTCGAGGTCGGGAACATAAGCAGAGCGTCCTCTTGCTGGAAAATCCACCATGTAGACGACGTAGCCCTGCTTGATGAAGTAATAAGCCCAGCCCGGTCGCCCGTCCGGTGTTTGCAACCAGTCCGTGCCGGTTTGCCCCGCTCCGTGAAGAAAGACGAGCGGATAGGGGCGCTGGGCCTTCTTTGGTACCATCACCTCAACATACATGGCGCCGTCCATGACTTCCTTACCCGGCTGCCCGACGTAATGTCCGCCAACATAGAAGAAGCCCGTCCGCGCGATATCGGCGGTAGAAAAGGTCGGGATAGACGCCGGAGGAGCAGCTCCGGTGACATCGCTGGCGCTCGCTCCCAGCCAACCGCCTACGAGAACGGCAATCAGCGCTGCTAGCGCCGCGTTCGCTGCTCTCAGGCCCATGAAGTTTGCTCCTATCTATATTTTTCCGGGATTTTCGCGTTGAGATCTGGAATTAAATCACCGGTTGCCGAGAATTCAAAATGAAATCTCCCGTGAGCAGCTACGCGTCGTCGCCAGCTTTGTTGTGTTCATGACCGGTCCGACGCCTTCCTGTAAGCCCCGATTCTGGAGTGGACCGCGATCAAGAATCGGAGATCTTGAAACTCGACCGTGACTTGCTTCGCGAAGCATGGACACAGGCGCAACAACTACACGGGTCAGCCATCTGACGCTGCAGGGATCGATGGTAGGGCGTCAAGCACCCTTGCCTATCCCGATCGTTGTGGATAGGGAGTTTGAGTTAGCAGACTGCCCGTCGGTGGAGGATCTGAAGACGACCCGCTTTGGGGGGAACTTGTCGGACCGGACATGATCGGGGAGAGCGACTCCCAGCACGAGCTCATCGCGCAGGCGGACATCCAGTCGGTCAGGAATCTGCGCGACAAGAGCTCATCGTTGACGTTCGAAACGCAACGTTAGACCTAGAGATCAAGAAAATTCTGACGTTGATCGGACTGAAAGCCAGAATCGATTCCGAAATCAAGCCGCCTGGCGCCACGGCGCCTCACGGGAAAGCACGGCGAGAGAGCAAGACTTATGAGCCATCGACGATGGGACTTTCCGCGTCGATTCTCGACAAGCACGGGGTTTTGCTGAGTCTCGCTTCGGCTCTAGGGCGGGGCTGCGGAGAGCACGGGATGCACAGGATCCATGCCGCCCACCGGGAACAGCTATGTTCAGAAGATCCGGTGACACATTCAGTCCTGCCTTCGGATTGTTATTTTCGCAAGAACTGAGCGACCAATTCGGATTTTGGTTCGATTACGCCCGCGGAGTTCTGGGGAGAACCGTTTACTGGCGGTAGGTTGGGAAGAATCGGCCGAGGCCCCCTCCCGTATATTGCTCGGTGCGGTCATTAGAACTCCCTCCGCATATCCACGAACACGTTTTTGTAATGGTCGGCAACCAGCTCTTCTACGGAATCCACCTGGTAACCCGTTCAATCGGCCGCGCCATCGACAAACTACGGCCAACAGGAGCGAACCACCAATCTTTTAGCGGCTCGAGGCCGCCACGGGGATGGCACCGCGACGATCTCAAGCTCGACTCGAACAGATGCCTGTTTAAGTAGGTCAACAGACGCGCAAAGCGCCTATTTCCATGCTGAATAGATCGGCTTGCTAACCAAGAATGACGGGTTCGCACCCTTCCGCGGAATGAACTTTTGTACTCGGCCACTGTCCACCTCGGCAACGTAGAAATTGCCGTCCTGGTCTACGCTGAACCCGTGCACGCCCCAGAAGCCGCCGGAGAAATCGCCCCACGTGCCCCAGGTATACAAGAGATGCCCTTCAAGGTCGTACTTCAACATCTTGGATGTTCCGCGATCATAGGCCCACAAATAACGATCGGCTCCGATATAGATCAGGTGTATGTCGGACGGCTCCTCGCCCAAGCTCCACTCGTAGAGATGTTTGCCATTTTCGTCAAAGACCTGAACGCGGTGGTTGCCTCGGTCGTTCACGAAGACTCGGCGTGTCTGAGGATCGACGGCGATTCCGTGCACGTTATTGAAGTAGCCGGGACGCTTGTCATTCGGGGGAGTGCCCGTCTGCCCCCAGTCGAGCAGGAACTTGCCGTCCTTGTCGAACTTCGCGACGCGTGTGCCATTGTATCCATCCGCGACGAACATAGTGCTGTCGGGCAGCCAGGCGAGGAACGTCGGTCGGTTGAAGTGCGTACCATCCGCCCCTTTCACGGTTGGCGTACCGATCGTCTGCACGATTTTCTCCCCGTCGTGCGTGAACTTGTAGATCGCGTGCATATGATCGTCTACCACCCAGATGTGCTTTTCTGGATCGTATGGGTTGATGGTGACAAAGTGTGGACGCTTGAAGATCTTGTCCCATTGCGCCCATTGCTCGATAATGTTGCCCTTCGCGTCCACCACCGTCAGGCAGTGCTCCCACTTGGCATCCACGCCGACTGTTCCTTTCCACAGCTTTGGCCCATCATCCGGGTCCTGCCCAGTCCCGCCTGCTCCCGGTAGGGCAGCCACGGTCGCGTCCCGCCATGGCAACCGGCCAATGGGAAATTGAATGCTCGGTCCAAAATCAGGGAGCAGCTTGGTTTGCGGTCTGGGGATATTGGGCAACTCGCCGCGGAAGAGCAAGAAAACCCGATTCGGGCTCTCGGCGTAGATGCTCTGCCCCGCTCCCCACGTCCACTTCTCATTTCCCGGCAAAGAGCTGATGTTTTTCGGCCAATCCTTGTCGACCTCGTAGGCCCCGAAGATGTCCTGACCGCCCACCTGACCTGGAATCGCGGCGAATCCGGCTCCTGGCTTCTCCGCTCCATGGACGGGCATCAATCGGTTGCCAACCACAAAGCCTGTTACGAAAACAACCGCGACCGCCACAGTTCCAAACATCACTCTTAGCGCAGTTCTACGCATACATTTCCCTCCCGAGAAGTTTCGAATGATTCACCGAGCAAGCGAACTTGCCGCTCAAGAACTGATCGCTCGCGCGTCCCAGTTGTTCGTCTCAATCAAAATCTTTGCGAGACCATACGCCAACGGCCTTCTTGCGTCAATTGCCGATCTTCGATCTTGTCAAACGGCTGGGTAGCGGGCCTGCTGGCTTGCCGGGTTCCACCCCAACGGCTCGGAACGCGGAACCAATCCCTCTAGCGAACCTGCAATGCTCTTTGCGGACGAGTCGGGCCTCGCCTGCGTGATAATTTCTAGACAAAACTCTAGGCCCACTACGCCGCCCTGAGCTTGACATGGTAGCAGAGCTGCCGTATCGTCTTGCGTAATTCGGCTCTTGCTAGGGGCCAAAATCCGATTGATTGCGGACGGAGGCGCTTTGAAGGCCACATCCTGCGTATCGCTGTTTCTCACTGCGCGACTCTACGACCGTCTTCCTAAACTCCACCGCTAACGGAGGGGAGCTATGTATTCGCCTTGGAACTTGAGCCGGAGAGGCTTGGTCAAGTTGGGCCTAGTCTCGATAGGACTTCCCGCCGTGTCAAACGTGTTGAGTTCCCCTGTTCTCGCGCAGGACGGAGGTGTCGAAGGCGGGCAGAAGGGTGAGATTGGCGGACGGGCGGACGGGGAGCTCTTCCCGGCAGCAGGGTTACCAGGGGGAGGACAGCTAGAAATCCGATTGTCCGCCTCCATTTATACAAGTGACCCGGATCAGCTCGAAGTGGCGCAACGGATGCGGCCTTTTGATCTCGAGTCGTGGATTGCGGAGTGGACGAGGGTGGCAGAGAAGAATGAGCACTTGGGGGAGAGGTTCGCAAGCGAGGGCCTTAAGGTTACGGCGAATGAATACTTTTTGCGAGCTTCGAACTTTTATCGAGAGGCCTGCTGGCCGCAACCGATGAGCGAGGCGCGCATGCTCCCCACCTACAAAAAGATGCGAGAGACCTTCGACAAGGCCTGGCAGATGACGAGACCTCCGTTCGAGCGCGTGCAAATCCACTACGAGGGCAAGACCCTCGATGGATATTTCAGAAAGCCGAACGGCCCGGCTGGGAAGCGCTTTCCGGTCGTGATTCCGTTTCAAGGCGCAGACACGATGGCGGAGGCCACCATCCAAGGTGGCGCAAGCTATGGGGCAAGGGGCATGGCCTATTTGGCCGTGGATTTTCCCGGCCAGGGTGGGACATTGCGCTTACAGGATCTTCACCTTCCGCCGGATACCGAGCGAATCGCCAAAGCCTTAATCGACTATCTGGAGACGCGCCCGGATGTGGACCCGACTCGGATCGGCATGCAAGGAATCAGCATGGGCGGCTACGGCGTTCCACGATGCGCCAGCGGCGAGAAGAGGATCAAAGCGGCATTCATGAGCAGCGGCTCTTACCACTTGGGTCAGGATCTTTTTGACTACTTTCCTCCCATTCAGGAACGCGTGCGGTGGATCATCGGGGCAAAGGACCTAGCAGATGCTCGAAAGAAGCTTGCCGAGTACACCCTGGAATCTAAAGCGCAACAAATCGAATGCCCGATGTTGATCGGCTACAGCAAGGATGACCGGATCATGGACCCGCAAGGTGCCCTGCGCCTCTATAAGGCAGCGGTGAATTCCAGGCGAGACATGGTCGAAGGCACCGGCCATGCCCAGGCCTCCAATGCCGGGGGGCCGAGGGAGATGCGCCACCCCGTTTTCCCCGATTGGGCGGCGAAACAATTGGTGACCGAGTCGTAATCGACAGGCCGAAATTCCGTCGTGAGGCCGAGCTCGTCATGTCAGGACGAAACTGACCAAACTTTTTCTGATCCAAATCCGGAGCGGAAATCCCTGAGGTCGCGTGGGGTTCCGTTCAGGCGAAGACGTACAGGCCGCGCTCGTGCACGCGGTCTAGGAGCAGGGACAATTCGGGCAGCGAGAATCACACTCGCACTCAGCGCACCGGTAACCGGCGTTAGGTCGGCACAGTGACTCTCGCAGTTGTGCAGGGAGAACACGGCGAGACGCCTCCGCATAGGCGGAATTGCTTCCGCTAGCCCATGACCGGCTTAGCCCAGCTGACTCAGTGATCTCCCGAAGTAAACACTGTGGGCGGTCTGGTCGTCCCATCCGACGTTACAGTGAGCCACCGACCACTTTTCTATCCGGCGGGGTTCGAGTACCGGCTTGCCGAGCGCCGGGCTCGAGAGGCAGTAAGTCCCCTCGTGAGTCCCTAGCCAAATCAAGTTTCGGTCCCACTCGACAAAAACGTTTTCCGATGTCCCGCGCCACCAGCTTGCGTAGTTATTGATGTCGCCGTCGCGGGGCGGCACGAACCACGCAACTTCCTTCGGAGCTGTCGGGTTCGACATGTCGAAGACCCGGATACCGGCGTTGAACCACGCAATTGCAATGATCTCGGGGTGCGGGGCACCGGGCGCCAGCCAACATTGTGTGTTGTGCGAGCCGAAGCGACCGCGCGCGAAGCAAAAGTCGGAGTAGGGAGCATCGGGCGGCGCCACCGGGCGAGGGAAGAACCCGATGATCTTCGGATTCCGCAGGTCTTTCACGTCGACGACGTAAGGGGTGTGGTACACCTCCCGGCAGTCCGCCTCGAGCGCCTCATGGGTACCCACGACGAGGTTCTGGAGTCGCGGGTGGGCCGCGTCGGACATAACCGGGTAGCACGTGTGGAATGGGATCGTGCCGATCGCGTTGAATTCGTACTGCACTTTCCCAAAGGGCTTGGGCTTCGTGATGTCGCTCAAATCCATGACGTACATCCCGAAGGCGCCGAAGCCGCCGTAGCCGACGTTTCCCCCGTCCTCGACCCGCTTCGGGACGCTGATGGCGCCGTGATTCCCGCTCCAGGAGGAGTGATCACCGGCAAATACGAACTTCCGGTACTCCTCTTCCTCCCCCAGACGCTGTCCAGGAACCCACCACCGCGAAACCTCCTTGACGCTTGACGGATCCGACATATCTACGATCATGAGCGCGTTGCTGAACGGTCGCTGGTGATTCTCCAGACGCAACTGATCATCCCAGCCGCAATCGAGGTAAGCGTATTTGCCGCCGTCATAAAAGTTATGGTGAGTGCCATTTCCCTTCTCACCGGTGCTAAACTCCTCAAGCAGAATCGGCTTGGTGGGATCGGTAATGTCGTAGGTCCGGATACCTCTCAGCCCTTTGTAGTTGACCGATTTATCGCGCAACTCCTTGTCGTATTGCCCGTGCGGAAATTGCGGAATGGCTGAGGAGAGCGGCGCCGCCGCAGTTGTCATCATGATCCACTTCTTGAGCTTCGTGTTGTAGACGACGGGCCCGTTGCCTCTGACCACTCCCTGGTTCAAAACGACTGGATTCTTGGGGTCGCTCGCGTCAACGAAACCTCCGCCGGCCGGGAGCAATCGCTGCTTGCCCTTCGCCCACATCGCCATGAGCGGCTCCCCGCCGCTGATCGTCGAGCCGGACAAGTGGCCGTGAATCTCCATGTTGTGGATATACTGCTTCTGGTCGAGATAAGTAAGCGAGGCCATGGGACGGCGGAATGAGGGCACCTCGGGGCCTGGTTCGAGTCCTTCGACTTGAGCTCCTGTGCCGATCGCACCGGCAAGGCTTGCGCCAGTCGCAGCAACGATGGCACCCGCCGTGCCTTTGAGAAGAGCTCTGCGGCTGAGCCCTCTGTGTTCGCCTGCGGATTCGTACGCGTTCCCCGCAAATGAGTCTCGATCCTCACCGACCATCGACATATGCCACCTCATTAGTGGACATCTTTGGACGCCTCGCCCGTGGGCATGTATCACAACACCGCTAGCTTGTCAAAAAGCAGAGCAGCTCGCTTGGGACCTTGCAAGAGCAATCCGAGAGTGTCCGGTTCGTACCATGGCCGTCGCGTGCACGCCGCGAAGCTGCTGAACAAGGAAATGTGATTGAGTGCATCGTCGCAGAACTCCTTTTTTGCGGAGGTGGCGGACCGATAATTTCGCAGCGCCCACACAAACATTTTCAGGACGTTTGTCATCAGGGTACCGTGCACCGGCATAGTGGCCAACCGTCAATCTAGGGCCGCTGCAAAGGGTTCCTGCTCACGCTTCTCGATGCCCGACGCGATCGCCCTTGGTCATCGGACCGCGAGGGAGAATCACTACACTGTCGTCGGCCACGTGCTTCTGCCAATGTTCGATCGACACTGACGGAATCCTGTGGGCCAACGAAGACGCCGGCCGCGCTCGGTGCTCCCAATCGGCTACTGGTTCAAGAGCGGAATGTCTTTGGCCGAGGGCGGCTGCGGCTGAGATTTTAGGTAGGCATAGATATCCGCTAAATCCTGGTCTGAGACGACCGTGCCGCTATAGGGCGGCATTTGACCGGTGGGATGACGGACGTACTCCGTTACGGCCTGGAGCGAAATCGCCGGAGGTCCAATTCGTGCTCCGCCGGTTTGCGTCGAGCCTTGGCCTACGAGGCCGTGGCACTCGTAGCACCCGTAACTCGTGAAAAGCCGCTTGCCCTTATCGGCGTTTCCAGTGAGGGAAGCACCTGGTGAGGCTCGGCCCGGCACCGATTGCAAGAAGGCGTAAATGTCTGCTAGTTCCGAGTTCGACACGGCTTCAGTCGTGAACGGTGGCATCTGGCCCGTGGGCTGCCGGACGAAATTGAGAAATGCTGAGAACGAAACCGGGGGCGGGCCGATTCTTGGTCCAACGGCGCCTTGGGCCTCGCTGCCGTGGCAGGCGCCGCAGCCACGGCTCGCGAACAGCCGTTTGCCATTCTGGGCATTCCCGGCGGGAGAGACCTCGACTTTCGAAGTCGACTCCTGCCCCCGAACTGCCGCGCCGGGCTCAGCAAGAATCGGTAAGGCGACAAGTACCATGAGGGCAAGCAAGCGCGCCGGGATCGCCGAGCTCAAACAGCGGTTCTGCTCTTCTTGGGTTCGCAGGAGATTCTCCCGACAGCGGTGCGAAAAGCATCTGTTCACGCTCCCCTCCTCAACGCGGCTGCGTCGCTACATCAACAAGTGCCGGCTCCCCACGCTTCACCACATCGATCGCGCGACTGATCGCTGGTCCGAGGTCTTTTGGATCCGAAATCGGTCCCTCGGCATATACACCCATGCTTTGTGCCATTTTTGCGTAGTCGATGTCGGGATGAGTCAGCGTAGTGCCAATATCGGCGCGCTCAATTCCTCGACTGTGTCGGTCCGCCATGATTTGCACCTGCATGACCTCCTGATGATAAGCACGGTTGTTATGCATGATGTTCAGGATCGGAATGTTGTGATGCGCGGCTGTCCACAGGACTCCTGGGGCATACATCAGATCGCCGTCGTTCTGAATGTTGACCGATAGTCGGCCGTGTTTCCGGTTCGCAAGAGCTGCGCCCACTGCAGCCGGCGCACCGTAGCCAATGCCGTAACCGCCTGCCGCACCGATATATTGATAATACTTGTCGAAGTTCCACAGCCGCAACGGCCAGCGGCTCACGAACGCAACCGCTGAAACCAACGACCAATCCTGGTCCTTGATCTGTCCCCAGAGCTCTGCCGACAACCGAGCAGTACTGACAGGGCTTGCATCCCAGGCGCACGCCGCTGCATTGCGTTCACGCTCCAGGATTTCCTGGTGTGCCACAGCTAGCCTCGAACCTCGATGCTCGAACGCATTCTTGCGATCCATGTTGACCTGGCGCTTGACGGCTTCGACAAGCGACGGCAGTGTCTGTTCGGCGTCGGCAGCAATAGCCAGATCGACTTCGGAATATCGTTGGAAATCCTGGTAGTTGCTTTTCGAGTAAAGATCGGCGGTTGTGATGCTGATCAGCTTCACACCCGCCTTGGTGATGGGTCGTGAGGTGCGCTCTATCTGATCGCGGGATGAGTTCAGCGTGCCCCAAAAATCCATGACCTCAAGCCCCAAGATCACGTCCGCATCCGCTAGAATTGCACTACTTCTTTCGGTCTGGTTGAGGGGGTGGCGCGTTGGAAAGTTCAGCCGCCCGGCTCGGTCGATGACGGGAGCCTGGAGCGTTTCGGCGAGTTCGATCAGATGCATCATGCCCGCTGGTGTGCGGGCTGCGCGATCGGCCACGATGACCGGACTATCAGCCGCGACTAGCAGCCGCGCCGCTTCGCCAACTGAGCCCGAATCGCCTTCCGGCGGCTCCGCCCGTGCAAGTTTCGGTATGTGGAACTTCTCCTCGGTCGGAATTGCCTTTTCCTGCAGGTCTCCATCGACAACCAAAAGCACCGGCATCATCGGCGGAGTCATAGCGATTTTGTAGGCGCGCACGGCGGACTCGGCGAAGTGGGGCAAAGACATCGGTAAATCGTCCCACTTCACGTAGTCGCGGACCATTGCCGCAGCATCCTGGACACTGTGAGCCCACTCGACCCCGGGCAGTCGCTTGGTAGCGTCAAGAATGTTTCCGACAACTAGGTAGATCGGCACTCGATCGCAAAAAGCGTTGTAGATCGCCATCGATGCGTGCTGCAACCCGACCGTGCCGTGGGCAAATACCCCAAGCGGCTTGCCGTCAATTTTCGCGTATCCGTGAGCCATGGCGACCGCCGATTCTTCATGGCAGCAGGTGATAAATTCCGGGTTCTGATTACCGCCATAGTTGATCACCGATTCATGCAGCCCGCGGAAGCTCGAGCCGGGATTTGCGCAGATGTACTCGATCCCCAATGACTTGATGACGTCGACCATGAAATCGGAGCCGGTGCGATCAGCAGTGAGCAGGTCGACTCGGGTCGGAGCACTTTCTTCGGCTTTAGGCGACATCGGCGGCGGACCGATCCGGCGTGCCTCGGTCGGTTGCACTGCCGGTGCTCCGGGATTCGCAATTAGCGCTGCCGCACCAACGGCTGCGCCTTTCAGGAAGTCGCGGCGATCAACTGAATTCTTCTTGGATTTTGCCACCGTGGAATCCTCCCCTTGTGTCGGTCCTTGATAGCGTCCGGAATTCCCGTTTCGATTTCCTCGCTGAGGGCTAACATACATCCGACCGCTTCCGCATACAATACTCCGGCAGCCTTCGAACCTTCGAAGAGTCTTTCGAGGAGTCGCCGCTATTTGGTGTATGATGGCCCGCTGACCGGGACTAACAGGAGGCTGCTGTGACTTGGACTCGCCTGAGAGCGACGCTAGTGGTTTTTCTGCTCGTTTCATTTCCTTTTGGGATATCCTCGGCAAAGAACTCGGAGGGTGACGACTCCTCTACGATCAAGCAGGTTGTCGCTGAATTCGTCGACGCCTTTAACAACCACGATGCGCACGCCTGGGCGATGGCGTTTGCCGCCGACGGCGACTTCACGAATGTGTCGGGACTGACCCGCCACGGCCGGAAAGAAGTTGAAGAGCGTTTTGCCGGCCTTTTTGCAGGTCCTCTCAAAAACGCTCATCGGACGTACTCAATGAAGAGTATCCAGTTCTTGACTCCCGAGATCGCGTCAGTGGATGCGGATTGGGAACTGACTGGATCAAGAGCGGCGGACGGCTCAGAGAATCCCGTCCGCAAAGGTCTCTTCCACTGGGTAATGACGAAGCAGAATGGCCACTGGCTATTTACCGCTTTTCACGAGTTCGAGTTTCTTTCGACTCCGGCTAAGTAACAGAAGCCAGATAACAAAACAAGACCTACGGCGCGCTCGCTGGGACGGGGACAGCGA
>Ga0209526_10001439_pt1 | contig 15937 bp, 12 predicted proteins | sample JacPinW_OM2H0_M1_FD_188566 | JGI IMG/M metagenome (GOLD analysis project Ga0209526, IMG submission 188566) | Forest soil microbial communities from Algoma, Ontario, Canada - Jack Pine, Ontario site 1_JW_OM2H0_M1 (SPAdes) (version 2) | ecosystem: Environmental > Terrestrial > Soil > Boreal... | reverse complement strand
AAGCGCTGAAGCCTGCTCCAGCGCTGGTCGAGGACACGCCGCTCAGCTACTCCCGGTGGCGGGAGTGGCGCCGCAGCGCCTCAAATTGATCGTGCACCCGTTCGACATCCGCGTGTACGGGAGCGGCACAGCGTCCGGTCCGACTCGCGCCCCCAGCTCCCCTTCGCTTACTCCAGTTCGGCCAGCCGGGTCCCTTTCGGCACGATCGCCCAGCGCTTCAGTGAGTACAGGTCGAGGTTCGCCACCTCGGGATGGTTAGTCCAGAAGCGCCGCCGACAGAGAAGGTGGATCACTTGTCGCCTCGGCGGACGATCCCTCGTGCACTTCAGGTAGCCGAGCGAGTAGATGTGCTCGAATGCCTCAGAGGGCGAATGCCCCTTTGGCGGGTCGCGGAAACAGATTGAGCAGCGGAGCCGGGCCATCAAGGTCTCCCGTGGGCGGTATGGTCGCGCCTACCAGTCTAGAGCGGGAGTCCGACATCGCTCGGCACTTAGACCCATTCGGCACGTCGGCGCGCGCAGCCGGCGCCAGCGCGAGCAGCAGCGCACCAAGACCAACCCCAGACAGAAGCCGCACCCAACGCGCCGCGCGCGCCGATGCTCGTGTGCCGGGCTCCGGCGGATGGCTGCGGATGCCTGGGGGACCCAGGATGAAGTGCGCCGCCAGACGCAGCGGTAAGCCACCGTCGGTGACCCGCTTAACGCGAGCGTAACCACAGCGTAACCACGCCGCTGCCGCTCGCGAGCGCTGAGGAGCGCTCAGAGCACCGGATGCAGCGCGCTGTAGAGGGACGAGCGCTCTATTGCGCTACCAAGCGCTCCCGACTATCCGCCGAGGGCGAATTTCAAGACCACCGCCTTCAGCCTCTCGGCCACTCCTCCACGCCTGTCTTCTAGCACCGTTAGCTTCGGCGCAGTGTCGTGATCGGGTGGTGGGTAAGCATCGGGTAAGCGGAAAAAAGGGATCAGTCGGTGCGCTCACCCATGTCGAAGTTGGGGAGCAAGGTGAAGGTGACCGGCACGATCGCGAAGGAGTAAACGCCCCTCTGTTCGCCCAACGAACTCGGGACCGCCTGTGCAGACGTCTGCACCACAAGAGGTCCCCGCCGGGGCGAAGGACGAGTCCCTCGCCGAGGAGGATCGCGCCCAAGGTGGTACGACGCTAGGCAGAACTCGCCCACGCTGGCCTCGACTCGCCTCCTCTCGCTTGGTGGCTCGTCACCCCGTGACGGCGCGCAGCTCGGCCAAGCGAGATCGCTGCTGGCCCCTGCACTCTTCCTGGGAGAGTCGCCATGTTTCAGCGGCTGATGAAGAAGCAAGTCCAGCGGCTACATCTGACCGGCGTCGTCTTCGACAAGCTGCACGGGCAAGTCGACGTCGCGCCGAACAGTGTCGAGCTGCACCAATTCTCAAAGTGGAGGCGATGCAATGAAGCGCTTACTGATCATCCTCGCTTTCGTGGCTGGGTCCGCGTTCGCTGGCGGCACGGCCTATTACATCACCTCCCGCGTGACCATCACCGGCCCCTACGACTGGGGCGTATTGCAGCAGAGTACGGCGTATGAGAACGACTACAACGTCAGCGCTTCCGCCAGCGCGCTGGCCGACGTGAGCATCAGCGGCGATCCGGAGTTCATGTTGGACGCCAGCGCATGCCCTGGCGTGCGATCGTGCTCCGTCCCCGTCTCCTTCACTGCCGATCTCGGCGGAGATTACACCGCAACGATCGTGGGTACATCGAGCAGCCGCTATCGGGTACGCGGCAGTTCGACAGCGCAGCTCATCACGGCGCACGTCGTCGGCGCCAACTACTCGCTGGTCGGCATGGACAACGGCGATGCGACCGGGACGTTCACGCTGACTTCGACGGGCGAAGCCGATCTGGTTGGCCCGACGTTCGCCGCGACGACGTGGAACAGTGTCGGCACGGCCACTATCACGGCGAATACCTGCGGCGATCTGGTTCCGAGCGGCACGTCATGCACCGTCACCGTGGCGTTCTCGTTCGGGACCGACGAGTTCGTGAGCGGGTATGGTTATGTCCTGCTGCAAGCCTACGGGAACACGCGCCAGCAGGATCCGGTGCGCGTGACGCTCGTACTGCCGGCCGCGGCCGAGTGAGCCCCAACAGGCGGTTCAGTAAAGGGGATTGTGCCGCTCCGCGCTGCTGTACCAGAGGCAGGAGCGGCCCCGGTTCCCGCGGCACTTCTACTGGTGCGACCGATGCGGGCGCCGATACGCGGCGTGGGAGAAGTGGCAGCCTGGCGCGCAGAAGGTCTAGAACTACGCCCGATGCGGCGTCCAAGTCGACGAGACCGACTAGCTGCCGAGCTGCGAGCAATCGCTTTCCCACGCCTCGGGCCATCGCTCTTGCGAGACGGCTCTTGCCTCAGGGCACGAGCCCGCCCACAAGCCCGGTCACCAGACCGAGGAGTTGGTTGAGCAGGCCGACGAGACCGACCACGTTGTTCAGCGTCGTCAAGATCGTACAAACCAGATTGCCCAAGGGGGCGGCCGAATCGCCAGAGATGTCGATGGAGACTGGAAGGGTCGTGACCTGGAGGCCGAGAAGGTTCAGGTTCACGGCGCCGATATCCAGGTGGAGCGCCTGACAAGTGGCCTGTGGTGCTACCGGGCTGTTCGACGCGGCGGCCCCTTGGCCGCCAGGGCCCACCACGACGGGGAGAGCGACCGAGCCAACCAGCGCCGTTCCCACGCCGGCGACCGAACCTGTCACCATGCCGATAGCCACGACCTGGCTGTCGCGCGCCTCAAACCTCAGAATGCTCAGGGTGCCCGTGAACGCCCCCCCGGTCGCTACTGACCCTGCGATGGGGAGTTGCAACGGCGCTGAGCCATCTTTGCCCTGCTTGTCTGATTGGGCCGCGTGCGCAGCTGTCACCAGCATCAGCAATGCGATCGGAATCGACACCTTTAGGAAAGGTTGCCTGGTCATGATGCTGCCTCCCCGCCACAGCGCGGCCGGACAGCCCGGCCGTCTCTCCGGCTGGCGGTTCGGCGAAGGTTGAGACGCACCATCGACGCGTCAAGAGGAGAAACGAAGAACCCAGAGCACGCTATCCGACCCTCGCGCGCCTCGATCGCGGACCCTGGATCTCAATCTCCCGGTCTCTACTTGATGCCCTGGATACCTAGCGGGAAGTCCGGCAGCATCGCCGAGCCGCCGCCGTCCACATGCAAGGTCTGGCCCGTGATGAAGCCGGCCTGCTCGGTGCACATCAGGACGACGGCGTTGCCGATGTCCGCCGGCGTGCCGAGACGGCGCATCGGCGTCCAGCCGCTTTGGTGCCAGTCCTTGATGAGCTTGAAGACCTCCGGCGGAAGGCCGGAGAGCACGCTGTCGTCGCAAGCCCCGGGACTGATCGAGTTCACGGTGATGCCGCGCTGTGCGAGCGCGACGGCGAAGTAGCGGACCAGCGACTCTTTCGCGGCCTTGGCCGATCCCATCGCCACCCACGGCTGCCAGCTGCCCGTGGCGCTTCCGGGGGCGTAGGTGATCGCGATGATCCGTCCGTTCTTCCCCATCATCGGCACCGCCTCGCGGCAAGCGACCAGGAATTCCGTCGCCTGGGTATCGACCGTGGCGTGCCACTGTTCCAGAGTGATCTCCATCGGGACGGCATAGAACCCCGTCGCAAGCGAAGCGCGGGCGTTCGACACGTAGATATCCAGCGAATCCCAGGTCTCCTTCACCCTGGCGAACATCGCTTTCAGCTGACCGACGTCGCCGACGTTCGCTTTGAGCAGCAACGTTTCCGCGCCGCGCTCCTGCACGAGCTGCGCGGCCTCCCGCGCCGCGTTGTCGTTCTCGACGTAGTTGATGGCAATCCTCTTCACTCCCGCCTCCGCGAGCTTCAGCGCGATCCCTCGACCGATTCCACGCGAGCTGCCGGTCACGAGGGCGGTCCTCTGCGACAGCGCAATCGCCATGACCTACCTCCTGCTGTTTGGCGGACTTCCGGCTTTGACTTGCTCCCCCGGCAGAGGCCCTTCCGCCTTCCCGGTAACGATGTCAAGGCGCGACCTGACGAGCGCCTGTTCCCGAGGGTCGTCGGTTGCGGACGGGGAGCCCGCTGGCCAGCGTTCCAGTACTGGGAGGGGGGCTCATGAATACGGTTCACGTTGTTGAAGGCGGCCGGCATCCGGCGGTGCTGGACGTGCCGACGGGCGACCTGACGGTCCAGGCGCAGCGTGGGGGCGAGATCAAGCTCTCGCTTGTCATTCCGACGTTCAACGAGTCGCGCAACCTCGAGGAGCTGGTCGCCAGGCTCGCTTCGGTGCTCGACGTCTGCCTGCCAGGCCGGTACGAGCTCATCGTCGTGGACGACGACAGTCCGGACCAGACCTGGGCGGTGGGGCTCCAGCTCGCCGACCGCTATCCAGCGCTCCGCGTCATGCGGCGGCGCGACGAGAAAGGTCTCTCGACCGCCGTGATCCGCGGATGGCAGGCCGCGCGTGGTGAGGTCCTCGCGGTGATCGACGCCGACCTGCAACATCCCCCGGAGGTCGTCGAACGGCTCTGGGCGGAGATCGCCAGAGGGGCCGACCTGGCGGCCGGCAGCCGGCACGTCGGTGGAGGAGGAGTGGGCGATTGGAGCCTGCTCCGCCGGGCTTTGTCGCGCGGCGCCCAGCTCCTCGGACTTTGCGTGCTACCGAGCGTGGTGGGGCGCGTTTCCGATCCGATGAGCGGGTACTTCCTGGTTCGCAGGAGCGCCATCGCGGGCTCCGCGCTGAGCCCGCTCGGATACAAGATCCTGATCGAGGTCATCGGCCGCGGACGGATCGGCCGCATCGCCGAGGTCGGATACGTGTTCTGCGAGCGGACCGCGGGCGAGAGCAAGGTCACCTCGAAGGTCTACCTCGAGTACCTGCGGCACCTGCTCCGCCTCCGCATGGCGGTGCTGCCCGCGCGATTCCTCAAGTTCGCCACGGTGGGCGTCTCCGGCGTGGCGCTGGACATGGTCATCCTCTGGCTGCTCAAGGGTCGCCTGGGATGGCCGCTGACGCTCTCCAAGCTGGTCGCGGCCGAGACGGCGATGGCCAGCAATTTCCTCTGGAACGATCTGTGGACGTTCGGCGATCTGGCGGAGCGCCAAGGGTACGGAATGGCGCGGCTGCGCCGCTTCGGCAAGTTCAACGCCATCTGCGCTGCGGGGCTCGCCCTGAGCATCGGGCTGCTCGACATGCAGGTCGGCCTCTTCGGGATCAACCCCTACGCCGCCAACGCAGTGGCCATCGGGGTGACCACCGGATGGAACTTCTGGATGAACAAGGCCTTCAGCTGGTCAGCGCCGCGGCCTCTCCGCGCTCCCGCCGCCGCTCAACGCCGGGCGGCGGGTGCATAGAGCGACCACGTTCCCGCGCGCGTCACCAACTGGAACCCTTGCGGCGCCGGAACGGGCTTGCGGACCAGCAAGTAGTCCTCGTCGGAGACGGCGCGCTCGAGATCGAGCTCGAGCGGCTTCACTTCCCAGCTTCTACCGAGGGGCACGGGCTCGGTTCCCCGGCGGAAGCGGACCGGGGTCCAGGGGGTCTCGGCGAAATTGTAGCGGGCGCGCCCTCCACGAAGGACCTCGTAGTAGGCGCCAAAATGCAGGTACGGCTGGAACTGCACCACCCGGCTTTGTATCAGGTCAGGCAGCGCGATCAGTCGCTTGCCGGGTTCGGCCGCACCGAGCACCTGGTGCAGCTCGACGGCCTGCGCTTCCCGATCGAAGGCGCGGTAGCTCGCCGCCAGGTGCAGCTGGTACCCGATCTGGAGCGCCACCACGGCGGCGAGGATGGCTCCCGTCTTGCGGCCGGGGGCAATGGAAGGCGATGCGATCGCCAGCATCACCAGGAACGGCAGCGCACGCGTGTGGATGTACCCCATGTAGCCCATGTCGAACGGTGCCGCCATGTACGCGGCGAGCGTCAGCGCCGCCAGAAGCGGAAGCCGCCAGCCTCGTTGGATCCAGGGGCGGGGTCGGATCGCGACCAGTGCGACGAACATCGCCAGCAGAGCTGCGACGAAGATCTCGTCCCAGGTCCCCGCAAGCACGTTGCCGAACCGAAGCAGATCGAGCACCTGGTTCTTGAGCCCCAGCCAGTGAGGCGGGGTCCGCGCCGGAGCGCCCGGGCCGTCGCGCGTGGCCAGCGCCTGGAGCGCCCAGGCGCCGAACAGGATGACCGCCGGAGCGAAGGGCGCGAGCGCCCGCGCGATGGCGCGGCGCGGCTCTGCGGAGGTCAGGGCGAGCACGGCGGCGGACGCCAGCGCGAACGCCAGCGCGCTGGGGTGCAGCCAGAGCAGGCCGGCCGCGGCGACCGCGACGACCGCGGCCCGGAGCACGGTCGGGCTGCGCAGCTCGCGCTCGGTGAGGGCGACCACCGCGAGCGCCAGTGGAACGGACTCGACGAAATTGAAGAAGCCCAGGTAGAGCGGCGCGCTGTGGAACACGGCCGGTGCGAAGACGGCGAGGCGGCGATCGCGCCCGAACGCTCCGAGGAACATCCAGAACGCCGCCGAGGTGGCGATCGCGATCAGCGACAACATCAGCTTGACCGCGATGACCGGGCCGGTCAGCTTCGCGATGGCTGCGGCAGGCAGGTAGAAGCCCAGGTACTGCAGGCGGCCCAGATCCAGCTCGAACCACTTGTCGAAGCCGAAACCGGGCGTGTGATAGTCCGCAAGCACGCGCACCGAGGCGATGTGCTGGGGCGCGTCCTGGTAGGGCAGCAGCTCGCCGGCCCAGAACGGAGCGATGGCCGCAGCGGTGGAAAGCGCGACCAGCAACGGCCAGACCAGCTCCTGCACGGCGGCTTCGGGCCGCGGAATCGCCAGCGCGATCGCTTCAGCGCGTTTCGTGAACATCATGTCCGTCCGTACCGGTCCTCGAGCCGCACTACGTCCTCGAGCTCGGGCGTGCTGGCTTCGAGCACCTCGCAGTCTTCGAGCGCCACCATGCGGTGGACCATCCCGGGCCTGATCCGGACGGACTCGCCGGCTCGCAGCGCGACCTCGCGCCGGCCTCCACCGCGGTCGTACTCGAAGCGCATCGACCCGGAGAGCAGGTGGATCGTCTCGTCCTTCTGGCGGTGGTACTGCAGGCTGAGCGCGCAGCCCGCCGTGATGTGAAGAATTTTTCCCACATACTTCTCGGCGTGCGCCCAGATGAGCTCGTATCCCCAGGGTTTCTCGACCCGCCGCGGAGAGTGGCGCACATCATCCGACATGGTTTCAGATGTCTCGGCCATGCAACCGAGGGTTCGCACGGTGCGCTCCGGCGACAACCGGCCATAACGCGTAGGTGTAGGCCCGTAACGTTTACGCGGAGGTCAGCCGCTCGAGCCCGCCCATGTAAGGGCGGATCGCCTGCGGCAGGATGACGCTGCCGTCGCCTTGCTGGCCGTTCTCGAGCAGGGCCACCACGGTGCGCCCCACGGCGAGCCCGCTGCCGTTGAGCGTCGCCACCAGGCGCGGTTTGTCGGCGTGTCCCGGCCGGAACCGGATCTGCGCCCGCCGCGCCTGGAAATCCCCGAACGTGGAGCAGGAGCTGATCTCGCGATACGCGTTCTGGCCCGGCAACCAGACTTCCAGGTCGTAGGTCTTCTCGGCGGAAAAGCCCAGGTCGGCGGTGCAAAGGAGCGACACGCGGTGGTGCAGCCCCAGCTTCTCCAGCGGGGCCTGGGCGTCGCGCACCAGCTCCTCGAGGGCGGCCTGCGCATTCTCGGGCTTCTCGAAGCGCACCAGCTCCACCTTGTGGAACTGGTGCTGGCGGATGAGGCCCTTCGTGTCCTTGCCGTAGCTTCCCGCCTCGCTGCGGAAGCAGGGGGAGAACGCGCAGTACTTGAGCGGGAGCCGCGCGCCCTCGAGGATCTCGTCCCGGTGGTAGTTGGTCACAGGCACTTCGGCCGTGGGGATCAGGTAGTACCCCGCGGTGGTCTTGAAGAGATCTTCCTCGAACTTCGGGAGCTGGCCGGTGCCGCGCATCGAGTCGGCGTTCACTAGATAAGGCGGCAGCAGCTCCAGGTAGGCGCGCTCGCGAGCGGAGTCGAGGAAGAACTGCACGACCGCGAGCTCGAGACGTGCCAGGGCGCCTCGATAGAACGCGAACCGTGCGCCGGACACCTTCGCGGCGCGCTCGAAGTCGAGCAACCCCAGTCTCTCTCCGATCTCGGTGTGCTCCTTCGGCGACGCGATCTCCGGCTTCTCACCCCAGATCCGGACCACCTGGTTGTCGCGTTCGGAAGCGCCGACAGGGACCGTTTCGTGGGGCAGATTGGGAACGTTGAGCAATGCCTGCTCGATCCGCTCCTCGACCGCCTTCAAGCGCGCTTCCTTCTCCTTCACGTCATCCGAGAGCGCCTTCAGGCGCGCGCGAAGCTGCGCCTGCTCCTCGCCCTTGAGCGTCCTCATCTGCTCCGACGCCTTGCGCTGCTCCGCCCGCTGCGTCTCGCTGGACTGGATCAGCTGGCGCCGCTCGGCGGCCAGCGCCTCGATGGGAGCCAGCGCCTCCGACGCAGCGGCGCCGCGCGCCACAAGCCGGCGCCGCGCCTCGTCCAGATTCGCCACCACCCATCTCAGGTCGAGCATGGAGTACGGAACTAGCCTTGGCCCCTCGGCGCGTCAATCACCCAGGGCGCGCGACTCGCTCAGGACGGGCGCTGGCGTATCCTCCGGCGCCACCTGGACCCGGGGCGGGACCTCACCCAGCACTCCGCGGATCGTCTCGCGCAGGGTGAACGCCGGCCGGAAGCCCAGGTCGCGTTCGGCGCGGGTCCCGTCCACGGTGCAGAGGAACTGCAGATGGTCCAGCTCCGCCGAGGGAAACCCGGCCAGGCGGTACTGGAACAGCTTGTCGAGCAACGGCCTGGCAAACAGATGCGGGACCGGGATTGGCGTGCGGCCCAGCTCGCGGAGCACCGCCGAGAGCGGGAGCTCACCCGGCCCGCAGACGTTGTACACGCCGCGCGCTCCCGGCCGCAGGGAGAGCGCGAGCGCGCGCGCGACGTCCTCCTCGTGGATCAGCTGCACCATCGGGTCGAATCCGGCCAACGTCCACGGCCGCGAGAGCCGCAGGTACGCACTGGCGCCGTTCCGCACCGTGGGCCCCACGATGTGGACCGGCCGGAGCATGACCGTTTCCACTTCGGGGTGCTTCCACATGTACTGCTGCGCGTACATGTCCACTTCGACGAGATCGCGGATCATCGGGAACCGCTGCGAGCCCAGCAACGGCGACTCCTCGGTGAGGAAGTTGTCGTTCCCTGGCTGCGGGCCGTACACGGTGGCCGAGCTGAGCACCACCACCTTGCGCACGCCGTACTTCGCCGCGTACTCGAGCACCGCCTTGGTGCCGACCACGTTGAAGCTGTGCTGGTCGTCTTGCGGGAGGCGCGGGTCGTGGACGATGGCCATGTGGATCACGGCCTGGATGTCGCCGCGCCGGAACAGGTCCTCCGCCTTGCGCTTGCGGATGTCCAGGCTGTGCACCTCGAGGTCCTTGGGGGCCCCCGGGAACGGCCGCCGATCGACTCCGACGACCCGGTCCGTCTTGTGCAGGAGCCGCGCCAGGCCCCGGCCAAGGTTGCCGCTGATGCCGGTGACGAGGACAGCGTCGCGCACCATCCCGCCACCTTAGACCAGATGTGCAACGGCCAAAAGCGTGCCGTCGACCGCCTGGATCAACGCGGGATGGCCAGGGCCACGGCGGTCGTGTTGTGCCACGACTCGATGCGGCCGCTGTAGCTGGCGATCTCGCCATAGGTGAGGAAGCCGGCGACCGGCACCTCGCCCATGACCTCCCGGACCGCGTCGATCTCGCGCTGGAACCCGTCCTTGAGGATCAGGCCACGGCAGACGCAGTCGAAGAGCAGCACGCCCGCCGGCTGTTGCCCCTGCAGGTTCTGCAGCGCCTCCGCCGCGGCCTGCCGCGCCGCGGCGACCATGGCGTCCGGCTTGCCGTCGAGGATGGCCACGTGCGCGCCTTGGGGCACCTCGGCGGCGCAGCTGAGCGAGCCGTCCTTGCCCACGGAGAGCGGGGCGCGGGCGCGCGTCACCTTGCCGGCGACGATGATCCCCAGCTCGTTGGCGATCAGGTACTCGCCCGCGGTCGCGGGAGAGAGCGTCACGCCGCGCTTGCGCGCGTGCTCCTCGTAGACGGCGAACGCGGGGCGACCATCGATCTCGTGCACGACGTTCGCTTTCGCGCGGGTGACCCGCATCTTGGCCGTGGTCGCCTCGAGGCCGTGGCCCATGCCAACGCCAAAGGGGCTGCGGCCGAAGATATGGACGGCGGCGGCCATGTCGCTGCCCGATCGCTCCGGCTCCCCGACATGAGTCGCCTGGAACTTGCCCTCATCGCCGGCGGCGCCACCGACCACCTGGTGCAGCGCCTGCGTGCTCTCGACGATGGACTCCACGAACCGTTCGCCCGCGCCGCTCAGCCCGTCCACCAGCGTCACCGTGGTGGAGCAGACGTAGCCCTTCTGCCGGGCGCCCTCCGCCATCCGGTGGAACCCGTCGCAGAGAGTCCGCGCCGCGCCCGCCGCGTTGCCGGCGACGCCACTCGCGGTCTGGACCTGGTGGGGAGCGTCGGTGGACAGCAGCATCACCACCACGCCGCCATGGATGAGGCCGCGCTCGGTGAACTCGCCGGCAGTGGTGCAGCCGATGAGCTGCGCTCCCTTGGTGACCTGCGACGCGCTCCTCAGGCAGTCAGCCAGCGCCAGCGCCGGCGAGCAGAAGACGAATCCCAGCGTGGGCGCTGCTCCCTGAAGGCCTTCGAGGGCCATGCGCGCGGCCTGCGCCGACGCACGCGCAGCATCAGGGCCGTCGGCGCGGCCTGAACCGGTTCTGTTCGCCATGTTCGATTGTCCCCCTGCACCGAGCGGACCACGGCGGCGCGAGGAGTGTCGAGGGGCAGCGCGTGAGGCGAGGTGGAACAATCAGCGGAAGATGGATCCGCGCGACTTCAGCCCGCGTTTCAGCAGGGTCTCGATCGCCCGCTTCACCTCCCCGACCTTGCGCTCCAGCTCCGCGTCGTCGTCGTGCGCGGTGCCCGAGAAGCGCATCGGCTCGCCGAACCAGAGGTGGTACTTCACCGGCAGGGGAAACGGCACCAGCGTGGGCGTGATGGGCAGCGCGGGAAAGCCGAAGATCTTCGCCACCTGCTTGAAGTCGAACAGCGCCGGCGCCTGCTCCTCGGCGCCGATCACGGCCACCGGAAGCACCGGGGTCTGGGTCTCCACCGCGATGCGCATGAACCCGCTCCCGAACTCCTGCAACCGGTAGCGCTTGTCGTAGGTCTTGTTCAGGCCGCGGGTACCCTCGGGAAAGACCATGATCGTCTCTCCCGCGGCGAGCAGGCGCCTGCAGTTCTCGGGAGTGCCGACCACCTGCCCGATGCGGGCAAAGAACGGCGCCACGAACGGCAGGGTCGGGGCCCACTTCTCCACCATCGCGCGCACGACCCGGGGCGGCTCCGCTTCCAGCAGCAGCGACATAGCGATCATCGCGCCGTCGAGCGGGAGCTGGCCGGAATGGTTGGAGATGAGCATCACCCGCCCTTGCGGAACCTGCTCGATGCCGTGCGTCTCCACCCGGAAGTAGTTGCGATAGAGCCAGAGCACCGGCGCGATGGCCGCCTTGGCGAAGTCCAGCTCCAGCCCGAAAGGATCGACGCCGTACTCGTTCTGCGGCGCCACCAGGCGCGCCAGCCGCGCCTCCAGCTCAGGCCCTCCCTGCGAGAGCGCCCATTTCTGCATCGCACCGCGCAGTCGTCCGAAGAGGCCGCGGGGCTTGTCCCCATCGTACCGGACCAGCGCAGTGGACATGAAGGCGCTGTAACCCCGCTGCGTTCTCAGGGCAAGAGCTGGATGGCCGCAGCCTCTAGCGTGCAATGGTCGCCGGGGAGCGTTTTGAGCAGCTCGCGCAGCCGCCGGAGCTTCTCGGCCGCTCGCATGCGCAGGCCGGGCTGCGCGGTGGCGATCTCCCCGGGCACGTCCGTTGCGTCCAGGGCGTCGATGCCATGCAGCTCGAGGTTCAAGTGGCCCCCGGCGAACGCTCGCCGCGCGAGCCAGGGGAAGGGCAGCACGGTGGTGCCGATCACCGGTGCGCGAAGGCCCGGAAGGGTGGCCACGGGCAGCTCGCGGACCCCGCGCCGCCGGTGCGGCCCGCGGGGAGCGAAGAGCTGCCGCAGGCCGCCGAGGATGCTCTCGCTCCTGCGGCCGCGGAGCGCGTACAGCGCCAGGGCGGCCGCTTTGGCGGCGTAGTAAGGAGGGCTGGGAAGGAGCGAGGAGTCGTAGGCATAAGCGCGGTCGCGCACCGCATCCAGCAGCTCCGCTGAGAGCGTGTACCCCGGGGCGCGGAAGCCGCGCGGCCTGTTCCCGCACGCATCCTCGATGGCGCGCTCCGCAAGGGCCAGGTCCTGCGCGATCTCCTCGCGTGTCCGGCGCGAGAGGGCGTAGTCGTGGGCGTACGAGTGCGAGGCGATCTCATGGCCCGCGCCGGCGGCGGCCCTCAGCCGCGCAGGCGCGATGCCGGCGTCGCGGCCGATGACGAAAAAGGTCGCGCGCACGCCCATGGCGTCGAACAGCTCGCAAAAGCGCTGCACGGCGAGCTCGGGCACCGCACGCTGCGCGCGCTCGTCGAGGCGCAGGGAAAGCCCGTGAATGGCTGCGTAGCAGCCAAGCCCGTCCAGGTCGATCGAGACGGACCAGATCACGGGATGCGCCGCGACTCCTCCTGCAGGTAGTAGATGTCGTCGTGGACGCTGGAGGAGTCGCCGGCGTCCGGACGCAGCTCGAGGTACCGCCGGAACTCGGCGATCGCGTCGCGGCGGCGGCCGTCGTCCTTGAACATGTACCCGAGCTCGTGGTGCGCGAGTGCGTCTCCGGGATCCACCCGGGTCGCCCGCTGCAGCGCATCGATGGCCTTGGTCCTGCAGCCCCGGCAATCCTTGTCCTTGTACGCGATCCCGAGCTTCGTCCACACCGAGGGAAGGTTCGGATCCTGCGACAGCGCCCTCTGGAAGTCGCGAATGGCGCTTTCCAGGTCGCCGGCCTGCTGCTCGGCGTCGCCCACTTCGGCCCAGATGCGCGCGCGCTTCGGGTCGAGCTCGGAGGCCTTCCGGAGCGCCTTCACCGCTTCCTGGAAGCGGTTCTCGACCATCAAGCTCAACCCGAGGTGCTCGTACGCGTCGGCGCTCCGGTTGCCCTTCTCGATCGAGCGGGAGAACGATTCGATGGCGTCCCTGACCTGTTGCCCGCGCTCGTAGATCAGGCCCAGGTGGTAGAACGCGTCCGGATTGTCGGGCTCGATCTCGACCGCCTTCTTCATCAGATCGGTGGCTTCGCCCAGGTTCTTGCGCCCGGCCAGGGCGCGGGCGAGGTAGTAGAGCGCTTCGGCCTGCCGGTCGTTCAGCGCCACCGCCTGCCGGAGCTGCTGCTCCGCTTCCTCGAACTCGCCGCGCTCGACCAGCAAGCCGCCGAGCCGCGCCCGGTAGCGGGGCTCCTTGGTATCGAGCTTGACTGCCTTGCGGAACGATTCCAGCGCCCTCTGGGACTCGCCCATGCGCCGGAGCAGCGACCCATACTCGAACGCCAGGGAAGCGTCCGTGTCGAGCTGCGCCAGGGCGATCTCCATCTCCCTGCGCGCGGCCGCAAGCTCGCCGTGAGCCGCCAGCGCCTTGCCCATGCCCGAGTGGGCGATGAGGTCGTCAGGATCCTTCCGCAGCGCGCGCGCGTACGCCTCGCGCGCCTGATCGCGGTGGCCGAGCGTGAGCGCCAGCTCCCCGATAGCCTCGTCCTCGACGGCGCTGAGCCCCTCCACGGGCACCTTCCGCGCGGCGTCGAGGCGCTCCTGCGCCTTTGCCGGATCGCCGCGGGACACCCAGACCAGGCCCTCGGCGCAGAGCGCCTCCACCAGGTCCGGCTTCACCTTCAGGGCCGCTTCGTACTTGCGGTTTGCCTCTTCCGCCTTGCCGATGGCGTCAGCGACGCGGCCCTGCAGATAGAGGTACCGCGCGTTGCTCGCATCCTTGGCGACCGCCTCGTTGATCGCCTTGTCCGCCTCCAGCAGCCGGTTCTGGCCGAGGTACGCGCGCGCCGCGCCGGCATAGGCGGCCGCCGAGGCGCTGTACTTGATGGCCGCCTCGAACTGCCGGACGGCCTTGTCCCACTCCAGCCGCTGCAGGCGGAAGTCGCCGTACGCCTCATGCACGAGGGCGGAGTTCGGGTCCAGGGCGACGGCCTGCTCGTAGGCCGCTTCCGCGCCCTTCAGATCGCGCGCGGTCGTGGCCAGCCTGCCGCGGAGCATGTTCGCGCGCGCCTCCTCGCCCGCGTCCAGCGTCTTGCGGGCGTCCGTGTCGAGGGCCCGGGCGAGCAACTCGGTAGCGACCTTGGAGTCGCCCTGCCGCAGGCGGACCGAGGCGAGCTCCACCATGGCCCGCGAGTTCTCCGGTGAGCTCTTGAGCGCGCGGTCGAAGAAGTCGGCTGCCACCGCGGCCTCGCCCCGATCGCGGGCGACCGCGCCCCGGAGGAGCAACAGGCGCGTGGACGACCCGCGCGATCTCAGCGCGTTGTCCAGCATCTGTGCCGCCCGCGCCGACTCGCTCGCCGAGACGAGCGCGACGGCGTACAGCCAGGTGGAGTCGAGGTCCGCATTGGGCGTATCTCCCAGGGCCGCGAGGTACTGCTTCGCCCTGATGACGTCTCCGCTGGCCAGGGCGAACGCGCCGCGGGCCCGGTTCTGGGTAGGACGCGTGGCCTTCATCTTCTCCAGCACGCGCCTGGCCTGGTCCCAGTCGCCGCCGACCTGGCCGTATTCGATCTTCAGCTCGGACGCGGCGAGCACGAAGAACGCCTTCACCTCTTCGTCGTCCGGCAGCACGGCGATCAGCTGTGCCGCCGCGGCCATCGCTTCGCGCGCGGCTGTGAAGTCGCCCTGGTTCAGCTTCGCAAGCCCCTGCTCGACGACCTTCGCCTCGGCCGCGCTGGCGGCCTTTTTGGAAGGGAGGTACTTGTTCGTCCAGAAGAGGCCGTCCGGCGTGCGGCGCGCGCGGAACCCGAGCACGCCCACCGCTCCCAGCGCCAGGAGCACGATCAGTGCGATGGCCCGGCGAGGCTGCACAAGGGCCTGGACCGTTCTCACAACCAGCCCGGGCCCGCGCAGCGCCTTGCGGCGGGCCTTCTCCTCGCGTTCGCGCGCAAGCTCTTTCTTCTTGCGGTCCTTCTCCGCCTGCTTGGACCTCGCCCCGTCGCCGCCGGGCTGGCCCGGGTCCTCGTCGCCGAACGAGAACGGTTCTTCCTTCGACTTGGACCCCTTTGCCACCACCGGCGGCGCCGGCCGCGTCTTCTTGTCGGCTTCCTTCGGCGCGTCTTCGACGAAGTCGAGCATGTCCGCTGCGCCTGCGGTCTGCGACGCCTTGGATTCGATGAAGTCGAAGTTCATCGGCTCATCGCCCGCGGGGGGCGGCGGCGGCGAGGCCGGCGGGAAAGCGTCCTCCGCGGCGGGCGGCGGAGCGGCCGCGGGCGCATTGCCGGCGCCGGTCTCGATGTCGACGGCCGCGAACGGATCGTCCGAAGCCGCCGGCGATTGCGGCGGCGATTGCGCCGCCGATGCCTCTTCGAAGCCCGGCAGCGGGACGACGTCATCGGAGTCCGCGGGCGAACCGCGGCGCGCAGGCGGCGGGCGGAAGTCCATCGCAGTCTTCTGCGAACTGCCGCCGTCGAGACCGGGGAGCGCCACCGCGCCCGGCGAATCGGGCAAGTCGAGATCGGGGAACGATGACGGTTCCTCCGCGGCAGCCTGTCCCTCCGCGAGACCCGGAAGCGGCACCGCGCCGCCGGTCTTGGGCTTCAGGGCGGGTTTCGGCGCCGAAGGCTTCTGGGCTGCCGGCTTCGCGCCGGCCTGCCCGGGCAAGGGTACGACCGGCTTG
>Ga0209526_10001437_pt1 | contig 15942 bp, 12 predicted proteins | sample JacPinW_OM2H0_M1_FD_188566 | JGI IMG/M metagenome (GOLD analysis project Ga0209526, IMG submission 188566) | Forest soil microbial communities from Algoma, Ontario, Canada - Jack Pine, Ontario site 1_JW_OM2H0_M1 (SPAdes) (version 2) | ecosystem: Environmental > Terrestrial > Soil > Boreal... | reverse complement strand
CGCGCTTGTCCCGGCGGTATCGATTCAGCATGATTTGCCGCGGTCGATTTTGTTGCGTGCCGACGAGGTCATCGAGCAGGCGAATTTGCTGCAGTGCATGAGTCCCGTTGTGGTTAAACCGGACCTCCGCACCCCGGCCCCAGTACCCAGGTCATAGACTTGGCGGGCCGGACGGTAATCCCTGGGCTATTTATTTCGCGCGATATTAACGGCCAGTTCGTGTTGGGTTGGTCGCTGAAGTACCTGACCAGCCACGGCGGCGCCCCAATCGGAGTACTGTGTAAAACTATGAAGGGTAGACAGGGCGTAGCAGGGCGAGGCCGCGATAGATATGCGCTAGTTGTTGGAAGATATACAGTTCTATGAATGGCAAATTGGAATAGGGTTTTTGCTCGTTCTAGGAGGGGCGGCGGTGGGGTTACGCACGCTTCGCAGACTGAGCCGCGCGGTCTCTCCTGACTTGCATGATCTTCTTAGCATTGTCGTCTACAGTTTTTGGGCAGTTATCTTAGGAACTGTCTTGATCTGGTTGGCGGTCATTCAGAATCCTATCACCACATTGTAGTGTCTATCGGAGATTCCGAACGGCCAAGCAACAGATTGCAGCCGACACCAACTATCCCGTCATCCTAGCCCAGGGCAAGTCGAACGCAAATTACCCGCGCCCCAGTACCCAGGTCTTAGGCTTGGCGGGGCGGACGGGAATCCCGGGTCTGATCGACTGCCACATTCACGTTACCGACCCAGGCACAACGTAACAGCGCTGAGCTGAGCTGGGGTAGGAGTGAGTGACCGAACCTGACGGTTATAATGGAATCACGTATAACGTTTAGATTGCGTCCAAAGCCGGGAGCCGTCACGTTGAGAAATGCCGGTGGGTAAGTTGGGACGTATGTCTGGAGCTTCTGGAGCTGGCGAAAACTGATACGCTTCCGACCAGCGACAGATGCTCAGGGAACGTGGTGCAGTCCCGAATAACCAGAACGCCTTGGCGCGTGTGGTGCTAGTCGATAGCTGCGGCAAGGGCTTGTTAATCCCAGTCCTCAGCTTCCGGATTAATCGAAACTCTCCGGATGGATTCTTCCTCCACTGATGAATTCGCGCCTTCGGGGCGCAATGCCACAACTGGACTCGTGCACCGCAGCAAATGGCATCTTCATTCTTATCTCGTGCGAGCGATCAGCTTGCGAACGTCAACGGCACTTCATTCGACCTCGGAGTCCCAGTGCTGACAACCGCAGCGCTATCTTCATGGCCATCATTTAGAACGGCAGTGGTCCAGGCGGTAATGGCACGCCGAGCTGCACAAACACGATGTAAGTCAGGAGCACCATCGGAATGGCGAGGACCAAAGACCGCGGCCAGCTTACACCGCCAAATCCGCGCATGAGCAGAAGAAGAATTGCGGTCGTGGCAAGGACGAAGCCTGCCTTGGGAATCGCAATGGCATAAACGATAAAGGCGCAGGCGGCCAAAACGACGTACCAGCTGCGCGAGCAGAATTCCAGTCCAGCGGATTTCCTAATGAACGAATTTAGGACAATGCAGCAAGCGAACAGCAGTAGAAGTGCGGATAGGGAGAGCGGGAAAAATCCAGCATCTGGCGCCCGGATCGACCCAAAGGGCAGATGGGATGCCTCGAATATTGCAGCGCCTGCAATCACAGCCAGGACAACGCCGCTGAGGCGGTCCGGATGACGCGTCCACACGTTATTGGGGTTCAATAGGAACTTAGACACGGCTGCTCAGCGATTGCGGTCTTTGGTGATTATTGATGGTCCCTGTTGCTGGACGGCTTGCAGTAACCCTCTGCATACAGTTTATTCTGTTAAGCAGCAAATGAACAGACAGTGTCATGGACGAAAGCGATCGGACTGGCCTTCCCCACAAGATAAGCTCGAAGAAGTTCGCGCGGATGCAGTGGGATCCAAATCTACGCGAACGCAAGACCATAACGGATTATCTGGCTACTGCCCTGCGCACTGCTATTTACGACGGACAGTTCGAAGACCGCGAAGCACTCAATCAGGTCGAGCTGGCCGAGTTCTTCGGCGTCTCCCGAGTGCCGATCCGGGAGGCGCTGCGCCAGCTGCAGGCTGAAGGGCTAGTTCAGAACATCGCCCATCACAAGACGGTGGTTGTCGGTCTGACGCTAGACCAGATCGTCGAAGCGATCGAGATGCGTGGGGTTCTGGAGGCGCACCTTCTGCGCAAGGCCGCGCCGAAATTTCAGAAGACCGATCTCGATCGGCTGCGCAGGGTCTGCCGCGAGACCGATACCATCAAGGATTATGGGTCGGATTGGGTCTTGAAGAACTGGGAATTTCATCGCGCGCTCTATAGCCGGGCCGAGTCGCCTGCGATCGTCAGCATGGTTGAGCGGCTTCAGCTCAACGTAGAGCGATACGCTCGCCGTGCCGGTAATCCCCAGCGGCAGCGGCAGGCAGCTGAAGAGCATTGGCAGATCGTGCGCGCGCTTGAGCGCAAAGATGTAGCCAACGCAAGTGCATTGCTTGAGCACCACATCATGAATACCGCCAACGATATCCGTAGGCAGCGCGAAAAAAAGGAGATTCGGTCTGAAGGCAAAGCGCCAAAACGATCTCGAAGGCGCCGGCCCGGATAATCGCAATCCCTCCCCCATAAGCTGGGGGAGGGTGGGGCATTGGGACGCGTTTAGGACCCAAATGCTCGTCCGTGCACGTCAGGCGGCGACCAGATTGCAGACGAGCTTCTCGTAGTCGGCATTGGGGCCCACGAGATCCCAGGTCCGCATCCATTTGTAGGCGCGCTCGAACTCTTCTTTCGTGTACGGTGCTGGGTCGACATAGCGCAGCCGCGGTAGATAGAAGTCGTCAGGCGTTAGCTGCTTCGCGTACTGCTGCGGTATTTCTTCGATCATGTAATGGACGTATTTGCGTTTGTCGGCATTGATTAGCTTGACGGCCTTCTTTACCGCCCGCATGGCTGCGTCCCAGATCTTGGGGTCGAGGTTCGCGTTGGCGTTTTCCGTTCCTTGATAGAAGGTCGCGACGATCTCCTTGCAGCCATTCTTATGAGCCAATGAGATCCACGGCTCCATCAAGGTGGCAGCATCGGTCTCGCCATTCATCAAGGCTTCATAACGCTCCTGCACTGTGCCGGAGTGGACCACCTTGATTTCCTCGCGCGGCATGAAGCCTTCGATCATCGCCAAGGTCGCGTAGTGGGATCCCTGGTGGAACTGGACACCCACTGTCTTATTAGCGAGCGCGATGGTTGCGTTGATGGGCGAGTCCGGCCGCACGAAGATGCCTTGGTACACCATGGCAGGCCGGCGGGCGACGATCGGCCCTGCGGGGTTGTCGTAGGTGCGACGTATCTGGCCCCATTCGCAGGCGCGGTAAATATCCGCCTGCCCAGTTTCGAACGCCTTCTGGTAATTCGTCGAGCTCACGAGGTGGTGATCGCGGCTACGGGGGTCCGTCCAGTTGAATTTGGTCTTGATCCCGGGGGTGATGATCTCGAACTCGAGGCCATCGTCCTTGGCGGTGTAGTCGCGTGCAACGAACCAATGCAATCCCAGCACGGCCTCGGCACTCTCGACCACGAGCTTTGTACGGTCCGCGGTCATTGTAGGCATTGGCAAGTCTCTCCTGTTTTCGGGGGTGAGCCGGACACATAGGTAGCAGCCCGGCCCAAAAGTGTCTACAGTATTCTGTCGGCGGTTAGGGTTCCGAAGGGAAGCCCCGCCAGGCCGGCCGGGAGTGGGAAGGCATTCATGGCAGCTGCTCGGAACGGCAAGGACCGCGTGATCGTGGCCGGCGGAGGACCGGTGGGGCTCGTCTGTGCTCTCAACCTCGCGCTCCACGACATTCCAGTGACGGTGCTCGAAGCACACTCCGAGCTGTTCATGGATCTGCGAGCAGGGTCGTTTCATCCCCCTACACTCGAAGTGCTTGAGCCGACCGGTCTGACAAAGAAGCTGCTCGCTATGGGAATCATCGTGCGGGCGTGGCAGTTGCGCGATCGCAAAGAGGGTGTGATCGGCGTCTTTGAGTTGGCGTCACTGCTCAAGGACGAAACGCCGTACCCCTACCGGCTGCATTGCGAACAACACAAGTTGACGCCGCTCGCGTGTGGAATGCTGCAACCCATCCCGCATGCCGAAGTCCGGTTTTCTGCTCGCGTCACCAACGTCGTGCAGACGGCGGACTCGGTCACCGTCGAATTCGAGACGCCGAATGGGCATGAAACGCTTCAGGCAAAATGGGTGATCGGCGCCGACGGCGGGGGAAGCATTATACGCAACTGCGCCGGCATCGGCTTTGAAGGTTTCACGTACCCGGAGCGATTTGCGTTGATCAGCACGCCTTACGATCTGGGCCAGCGAGGGTTTACTGAAACCGCCTACATTTCCCACCCGGTGGAATGGTGCGCAGTGTTCCATCTGCCGCATCTCGGCCCGCCTGGCCTGTGGCGATTCCTCTATGGCTGCCGGCCCGATGAGACCGAAGACAAGGCGCTTAGCGATGAGAGGGTCGAGGAGCGCTTGCAGGCTGTCGTGCCCAATGACGGCCGTTATGAAACCGTGCACCGCACCATTTATCGGGTTCACCAGCGCGTAGCTGAAACATTCCGCAGGGGTCGACTGCTGCTCGCCGGCGACGCTGCCCATCTCAATAATCCGCTTGGCGGCTTTGGCCTCAATAGCGGGCTGCAGGACGCCATGAACCTCACGAACAAGCTCATCCAAGTGTGGCGAGGTGACGCGGATGAATCCCTTCTCGACCGCTATGTCCGTCAACGGCGGATGGCTAACATCGAATACGTGCAAGAAGCATCAATTCGCAACAAACGCACATTGGAGGAAACGGACCCGATAATTCGACAACAGCGGCTCGCAGAATTGCGGCGAGCGTCGCAAGTTCCTGCCCTCGCCAAAGAAGTCGTGATGAAGTCTTCGATGATCGCAAGCATGCGACGCGCCAACGCCATCATGTGACGACCAGCTAGTGCCTCCAACCCGAATGGCAGATACGATTCTGGCCCGCAAGCAAGGCAGGAAGCGGTTGAACAGCGAGAGAGCCCTATGAAATCAAGTATTCTGGTTTTGGCCCTTCTGCTCGACTTTGCTGGCGTGCTCACGTCAGCGTTCGCGGAGCAAACGGATTATCCAAACAAGCCCGTGACGATGATCGTGCCGTTTCCGGCTGGAGGCCGCACGGACGTCGTGGGGCGCATTGTCGCGCAGGAACTGGCAAAAAAGCTCGGCAAGCCTGTCGCCGTCGTCAATAAGCCAGGGGCCAGCAGCGTACTTGGGGCGCGGGAAGTCGCCGATGCCGCGCCTGACGGACATACAATCGGATTTTTCTCCACATCGGCCGTCACGTCCCAGTACACGGTCCCGACGCCGATCTCCCTGTCACACTTTCAGCTCGTCGCGATCGTCAATACCGACCCGGCAGCAATTGCCGTGCAGTGGTCGGCACCTTGGAAATCACTCAAGGATCTGGTGGAAGATGCGCGCAAGCAACCGGGCAAGCTGCGGATGGGCATGATCCCCGGCGCGTCGGCGCAGATCTTCGCGGCCGGTTTTGAGAACGCCGCGGGCGTGAAGATGATCATGGTGCCGTTCAAAGGCGACGCCGATGGCGCCGTTGCTCTGGCCGGCGGCCATATCGATGTGCATGTGGCGGTGCCCGTGTCATACAAGAGCCTCATCGAGGCCAAGAAAGTGCGGATACTGGCGGTCGCCGACAGCGCGCGCTCGCCGCTCTATAACAACCTGCCGACGTTTACGGAGAACGGCGTCGATCTGGTGATCGGAGCTTTCCACGGAGTGTTCGTACCGAAAGATACGCCGCAGCCGGTCATCGACAAGCTAGCCCAGGCGGTGGGGGAGGCGATGAAAAGCAAAGAGGTGCAGGCGAACATGGATAATGTAGGTGCCGGGGTCGCCTACCTGAGTGGCGAGCAAGCGGACGTCTTTTTGGGCAAGCAAGACGCCGCCTATCGCGGCATCATTGAGAAATTAGGCTTGAGCGCCGGCGCCGCAAAGTGAATATCATCGGCATCCGCAGCAGCGCCTGAGAAATTTTCTCCTCGCAAGCAATATGGGCGCACAGTGGAGATCAGTGCCGCTATGGCTGGATCGGAAGTCGCGCAGATGCATTGCCACGTCCTTCGTGCCACGGATCGAGGCGGGCATAATGGCCCCACACATGGCTATAGAATTCTTCTTTGCGTGCGCCGGTAAGCACGCTGCGTACTTCACCGGTCGAGAGCTTCTGCACGTTCCCTAGCTGGGCCGCGATCCAGTGCAGCTGGGCCGTCTCTTCCAACGCAAAGGTCGCAATGGTCGCGTTTTCGATGGAATCGCCGCAGACGGCCACTCCGTGATTTTTCAGCACCACGGCTAGTCCGTCACCCAGCGCATCGCGTACCATGCGACCTCGCTCGGGCGTGTCGATCTGGCGATCGAAATCAAGGATGGGGACTTGCGGCGCGAAGATCGCGCCCCGATTGCCCACGGGAAGGATGTTGATTCCCGCGATTCCGAATGCAGTGGCATAGGTAGAATGCGCGTGAACGACTGAGGTCACGTCCGGTCGCGCCTTCATGATTTCGAGGTGAAGGAAGCGCTCGTCCACGGGTTCGATTCGCCCTTCGAGCCAGTTGCCCTCGATGTCGACCGTCACTATGTCGTCGACGTCAGTGTCGATAAGCGATCGGCCCTCGGAGTGAATATGGCCGAGGATGAGCACTTTATCAGTGCCTGGAATGCGGGCGCTGACGTGCCCTTTAGTAAGCGGCCAGATGCCCCCGGCCGTCAGTATCCGATGCGCTTTGGCGAGCTGCCGCCGCAGTCCGAGAATATCCGTCTCTATCGTTACTTTCGCGTTCGGGTGTATGGCGCTGTGGATGGTCATCACGTCCTCCAGGACATCAGGGTTTGGCCGCGCTCGGGTTCGAGACCAGTAGCCCGAGCTTGCGAATCAATGCGAGGTTGGCTTTGTCGGGTTCGGCAAAAAATGCCCGGAATTCGGCGGTATCGAGATATTTCACGCTGAGCTGCAGGTTATGCATCCGCTCCCGGAATTCAGCATTGTCAGTGACGCGGCGTAGAGCCGAGCTGATTTTTGCCACGATCGGAGCCGGCGTTCCGCGCGGCGCGAATATCCCATGCCAGGAGGAAATTGTCAGGTCCACTCCGGCTTCCGCCATCGTCGGGATCTCAGGGTAGTCATCCACTCGTTTGTCCGCTGCGACGGCCAGCACGCGAACTTTGCCGGCATCCCGCATCGTCTTCAAAGGGGCAATAATGTCGAAGTCCACGTCGATATGGCCGCCAGCCAGCGCAACCGTGCGTTCGCCGCCGCCACGGAACGGGACATAAATGACTTGGAGCCCGGCCTTCTCGACGAAAGCTGCAGCAAAGATCTGCGCCGAGCTGCCTGGATCAATGCCGACGCGCAGCTTTCCAGGATTGATACGCGCATACTGCAGAAACTCTGCCAAAGTCTTCCAGCCGCGCGCTTCCGGGACGGCAATCACTGCCGGGTCCACGTTGATGAGCGCAATCATTTCGTAATCAGCGACGTTGGTCGGAGTCGGGACCGTGTATTGGGCAGTGAGAAAGCCGGTTGAAAAGATGCCAAGCGTATAACCATCGGGAGCGGCCGAAGCGACTTCTTTCGCGCCTAGGACGCCGCTTGCTCCAGGCTTGTTAACCACGACGACTGGCTGGCCGAGCTCACCCTTGAGATACTGCGCACTTGCGCGGCCAGCGAGATCGGTGCGGCCGCCGGGAGGATACGGCACGATCAGAGTGACTGGCTTGCTTGGAAAATATTGTGCGCGAGCCGCGGCAGACGGCAGGAAAAGCAGCAACAGCAGAACCGGGACAATAATGGAAGCCGCCGATGTCGGCTGGTCCTGCCGCTTGCCGATACGTTTGCTGAATAAAGAAAATAACGTTCGCACAGCCGGCATGGCCGCAATAACGATCAGAAAGGTCATGAGGGTACCTGCAACCGGAGTTTGCCAGAATATAAGGAAGCTGCCTTCCGACATGATGAGCGATTGCCGCAAGGCCGTTTCCATGATGGGGCCGAGCACGAACGCAAGCACCATCGGTGCCGCCGGAAATCCGAACTTGGTCATCAGGTAACCGATCACGCCGAACACCGTCATGGTGACGATATCGACAGGGTTGTTGTTGACGCCGTAAGCGCCCGCCAGACAGGCCAAGACGATGATCGGAACGAGGAGATTGTTCGGGATCAGCGTGATCTTGGAGAGAAAGCCGATCATCGGCAGCATCGTCAGGATCAGGATGCAATTTCCAATGAACATGCTGGTAACGATGCCCCAGAATATTTGCGGATGCTGCATCATCAGCGTGGGACCAGGTGTCACGCCGTGGAGCATGAAAGCGCCGAGAATGAGCGCCATCACCACATTGTCCGGCAGTCCAAGCGTGAGAAGGGGGATGAACCCACTGCAGGTGGCGGCATTGGCGGCGGACTCGGGTGCAGCTACGCCGGCGATCGCGCCTTGACCGAATTTCTGCGATCGCAGCGGCCACCGCTTGGCAACGGCGTAAGCAACATACGAAGAGATGGTAGCGCCGCCGCCTGGGAGGAGGCCCACAAAGAACCCCACCAGGGTTCCCTGACCGATGGCGCGCCGCGCGTTGCGCCAGTCCTGACGAGACGGCAAGACGGCCAACAAGCCTTTGGGCACGGGCGCGGATTTGGCCGCGCCGGGTGCGACGAGTTTGGCTTCGATCAAATGAAACACTTCCGAAATCCCGAATAGACCCATCACCATGGGCACGAGGTCGATCCCGGACTGCAGGGTCAAAGTCCCGAATGTAAAGCGCGCCGTACTGCGGACCGGGTCGAGCCCGACAGTTCCGAGCAATAATCCAACGATAGTAACCGCAAGCGCCTTCCAAATTGAATCGGTCGCGAGATAGCTCACGAGCGTCAACCCCAACAGCGTCAGCGCGAAATATTCAGGCGGGCCGAAGTCGAGGGCAAACTCCGCCAGCATAGGAGCGATGAGACCCAGGCCCACAAGACCGAACATGCCGGCAATGAATGCGCTGATCATCGACATGCCGAGCGCTGCGCCGGCACGGCCTTGCTTGGTCAGCTCGTAGCCGTCGATCGCGACCATGACGGAGGCGGACTCGCCTGGAACGCGGAGGAGAATCGAGGTGATCGATCCTCCATACATCGAGCCGTACCAGATGCCGGCGAGCATGATGATGGCGGATATAGTGTCGAGGAAATACGTGATGGGCAGGAGCAGCGCTATGGTGGCAGCCGAGCCCAGCCCTGGCAGGATGCCAATGACCACGCCGAGGGCAACACCGGCAAAGCACAACAGCAGATTCATCGGCTGCAGTGAAACCGAGAATCCAAGCGCAAGGTTCGAAACTAGCTCCATGCGTGGACTGTCCAGTAGAAGATGCGGCCAAGCGGAGCGGGCAGCTTTGCCCGCAAATGCGAGCGAGGGAGTATTCTGTATTCAGTCTACAAATCGGCGGGCCGGTGTCAATTCAAGTCAAGGACACGCCCCATGAGCTGCGCCGGATCCTTGATGATTGGCAAGTGACCATGTCAATGCCTGACAATTGGCTTGCTTGCCCACAGTATCATGGTGCACGCCAACCGAGCGGCAACCGCATGACGTATCGTCCAGCGCCCCGTCAGCTCCACAAACCTGCTTGTGGCTGAACGTGCAAACTGTGCGGCTCGGCTGACAAGCTTGCGACGTAAGCGAGAGCGTCGGAAAGAGATGCGACCTCCGCGTACTTTTGATGAAGATCGAACAAGTTCGCTTCCAACACGGCTGTCGTCCGATCCACCACGCACTCGCGAATTACCATGCAACGTATGTCACGCATGAAGGCGTCAGTAACAGTTGCGCGCACGCACCCGCTTGCACTGGTCCCGCAACAGAGCAGCGTATCGATCTGACGGGCACCAAGAAACACCGCCAGGTCCGTGCGGAAAAAGGCACTTGGCCTCCACTTGCGGATTATTCGGTCGCCCGCCTGCGGCGCCAGCTGATCGATTATCTCGGCACCACGACTTCCCTCGATCTGGACACGATTCTCGGCGTGGAAACGCTGCTTGAAGCGCCAGAGTCCCGCCGAGGAGCCGTCGGCTGCCACCAAGCCTTGGGTGTAGATAATCGGAATGTTGCGGTCGCGGCCTGCCGTGCACAGCCGTTTGTTCGGCTCGAACGTTTGCCCAATGGATGGCCAGAGCGTGGTTGGTGCGTCGGGATCGCAGAAGTCGTTCTGCATGTCGATGACGAGGACTGCGGGACGCTGGCCGGGCGGAATACGCAAACCCATTCCTTGTTCGCGGTAGAGCGTCTGGGTTCCAAGATCATGAGCCTCGTTCGCAATCGACATTCGATCTCCTCCGCAATGTTCCTGCCTTTGCAGGCCTGCTCAGACGCTGCCGACCGTTGCTACTTCCGCGGCGATTTCTTCCGCAAGAAGGTTTTCCAGGGCTCGCCGGTGATCATTGAATGACGGTGAAGTCGGATCCCGCGGCCGGGGCAGCGTTATCCGCACATCTGCCTTCAATCTGCCGGGGAGCGTCTTCATGGCGAGAACCCGATCTGCCAGTAATACTGCCTCCTCCACGCTATGGGTGACGAAAAATACCGTCTTGCGCGTTTCGATCCAGAGCCGGGCGAGCTCCTGCTGCAAGCGTCCGCGCGTCTGCGCGTCAAGGGCCGCGAAAGGCTCGTCCATCAGGAGGATTTTCGGGTCGTTGACCAACACGCGCGCGAGCGCAGCCCGCTGGCGCATCCCGCCTGAAAGCTCGTGGGGATATCTATTCTCAGCGCCTGCAAGCCGCATCGTGGCCAGCGTGCGCTCCGTAAGCTCCGCAATGAGCGAAGCCGGCAAACCTCGCTCGCGCGGGCCGTACTCCACATTCTGCCGCAGGGTTAACCACGGAAAAAGCGCGTACTCCTGGAATACGACCCCGCGATCGGCTCCGGGCCCGGCGATGGGCTGCCCTTCAAGCAGGACTCGGCCGTCGCTCGGCTGCTCAAAACCAGCCAGGATGTTGAGCAGCGTTGTCTTGCCGCAACCACTCGGCCCAATAACCGTGACGAATTCACCGCGATCGATTTCCAGCGAAATGTCCTCGATCGCGCGGACAATCCGACCTTCGCGAGCGTCACGGAAACTCTTGTGGACATTGCGGAAGGCAATAAACGGCTGCTCGCTGTTCATTGCCCCGTACTCCCTTTCTGCCAACGGAGGACCCTCTGTGCCAGTAAAGAGATGAGTCGGTCAGAGGCCAAGCCAAGACCGCCCACGCTCGCGATAGCGGCAAGGATCAGATCCAATCGGCTAAATTGGTACGCGGACCAGAGGGCGTAACCAAGGCCGCCCTGCACGGCCAGCATCTCCGCAACTATCACGAGCACCCACGCCAGACCGAGCCCGACGCGGAGACCAGTGAAGATTGCTGGAAGCGCGGCCGGCAGCACCACGCGAACGAGCAGCCTTCGGGGAGGTGTCCCAAGCATGCGCGCCGCACGAATGAGGATGCGCGGCGTCTGACGCGCCCCAGCTGCAACGTTCACGACGATGGGAAAAAATGACCCGAACGCGATCAGGAAGATTGCCGCTGATTCGTGGATACCGAAAATGAACACCGCAAAGGGCACCCAGGCGGTCATTGGCACTGCGCGCATGAAGTTGATCATTCCGTCACACAAATCCTCTACCGCGGAGTACCAGCCAATGAGCACTCCCAAGGAGATGCCGGTGACGGAGGCGATCGCGAACCCGGCAGCAACTCGCTCCAGGCTCATGAGGACGTACAGGCCCCAAGTGCCTGAATACCATGCGAGTGCCTGGCGCGGACCGAAGATCCAGTCCCACCAAGCGGCAGCCACCGTTCTTGGTGATGGCAGTGACGCGCTTGACACCCACCCGGCTGCGGTGACTACTTCCCAGGCTATTAGGATTGCCGCAGGCAGCGCCATTCGGCGCACAAGGCGCCAAAACGAGTTCCGCGTCGCTTCTTTGTTTTGTCCGAACTGCCTTGCGTTCGACCCTACTGACGCGAGTGGCACGGGTTCCGACGACGAGGTCTGCGTCATGCCCCTTCAGCGGCGAACCAATTTCTGGGCAGGGGGTGGCGTGCCGGTAAGCTGGGCCTGCGTCTTGCCCGTAGCGGAGATCAGAGGTCCGAAATCGAGAACGTCGCTCAATTTGTCCGAAACGTCCGCTTTCGTGAAGCCAAAGCGCGATCCCAATTTCGCTGCCGCCGTGATCGCTTCCACATCTATGGCTTCGCTAAAGTACAAGTTGCGGAACGATTCCTGCGCAACGGCCGCACTGATACCAGCCAATTGCATTGCCACTTTCACGAACGCTGCCTCGTCCTGCATTTCCCGGATGCTGGCGACATAGGCCTTCATGAAGTTGAGCGCCAATGTCTTCTCGGCGAGGAAATCCGTGCTCGCCAGAATGCCTCCGTTAGCCGGACCCAAAGAGCAGGCACCAATGTCCAGCTTGGGCGGATAGTACCCTGTTCCTTCCACTACGACCTGGTCGGTCATAGGCGCGAAGAGCACAAACCCATCGACATCGCCCTTCCGCAGTGCCTCAAGGGCTGTTGCTCCTACTGAGACGTTCACGAGCTTGATCTTTTCCAGGTCGGCACCGCCCTCTTGCGCTGCCACCAGAAAGAGCACCCGAGCATAGGTTCCGGGCACTACGCCGATTGTCTTGCCTTCCAGTGCCTTCCACGTTTCAGCCGTTACGTTCTTGCGGAGGATCAGGTTCTGACCGCCGAACTGCTGACCGGCAACATACCGAAGGTTCGTAATCCCTTGATCAGCTATGATGGCTGGATTGTTGATCCCGGTTGTGGCGAGCTCGGTTTGGTTGTTTTGGGCTGCTCTCTGCTGGTCAGCGTAAGTAAAAAGCACTGACATTTCCACGCTGAACCCATAGCGCGAGGCATGGTTCGAAACGTTCCAGATCGGGGCAGAGACGACACCGCGGGACGCCGCGATTCGCACAACTGGATTGTCGGCGGCCCGCGCAAGCCGCACGACCATGGGCGCACACATTGTCACAAGAGTGACCTTCAGGAATTCAGCCCTGCTCCATAGAACAGGCGACCGATCGCTGACACCTCGCTGCGACATGATGCAATGCTCCCGCGCTCAGAACAAAACCCGGATCTCCGTGCAAAGCAATGATCGCACCGGGCAGCCCATTGCAGCAAGGGCGGCCCGGGATGCGCCCGGTCGGGGCCGCCATCCTTCGAGGCCAACGCGCACGCGCGTCGGTCTAGACGGTCGAGACACATGCAGGGCACCTCGGGTGATGCAGTACCACTCGACCACACGTATGCACATAAGTACAGTCGCCGCCTCGCCGGGTGGGTGGCAGCGATGGGACAATGCTTAGGACTAGCCTGACGCATCGGCTTATGGTCCGTACCGTGCCGGGGATGGACCCGGCGGAACGGCCTTGGTCCAAGTACTGTCCTCGCCTGCGAACAGGTGCGCATTCGCGCGGTGACAGCGGCTAAATGCTGTACGGACTCAATCCTCGTTTGCTGTGAGGGCTACATCGCAATCGGCAAGATGTTGAAGCGTCATGACACATAGAGTCGTGATTTGGCGGAGTCCGGTTGTCATCGTCCTGTGCGGGTGTCTAATCGCAGTTATTGGTTTCGGCGCTCGCTTTGGGCTTGCATTTTTACTGATACCTATTTCAAGCGCGCACGGCTGGGGCCGCGACGTATTTTCCCTTGCGCTAGCGATCCAGATGCTGCTTTGGGGCGCTGCCCAACCATTGGTTGGGGCGATAGCCGATCGTTTTGGTCCCACGCTGGTGTTGAGCGCAGGCGCGACGGTCTATGCCCTGGGGCTTGCCACAATGGCATACGCGGCCACGCCGGCGACGCTCCACTTAACAGCAGGTGTGTTGATTGGCTTGGGTCTGGCGGGATCCTCTTTCACAATCGTCATCAGTGCATTTGGAAAGCTGATGCCCGAGCAGTGGCGCTCGGTGGCCTTCGGCGCAGGAACGGCGGCCGGCTCATTCGGTCAGTTTGTGTTTTCGCCGCTCGCGGTCGTGTTGCTCACAAGTTACGGCTGGGAGAGCACGCTCGCGATATTCGCGATGATGGTGCTGCTAATCGTGCCGTTGTCGCTCCCGCTCGCTACGCGTCCACTCCCGCAAGGCCTCAAGCGTCAGCAATCGGTGATGGAGGCTCTGACTGAGGCATTTGGTCACCGTAGTTACGTGTTGCTTATGCTGGGATACTTCACTTGCGGTTTCCAAACCTTCTTCATGGGAGTGCATCTTCCGTCCTATCTGGCGGATCGGGGATTAAGCCTCGAGCTTGGCGGTTGGACACTTGCAATTATCGGTCTCTTCAACATCGTTGGCTCTCTCGGGTCCGGATGGCTTGGAAACATGATGCCGAAACGCTTCATTCTTGCGGGGATTTATTTTGGACGATCGCTGGCAATTATTCTCTACATCATCTTGCCACCGAGTTCGGCAGCGACGTTGATCTTCGGGGCCGTGATGGGGGTCCTGTGGCTGTCCACGATTCCGCCGACGTCATCGCTGGTGGCGATCATGTTTGGAGAACGTTGGCTGGCCATGTTACTGGGCGTTGCATTCGTCAGTCATCAGCTTGGTGGATTTCTCGGCGTTTGGCTCGGCGGCTTCCTATTCGAGCAGACTAAATCATATGACGCTGTGTGGTGGCTCGCGATCTTATTTGGCCTGCTATCCGCGGTGATCAATTTACCTATTGTCGAAAAACCCGTTCACCGCGTAGCTGTGGTTCCAGCCTGATGGTAGATACGCCGATGATGTTGCCGGCGGGGTGCGCCAAGCTTGAACAGGCTCCATGATTGCGGATATGCCTGCACGGCGGCGAAGTGCCAGTTCCGGACTAATGTACCGGCAGCAAACAGCAGCTGTAGCGGTAGGGACGCGAGGTCCAGTGCCTGCTGTTCAGAGACTCAATCTGACACGGACTCTAACCGGGACAAGTTTGCAATCTGCCACCGCCGATTTATGAAGCGGTGATTTCTGACCTTCATGGGGCAAGCGGCTTGACGGCGAATGAGCGATCTCGCGCCGCATGGGTAGGCAGGATCACGTGGCTATGGGACGGGGGTTGTGTGTACCGAAAACTGGTAGTGGGTCAGACCCACTACCCGAAAACTCGTCCGTTTTGATTTGACGACAGAATCGCTTAACGTCGACCACAATGGTCGCGCTGATATTCTTCCTCTTGAACCTGGGCGCCTCGATCTTCAAGCCCAAGAGCCTACTTGAAGCAGTGAATGCCGCGCTGAGGCAACAGCTGATTGTACTGCAGCGCAAGGTGCCCGGTCGGGTCCAGTTCACGAACAGCGATCGCCTGTTCTTTATCCAGCTTTATCGCTGGTGCCCGTCGGTTCTCAAGGCCACGCTGCTCGTCCGGCCAGAGACACTTGTGCGCTGGCATCGCGCTGGGCTTCGCCGCTACTGGCGCCGGAAATCCCGCTCCACGGGAGGCCGGCCACCAATCCACGCAGAATTGCGGGCGTTGATCTGGCGGATGAGCGTTGACAATCGGCTTTGGGGTGCGCCGCACATTCATGGCGAGCTGCTCAAGCTCGGCTTTGCGGTGGCCCAGTCGACTGTCGCCAAGTACATGGCCAAGAAAGGCGACCGGTCTGGTCAGAGTTGGGGTACTTTTCTGCGCAACCATATGCCGCACATTGCTGCCATGGATTTGTTGGTGGTTCCAACCATCAGCTTTGTCCAGCTCTACGTATTGGTCATTGTCCGCCTGGCTCGGCGAGAGCTCGTCTGGATCAACGTGACAGCGCACCCGACGGCCGAATGGATCGCGCAGCAAGTTACTGAAGCGTTCCCCTGGAATGAGG
>Ga0209526_10001435_pt1 | contig 15950 bp, 9 predicted proteins | sample JacPinW_OM2H0_M1_FD_188566 | JGI IMG/M metagenome (GOLD analysis project Ga0209526, IMG submission 188566) | Forest soil microbial communities from Algoma, Ontario, Canada - Jack Pine, Ontario site 1_JW_OM2H0_M1 (SPAdes) (version 2) | ecosystem: Environmental > Terrestrial > Soil > Boreal... | reverse complement strand
CGACAATGGCACCGCTATCGGCCCGGTAATCCCATTGCAGATCACTGGCTTCTTCGGCACCCAGGCGCAAGCGGCCACGCTGCTATCGAATCTTCCGCAGGGCAGTCACATTGTGGGCGCCACCTACACTGCATCCGGGGACCCGAATTACAACAGCGTGGCCAGTGGCGATCCGCAAAACGAAGCAACCTTCACCGTGACGGTCGGCGCCGCGAAGGGCACACCGACAACCACTACCATCTCCGCCACCACGCTTCCCGTGAATCTGGGCGACACCGGGACCTTCGCTGTCACTGTCAAGCCCACAACCACCACCGGCACAGTCACGCTCTGGGACGGCGTCGGCCCGCGCACCACGGCAACACCCATCACCGGCGGAAGCGTCTCTATCTCCTTTCCCTGGACGCAGGCTGGCAGCACCGCGCTCTACGCCGTCTATTCGGGCGATGCCACTTTCGCTTCATCCTCCAGTTCCTCGGTTCCTTTCACCGTCAAGCAAGGAATTCCATCCATCGCCATTTCCACACCGGCAACAAGCGAACTCAATCAGCAAGTAAGCGTGAACGTTACCGTCTCCGGGAACCCTTCCAATACTGCTCTCGTTTACCCGACCGGCACGGTCGAGATATGGGATTCGCTCAACGGCGCTCCTCAGCAATTGCTCACCGCGCAAAGTCTAACCGCAGGTGCAGGCAATATCGCCGTCTATGCCACGCGTCTGAAATTCGCCGCAGGCACGCATACACTGCATAGCCACTATCGCGGTGATCTCAACTGGCAGACCGCCGATTCCCCCACCGTAACCCTCACTGTTTCGGATTTTGCGCTGACGATCTCTCCCAATCCGCTCACCATCAGTGCAGGCGCTCTGGGTATGGCTACCGCGACGATCACGCCAACCAGCAATTTTTCCGGCACGATTACGTTCACATGTCCAGCAGGCAAGGCGAATCTTCCTACCGGCTACACCTGCATCATGACTACGGTCAATGTCAGCGGCTCGACGGTAACCACATCACTGAATCTCAATCCCCCGGCATCGGCAAACGTAATCGCGCTCGTGACGCCTCCGTCCGGAGGAAAGCGCTGGTGGCCTCTAACGCTACTTGCCGGTTCGGCTTTCTTGCTGTTTGCCATCTTTGCGTTTGGGTCAAAGCCCGAAACCGTGCGGCAACTGGCAGTTGGCAGCGCGTGCAGCCTTATCTTCGCTTCTCTGGTCGTTGGATGCGGAGGCGGCAGTGGCGGTGGAACTAACCCTGTAACCAGCACTACTTCCATCGTGACTTCCAATGCAAGGATAGCGTACGGCCAGCCCCTGCAGATCACCGCAACCGTTTCCGCGAGCGTCATGCCCGCCGGAACCGCCCAGTTTTTCGACAACGGCGCCTCCCTTGGTCCCGCGCAACCGCTTTCAGGCGGCACGGCCATGCTGCAGACATCCTCGCTGAGCATCGGCGTGCATTCTTTGAAAGCTGTCTACACTTCTTCCACGACTACCGTCCTGGGTTCCAGTTCCACTGCTGCCACCCAAATGGTCCTAGGAAGCGTTGCGTTCCAGGTGAACGCCTCCTCATCAAGCGGGATAACGCATTCGACTATGATGACCGTGACTTTAAATTAGGTCTGTCTGTTAGACTCAAACCTACCCTCGCCCACTGCAGAAGTCGATAAAACCGTTCGGCCCAAAGTGGCATCTGTTGGGTATAGCGGATGCTCGGTGGCCGTGTCATGGGGGACCCGGAAACCTCGACTCCTGCCAGAAAAAAGCGCGTTCAAATTCAAGTCGGAGCCTGAGTACACCATGACCAAATTCCGCAACCTCGGCGCCATTACTCTGGGTGTAGCCGCTGTTCTATTGTTTGCCGCCCCAAGCCTCCTCGCGCAAAAAGAAATCGTGAAGTCCCGCATTATGGAGACGGTGGACGATTTGCAAACCACGCGGCTCAGCGGCAATGCCCACCCCATGGCGCGGCCGGAGTTTGATCAGGGAGCCTTGCCCGACTCTCAACCGATGCAGCGGATGCTCCTGCTCCTCCAACGCAGTTCGGAACAGGAAGGCTCTCTCCGCAGCCTGCTGGACGCACAGCAAACGAAGAATTCCGGCAGTTACCACGCATGGCTGACACCGGAGTCGTTCGGTAAGCAGTTCGGTCCATCGGATTCCGACATGCAAGCTGTAACCGATTGGCTAACGCGCCAGGGGTTTCAAATTTCCAAAGTAGCCACTGGGCGCGGGGTCATCGAGTTCAACGGCACCGCCGGTCAAGTTCGCAAAAGTTTTCAGACGGAAATTCATAGCTTCGTTGTGAATGGCGAGGAGCACTTCGGCAACGTCGGCGATCCCGCCATTCCTAAAGCACTCTCCCCTGTTGTCGCAGGCGTTGTTGCGCTGCACAATTTCCGCAAGGCTTCTCACTTACGCAGCAAAGGCATTTATCGCCGCGTCGCAGGCAGCACTGAACTGACTCCGCTTTTCACCTATGGCACTCCCGCGAATTTTGCGATGGCGCCGGCTGATTTCAACACTGTTTACAACATTCCCGCGGGCGCTACGGGAGCGGGTCAGACCATCGCGGTCGTCGGCCGCTCTAATATCAACGCACAGGACATCATTGATTTCCGCAATCTCTTTGGGTTGCCGCAAAATTTTACCCAGGCCGGCAACGTGATCGTGAACGGACCCGATCCCGGCATTCTCGCACCATCCTCTCCCGGAACGGGCAGCGATGAAGGTGAATCCGACCTGGACATCGAGTGGTCCGGCGCCATCGCACCAAATGCGAAAATTCTCTTCGTCACTTCCCAATCGACGGTTACGAATTCTCTAACCCAGGTTAGTGATGGAATCGATCTTTCTTCACTGTATATCGTGGATAACAACATCGCTTCCGTCTTGAGCGACAGTTACGGCACTTGCGAGCGGGGGTTGGGCACCGCTGGCAATCAGTTCGTCAACAGTCTTTGGGAGCAGGCCGCGGCGCAAGGCATCACCGTGGTCGTTGCCTCGGGAGACAACGGTTCCGCAGGTTGCGACCCGACGGCCGCCAACCCCAACGCCGCGACTCTGGGCATTGCGGTTGGCGGGGAAGCTTCCACTCCGTTCAACGTCGCTGTTGGCGGCACGGACTTCGATGCCTCCACTTTACCCACAGCTCCTCCCAATCAATATTGGGGAGCGACCAATACCGGTCAGCAGGGTTCCGCGTTGAAATATATTCCCGAAACGACGTGGGATGATTCGCTTTGCGCCATCAACTACCCGACTGCTTGTACTACCGTCAATTCGCATGGCGCGGATATTGCTGCTGCGAGCGGTGGTCCCAGCAATTGCACCGTGACCAATTCCAGCGGTAATTGCACCGCAGGCTCCGGTTACCTGAAACCCTCCTGGCAGCCAAAGCTTTCCTCGACCGACCTTACGCGAGATATTCCTGACGTCTCTTTTTTCGCCAGCAACGGACAAAACGGCGTCGCCTACATCGTCTGCCAGGCGGACAACCTTTCCAGTGGCGCTTCCTGCAGCCTGAATAGTCCGTTCACGGACTTTAGCCTCGTAGGCGGCACCTCTACTTCAACTCCCGCTTTCGCCGCGGTCATGGCTCTTGTGAACGAGAGAACCGGCCATCGTCAGGGGAACGCAAACTATGTTCTATATGCGCTGGCGGCCAATGACGCGAACTATGCCAGCGGTGCTTGCAACTCTTCGGTTGGAAACACTCCCGCAACGACATGCGTTTATAACGACGTGACCAAGGGCAACAACTCTGTTGCTTGCGTAGCAGGCACTCCCAATTGCAGCAATACCGGCAGCTCCGGCTTCGGCATTATCATCTCGCAGAACAATCCCGCTTTCCTGGCAACCAAGGGCTACGACCTCGCGACTGGCCTGGGCTCAATTAATGTGACGAACCTGCTCAACAAGTGGGCCTCGGTCACGCGCACCGCAACAACAACTACTCTCACGAGTCTCACCGGCGGCTCACCTTCGGGTACTGCTTTCTCCGCCGCCGTAACCGTGGCTCCGGCGGCCTCGACCGGTGACGTTTCCTTGACGGCGCTCGCAAGTGACCAGGCGACTGTGCTTGGCTCTTTTGGTCCTTTCCCTCTCGCCGCAGGAACGGTTGTTGGAAGCACCAATCTTCTCCCGCCCGGCACTGCGTTTATCGAAGCGACCTACGGTGGCGATGCAACCCACGCGCTCAGTACATCTCTGCCGGTTGCTCTCGCTGTGACTGGCAGCAACCAGGTCAGCAAGACCACGCTGAATTTCGTGACCCTGGACTCGAAGGGCAACGTTCTTGGCGTTAGCACCGGAGCGCAGAAATTCGCCTATGGCACGGCGCTTTACATTCTGAATATCGTCGTGACCGGAACGCAAAACAGCGGACAGCCTTGCGGTTTTGGCCAGCCCAACACCAAGCCTGCAGTTCCCTGCCCCACCGGCACGATCACGCTAACCGACAACGGGTCTCCGCTGAAGGACTTCCCCAGCGGGCCGATGCCTAACGCCACGAATCTCGCCAAACTGAACAATCTCGGCCTTGCCGAAGATCAGCCAATTAACGTCGGCGTTGGAACGCACAGCATCCTCGCTGCCTACGCAGGAGATCCCAACTACCAGGCGAGCACCAGCAATGCCCTGTCGATTACTCTTACGCAGGCATCCACTTCAACTGCCGTTCAGAGCAACCTGAAGACAATCACTTCTGGCGGTACCGTGACGCTCACCGCCACGGTGAATACCAACAGCAATGGGGCTGGACCCACCGGAACGGTGCAGTTTGCAAATGGCACTTCCAATATCGGCACCGCGGTGACTTGCAAGCCCACCACCGCCACCGCAAGCGCGTCCGCGTTCTGCACCGCAACGCTGACCACCACCATCACTGCGCTTCCTCCTCCATTGCCCGGGAACCGCAGAACTCCGCCGGTACCCGTTCTGCCGATTACTCTGCTGGTCTTCGCAATGATCTTTTATCTGGTTTTCGTTCCGCGATTGCAGCAGACTCGGCAACGCGCGTTCGCCTATGCCGGTTTGCTGGTTTTTGCCCTGCTGGTTGCCGGTGTCGCAGGATGTGGTGGCGGCAGTAGCAGTAGGCCTAGTGGTAGTAAGACCGTAACGATCAACGCCAGCTACTCCGGAGACGCAAACTACACCGCCTCCTCGGGCACCACGACGATCACGGTTCAATAGCTGGCGCTCGACGCGCCTGGAATTCTCTTGGCGGGTCTATTTTGTTGGAAAATCAGCGCTGTTTTCACCTTTATTGGCAAACAATCAAAAATGCCGACCGCTTTCCGTTGACGGATAGCCTACGTGATCCAGTAGACAAGTAGTTTCGGCAGTGCTAAGCTCCGCGCCAGTTTGAGTCGATCCGGCATTCACTGAGGAATCTGGTTCCTGGACGGGGTATGACCTCTACTCGAGTGGTCTTCTGGAAGTCCCTTGTATTGTTCATCTTCCTACTCATCTTGCAAAGCCCTCCACCCATTTGCGGACAAGCGCGTCCGCGCGTCCTCCTCGATGTCGATAACGACCAGCGCATCACGCTCAAGGGCAATGTGCATCCCATGGCCACCGCCCAAAATGACCGTGGCGCTATCGACGACGCCCAACCTATCGGGCGCGTCCTGCTCCTTCTGCAGCGCAGTGACGAACAACAAGTGGCGCTCAGTTCCTTTATGGAACAGCAGCAAGACAAAAGTTCGCCAAACTATCACCACTGGCTGGCTCCCTCAGAATTCGGCACGCAGTATGGCATCGCCGACGGAGACATTCAGGCCGTAACGCAGTGGCTCGCGCAACAAGGTTTTGAGATCAATCAGATATACAGCGGCAAAACGGTCATCGAATTTTCCGGCACCGCAGCTCAGATGCGCACGGCCTTCGGCGCCGATCTCCACAATTATCAACTTGGCGGCAAGACTTACGTCGCCAACTCCGCCGATCCCCAAATTCCCGCCGCACTCGCCCCAGTCATCGCCGGAATCGTTTCGTTGAACAATTTCCCGCGCCAGTCCTATGCCCGGCCTCTCGGCCAATTCCGGCGCGAAAAAGGCCAATCCATCGCCAAGCCGCTCTTCACCTTTCCTCTGCCCTTTGGCAACGGCACTTTCTACGGCCTCGGCCCAGGCGATTTCGCTACGATTTACAACAGCGCGCCTCTTATTGCCGCCGCCAATGATGGCACTGGGCAAACGATTGCGATCGTTGGCGAAACCAACATCAACCTCCAGGACGTGCAAAACTTCCGGCAACTCTTTGGCCTGCCCAACACCTTCTCAGCCGCGAACATCGTTTTGAACGGCGAGGATCCAGGAATCACCTCCACCGATGAAGAATCGGAGGCCGACCTGGACGTGCAATGGTCGGGAGCTGCCGCGCCTGGGGCGACCGTGAAGTTTGTCGTTTCGGCATCGACTCCGGCTTCCCTAGGAATTGATCTATCCGCCCTCTACATCATCGAACACAACTTGGCTGGCGTGATGAGCGAAAGCTACGGCGCATGCGAGGCTGCCCTTGGTAGCGCGGGCAACGCGTTTTACAACTCGCTCTGGGAACAAGCTGCCGCACAGGGAATTACCGTCATGCTCTCTTCGGGCGATGGCGGCTCCGCCGGCTGCGACAACTTCAATGTCCAGCCGGCCGCTACTGTGGGCCTGGCCGTCAGCGGCTTTGCCTCAACTCCCTTCAATGTCTCTGTAGGCGGCACGGATTTCGATCAAATGAATCAGCTATCCCTGTACTGGAATCCGACCAACAATCCAACAACAGGAACTTCCGTGAAGGGCTACATTCCCGAAATCCCCTGGAATGAAAGTTGCGCACAACTCGGATTAGCCGCATGCCCCACCGCTCCATCGCAATACCAGAACATTGTGGCCGGCAGCGGCGGCCCCAGCTCGAAATACTCGAAACCCACCTGGCAAATGGGCGTCGCTGGCATGCCCAACGATAGCAAGCGCGACCTGCCCGATATTTCTCTTTTCGCCAGCCCCGGTTTCAACGGCACCGGCTACATCATTTGCCAGGAAGATCGCAATCTCACGGGAACCAAGACCTGCGACCTGAACACCTCCGGGGGCGGATATTTGGACTTCCACATCATTGGCGGTACATCTGCCTCCGCTCCGGCGTTCGCAGGCGTCATGGCATTGGTCAATCAGTACGAGGCCAGCCACGGTGGATCTCCCCGCCAAGGGAATGCCAACTACACTCTCTATGCACTGGCGAAGAAGCCCGGCGCGAGTTGCACCTCCGCAGTGGGCGAAGCGGCAGGCTGCGTCTTTAACGATGTCACACACGGCAACAGCGGCTTCACTGGCAACGTAGGCACAAACAGCGTGCCCTGCAAGTCGGGAACAGTGAACTGCAGCGCAAAAGCGGGGGGCGTCGGCGTTCTCGTAGACACAACGAACAAAGAAGCATGGACCACGACCGCCGGCTACGACATGGTCACAGGGCTCGGAACCGTGAACGTGCAAAACCTCGCTCAAAACTGGGGCAGTGTTTCTTCCGTCGCCACCACGACGACACTCATGCTCACTCCCACAACCGGAATCAGCCATGGCCCTGCGGAAAATGTCGGGGTCGCTATCGCCGTGAAGCCGGCCAGCGGAACTGCTACGGGCATCGTTTCCTTAATCGCGAATCTGCCGGACGGTTCCACCCGCGGCATCGATAATTTCATGCTTACCAGCGGCGCGGTCACAGCCGCGAAAACACAGAGTCTACCCGGAGGCACCTACCAGGTGACAGCGCACTATGCCGGTGATGGCAGCAACGCGCCCAGCGATTCCGCACCCGTCAGCGTCACCGTGACACCAGAGACCAGCCAGACTTTTATCGTCATTCCCACGTTCGATCCTCAGACCAGTGCACAGATCAGTGGAAATGCAGACTCGGTAACCTACGGCGGCTCCTACATCATTCGCATGTACGTTACAGACAAGACGGGAACCGCGAATCCCAATGGGGCTCCAAAGTCGAATTGCGCTCAGACAAATCTGCTCACCTGCCCAGCTGGAACCGTCACTCTGACTGGGAATGGCAATCCTGTCGATGCCGGAACATACAATCTCAACAACGCGGGCTACACACGTGACATCGCCCCAGCCCTCCAAGGCGGTACCTATTCTCTCGTCGCCACATATAGCGGAGACTCAAGCTTCACGGGTAGCACATCTGCAGCTCATACGTTCACGGTCACTCCAGCCACGACTCAAATCAACGGGCCATTCATTAATAGCGCAAATCCAGCTCTCATCGGGTCGCAGATCGTCATTACTGCGCGGATGACGTCAACGGTGTTCAACGGGGCCGCCCCGGGCGGAACAATAGCCTTCTTTGACGGCAACACAGCACTTCCGGGAAACGCCGCTCTCACCGCCAATCCAGGCTCTCTTACCGGCCCCGCAAGTCTGAATGCGTCGCTGACGGCCACGTTCTCAACCACTGGGGGCCATGTACTCACCGTAAAATATAGTGGCGATTCAAACTATGCGGCATCTACCTCCACCAGCAACACTCTCACCGTGGTAAACCCGACCACGATGGTGCAGACCGAATCTTCCACGAGCCCCCCTTACGGCCAGCCCATCACGGTGACCACCAAAGTGATGAGCACGAGTAAGATCCCGGCACTGACTGGTGCGATCACTTTTTATTCGAATGGCAATCCGCTGACAGGAAACACGACTACAGCGAGCACGGACTCAAGCGGCAACCAGATTTTGACCTCCACCATTACTTATACCCCGCAATTCTCGGTAGATATCAACTCCCAATACCAGGGGGATTCGAACTATGCCTCGGCATCCTCCAGCTTTGATTTCATTAGCGTGGTTATTCCCGATTTCAGCATGCCTCAAGTCGCGTCCATCCCGGTTACTGCTGGCCAGACCGGTACGATCACGATTCAGGTTACTCCCGCAACGATTGCCCCCAGCACGGTTTCCTTGAGCCTCAATGGACAGTCAAACCAGCCATTTGGCGGCGCCAATCTGACCTTTAGCCCCCCCACCGTTAATTTGAATGGCGCCGCCGTACCGGTTACGATTTCGCTAGCGACGACCGGGCCTTCTTCGGCATCCCAAGCCATCGGCCATTTGCAAGTAAAAAAATCCGGCTTCCTTACCGTCTCCCGTGGCGGATGGCAGTCGGCAGCCGCCCTAAGCGCCGCGGCGTTTCTTTTCTTATGGGGATATCCTGGTAGAAGACGCCGTTACCGAGCGGCCTTCTTTGCGGGTTTGATTTGCGTCATTAGTCTCGCTATCGGTTGCGGTGGCGGAAGCGGAGGCGCTGGAGGAGGGGGCGGTGGTTTGGCCGTAACAACCACGACGATCTCTTCACCCACAACAAAGGTTGCGCCTGGTTCTCCATACACCTTGACTGCAAAGGTGACCTCAACAAAATCACCTACGGGAGTCGTAACATTTATGGTGGCCGGTTCTGCAATCGGTGCACCCATCCCGCTCGTGAATGGTCAGGCCTCGTTCACTTCTCCGGTCCCGTATGGCCTCGGCACCTACAATTTTTCGGCTAGTTACGGCGGAGATCCCAGCAATCTCGCTTCTCAGTCCACGGGGGGCGTAAATATTGCCTTCACGGGGAACACTTCGATCACCCTCTACGGCCAAACCGGGACCCTGCAACGGGCAACACAGATCAACATTACCCTGCAATAGCGACTTGGCCCCAGGTCAAGCCTCCAGAGGGATTGGCTGTCAATTTTTATTTTTGCGGTCTTTGCACGCGAATAGAATCGCGAGCCCGATCAAATCGCTGCGGGCGGGAAAAAAATATTCCAGAACTTCGGCGAAGGAGAATCAAATTGCACCGGTACGAGCGACCCGTCCGCATTCAATTGTGGCGGTCGCACCACGTGCACATCCACCTTTTGCTGGGTTTTCGGATTTTCCAAAGTAAATTTTGTCCCGGTCGGCAAACCCTCGGGAAGAATAATCATCGCCCCGTTTGCACTGACCGTGTGTGTGAACCCATGCAGCGGGTGGGCCTTGCCCGGTATATGAACCAGCACCGGGATCTTCAGCAGTACTCTCTGCGCGCGTCGCCGTTCTTCGGCCGTTTGCGGGCGTACTGTCGTCGCGCTGCGCTTCACGTTCGCTCCCGGTGCGGCTTGCGCCGGCGCGGGAGCGGATAAAATCGATTTTTGCGGAGGCTTCACAGTTCCAATCCCCAGAAATCCATGTCCGGCGCGACAAGTTCCACGCCGTACTCCCAACCTTCCTGCTGTTTATTGCCTTTCCAGACGATCACCGCGACGTTGCTTGTTTCCATGGCCAGATTCGTCAAGGCCACGCGATGATCCAGCTCCAGCGATTCAGAGAGCACCACCATGCAGCCGTAAGGGTTCACCACCCGGGTGTGCGCTTCGACTGCCAGCCGTTCACCCGACGCGGTGTCCCACTCCAGGCGAATCTGCACTCGCGAATTCATCCTGCGCCCACGGCGCTTTTCGCCGTATTTTGAACCTACGTCTCGCAAATCATGCAGCTTCACGCTCAATCTAGCCTCGTGTTGCTCATGCTAGAGTTAGAGGGCAGCCGGGTCAATGGTACACCCACGGTAATGCACGCCAAAGAGTAGCTGTACGCACGGACAGGTGAAACGGTTTTGTTGAAGAACTTGATCGTCAATGCGGATGATCTGGGCTGGACCGAGGGCATCAACCGCGGGATCGCAGAGGCCCATCGCAAGGGCCTCGTTACCAGCACTTCCCTGCTCGCTAACGGCCGTGCCTTTGACGCAGCTCTCCATGTACTAGCCGCCAACCCGGAGCTTGGCGTTGGCGTTCATCTGAATTTGAGTGATGGACCGCCAACCGCACCAGCCAGCGAAGTGCCCAGCCTTCTCGACGCGCGCGGCGAACTGCACGATGGCCCGGAAGGTCTCCTGCTGCGCATCGCAAGCCGCAGTCTGAAGCTGGAAGAGGTCGAGCACGAATGGGACGCGCAGATCGAAAAAATAATTCACGCAGGCATCGAACCGACGCATCTGGATGGACACAAACACGCGCATATGCTACCCGGGCTCTACGATACCGCGCTGCGTCTGGCGAAAAAGCACTCCGTGCGGGCAATTCGCGTTTCACACGAGGAATCAGCGCTGCGGTCGGCGCTTGCTTGCGGAAGGGCGCAAAAAGCGGGTCTGATATTGAAGCAGGGTGTGCAGGCGCGTGGGTTGAAGTTGCTCGCCAGGCGCGCGCGGGATAGCGCTGACCGCGCTGGCATCAGCACCACCGATTATTTTTGCGGAATCGCGCAGACGGGCGTGTTAACGCGCCAAGGCGTTGAGCGCTTCTTAGAAGTTCTTCCGGAAGGCACGACCGAACTGATGTGCCACCCGGGTTATGCAGACGACGAACTGTCGAAAACCGCCACCCGCCTCCAGTCCTCGCGTCAAATGGAACTTGCGATCCTGACCGACCCGGGCATTCGAAAAATTGTCGCCACGCGGGGTATCCGCCTGATAAACTTTAGACTTATGGCGGTAGCCGCCTGACCGCAACCTGCATCACCGTCGGGTCGGGCGACGCTTGAATTTGAGAAAGGCTTTCGCCTAGTCGCATGCGAAGTGACGCTACTATCCAGTATTCGATTGTCGTCCCGTTCCTCAACGAACAGGAAAGTATTCCTACTCTGTACATGAAGCTCACGGAAGTGATGGACTCGGTCGGCGAGCCCTACGAAATGGTGTTCGTGGACGACGGCAGCAAGGACAACAGCTACAAGGTTCTCTCCGACATCTATGAGCATGACCGCCGCGTGAACGTGGTGCGTTTGCGCCGCAACTTCGGTCAGACGGCGGCACTTAAAGCCGGCTTTGATTTTGCGCGCGGTGAAGTAGTTATCTCCATGGACGGCGACCTGCAGCATGACCCTGAAGAGATTCCGCGCTTCCTTGAAAAAATCGAAGAGGGCTACGATTTGGTTAGCGGGTGGCGCTACGAGCGCAAGGATCACTGGCTGATGCGTCAGGTTCCTAGCCGCGTTGCCAATTGGCTGATGGCCAAGCTATCAGGGATCGATCTGCACGATTTCGGTACTACCTTTAAAGCCTACCGGCGGGAAATCCTGCAGGAAATTCAGTTGTATGGAGAATTACATCGCTTCATTCCCGCCCTCGCCAGTTCCACAGGCGCGCGCATCGCGGAAGTTCCCATCTCCAATCCCGAGCGCAAGAGCGGCAAGTCCAATTACGGAATTGGCCGCACGATTCGCGTGTTTTTCGATCTAATCATGGTGAAGTTCCTGCTGGATTATTCCACGCGGCCGTTGCAATTCTTTGGCTTGCTGGGCCTGGCAGGTACCGGAACAGGATTCCTTCTCGCGTTATTCCTGCTGATTGACAAATTCGTCTACCATCAAGCGATCATGACCGAGCATGGCCCGTTGGTGTTGCTCTCCGTTGCGCTGTTCATCAGCGGTATTCAATTTATTTCGATGGGCCTGCTGGGCGAGATCACCTCGCGCACTTATTACGAATCGCAGAACAAGGCTATCTACGCCCTGCGCGAAGTAAAAAGCCACCGTAAAGAGCTGGGCGACTCCGCCGAGTCCACGCGGCCCAGCGGCAATTCCGAACGCTAATTCAACGTATGGCAAAGCGAGCTTAGTCCCACCTTGCCAAGGGCTTCGCGGGAAGCAAGTGTCGCGCCAATTTGTCGCTGGTCACATCCATGCTACGCGCGAAGCCGGAATATCCGGCTCGTGTCTTGCGTAAGCGATCTGCAGGAATTCAGCGTGCTTCGTGTTTCTCCCGGGCATAGCTCCGTGCTATTTCGTAGAGCGAAATCTCAAAATGGATGAAAACAGTGGACGTGTCTAGCAACCGAGCGGGAATAAGCTTATGCCGATCGGCGAGGAGGCGTGTCAGACCACGCCAGGGTTTCAAAACGTAGGGCTCCGCGATCCGGGTTCTCTTTGTTTCGAGGAGAATTCTTCGCAGGAGTGCCGAAGAAAGTGCCGCCATCGAGAAGAGTTTGAATGGCAAGCACAAGATCCCGGACTGCCTGAGATTTCAGAACAAACCCTTGGGCCCCGGCCTGGCGAACTTCCGTTTCCAGCAATTCGGAATCATGCATCGTAAACATCAGAATGCGAGAACTAAGGCCAAGCTTGGTGATACGACGAGCGGCTTCGAGGCCACTGGTCCCAGGCATAGTGATGTCGAGAATCACAATATCCGGCTGTAAGGACTTGACCGCTTCCAAACCTTCGTTTGCATTGGCAGCTTCTCCGCACAGCTCCCAATCCGTTCCGGACCTGGCCAAAAGCGTGCGAATTCCTTCTCTTACAATCTCGTGGTCATCGACAATGAGAATTCTGGCCTTCATAGGAAAAATTAGGATGCTGCCGCTGCCGCAGCCGACAACAAACCTTTCTGCATCGGAACCGTAGCGGTAACAGTCGTTCCCTGTCCACTAGACGACAATTCCAGATTGCCTCCTAATTGCCGAACGCGCTCGCTCATCCCGCGCAATCCAACACCAACCGCACCCAACCAGTCTTCACCGGCGTCCTCATAGTTCTGCAGCTTGGTACCCTTGCCCTGGTCGCTGACTTCCAGTACGACCGCGTCGCCGCTCACCGAAAGCCGTACGCCTGCCGTCTGGCTACCCGAATGGCGGTGGACATTGGTCAGGCATTCCTGCAAGACACGAAAGAAAGCCAGCTCAACATCTTTGGCGAGCCGTCCGAAGTCGGGCGGAACTTCAAACGTTGTTTTGATTGCACTTCGCTTGGAGAAACCATCCAGATACCAGGAAATGGCGGACTTTAGCCCCATTTCTTCGAGCATTGGGGGATACAAAAGGTAGGCAATCGTGCGAACTTCCCTCACCGCTTCTTCCGTCAGTTGGATACATTGCGCCAGGTCATCCCTATCATTGTTTTGCTTTCGTGAAGCCTCCATGTGCAAGCCATCCAATTTCATCTTCAACACCGAAAGGTATTGGCCAAGGCTATCGTGCAGATCTCTGCCGATGCGCCGGCGTTCTTCATCTTGCGTCTGCAGAAGGTGGAGCGACAGTGCTCTAAGCGACTTTTCGGAATCTTGCAATTTCCGTTTCGAGTCTTGCAATGCCCGCTCGCCCTGCACTCTTGCAGTGAAATCTCGCGTTACCTTCGAAAAGCCGATCGTCCGGCCATCCGCGTCTTTCAATAGTGTGATGATGACGTTGGCCCAAAATTTCGATCCGTCTTTGCGTATGCGCCAGCCTTCATCTTCCACTCGTCCTTCGCGTAAAGCGATCTCCAGCTCACGCTGGGGCTTGGCAGCGCGAATATCTTCCTCGGGATAAAAGCGTGAGAAGTGTTGACCAATAATTTCCGAACCTTTGTATCCCTTCAGACGCTCCGCTCCGAGATTCCAGCTTTTGACCCGCCCCTCCGGGTCCAGCATGAAAATTGCATAGTCCTGAACGGCATCGACCAGCAGCCGGAATTGTTGTTCACTGTCACGCAACGCCTTGTCGTATTCCAGCACTTCCAGTTTCTGCTGCAATTTGGCGATTGCATTCAACCGCTCGTTATCGCTCAGGAAAAGCCGACGCCCTCCGACCGGATGGACGGCCGAGTGCGCTGCGCAAATTCGGGCAAATTGTTCGCTGTGCTCCTGCTTGTGGAACCCATCCATAGGATAGGCGCACCGGAGAGAGAAAGAATGCTTCTGGGCCAAACTGTTCCAGAGCCCTTCTAGACGAATCGCCGCTTCATATTTTCCTTCCGCCCATAATAACGCCACCATTTCGCCGAAAATCACGACGCCCGGTTGATCCTTTTTGCAAGCGGCCTTGGTCTTTGCAATCCTTCCGCCTAGCAACTCAAAGAAGCGTTCCGGGTCAGGCATCTGATCGACGGTAAACTGCGCCAAAGTTTCTTCAGCGTCGATCGCTAGATACCGTCCTTCCGCTGTGGCTTTGAAAATATTCATGCCACGCGCCATGAGTTTGCGCGCGAGTGCGTCGCGATGAGCTTTGGTAGCGACTACAATGGCAGCATCCCCGCTGACCAGCGAAGTTCCAATCAGGCCCGTGAGTTCTTCGATCAGGGGACCATCTTCGTGATAAAACTGAACCACGTGCATGTCGGGATCAAGCGAGAGCGGTGCGACCGTCGACACATTGGCCTGAGGTGTCACTTCGCTCGTACTCATCCGGAAGTACTCCTAAATCGCGGTCAATCCCGTCATCATCAAAAGACATCGTCTCTTGGAGATTATAAAAGGTAAATCCAATATCGTTGGATACACGGAATGCCGTATCCCTCGGGCAAAATGCAGGTACCTCTCCCTAAGTACCTCTAGGGATTAAGCGTTAATCGCACCGCGTACTCTCTTTTTTAGCACTGCAATTCGCGATATTGCCGCCGGTGATACACCAAAGGTTCCCCTTCCCCTTCGTGGATACTTTCTACTTCCCCGATGAAGATGGTGTGGTCGCCGGCCATATATTGCGCGGCCACAGTACACCCCAGCTGCCCGAGCACGCCCACGAGCAAGGGGATGCCGCTGTCTGTCCATGCAAACCGCACACCCAACTGTATCTCCTCTTCCGGACTTTGCAGTGGTTTCGCAAAATGCTCCGAAATTGCCTGCTGATTGCTGCGTAGAATGTTCACTCCGAATCTTCGCTGCATCTTTAGGAAAGAAAGCAGCTGCGCGTCCTGATCCACACACACAAGCACCAGAAGAGGATCCAGCGAGACTGAAGTGAACGAGTTGGCAGTCATGCCGTGCACTTTGCCAGGTTCGCGTTCCACGGTGACGACCGTAACACCGGTGACGAAATTTCCCATTACGCGGCGGAAAAGTTCTGGACTCAGGGGAGCTGATGCCATAGCGGCTACATCAAAAGATAACACAGGCTACTTCACGTAGGGCAACGCCCGGCCAAAAAAAAGGCGCCGCGGAGTGCGCAGCGCCTCGA
>Ga0209526_10001433_pt1 | contig 15962 bp, 14 predicted proteins | sample JacPinW_OM2H0_M1_FD_188566 | JGI IMG/M metagenome (GOLD analysis project Ga0209526, IMG submission 188566) | Forest soil microbial communities from Algoma, Ontario, Canada - Jack Pine, Ontario site 1_JW_OM2H0_M1 (SPAdes) (version 2) | ecosystem: Environmental > Terrestrial > Soil > Boreal... | reverse complement strand
TCCGGATCGACCTGGCGGCCCTTGGGGGTACGGCCAGGCCGCCGGCGGGCGCCGGCCGGCTGGGACTGCGGTACGGTTGGCTTCGCTATGCCGGGCGTCGGGGAGCAGATCGCGGAGGAGCTCAACCTGCGTCCCGAGCAGGTCGAGAGGACTCTGGACCTCAACTCGGGAGGAGCCACGGTCCCCTTCATCGCGCGCTATCGGAAGGAGGTCACCGGCGGGCTGGACGAGGTCCAGATCCAGGCCGTCATCGACGGCGCCCGGCGGCTGAGAGAGCTTGCGGACCGGCGAGAGTCGGTAATCGCTTCCATCGAGCAGCAGGGCAAGATGACGCCCGAGCTGGCCCGGGCGCTGGCCACCGCTGCGACCCGGACCGAGCTCGAGGATCTCTACCTGCCCTACCGGCCGAAGCGGCGCACCCGCGCCACGATCGCCCGGGAGCGCGGCCTGGAGCCGCTTGCCGATCTGCTCTGGCGGCAGGATCCGGCCGCCGGCGACACCGGCTCTCTGGCTCGCAGGTTCGTCGATCCCGCCCGAGACGTTCCCGACGCAGCCGCGGCGCTGGCCGGCGCTCGCGACATCTGCGCGGAGAGAGTGGCCGAGGACGCCGCCCTGAGGAGGCTGGCACGGGGTCTGGCGGTGCGCCACGGACAGCTCCGCTCCGACGTGGTTCCTGCCCGCCGGGGCGAGCGGACCAAGTTCGAGGGCTACTACGGCCATCGAGAGTCGCTGTCGTCCGCGCCCTCGCACCGGGTTCTGGCGCTGCTGCGCGGCGAGGCCGAGGGCGTGCTGCGCGTCCACCTGGACTTTCCGAATGAGGAGATCACCGGTTCGCTGACCGGGAAGGTGGTGACGCGGCCCCAGGCTTCGGTCGCCGCAGAGCTTCGCCAGGCGGTTGCCGAGGGGTGGCAGCGCCTGCTGGGACCGTCCCTGGAGAGCGAGCTGCGCGCCGAGCTCAAGGCGCGTGCCGATCGTGAGGCCATCGAGGTCTTCGCAGAGAACCTTCGGCACCTGCTGCTGGCCCCGCCCGCGGGCAGCCTGAGAGTGCTTGCGCTGGACCCCGGGCTTCGGACCGGGCTCAAGCTGGCGGTCCTCGACGGTACCGGCCGGCTGATCGACAGCGCCACGCTCTTCACCGAGCGGGGCGCCGGCGAGCGAACGCGCGCGGGCGTCCTCTTGCAGGACCTCATCACACGGCACCGTCCCGAGCTCGTCGCCGTCGGCAACGGCACGGGGAGCCGCGAGGCCGAGGGCTTCCTTCGCACCGCCATGAGAGAGAACGGCCTTGCGCTGCCGCTGGTCTCCGTCAGCGAGCAGGGTGCGTCCGTGTACTCGGCATCCGAGACGGCCCGGGAAGAGCTACCCGGGCTGGACGTCTCTCTGCGGGGCGCGGTCTCCATCGGGCGCCGGCTCCAGGATCCGCTCGGAGAGCTGGTGAAGATCGACCCCAAGAGCATCGGAGTGGGTCAGTACCAGCACGACGTCGACCAGGCCGGCCTGCGCAAGAGGCTGTCTGAGGTGGTGGACTCCTGTGTCAACGCTGTCGGGGTGGACGTCAACACCGCCTCGGCCACGCTTCTTGAGCACGTGTCCGGGATCGGGCCGGCCCTCGCGCGGCGGATCGTCGAGCATCGCGAACGACAGGGCGCCTTCGCCAGCAGGTCTGCGCTGCGCGAGGTTGGCGGCCTTGGCGCCAGGGCCTTCGAGCAGGCTGCGGGTTTTCTCCGGGTGCGGGGGTCGGAGCCGCTTGACGACAGCGCGGTCCACCCTGAGCGCTACGGCGTCGTCGGGCGCATGGCAAAGGACCTGGGCCTGGAGGTACGGGCGCTGGCCGGCAGCCCGCAGCTGGTGCGGCGGATCGACTGGCGCCGCTACACCGGGCCCGACCTCGGCGAGCCGACTCTCCGAGACATCCTGGCCGAGCTGGAGAAGCCGGGCCGGGACCCTCGCGGCGACTTCTCCGCGCCGGCCTTCCGCGAGGACCTGAGCACCCTGGAGGACGTGGGCGAGGGCATGGTGCTGGAGGGCGTGGTCACCAACGTGACGGCCTTCGGCGCCTTCGTCGACGTGGGCGTCCATCAGGACGGACTGGTCCACGTCTCTCAGCTCGCAGACCGGTTCGTGCGTGATCCTGCTGAGGTGGTGAGGGTGGGAGACCGCCTGACCGTCAAGGTCCTCGGGGTCGACCTCGAACGCCGCCGCCTCAGCCTCTCCGCCCGCGCAGTCCAGTGAAGATGAGCATGACCAACTACATGTGCGTGACCTGCGGGACGCAGTTCGCGGCGAGTGAGGAGCCGCCGGCGGGGTGCCCGATCTGTCAGGACGAGCGGCAGTACGTCGGGCCCGGTGGGCAGCGCTGGACCACGCTGGAAGAGCTTCGCCGCGGTCACGACAACATCTTTCGTGTGCTGGAGCCGGGCGTCTTCGGCATCGGAACCAACCCCTCGTTCGCAATCGGGCAGCGAGCGCTCCTGCTCCGTACCCCCGAGGGGAACGTGCTCTGGGACTGCATCAGCCTCCTGGACGATGCAACCGTCGAGATCGTGCGGTCCCTGGGCGGGCTCAGTGCGATCGCCATCTCCCATCCCCACTACTACTCGTCGATGGTGGAGTGGGCGCAGACCTTCGACGTAACGGTGCACCTCCACGCCGCCGACCGGCAGTGGGTGATGCGGCCAGACGACCGCCTCGATCTCTGGGAGGGTGAGAGCCTGGACCTCGGTGGGGGTATGACCCTGCTGCGAGCCGGTGGCCACTTCGAGGGCGGCACGGTGCTGCACTGGCGGGAGGGTGCGGAGGGCCGGGGCGCCCTGCTCGCCGGTGACATCCTGCAGGTCGTGCCGGACCGGCGCTACGTCAGCTTCATGTACAGCTATCCCAACCTCATCCCACTGCCGGCGGCTGCGATCCGGCACATCGCGCAGGTACTGGAGCCCTTCGCCTTCGACCGGATCTACGGCGCCTGGTGGGATCGGGTCGTGGAATCGGACGGAAAGGCGTGCGTGGAGCGCTCGGTAGCCCGCTACCTGGCGGCGATAGCCGGCTGACAGGGCGTCAGGGCGAGCGGGGCCGGGGCGACGGTCACGCGGTATTCGCCGCCGAGCGGAGTGACGTGCAGCACGCGGCTGCCGTCCGCCTGCAGGTCCGTGGCGCGAACCGCCGCCGCCCCGGCGACGGAAGGCGCGCCGGCGACCTGCCGTGGGATGAACACGATGGTCTCGGCCGCCCTCGCCGGCGCTGAGGCCCGCAGATCGAAGCCGCCAGTCCCCGCGTCATACGCAAACGACTCCAGACGGCCGGCCGTGGCCCGCGGCCAGACCCTGGCCAGCAGCCGCTCGCGGCCGGCCCGCAGGCAGCCGTTCTCTGGTTTGGGCGACACATCGGGCACCGGCTGGTCGTAGGCGCAGCGCTGGTCGGACCGGCCCGAGTACACCCCCTCGTACACTCCCCAGCTCGTCGTTAGCGTGCAGTTCTCCTTCCAGGGCCAGATCGTCGCTCCCGTCTGGTGGCGCTCCTGCTCCCGCAACTGGCCGGTGAGCAGCAGCCCGTCCTGCTGCGGCTCGTTGCCGAACTCGGTGACGAACAGCGCCGCGCCGGCGGCCCGCGCCTCCTTCTCGGCGCTGGCGTAGGAGAGCTCGAAGCCCCCCGGCGGGTAGCCGGCCTGACCGGGATCCTGGCCGGCCAGCGCGTCCAGGGTGAACTTGTGCGTGTAGGCGTGGATCGAGTAGACGAGGTTGGCATAGGAGCTGATCGTCATCGGCAGGTGGGTGAGCAGGTCGGTCTGCTCCCGGAGGTGGTCGGGCTCCAGGAAGAGAAGGTGGCGCCGGTCGTGGACGCCGACGTCGGGATAGCCACAGGGCGGCAGGGCCGGCATCGAGGCCGGACAGCCCAGGCCGTCCCCTGCGCCAGTGAGCGCGTCCGCGACGCGCCGGTAAAAGGGGAACAGCATGAGGTCCTCGAACAGCGGCGGCGCCACGAAACCCGGCCAGGGCTCGTTGAAGAGGCCGTAGCCGACGACGGCGCTCTCGGCTGCGAAGCGTCGAGCCAGCGTGGCGAGCGCGCCGATGTAGTGGTCCTGCAGCCCCACGCCGGGCGACTCGCCGGCAGGGGCGTCGACGCGCGCGTTCAGCCAGAAGCTTGTGAAGGCGGCTCCCACCGCTGGGTTGAACTCCCGCTGTCCGAGATAGACCTCGGAAGGAAGGCCGTCGCTCAGCACGGCCCAGGCTGGAGCCCCGGTGTGCTGGTTGAGGCTGGTCGGAGAACCACCCGGCAGCGGGGGCGGCACCTGCCGGGGCAGGTACCGCGAGTAGGCGTTCTCGTGCATGTCGAGGATCACGTAGATCCCCTCCTCCCGCGCCCAGCCGACCACCTGCGCGATCCGGTCGAGATACTGGCGGTTGTAGTGGCCGGGCTGGGGTTCCAGCAGGCTCCAGGAGAGCGCGAGCCGGAGCACGTCGAAGCCGAGCGCGGCCATCTCAGAGAGATCGTTGCGGCAGAGGGGTGGCTGCCAGACCATTGCGGAGTTGGCTGGACAGCGGCCGCCCTGGTAGGCGGCCGCGTCGATGGGGTGGAAGGGCGGGGGATAGAGCGACCGGTTGTCGACCCCCGACCAGTAGTCGACCAGGCCGCCGCTGACGGCGCCCCGGAGGATCACCCGGCGGCCCTCCGGGTCCGCGATGTAGGGCAAGGCGGCGGAGGGATGGGCGACGTGCAGCCAGGCCGGGGTACCGCCCTTCGCCACGCTCACCGGCGTCGGCCGCACGGCCAGAGCCGCGAGGTCGGCGCCGGGATAGGTAAGGGCGGCCAGGCCCACGGCGAGGACCGCCAGCAGGGCGGGGCGCAGCAGCCGGCTCAAAACACTCCGGAGAGCAAGAAGCGGGCCACGCCCAGGACCAGAAAACCGGTCGACAGGGAGCCGGCCACCAGCCCGAACACGGCGCGACCCTCCCCGGTCAGGGTCCCGCCGGAGGCCGCCATGGCGCGCAGCGAGCGCCACCCCGACACGACGGCAAAGGGCCCAAGGAGGCCGAGGGGCAGGCTAATGAGTCCGAGCGCAAAGGCACGGTTGGCGCGGCGTTCGGTGCGAGACACGACCTCCATCGGCGAGCAAACCCTACTGGACGAAGGATCGGTCCATCACCGACTGTAGAATCGCCTCGCCAACGTGCCCAGGATGTCATTCCCATGACTGGCGGCGCAGTCAGCCCGGAGGAGCGCTACGCCACGCTCGCCGACACCCTTCTGGCCAGTCCTGAAGTGGGTCTGTCGGAGAAGAGGGGCTTCGGTTCCTCGGCACTGTGGACCAGCGGCAAGATCTTCGTGATGCTGGTGAGGGGCGAGCTCGTCGTGAAGCTGCCCCGCCAGCGTGTGGATGCGCTGATCCTGGCCGGGAAGGGCAGGCGCTTCGATCCGGGCCATGGCCGGGCGATGAAAGAGTGGTTCACCATCGAGCCCGGGTACGAAGACGAGTGGTTGCCTCTGGCGAGAGAGGCGCTCGACTTCGTCTCCTCCTGGCGCTGAGTTGGAAAGGTCCGGCAGCGCCTCGCGTGCAGTCCTCATCGAGGGGGTGCGCGGTGGAGTCGCGTTGGGCGCCTGCGTGATCGTTCTCGCGGTCCTGGGGCTCACGCCGTCTCTCTCCTGGCTCCCTGAGCTGCCGCTCGTCACGGTCGCGCTCGTCCTTCCCGTCGTCGCCTTCGGGCTGATCGGCCACCGCGCGGGCCTGCGTTCCGGTCGCCTGGCGAGCGGCGCCCTGGCGGGCGCTCTCGCGGGTGCGATCAGCGGCGGAGTCGGAGGCGTCGCCTTCGTGGTCTTCGGCAAATCGGCGCTCAACGTGGCGGCCGGAATCCTGCTCGGTGTGGTGGGAGGCGTCCTGGTCGGCGCCGCGGGCGCCCTGGTGGGCCGGCGCATAGCTCGGCTATAGGCTCGGTTGCCTCCAATGGCGCCCGGCCGGCCCCTGAGCGACCAGCGCCTGCGGCGATCGCGCGCCGCCGCCCAGCACCTCCAGGAGGCAGGGCGTCTCTCCGCCGTCGACCTGGTCCGGCACCTGGCCGGAGTGCAGGCCCAGGTGCTGTCTGCGGCCGGGCTCGCGCTTCGGGCACGCGCCCGTTACCTCGAAGCCGACCAGGTCCGGCGAGCGCGCCTCGAGGAGCGTTCCATCGTCCTGACGTGGGCCATGCGCGGAACCCTGCACCTGGTCGCGGCCGAGGATTACGGCTGGCTGGTGCCGCTGGTGATCCAGCCGCGCCTGGCAAACGCCTACCGGCGGCTGGCACAGGAGGGCGTGCCGGCGGACCAGCCCTCCAAGGCGGTGCGCCTGATCGAAGCCATGCTCGACCGCGAGGGCCCCCTCACGAGGCGGGAGATCGCCGATCGGCTGAGGCGCCAGGGGATCGTGACCGGTGGCCAGGCCATCGCCCACCTGGTCTGGCTGGCAGCCGTCGAGGGAATCATCTGCCACGGGCCGGAGCGAGGCGGGGAGCAGCGCTTCGTGCTCGTTCGCGACTGGCTGGCGCCCGCACGGCCGAGGGAGCGCGAAGCGGCACTCGCCGAGCTCGCCCTGCGCTACCTGCAGGCGCATGGGCCTGCGGAGCCGGCCGACCTCGCTTTCTGGTCCGGCCTGCGGCAGTCGGACGCCAGGCTCGCCTGGCAGGCCGTGCAGCACCGGTTGGTGAGTCTGGAGACGCGCTCCGGCACGAAGTGGGCGCTCCCAGGGCAGGCGGACTCGGACGCCGCCGGCCCCGTCCGGCTGCTGCCTGCTTTCGACGAGTACCTCCTGGGCTGGAGGGACAGGCGCTTCGCGGTGCCGGCCGAGCACGCGTCCCGCATCAACCGCGGTGGGGGCTGGCTCCATCCGGTTGTGCTGCACGACGGACAGGCCGTGGGGACCTGGGCCACGGCTCGAACTGCCGCCGCCGTCCAGCTCGAGATCCGTCCCTTCGGTGCGCTGGCCCCCTCGGTGGCGCGCGGCGCCCGGGCCGAGGCCGAGGATGTCGGCCGCTTCCTTCACACGCAGGTCGATATCCGGCTTGCCTGACCGCGGCCGTTGATTTAGTCCCCTCCCCAAGGTTGTGGCGGAAGATGGCCAGGCAGGCGCATGGTTTCAGCTACGTGGCCAACGTCATCGAGGTCCGTGACCTCGTCAAGCGATACAGGAAGGCGGAGAAGAACGCGGTCGACGGTGTCTCCTTCGAGGTGCGCTCGGGCGAGTTCTTCGCGCTGCTCGGCCCCAACGGCGCCGGCAAGACGACCACCATCTCGATCCTGACCACGACGCTCACCCCGACGTCCGGGTCCGTACTGATCGACGGCCGTGACGCGGTCGCGGACGCCGCCGGCGTCCGCCGCCAGGTCGGCATCATCTTCCAGAAGCCAAGCCTGGACATGAACCTCTCGGGTGAGGAGAACGTCCGCTTTCACGCCATGCTCTACGGGCTCTATCCCTACCGGCCGTTCTTTCGTTTGATGCCGCGCCACTACCGCGAGCAGGTCAGAGAGCTCGCCGGTGTGCTCGGCCTGGAGAAGGAGATCTTCAAGCCCGTGAAGACGCTCTCGGGAGGGATGAAGCGCAAGCTGGAGATCATCCGCGGACTCATGCACCGGCCGCGTGTGCTATTCCTCGACGAGCCGACGGCGGGGCTGGACGCGGCCAGCCGGCGCAACCTCTGGAACTACCTGCGCGAGGTTCGTGAGAAGTACGAGACGACGATCTTCCTGACCACCCACTACCTGGAGGAGGCCGAGGAAGCCGACCGCATCTGCATCCTCGACCAGGGCAAGGTGGTGTCCCTGGGCACCCCGGCCGAGATCAAGGCGGACCTGGTCGAGGAGTACCTGATCCTCGACTCCGAGGACCGGCCCGCGCTGCGCTCGGAGCTGCAATCCCTGCAGCTTGGCTTCACCGAGCAGGGGCAGTTCCAGGTGCAGCTGAACGGACATTCGGCGCAGGAGGTGATCCGCTCGCTGGACACTCCCCTGACCGTGCTCAAGACGCACTCGCCGTCGCTGGAGGACGCCTACCTGAAGATCGTCGGGACAGCGATGGAATGACCGACCTGAGCGCAATTCTGACCATCGCCTCCAGAGACCTTCTGAAGCTCCTCCGAGACCGCACCCGACTGGTATTCACGCTGGTCTTCCCATTCATCTTCATCGTGCTGATGGGAGGAACCCTCCAGGGCAATCTCGGGCGGGCCGCCGGCTTCAACTTCATCGGGTTCATCTTCACCGGCGTCCTCGGTATGACCCTTTTCCAGAGCGCGGCGCAGGGACTGATCTCACTCATAGAGGACCGCGAGACGGACTTCAGCCAGGAGATGTTCGTCTCGCCGATCTCGCGCTACTCGATAGTGTTCGGAAAGATCCTCGGTGAGACGATGGTGTCGTTCATCCAGGCCATTCCGACCATCGCCCTGGCGCTCGCGCTGGGGGTCCCACTCTCTCCCTTACAGGTCCTTTTGCTGGTCCCCGCCAGCCTGGGCGCCTGTCTTCTGGGGGGCGCCTTCGGGGTGACCGTAATGTCGCTTCTGCAGAACCAGCGCGCCGCTCAGCAGATCTTTCCCTTTCTCATCTTTCCGCAGTTCTTCCTGGCGGGCATCTTCAACCCGATCAAGGTCCTTCCCTGGTACCTGCTGCCTCTCTCGCTCATGTCTCCGCTGCGCTACGCCGTGGACCTGCTTCGCGGCGTCGCCTATACGGGCCGGCCCGAGTACGACAAGGTGGTGCTCTTCAATCCATTGACCAACCTGGTCGTCATGGCGGCCATGTTCGGCGCATTCCTGCTCGTTGGCACGATGATGTTCGTGCGCCAGGAGACCAATCGCTGACTGACCTGCTAGGCTCAGCCGCGTCCTCGAACCCGCGCGATCCATCTGACCAGGACCGGTGGGTCCTGGTCCTCCGCCTCACCCGCGAAGGTCAGCGCGAAGAGGCTGAGCACGATCAGGCAGCCGCCCATCACCTCGACAGTCCGTAGCCGCTCTCCGAGGCCGATCACGGCTGCCACCGTGCCGAAGACGGGGACCAGGTTGAAGACGAGCGCCGCCCTGCCGGCGGGTATGCGCGCGATGCCGATGTTGAAAAGCAGGTAGGCGCCGGCCGTGCCGAGGATGCCCGAGCCGAGGGCCGCGCCAAGCTGGGCGGTCGTGGCGCTCGGCAGGCCGCTGCCGCGGACCAGCCAGCTGGCGACAACCACCGGCGCCACCACGACTGAAGCCGCCAGGAACTGGTAGGCAGTGATGGTGAGTGCTGGCTCGCGGCCCCCGAAGCGCCGGATCGCGATCGAATAGAAGGCGGCGGCGAGAATGCCGAGAACGACCAGCCCGTCGCCGGCCCGTGAAGCGCGATCGGGGCCGTCCGCGCCCTGCGACACGGCTACCAGAGCGGCGCCCATCAGCCCGAGGACCAGCGAGACCACGATCGCGGCTCGCAAACGCTCCCCAAGCAGAAGTGCTCCCAGCATCACGACGAAGAGCCCGTCCAGTGACTCCAGCAGGGCCCCGTGGATGGCGCTGGTCTGGGAGAGGCCGAGGTTGTAGAGAACGTAGCTGAGGGCCGGCTCCAGCAGGCCGAGCAGTGCATACGTGTACCAGCGCCGGGTCGTCCGCTGGCCGGCGATGGCGAGTGCGAGCCAGAGGACCACAGTCGCGCTGCCGATCTCCACCGCCAGCAGGTCGAAGGCGGTGAGTCCGCGCAGCGCGTACACCGCGAGCGGTGTTGCGCCGCCGAAGAGGAGAGCGGACATGACCAGCGAGAGGTATCCGAGTCGCAGCCGGCCCGTCACGGTGCCATATTCTGGAGTCGATTACAAACCCGGTGCCTCACGAGACCCGGCACGAGCTGCCCGTCGACGGGCGGTTCGAGGTGAGCTGATTGAGCGGCGGCGTCTTCACCTACGGCAATCCGCCCGTCATCCGCTGGGGACCCGGCGCCCTGCGATTCCTCGAGAACGAGCTCGCCCGCCTCCAGAGCGAGCGCCCAGCCATGGTGACGACGCGGTCCGTCGCTTCCAATGCCGAGGTCATGGACGCGGTCCGGGCCGCCATCGGCGGAGTGAAGGACCTCCCGGTCGCGCTGATCGGCCAGCACGCCCCGGTGGCCGAGATCGATGCCGCGGTCGACCGGCTTCGGGCGCGGCGGCCGGACTTGCTGGTGAGCGTGGGCGGCGGCAGCCCCATCGACGCTGCAAAGATCGTCGCCTTCGAGCTCGCGCGCAATGGTGAAGGCAGCCGGCGCGTGGCGCACCTGGCCATCCCGACCACCCTCTCCGTCGCCGAGCTCGCCGCCGGCGCCGGCATGACGGACGCGGCGGGCGACAAGGTCGGGCGGCGCGAGGCCGGGATGCTTCCCGACGCCGTCATCTACGACGGCGAGCTGGTCCTGCACACGCCGATGCCGCTCTGGCTGTCGAGCGGCATCCGCGCGCTGGATCACGCGGTCGAAGGCTATCTGGCTCCCGGTGAGCACCCGTTCTCGGACGTGCTCGCGGCCGACGCGATCCGGCGTCTGTTCGACTCGCTGCCGCGTGCCAGGGAGGCTCCGATGGACGCCGGCATACGCACCGAGAACCAGCTCGGCGCCTGGTTCGGCTACACGCTCCCAGGACCTACGGCGGGGGCCCTGAGCCACGTCATGGGGAAGCAGATCGGCGCGCGCCACGGGATCCCCCACGGGGTGACCTCGTGTCTGCTGCTACCCCACGTCCTCCGCTATCGGGCCCGCCGGGAGGGAGACCGGGCTGACGCTCTGGCCCGTGCCAGCGGCCTGGGGCAGAACGGCGAAGAAGCCGCGGCCGCGATCGAGAGCCTCATCGAACGGCTCGGCCTGCCGCGTCACCTCGGCCAGTTCGCCCTGACCGAGCCCGACATCACCCGCGCCGCCCGGGGCGTCGGCCAGGACCACCCCGTCGAAGACCTGATCCAGATCTATCACGCCGCCTGGTAACAACTCGGTCATATCCCTCCCCGCAAGTTGGACGGAAGGCTTATTACCCTCCTTCTTCCCAGAGCGCGAAGACTCGGACCGGTGAGGCTGAGCAGCGCATGAGTCGGAGCGGGACGACCATGATGCTGAAGCCCTGGTGGACGGGGATTCGGTCGATGTTGGCCACGATCTCCGTGTGGTTCACCAGGTACTCGGCGCAGGCGGTGTGGTTGGGGTAGCTCAAGTCAGCGGGATTGTCAGTCGAAGGGGCGTCGGTGAGGATATTGATCACACCCTGGTCCAGGATCCATCGAGAAGCCTCGGCGTCGAGCCCTGAATACTGGGTCAAGAACGCAGTGCCTTCGGACCACAAGGTCGACACCCCCGTGTAGTAAAGCAATGCGCCCCCTTCGGGAAGCTGGTCCAGGCCGGCTTCTTCCATGCCCCGCCGCACCCGTTCCAACGTTATGTGCGTGCGCGGTTGAACGTCCGAAACGTCGATCCAGACCGCTTCGCTGAAACACTTCTCGATCGGAAAGGTGTCGATCGTGAGGTCGGGCCGGTCGGGGTTGTAGTGGTAGACCGCGTCCAGATGCGTGGAGTCGTGGTCACACAGCGAGATGCCGTTGACTGTGTAGCCGCGGAACGGCGTGTCCGGGAGTCGGAGCAGGGACTCCTGGTGCGTCATGTGGGTCCAGATCGCGACCTTCATGTGTCCGGGATAGACAGGGATCTCCGGTGAGAGCTCGCGCGAAAGGTCGAGGACCTTCAAGCGCTTGCCGAAGAAGTTGATCTCCGCAAGGTCCGTATAGCGTCGGGGTTCCGCTCTGGTGGCCACTGTCTTCACCTCCGCTCCTGTTTCAAAACCGGTCCAGGCTGCGCCGCCGCCGACGGTGGAGACCGGATCAGCCGATCGACAACCGAGCCCGGCGGGGGGCCGGCTGCTGACCGACTTGAAATCCGCGTCCAGTTGGAGCATAAAGAGAGAGAGGCAGGTTGGGCCGGCGCGCTCCCTGCCGGCGGGAATCCGGCGGAGCGAGTCAAGGACCTCATGGGGGGTGGTGCTATGAAGCCGGCGCCGTTCGCTTATCACGTTCCGAGCGCTCTGACCGAAGCGCTGGCTGTCCTGGATGAGCTGGGCGAGGAGGGCAGGATCCTGGCCGGCGGCCAGAGCCTCGTTCCGCTCATGAACTTCCGTCTCGCTCAGCCCACTCATCTGGTCGACATCAACCGCCTGGACGAACTGGACTACATAAGGCGAGACGATGGTGTCCTGGCGATCGGCGCTCGCGCCAGGCAGTCGGCCCTGGAGCGGTCTCAGGAGGCCCGGGGCGCAGCTCCTCTGCTGGTCGAGGCCGTTGCCCAGGTGGCCCATCCCCCGGTCCGGCACCGCGGCACCGTCTGCGGGAGCGTGGCCCACGCCGATCCGGCGGCCGAGCTGCCGGCGGCGCTGCTGGCCCTCGATGCGGAGGTCGTGGCGAGCAGCCGCCAGGGGGAGCGCCGGGTCCCCATCCACGAGTTCATCAGCGGACCCTTCACCACCACGCTGGTGCCGGGCGAGCTGGTCCGCGAGGTCCGGGTGCCTCTCTCGGGCGCGGGCTCCGGCTATGCCTTCGCCGAGTTCAGCCCGCGCCATGGTGACTTCGCCGTCTCGGGCGCCGCGGTGCTGCTCGAGCTCGAGGGCGGCCAGGTCGAGCGAGCCAGCGTGGCGCTCTGCGGCGTGGCCGGCATGCCGGTCCGGGCCGCGGGCGCTGAGCAGTCGCTGAGGGGTGCGAGGGGAAGCGAGGAGGAGCTGGAGGCGGCGGCCGCCGCGGCCGTGGAGGGCCTCACCCCCAGCGCCGACCTCCACGGCGGTTCTGATTACCGGCGCCGGATCGCTCGGGTGTGTGTCCGGCGCGCCCTCAACCTGGCGTTCAGCCGCGCGAGAGGAGGTGCGTGATGGTCGACCGCCACAGGGTCGAGCTTGTCGTCAACGGCGAGACGGAGACTCGGGAGGTCGAGCCACGCCGGTTGCTGGTCGACTTTCTCCGCGAAGACCTCGGGCTGCTGGGGGCGCACATCGGTTGTGAGCACGGCGTCTGCGGCACCTGCACGGTGCTTATGAACGGCGAGACGATCCGCTCCTGCATCACCTTCGCCGTGCAGGCGGACGGCCAGGAGATCACGACAGTGGAGGGCCTCGCGTCCAACGGGAAGTTCCACCCCGTGCAGGAGGCGTTCTGGGAGAAGCAGGGTCTGCAGTGCGGCTACTGCACCCCGGCGATGATGCTGCGCACTGTCGAGATCCTCCGCGAAAACCCGAGCCCGACCAGGGAGCAGGTCCGAGAGGGTATCGCCAGCCAGCTCTGCCGCTGCACGGGCTACCAGTACATCATCGACGCCGTGCTGGAGGCGGCTCGGACGATGAGCGCCGGTACCCAGACGGACGGCAAGGTCCCGGTGACGCAGGGGGCGGGTCCCTCGTCCGCCGAGGCCGCAGCGCAGACGCCGGGTGCGGGACCGGCGCTGGAAGAGGAAGCGGAGGACGCGTCCAGGCAAAAGGAGTCTTGAGGATGGCAGTCACCCAGCAACCGAAGGTGGAGCGGAAGTGGATCGGAAAGTCGATCCGGCGCGTCGAGGATCCCCGCTTCCTGCTCGGCCGCGGCGCATACGTCGACGACATCACCCTCCCGGGAATGCTGCACGCCGCCATCCTCCGGAGCCCGTACCCGCACGCCACAATCAAGAGCATCGACGTAGACGCAGCCCGCAGTCTGCCAGGCGTCGTGGCGGTTGTGACAGGGGCGGAGGCCGCGGAGCTGTGCGCCCCCATGCCCGACTTCGGACCGGCACCGGACAAGCACGTCTGGCGATGCCTCGCCGTCGACAAGGTCCGGTACGTAGGTGAGGGAGTCGCCGCGGTCGTCGCCAAGAGCCGCTACCTGGCTGAGGACGCGCGCGACCTGATCCAGGTCGATTACGAACCGCTTCCGCCCATCGTCGATCCGGAGCAGGCGCTGGAGGCGGGGGCGCCCCTGGTGCATGACGCTCTGGGCTCCAACGTGGCTTACGAGCGCACCTTCACCTTCGGCGACGTCGACAAGGACTTCGCCGAGGCCGAGGTGGTGGTGTCCGACCGGCTCCGCTGGAACCGATCGGGCGGTCAGCCCCTGGAGACGGTGGGCGCAGTAGCCCACTACGACCTGGGCACCGGGATGATGACCATCCACTGCAACTCGCTCACCTTCTCGCACTTCCTGTTCATGATGGCCAACACGCTGAAGGTCCCCAGCAACAAGCTCGATGTCAAGCCCGTGAACGCAGGCGGCAGTTTCGGATCCAAGTTCTGGGCGGTGAAGGTGGCGGTGCTCTCGGGGATGCTCTCCAAGCGGGTGGGCCGCCCGGTGAAGCTGGTCGAAGACCGAATCGACAACATCAGCAACTGCGACCACCACGGCTCCGACCGTGTCTATTACGTCGAGATGGCGGCGATGAGGGACGGCACCCTGCGCAGTTTGCGGCTGAGGACGATCGACGACTACGGCGCCTACATCCAGTTCGGGACCGGTACCCATGGCAACTCTCTGGCGCAGCTGGTGGGACCCTACCGCATCAAGACCGCGCAGTACCAGGTACAGGCGGTGCTGACCAATAAATGCCAGCAGGGAGCCTATCGCGGCTTCGGCTCAGAGGTGACCAACTGGATGGTCGAGCGCATGGTTGACCTGGTGGCGCAAGAGATCGGCATGGATGCTGTCGACATCCGCCGGCGCAACTTCATCCAGCCCGACCAGTTTCCCTATTTCATACCGACCGGAAACATGTACGACAGCGGCAATTACGAGGCAGTGCTGGACAAAGCTCTCGGCATGATCGACCTCGAGCATTGGCGGGCAGAGCAGAAACGGCTCCGGGAGGAGGGTCGCTACATCGGCATCGGGGTCATCAGCGCCCAGGAGCGAAGCGTTTTCTCGGCCACAGAGTTCTGGTTCTGGTTCGACGAGCCCGCGGCGAAGGTGACCAGCTCGCCGGAGAGCGTGACGCTGACCGTGGACGGCGCCGGAAACATCACGGCGACTCTTTACTCCTGTGCCTTCTGGGGCAACAGCGCCGAGACGATGGTGGCGCAGTTGGTCGCCGAGGAGTTCGACGTCGAGCCGCAGAACGTGAACATCGTCTATTCCGGATCCAACCGGAGCTTACCGGCCACTGGTCCGGGGGGCAGCCGCTTCACTGTCATGGTGGCCGGCGCGGTCCAGGGCGCCTCGACCAGGATCAAGGAAAAGATGTTCAAGGTCGCCGGGCACCTGCTGGAGGCCGACGTTGGCGACCTCGAGTGGGCTGATGGCGCGGTCCGGGTCAAGGGCGTGCCTGAGCGCTCAAAGCCCACGGCCGAGATCGCGGCGTGGTTGCACCTCTTCAAGCACAGCCTCCCGGACGATATAGAGAGCGGCCTGGAGGCGAGCAAGGTGTACGACCATCCGTACACAACGATGCCGTCCGACGACCGTACCAACCTCGGTGTGTTTTACCCATTCATGGGCAACGCCTGTCACATCCCGGTCATCGAGGTTGACATCACTACCGGGCACGTCACGTTTCTCCAGTACGTGGCGGTCCACGACGCGGGAACGCTTGTGAATCCGCGTTCGCTCGGCGGCCAGATAATCGGAGGGACCGCGCAGGGGATAGGCACCGCTCTTTACGAGCAGTACGCGTACGACAAGGACGGCCAGCTGGTGACCTCCAGCTACATGGACTACCTGATCCCCTCCGCGATGGAAGTCCCGGATCTCGAGATCGGCCATGAGGAGACGCCCTCGCCCTTCACCGTCCACGGCATCAAAGGGGGTGGCGAGGGTGGTCGCATGATGACGCCTGCCGCGCTTTCAGCCGCGATCGATGACGCTTTGGCACCCTTCGGCGTGCGCTGCAACGAGCTACCAGCCACCCCCGAACGGATCGTCAACTGGATTGAAGAAGGCAGGTCCCGCCAGCCAAAAATCACACAATAAAATCCCTCCCCCTTGCGGGGGAGGGTGAGGGAGGGGGTACCTGGCGCAACC
>Ga0209526_10001432_pt1 | contig 15963 bp, 16 predicted proteins | sample JacPinW_OM2H0_M1_FD_188566 | JGI IMG/M metagenome (GOLD analysis project Ga0209526, IMG submission 188566) | Forest soil microbial communities from Algoma, Ontario, Canada - Jack Pine, Ontario site 1_JW_OM2H0_M1 (SPAdes) (version 2) | ecosystem: Environmental > Terrestrial > Soil > Boreal... | reverse complement strand
GCGGTCATGCTGGTGGCCAGGGCCATGACCAGCAGGAAGGCAAGCTCGATGCGAGCCGTGCGCAGGCAGCGGGCGGCCGCTCGCCTCGCAGGCTTCGGCGGGCGGAACTTTTACCGGCTTCCTCTTGCCGGCAAACTACAACGGCACGGTGCCTGCGGGTCTCACGAAAACCCCCAAATCAGGATTCTGGAATGCCGATTACAAGGACCTGGGCCCACGCATCGGGTTTGCATTTCGCTTGCCGATGAAAACGCCCGTTGTATTGCGAGGCGGCTACGGCATTTATTACCAAAGACTCTCTGGACAATTAGTCCTGCAAAATGTGGGACACCCACCCTTCGCGCTCCAGCAGTCATTGATCGGGGCGCTGAACGCTGCCGCGACTTTCCAACAACCGTTCGTCCCACCACTGCCCTCAAATTCGGCTTTCCCCATCTTCATTCCGCGGACACCGGACAGCGCGCTTTTTCTTGCGGCCATTGCGCGTTCGATACGCAGTCCGTACACGCAGCAATACAACCTGAACGTCCAAATGGAACTTGCGCATGATTTTCTCTGGCAGTTCGGATATGTCGGCTCGAAAACCACGCGCCTCACAGGCTGCGCTCAGTTCAATCAAGCGCTGATTGCTACACCCAACAATCCCGTAAACGGGCAGACCACCACCACCAACGCGAATGTCGCCCGGAGGGTGCCCTATCAAGGCGTCGCGGGCGGCTCTTATATTTGTGAAACATCTTTCAACGCAAACTATAATTCGCTGCAAACCAGCCTGACCAAGCGCCTTAGCCACGGATTGGATTTCCTAGCGAGCTATACGTTTTCCAAAGCCCTCGACAACACTAGCGGAACCGGCGGACTCTCCTCGCTCGACCTGAGCTTCCTTGGAAATGACCAGACGAATCCTCGAAGCTCGCATGGTCTCAGCGATTTCGACCGCAAGCATCGCTTCGTTGCCAGTTTCTTGTATCAGCCCTCTGGACTCAAGCTCGGGCCCGCCTTTCTCCACCCTGTTTTTTCCCATTGGCAATTTTCTGGTGTGCTGGTGCTGCAGTCCGGACTGCCCATCACTGTCATCGACAGCACCGCAGCGTCGGTCTATGGAAACCTGGTGGGATTTTCGCGCGCGCAATGCACCGGCATGAATCCTGCCTCCTCTGGTTCCGTGACGGCGCGCCTCAATGGTTATTTCAATCCAGCTGCCTTTGCTCCACCGCCTGCCATCGGCGACGGCACGGGCTTCGGGAATTGTGGCGTGGGTATCTTGCGCGGCCCGGACCAGCGAAATTTAGACTTGGGAATTCAACGAAGCTTTCCCATCAAAGAGCGAGCGACACTGGATTTTCGCTCCGAATTCTTCAACTTTACGAATACGCCAAAGTTCGGTCAACCCGTCAACGACTTCGCCGCCGGCCCGGCGTTCGGCGTGATTTCGTCAACCAGCGGAAACCCACGGATCGTGCAATTCGCGTTGAAGCTCCTCTTCTAAAGGGAGTCGTCAGATCCCGCGTTAAGTCGACATCGTGTCTTGGTTCTGGACAACAGAAAATCATTTTTCGGGGAGAGATCAACAGATCTATGAAACTTGAAATTTCGGCGGGTGATCCTTTACTTTTTGATTTCGAGCTTCCTCTGCGCGCGACGTACCACTTCCTGGGTTTTCCGATTGAAATCGCCACAAACTCTCCGCAGGTCCTTGCCGGCGCGGAGGAAAGCTGGGGCATGTTCCAAAAGGCTTTTTCCGAACCTCCCCTTCAGATTCGCATCGGAGTACTCCCCGGCACCACAAAGGAGTGCCCTCCGCGACCAACTTGCCGCGGCCAGCGGAATCTCATCACCCAGATTGCTGATTCGGAAAACTACATGCTCTTGGACGCCCGGCAAGGATTCGCATTTGGCTGGTTGACGCAGGCTGCAGTCGAAGATCGCGCCTATTTTCGCTATCACTTTCTCGAGGGCACGGCCTGGATTCTGCTTGTGTCCTCTTACTTGACTCCCGTTCATGGAGCGTGCGTGGAATTGGACGGGCACGGGGTCCTGCTCTGCGGAGATTCCGGAGCAGGAAAATCTTCCCTTGCGTATGCCTGCGCGCAAAATGGTTGGAAGTTCCTCTCGGACGATTCCAGTTGCCTGGTGCGAAAACGTCCCGGTCGAATCGTCGTCGGCAATCCGTATCAGATGCGTTTCCGCGAATCTGCTGTCGATCTATTCCCGGAATTGATCCATCAGCGGGTAACCCCACGCGCGACCGGCGAAATGGCGATCGAGCTGGCTACCGCAACGAGCAGAGAGATCTCGCTTATCTCGGAATGTTCCGTCGAATACGTCGTATTTTTGAACCGCTTCGATGACTTGCCTGCGGGCCTGTCTCTTTTTTCGAGGGCGAGAGCCCTGCAGTGGTTTGGACAAGTGGTGTGCTACGGCGAGAAGCATGTCCGAGACGCTCACTATGCCACCCTGCGAAATCTTCTGGCTGCGGAACTCTTAGAAATGCGCTACACCCAAATAGATTCGGCCCTTCGCTTGCTTGAAATGCTCGTCCGTAAAGGTTCGGCTGCCGCCAAAGAAGCCCTCATCATCGCAGGGGAGCGCGAGAATGGGTGAAATCCCTCCCTTCCTGTTAGGTGCGTTGCAGTTCCAAGATGCCCGTAGAGAAGGCCTGCGCAAGGTGTCGGACGCTGAATGGAATCGCGTCCTCACAGACTGGCATGTGGTGCGTCTTACACTTCCGTTGCGCCAGGTGTGTGGCGATGAAATGCCCTCCTGGGTGCAAGAGCGCATCGACGTTTTCCTTGCGGACAATGCGTTGCGGTTCGAGCGAATCAAAGACGTTTATTCACGAGCTGCCAAAGCACTTGAAGAGGTTGGATCGGATCACGTTGTGATTAAAGGGTTCTCGTTGTGGCCAGGTTACACGGATCACCCGAAATATCGTCCCCAATCGGACATCGATTTGTATTGTCCTCCAGAGACAATTTATCGTGCGCGTGAAGCGCTTTTTGCCCTTGGGTATACAACACAACCCCAGTGGGGGCAGCTGTCCACAGAGCATCTGTCCGCCCTGAATCCGCCACACTCGTGGACATGGCGGGGAAATCATTTTGACCCCGAGATTCCGATTTCGTTTGAACTTCATTTTTCTTGGTGGGACAACGCAATAAATCGCATCTACCCGCAAGGACTAGAAGAATTCTGGCAACGGCGAGTGAGAAGGTCGATTGATGATATCTGTTTCCCCGCGCTCGAACCTGTGGACAATCTGGGCTACACGGCCATTAACCTTCTTCGGAATCTTCTTCGCGGTTTTCCTACTACTGAGCAGGTGTATGGGTTAGCCCGCTTCTTACACACCCATGCAGACGATCGCCGCTTCTGGCTGAGGTGGCGCGAACTTCATCACGATTCACTCAGGCGTCTGGAAGCAATTTCTTTTCGCTTAGCTTTGGAATGGTTTGCGTGCCGTTTGCCCGTGGAGGTGCAGGAAGAAGTAAACCGCTTGGCGCCGTCCGTCCATCATTTTTTTCGACATTTTTCAAAGTCGACGCTCTCCACTCAGTTCGGCAGAACAAAGGACGGCCTGTGGCTGCATTTGAATCTTGTGGAATCCCGGAGAGACAAATCCGCTGTTCTCTTTCAACGGATCGTGCCGGTTGGCATCCCGGCGATCCACCACGCGGTTGGCGACGAAGCTGCCGCCGAAAGTCCAGCCGGTAAGAATCTTCTTCCTCGATTGGAGCATCCAAGCCGCAAGTCAGTTAAATACGCAAGATGGTTTCTGGCGCGCGGTGTCCACCACTTGCTGCTACTTCCCGTCACGCTCGGCCGTGGATTGGGTTACCAGTTATCTCGTCAGAATCTAGGCAGGCAATTTTGGACGTTTTTCGCCGCGTCTTTTTGCTTCAATCTGGGCATGACGATGTATTTCTTTCTCTACAACCTTTATCTGCTGGACCGCGGTTTCAAAGAGAATTTTCTTGGATTGATGATGAGCGCCACGAGTATTGGCAGCATCGCGTGTACAATTCCCGCCGGAATTCTGATCCAACGTATTGGGATCCGAAGATCGCTTTTGCTATGCATTGTTACGGTCTCTTCTGTTTCAGCCGCGAGAGCTTTGTTTGCGCCTCGATCCGTGGTTCTTGCATTGGCTCTCTTGGCCGGGTTCCTGATCACAATCTGGGCAGTCGCCATCTCACCCGCCATTGCGCTCGTGACCGATGAAAAAAGCCGGCCATTCGGCTTCAGTCTGGTCTTTTCTTCCGGAATCGGATTTGGAATATTGGCAAATTTCGCCGCCAGCCGCTTGCCGGGCTTTTTCATGCGCTTCAGCTCAGCCATATCCGAACTACAGGCGAAACAGATCGTGCTTTTCATGAGCTCCGCTATTGTGGCGCTGGCATTAATCCCCCTATGGAGGCTCGAGCTGGAGGCACCGCCGTCCTCCGCGCGAGCGGTTTATCCACGCAATCCTTTCCTGTTACGTTTCTTGCCGGCGCTCGCCCTGTGGAGCTTGGTCACGGGCTCCCTAAGCCCTCTGGCGAGTGTCTATTTCTCCCAGTACCTGCATACGCCGCTCGTGCGAATGGGTACCATCTTTTCCTTTTCGAACCTGCTCCAGGTGCTCGGTATTCTGGTTGCCCCTTTTTTGTTTCGGAAATTGGGAATAGTTTCCGGGGTAACGTGCACACAACTGGTGGCTGCTCTTCTTCTCGGATTTCTTGCCGCAACTTCAGGAGCGTTGCCTGCGGCTGTGATCTACGTGGTCTTCACCGGCTTTTTGTGGATGAGCGAGCCCGGAATGTTCAGCCTGCTGATGAGCAGCGTAGCTCCAGAGGAGCGAGCGGGGGCTTCGGCTCTGAATTTCTTCGTAACTTCGCTGGTGCAAGCAGGCGCCGTGGCTGTGACGGGAGCTTCCTTTACCCGGTTCGGCTATCCCACTGTCCTGGGGACTATGGCCGTGGTCGCGCTGATCGCGGCCTTGGCCTTCTGGGTCCTCCTGGGTAGAAACTTTCTGGTGGCGACGAAACCCGCTTCCGCAAGTTTGGATGCTTGATGGAACTCTGGAATTCATACGGGCCCCGCAACCTGGCGGTTCAGACCGTGGCAAGGTCCACGCCCTCAGGAGCCCGGTGAGCGTCATGGAGGCGTATCATGTTGAGAGCGGATAGCCCTTCTACCTGGAAGAATCCCAACGTGTCCGGCAGGGACACTCGCCAAGGAGAAGCGAGCACGATGACAATGGACACCGTTCTGGTCGTGGAAGATAGTCCCGCAATGCAACGCACGCTTCGACGATTGTTCGAAGCGGACTCGCTTCAGGTGCAAATCGCGTCCGACGGACCAAGCGGCCTGGAACTGTTCCGCAAGCAACTTCCCTGCGTGGTCGTGCTCGATCTGAAGCTTCCCGGCATATCCGGCAAGGAACTCTGCCGGGAATTCAAAGCACTCGCGGCGTCCGTGCCGATCGTCGTGCTGAGCGCAAATTCGGAAGTCCAGGACAAAGTTCTCCTGCTCGAGCTGGGTGCGGATGATTACGTAACGAAACCTTTTAGTCCCAAAGAACTCTTGGCCCGCGTGCGTCGCGCCATGCGTCGCGCGGGAGTTGCGTCATCGGTCGTAACCCAAGTCCCCACGAAGTCGGTCCATCATGAAGTTCTTACATTTGGCGATGCTCGTATCGACTTCACCAGCATGGAAGCGACGCGAGCGGGAAGGATCGTTACCCTAACCACGCAGGAATTCAAGCTGCTGAAGTATTTGGCCGCTTCCGCGGATCGCGTCGTTTCTCGCGAAGAGTTGCTCAACGAAGTGTGGGGCTATCAAAACTACCCTTCTACGCGTACCGTCGACAATTATGTTCTCCGCCTTCGACAAAAGCTCGAACCGGATCCCGCTGCGCCTCGTTTTCTGATGACCATGCACGGTGCGGGGTACAAATTTACTCCTGGAGGTTCAGCCGCCGCTTCAAATGCTTGAACTGGAAGCGCTGACGTTCCATGGCTACATATCGACTGCGTTCCCAACTCTTGATCGCTGCTCTGTTAATCATTCTAGGACTGACAGGCTCGCTTCTCTATTTCATCCGCCATACCGTCAATGCAGAGATTCAGAAGCAGGTGAGAGACGGCACGGACGAGTCGGTCCGCGCATTCGAAAGCGTCCAGAGGCAGAGGGAGCTGCAGTTGTCGCGCACAGCTGCCATGCTCGCGGATCTGCCGACCTTGAAAGCACTGATGTCGACCGCACACGCCCTCACCATCCAAGACGGTTCCGAAACCTTCTGGAACCTCGCTAGAAGCGACCTATTTGTATTGGCCAAGCCAAACAGAGAAGTTGTGGCCTTGCACATGACGAAACCGGGATGGTCCACCGGCACCGCGGAACGCGACCTGAAGCGATCCACGGACACGGGTGAAGACGCTTCCTGGTGGTACAACGATGGACGCCTATATTGGGTTTTCCTGCACCCCATTACTTCCGGAGCGGGATCAACCATACAACAATTGGGTTTGCTTGCCGTCGGCTATCAGGTTGATTCCGCGGTGGCTCAACAGCTCTCCATTGCCGCAGCCGGGAATCAGATTGCCTTAACGACCGGCGACACGGTGATTGCCTCTACGCTACCGGAGAGCGATGAAGCGGAACTCCAACGGCGCATACGTTCCGGTGCTCTTTCCTCAAAAAACGCCTCCGGAGAAATTACCCTCGATACCGATCAATACGCGTTTTCTTCGGTTATCCTGCACGGCTCTGCGCCTTCTCCGGTGCAGTGCTATGTGATGATGCCGCTCGTGCCGGTAAACACATTTATCAAGCATTTGAATTCCTCCATTTATCTGATCGGCGGGCTGGCCGTTCTGTTTGGCGTCATGCTGTTTGCTTTCGTGGCTCGCACCATTACACGCCCTCTCGACAATCTTGTCGCAGGCGTCAAGGCGCTTGCCGGGGGCGATTTCACCTACTCCATCAACCCACGGGGAAGCACCGAATTGGTGGAACTCAGTACTTCCTTCGCTCAGATGCGTGGCCAGTTGCTCGCGCTGCAACAACAGCGAATCGAGACCGAACGCATAGCAGCACTGGCCCGTGCAGCCAGCTCGATCTCTCATGACCTCCGCCACTATCTGGCTGCGGTTGTCGCCAACGCAGAATTTCTATTTGAAGCCGACGAACTCAAACTGAAAAAGTCCGAGATTTACGAGGAGATCAAGACCGCAGCCAACCAGATGACGGACTTAATCGATTCCTTGCGCGAGCTGTCCTACCAGCGCAACGCGATTACGCCGGCGCGCACTTGCCTCGACCAGGTAATTCACCGGGCAATCGAAGCCATCCACTCAAACCCCGAATTTCGGGATACACGAATTGTTCTGTCGACTTCGGGCAAACTGGAAGGAATGTTCGATGCCCGTAAGTTGGAGCGTGTGTTCTTCAATCTAATCCTAAATGCTTGCGAAGCGATGACGGGGATCAATGGCTCCATCGTAGTCGACGTGAAGAACACAGGATCGGAATTTGAGATACGCGTGCAGGACGCGGGGCGCGGCATTCCCGGGAGCATTCGCAGGACGCTCTTTGACCCTTTTGTGAGTTTTGGAAAACCCAACGGGACCGGCCTGGGTCTCGCCATCGTAAGCAAGATCGTCCAGGACCACTCAGGTAGCGTTTCGATCGAGCAGAGCTCGGGGTCGGGAACTACGGTTCTTGTGCACCTGCCATTAACCGAGGAAATGGTTGCGGACCGTGCAGTCCACTATCCTAGCGCCAGCACCGGGCCTCCTTAAATGTGCCAATCTTCTGCAATTTGGGGTCCCGCACTACGTTCCCCGACTCGGCGACAGATTCGTGACATGCTTTTTACACTGCATAGATTGACCTTCGCTTGATGTCAACCTAAGGTCGTAACGTTCGGTCACAAGGAACCGTTCCAGTTTTCCTTTGCAGCGCTTTACCGTATGAGGATGCCTAAAGACACCCACGCGACGCGGGCCACGAGAGTGTTTCTCGTTATCGAGAATCGCATGCTCCGCGAAGCGATGGCCTCCATTTTTCACAAGCAATCCGAATTTTCCGTCGTAGGTGCTATACGCTATGGCGCCAACGCTTTTGAACGTGCCGCAGCGTCTCAATGCGATGTTGTTCTCGTCGATCAGGCTTCCGCCGCTTCCTTGCCTAATAATTTCATAGCTGAGCTGTTGCGGCTGGCGGAGGGACGAAAGGCCATTTTCTTTGGCATGGAGGACGATGCGGAAATGTTTCTTCAAGCCGTTCGATCGGGGGTTAGCGGCTATCTTTTGGGAGAAGCCAGCGCCGGGGACCTGATCACGGCGGTGCGTCGCGTGACGGCCGGCGAAGCGGTTTGTCCTTCCTTGCTTTGCCACCGCCTCTTTGAATTCGTCGCGCGGACCACGCGCGAAGGTTCACTGATCCTAAATCAGCGCCTGTGCATGAAACTCGGATTGACGCCACGGCAACAACAACTCGTGGCACTGCTCGCTCGCGGCTTTACGAACAAGGAGATCGCGGAGAGTTTGCGACTCTCTGAATTTACAGTCAAGAATCACGTGCATCGCATCATGCGGCAACTCAATGCGGAGAGCCGGTATGCGGCGGTGCAGATAGCGTGCGAAAGCAACCCCTCAGTGGCTCTTTAGCCTTTTCCGCACCCCTCTAGGGATGTGAATAGCGTGGAGTGGGCGGTGGTGGATAGTCCTGCCCGTATTTGTTCTTGTGTGTGGGCGAGAAAATGGGGTTTTCAGGAACGCCAATCGTACTCAGATCCGTTATCGGAGAGGAAATTGTGATGGGATGGGTAAGATTTTTCAGGTCTTCGGGTAGGCTGCGCTCATACCAGACATGCAATTCGTATCTTCCGTCTGGCACATTGGGTATAGAAATGGTTCCGGTGCGGTCGGAAACTCCAAAGTAAGTAGTTTCGACAGCAACTACAACCGCGCTCATTTCTGGATGAATATTGCAAAATAGAAAGCTCACCCCCGCACGGTCGAACCGCACAGAATGGCTTGTCCCCGCTTCATACAATCCAAGATCAAATCGCTTTCCGTCGAATAGAGAAAATACGTTGTGAAAGAAAGGATCGCGATTCGGGAAATCGACAACCGAACCTACCGGGATCACCAGCAGATGCGGCTGAAAACTCTTGTTGTGCTGAATCAGCTGTGCTCGCTTGCGAGACGGAGCTTCGGGCGTCGACCCCGTACCGGTTCGGTCCAGCGGCTGCAACCACACCACAACATCTGACGCTTCCGGCTTAGCCTTGGAGGTTTTCTCCGGCTTCGTCGCACCCTTACTTTGAATCACTGCGCGCATCGTCACAACGCGATCTTGCCCGCTCGCCGGAATCGCCAAGCAGGCAAATACAACGCAAGCAGCACGGATGAATGCCAGCAATCCAGGAATTTGGGGCATTCGCACTAAAATATATACCCCACGCTGATATTGACCAGATTGGCCGAATGGGTATCGCTATCGAGCATGACTGTCTTCAGTCGCCGATATTCCAACGAAAACACGATATCGGAACGCGGCTGATAAATGAAGTTCACGAAGCTGCTCTGATTCTTCGATAGAGGCACGGGATAGTAGGTTGTATTGCCGCCCAATGTGCGCAAGGCACTTGCATAAGGATTGTCTTGCCCAAAAGCGCCATTAAATTGCAGCTTGGAAGTTGCCTTGTACTTTAGTTGCGCCCAGCCTCCCACCGAATCCAACCCGTAAACTTGCGTACCCGGATCTAGAATCGACCCTTGCCAGATTGCGCTTTGTCCTATGCCTCCACTCAAACCACCCACGGCCCGCCCGCGATAGAATTGGCTCGTGAATTCGAACAGTTTTCCCAATGGCATCGTGACGTCGATGGTGCCCGCCCAGCCATCAACGCTTCGGCCGAAACCCCACGCTTGCCGTCCGTAATAGCCTCCGGCACCGAGGGTCAGATTCTGCCCGCCAAGATTTTGCGTCCACGCCACCCGCGTTGCGTACGCTGGCTGCCCCGAGGCCTCTCCCCTGGTGGGGTAACGGTAGTATTGTGAGGCCGGAGTGTCTCCCGAAAGTGAGTCCAGAATTCCACCCTGCAATAAGAGCGAAGAAGATTCCGATATCGCGACCTTGTGCTCGACCCGCACCTGCGGCGTCCAACTCCACAGGTTTCCGGAGTAAGCGAGGGCAGGGACAGCCAAGCTCGCAACGGAAGTTGGACTGAGCGGCGAGAAAAATAGTGAGTCCTGCCCGGCTACAACGGACGTATGCTTCCAATCAAAACGCACCGTTCCGGTTCGCAGACGCATTATCCCGAAAGATGTTCCATTGGGAGTTTCCGAAAAGCCGCCGGAAAAATCAAACTGCACGTCGGCGCTGGTTTGCGCGCCGGCGATTGTCGGTCCAAACGCCTGAATGCCGATCTGCGACTGCCGCAAGGATGCTCCGAATGAACCCCTGGTAGAAAGAGGCCCTTGCCGTTCAGCTAACTGCGCGAAATCCGTATTGTCAACGTTCCCGCGATTCCCGTACATATTGAAGAGGAGCATGCCCGATAGGCGGAGACGATACTTCGACCCGCTTTCCACTTTCGTCTGGCTCTGCTCAACAATCTTGGAATCCGCGAGTTGTTGATTTTCTTCCAGCTTGCTAATGCGCTCTTCCGTCGTTGCTCCTGGACTGTCCTGTTCGGGAAGGGCTTGAGCCGGCTGGACATTGTTAGCTGGGGTGGCAAGCGCGACCAGTTGTGACTTCGCAAGATCAAGTTCCTTGCGCAATTCGGTCGACTCCGCTTTCGCAATCTGCTGTTGCACCTTCAGATCCTGCACCTGGGCGTGCAAGTCCTGGACTTGGGCCTGTAACTGCTGCAACAGAGTACCGACGGTCGTTAGATCCATTTTCTGATTGGCGGGCGATTCCGCGTTTTGCCCGAACGTCAATTTCGGCTGCGCCATCAATACGCCCGCAAGCGCACCCGTCCCCAAAATACACTTCGCCCAAACTATGCGTCGCATAACTGCCTCCTCTGCAAGCAGCACCCCACGCCGTGGCGCGGGACCAAATCCCGAGGCGCAGTACCGTACCTGTGATTCAGGCGGGGCCGCCCACCTTTGTTTCACCTAGATGCTTGCAGGGAGAAAAGCTCAAAACCTCCCGCACTTTTTCAAGGATCGTGGACCAGGAGAACGGCTTTTGCAATACGTTGGCCTCCGGCACAATTGTTTCCCCACTTCCCCAAAGAATGGCCCGCCCACCCAATAATACCCCCTTGGCTCCTGTGAATAATTTAAGATTCCGGATGAAATGTAGATGAGACGGGTTCGAAATGCCCTGGAAGGTGCGAACCCGTCGCTCATTGAATGCTAGTGGAGAAGGTTCAGAGTGTTCGTAGCGTCGTCCACAAATACAAGGCCATGTTCCGGACCAAAAATCAGTCCGAAAAGGGCGCCCGCGCCGCGAGGAGAGGCACTATTGTCATTACTTGCTCCTACGACGTCATTGAAAAAACTCAACTCGGCAAATTTCGCAGAATACAGCCCACTGCAAAGGATTCAAATGGGGGCGGAGACTTTTACGTCTGCATGGTAATCCCTGAAGCATTGCAAAACAGTGACTTACGACTTTTTTTACAAACTGTTGACAATTCCGTGACGGAATTCGGACCTGTTGAGGGGCATTGGCACGGCTTATTGATTCGAACGGAAAACAACTCGAAGCGTGTTTGGAAATGAAGTAAGCAACAAGCAAGCGGTGAGTTGCATAGTCTACGCGCGTGGCTATCAAAAGACAGCCGTCTGGGATTTTACCGCAAATCGCATCTGGTGGATTAGCGACTACGATCAAAACAGAAGGTGAATCCAAGAGTCTGGGCATAGCAGCAACAAACGCGATGCTGAAAAACAACACACGATAGGGAGATCGGAAGTCTTCGCCTCTTGGACCGGGGAGTGGGGATCATTGCGGTGAAAAAGCTCCTGAGGCATTCCACCGCGATGGCCACTCCAACTTGCAGCAATTGATTCCGAAAGTGAGTACGCTAGAATTAAAATCGCGGGAGTGGGTGAGCGATTGAAACCTGCGGTCTTGAAAAATAAAATCGCCGTTTTGCCATCTGGCTGAAAAATCAGTTAAATCCCTTTGCCGGCCGTCAGATAGCGACGCTTTCAGTTTTTTGGAGTTCGCTGGTTTTTGACTGTTTTGCGCCAGTTCTAGCGACAATTTGGTGACGCTCGAGGGTTTAAGTCTCTCCGGCGGATGACTGTCACACGCTTACTGTATTCGGCTTGACACGTACTACCCCTCGGACTAGCTTTTCAACCTAACTCCTGAATTGATTCTGGATTACTTGTCTTCGCCTCTAATCATAAGGAGGGAGCTTCCGTGAAAAATTGCGCCGAGTTTGCTTTCTCCCTGACCGCCATACTGCTGGCTATCTCTTTGACAATTTTATCCCCGGACGGCCTTGCGCAAACGCAGATGGTGCTGGTTGCCACCGGATCGACTATGCCGGAGCCGCTGTACGTGTTGTGGGGAGACGAGTACCACAAGTTGCACCCTGAAACGCAGGTTCGCTACCTCCCGGTGGGAACCAGTGAAAGTGCCGACCGTATTCTTTCAGGAGTCGGAGATCTTGGCGGCGGTGATGCGCCGATTCCCGAAGAGCAATTGAAAGGGGCGGCGCACGCGGCCATGGAATTGCCCACGGTGTTAGTTGGCATTGCGGTCTTCTACAATCTGCCAGGCAGCGCGACGAGCATTCGCCTTTCGGGGCCGGTGCTTGCGAATATCTACCTTGGAAAAACAACCTCGTGGAACGATCCGGAGATTGCCAGGCTGAATTCTGACAGCAAGCTTCCTGATTTGCCGATCAAGGTGCTGCACCGCACGGACGGAAAAGGGTCGAACTACATTTTTTCCGATTTCCTCTCTAAACTCAGCCCAGAATTCCGAGCCAAGGTCGGAAAGAATGTTTCGCCAAAGTGGCCGGTGGGCGCCGCTTTTAGCCGATGTCAGGATTTGCTAGCCGACGCCGCCAAGACGTCGGGGGCCATCGGTTATGCCGAGCTTCGTTGTGGGGAGAAATCCGGGTTATCGATCGCGCGAATCCGCAACGCTGCCGGAGAGTTTGTGAAGCCATCGACGAAGAGCATCAGTGATGTGGCCTTAGCTATGGAGTCCAAAATGAAGGACGACTTTCGCGTTTCGCTGACGAACGCGCCAGGCAAGGAAAGTTATCCAATTGTGAGTTTCACATGGTTTTACGTGCCCGTGCATCCGCAGGACTTGCAGCGGAGCCATGCGGTCAACGAATATTTAAGCTGGGTGTACGGGTCCGGGCAAGAAATCGCGCAGGCGCAGGGCTACGCCCCGCTGCCGCCGTCGGTTCTGCAAAAGGTGCGCGCGAAAGTGGCCGCGTTGCACTAAACTGCGCTGATTACCTAAACACTACTCGGATCTGCTTGATGCCTATGCTCGCCCGGATGTACAAGAAGCGTCTAGCTGGTTACTCAGCACTTGGTTACATCGTCGCGGAAGTTCCGAAGCCATGATTCCGGGATTTCGGGGTCCGGGAAGCTCTTACTTTGCCCTCCAAATAGCTTGCACTCGCTAACGAAATGAAATGCCTATATCGGTTTTGTGACGACGATAACAAAACCCAAACAGCCTTCTCGGGACATAACCAAATATATTCGCCATTATCACCGGCGACCTGTAATTCTTGATCGGTCTGTCGGCGGTCAGTCGTAGAGGTGTGGTGGATGCGGTGCGATGTTAACCCTGTTAAGTAGTACGTACGTAGTCTTCGTGATTGACTGGGTTTCTTAGAAGTATCTAATCTTCCTACGCAAACTGAATTTACTGGTCCCGCATGAAATAAAGCGAACATATTATGTCCAAAATTGTCCAGATTCCCGGCCCAGAAAAATCGCATTCTGCCCGGGCTTTTTGGAATTTGGGAGAACAAACCTGCGTCGGATTGGGCGGTATACCGAGCATGGAGTGAACACATGTACAGAGGCGAAAAATGGCGCTGCGCGAACCTAAGTTGTCAGGCCGAGATTATCGTTACGGGAACCTCGAAACTGATAGAGACTGATAGACCCCAATGTGGTTGCGGTTCCGTCATGAAGAGGGAGTATGAGAAACCGATAGCTCGAAAAATAGCAGTTGGCGGCGAATCCATGAAAGCGGCTCCGAGGTCAAGCTAGCTCCCCTGCCGCACGCCAATCTTTGACAACACCTTGGGATGACGCCTTTTAAAGACCCAACGCACAGAGGTTTTCATCCAGATTTTTATCGCAAAAGTGAAGAGGGCGGAGTGGCGAGACGATGACGACCGCTGAACACACCGTACCGAACCGCAATGCCCGTTCGACTGGGAACCATAGCCGACCTCCTTGCACAGGTCGATGAAGACTACGGATATCCCAGAGGTGTGTGGTTATCCGCCGCTGGCTTCCCTCTAGGGTCTGAGAGACCCGAGGAAGAGGTTTATAGCCATGTTGGGCTTTGGCCGACAATCCAGTTGGCCATTGCGAAACGGTGGGCCTTTATCAGTCTAACTACGTACGTAGCTTTCTGTATTGATACATTTTACATGCAAGATGTAATCAGTCTCGCCTGATCGCACGTGACGTACATATCAATATTCCGACTTGCAGTCTATCGAAAGGCGGATTATGCCTCGCGTATTCCTAGCTTGTCATGACATTGCATTTTGCAAGAAGCTCCGAATATCGTTTCAGTCCGAAGGTGGATTTGACGTATGCGAAGCCGAAAAGAATACCGTAGAGGCGATCCAAAAGGCGGTAGGTCTTCAACCCGACTTGGTCATTCTGGAAACGGAATTAAGTCCAACGAAAGATTTCTATGTCGCAGAGGCCATCAAGTTAATCTGGCCCAAAGTTCCACTCTTTCTGGTGACGCATCAACCCAGCCCGCTCTCTGAGAAGGAAGCATTGTCTCGGGGAGTGGATGCAGTGTTTGAGAAAGAAAACGATCTTACATCACTTTTATTGAACGCCAGGGCCGCTGTTGGACTAGAGTAACCATCAGCATTACTTGAGATCAAGACCGTGGCGTTCGACAATGTCACACTCAGTCTTGGTCAGTGTTTTCCGCTTTCCGGGGATCGTTGATTTCTTTAGGCATTCATCGCCCTCCAAGAGAATTCACAACACTTCGGAAAGCGAGTCTCATGTGTCTGCGATGCTGCGCGATAGCGCAATGCAGGGGAACTGAGTGACAGGTTCGGTATCATCTTCTGCTGGGCCGCGTCATACGCCTCCCCGTCGGCGGCTGCGTCAACCGTTTGATCTGCGTCCATCAGAATCCTTCCGTAGTCTACAAGGATCACTCTTTAGGCATCCCTATTCGGAGTCGGTTTGCGTCGGGGTCGCGGATCTCAATTTCGTACCCCCAAGGTGCTTCTTTGACTTCTACTCCAAATTCTTTTGCGATTGGATAAACGTCGGCGACTCCAAGGTATAGCAGCGTGTCCGGCCTCGCATCGCCCGTGTGTTCTGACAGGAACAGTTTCATCGGTCCGCGTTCGATGGTTACGAAAGCCGGGAGTCCAGGCTCGAATCGATGCACCGATGTTTGATGGAAACCAAGTCGGTTGTACCACGCCACTGCAATGCTGGCATCCTGAACGCGCAGTATCGGAACCACTTTCTCTTCCATGCAGTTAGTACAGCGACGGCTACGCGCTTTTCTTTTGTCCCCCCGGAGGGGAAAGTTCAGACAAGCACTTTCAGGGCTGGTCTCGAGAGGGTCCGGACAGCACAAATAACTGCTAGATTTGCGCCAGACACCGGTATCAAAGCAGCACGCATTTCAGAGCGTCAACATGAATGCCACCAGATCCTTCTTTTCCTGGGTGGTCAGCTTTGTGCCCAGGATCAGATTGAAAAACTCGACTGAGTCGTCCAGGGTCATTAACCGTCCGTCATGAAAGTAAGT
>Ga0209526_10001431_pt1 | contig 15977 bp, 11 predicted proteins | sample JacPinW_OM2H0_M1_FD_188566 | JGI IMG/M metagenome (GOLD analysis project Ga0209526, IMG submission 188566) | Forest soil microbial communities from Algoma, Ontario, Canada - Jack Pine, Ontario site 1_JW_OM2H0_M1 (SPAdes) (version 2) | ecosystem: Environmental > Terrestrial > Soil > Boreal... | reverse complement strand
GTGAAAGCTGCGCAAGGGCGTTGCGCGCGCCGCGTTCCTTAAAACTTCCGGTCCGCTGCAAGCTGTCGAGCTTGCAGAAAATTTCCGTTCCCGCGATCTCGCTGAGCGGTATTGACGGCTGACAGGGCGAATAATAGACCGCGCCGGCGATGCGCGTGCGCGCAGCTTCGATTTCCCGGAAGGTGATCACGCTGTTTCAATATACCGCAGCCGAAGGAGCAGCAATGTTTTCACGCGAGATCCGCAGCTCCGACAGCTATCGCGAGCGAAGGATCCGACAATCGTTGGATCGTCGAGGTTACTTCGCGGTGTCGAGCGCTTCGCGAACTTTGGCCGCGAGTTGCTCGGAGTCGAACGGTTTCGGCAGAAAGAACATGTCGGGGTCGAGCCGATCGCCGGGATGCAGCGATTCTTTTAGGTAGCCGGAAACGAAAATGACTTTCGTGTGCGGACTGGTTTGATGCAGCCATTTGGCAAAATGTCGGCCACTCATTTGCGGCATGATCATGTCGGTGAGAAGCAGATCGATCTGGCGTCCACCACTTTGGGTGATCAAACGCTGAGCGTCATCGCCATTAGCCGCTTCGATGACTTGATAGCCAAGTTTGCGCAGTACGCGCACCGAGATGTGCCGGACACTAATATCGTCTTCGAGAACGAGAATTGTTTCGGCGCCGCTCGGCAAATTTTTGGTGTTCGGTTTCTTGTAGGTGAGCGCTGGCGCTGAAGCTTTCGGCAGATAAATTTCGACTTTGGTGCCTTTACCCTGTTGACTTTCGATGCGGATTTCGCCGCCGCTTTGCCGAACGATTCCATAGCTGGTGGCGAGGCCGAGCCCGCTGCGTTGCTCTTTGGTCGTAAAAAAAGGCTCAAAAAGGTGGGCCTTGACTTCGTCGCTCATTCCAACACCCGTGTCCGTCAGTCTGATCCGGACGTATTCGCCCGGGACAAGTTCGTCGATACCAACGTACGGTTGATGGGGGTCGTCGATGTTTATGGTAGCGGTTTCCAGAGTGAGTTTCCCACCGCTCGGCATGGCGTCGCGCGCGTTCACAGCAAGGTTGAGAATGATGTGGGTGAGCTGATCTGGATCCACTTTGATGTGGGCGTCGGCTTTTTCGCTGTGCAAATGACTAACGATGTGGATGTTTTCGCCCAGCAAGGGGAGAAGCGAGCGCTCGAGGTTGGAGATGATGGAATTCACTTCCACCACTTTTGGTTCGAGCGGTTGTTTGCGACTGAAAGCCAGGAGCTGTTGCGTTAAAGCCGACGCGCGGCCGGCCGCACTCCGGACCTCCGAGATGTGGTCAGCGATTTCACCTTTGACGCGAAGTTCGTTCAGGAGCAGATCGCTATAGCCGAGTATTGTGGTGAGAAAATTGTTAAAATCATGTGCAACTCCGGCGGCGAGTTGCCCGAAGGCCTCCATTTTTTGTGAACGGCAAAGCTGATCGTGCAATTGTTTGCGCGCGGTGACGTCCATGAGTGAGCCAATGAACCGAACGGCGGCGCCAGTGTCGTCCCGCAAGATCGCGGCGCGCTCCAACAGGTGCGCGTAGGTTCCATCGGCACGCCGAAACCGATACTCACCTGTCCAACGCTCGTTCTCACCGACGAGCGCGTCCCGAATGGCCGTGGCCACGCGGACACGATCATCGGGATGAAGATTTCTTTGCCAGAAGGCGAGCTCATCCTGGCAATCGGCGAGTTCGTAGCTAAGCAGAGTGCGGAGCCCTTGCGGCCAAGAAAGACGCCCGCTTTTTACATCCCAATCCCGAACTGCATCATTCGTAGCCCGGGCAATGAGTGAAAAATAATTTTGGCTTTGCCCCGGATCACTTTCAGTTTCGTTTTCATAAGGAGGATGATGCTCAGATACGTTCGACTGGTCATCGATGCTGGATTGCCCTACGGGTGGTGCGGTCTGATTTCCGGTAGGCAATCGCATGCGTTGTGACCGATCGAAGTCTCCTGTAAAGAGAGCTAGTTCCATGCCTTGAAATTGCGGGTGCGCGCACACGCGGAATCTGTTTCTGCGAGCCGCGAAATTGATTTCCCGGCCGGGAGTTTTTGTCGATCAAGATCGGCAATTACCTATTAGGCGCGACGGAAAGCGGCGCCACTGAAAACCAGCCGAAGCTCGTTTCAATAAGAGTGCGCTGCGCGCGCGCACTAACAGCAAAATGCGACTTGATGGCGGCTTCGAGCGCGGAGAAATGAAATGTGTTCCGGAACGACGCAACTTTGGGATCTGTTGAATCTTCACGCGCAATTTCGACGTGGAAGCTGAGCCGCATAAATCTGGTTTCCACGCCCAGCATCGAAAGATTAAAGAGCCGCTTGTGCGAAAATGGAATGGTGCCGTCCACTGCCATCCATTTCGGGCTGTCTGCTGCCAGATGAGAGTCGGCAATGGCAATTTTGAGTTCTCCACAGGCTGCGGCGTTTTCATTAATAACTGTGAAGCGATCGCGCAGCGCGTTTGTTGGCAGCGCGATGACGAAAGTCGTGTCGCCTGCGCGCAACGGGCAACTAACAGTAGTATCATCGATGATCGTTGCAGCCGTGCTTGGATCGGCAACGTGCGCATGAGAAATTGCGCTCACCCGGCCATCAGGGGTGATGCACTCGATCTGGGCAGTGTCGGCGGCGGGTGTGGGGCTATCGGCAAGGAGCGGTGAGGGAATGGCGCCGGCGCCCAGCAGGGCCATGGACAGAATTGCGGCCTCCCAACCGGCAATCCGGGAGGACCAGTGACTCATGCGATTTCGTAGAAGCTTAGATCGGGCCAAACGCTGCTTGGTCTTAGTGCGTGCTGTGGTGGCCAGAGTCGCACGCGCTGTCGGAGGGCAAATTGAAATTTTAAATGATATCGGAAGAAGGAGCGGCCGGCGATTTCGCTTGCTTGGTAGAGGGCTTTTTTTGTAAAAGGAAAGGAGCATACTTAGCACCAACAACAGATTGGGACAATTGATCTTAAGCGAAAACGGGCGTTGCCTTCCGGGGACGGCGCGGCTCTCGACCTAAGTTTTTTGTTGCCACGATATGGTACCACAACTGCTAACCTGAACCTGATTGACCTATCTATGAGCCGTCGTTTCATTGCTTGCCGCTGCGATCGTTTGCTGAGGAGGATCGCTTTGCTGCTTTCGATTTCGCTGCTGGGCGAAATGTCAATTGCGCACGCGCAAGATGCAGTTCGCCCATCCCTCGCTGGTGAAGCTGCTTCGGAGGCGCGGCAACAGGATGTCAACCGCATCCCCTATAACTTGATGCTGGGCCCGGTCCGTTTTCGCGTCAGCGCGACGGTTGGAGTCGAATACAACGACAACGTCAATTACGCCGATGTCGGAGCGCAGACGGACTGGATCTTCACTCCGAATGTGAACGTGGATGCGATCTGGCCCATCACTCAGCTCAACACATTGCGGCTCGACTTGGGCCTAGCGTACGCATTGTATGTCGATCATTCGAATTATGATACGAGAGGCATTCTGATTGCGCCGAACTCGCAGGTGGCGTTTGACATTTTCATCGGAGATTTCCGCATCAATATTCACGACCGGATGTTAGCGCAGCAGGACCCGATAGCGGAACCGGCGTTGAGCAATGTTGCGAACTATGGCCGGTTTGAAAACACCGCGGGCATCTCCGTCCTGTGGGATTTGAACAAGATTTTGCTGACCCTCGGCTACGATCACTATACGTTTGTCGCGACAACTTCGGCCTTCGATTACTTGAATCGAAACGCGGAGGAACTTTCCGGCACCGCCGCTTATCTGATCACGTCTACGATCAAGGTCGGTGTAGAAGCAAACGGAGTTTTCAATTATTACAGCCAGCAGGTCCTCAATGATTCCACCGATTATAGCGTCGGCGGTTTTGCCGAAACGGAGATCACCAATAACATCAAACTAAGGGTCGCGGGAGGGTATCAAGGGATGTCGTTCGATCACAATGGTTCAGTTGGCGATGTGAAGGACCTTTCGGATTACTATGTCAACCTTTTGCTCACTCACCGGATCAACGCCATGATCAGCCAAAGCGTCAGCGCGGGACACGAAAGCCAGCTCGGGGTTAATTCAAATTACATTACGCTGAATTACGTCCGCCATACCATCAACTGGAACCTGATCCGGAATACGTTGTTCTCCACGGAGTTCTTTTTTGAAGACGCCGATGAGTCCGGTGGGTTCATCGGCGAGCATTTTCAACGACTTGGCGGCGCGGCCACCCTGGGCTATCAGTTAACGCCGCACGTCACTTTGGGCTTGCGCTATCAACATACGACGAAAGATTCCGATGTGGTTCTGCGCGATTACAATCAGAATCGGGTTTCGTTCGATGGCACTTACAGCTTCTAAGGTATGAAGAGGGAATGAGACTCGGGTTTTATGCACTTAACTTCGCTGTAATCGCTTGGGTTTCAACAGCAGCGCACGCACAAAGATATAATCCCGGGTACGCGGCGGATTCGGCTAGCCCAATTCCGTCGATTGCCAAATCGCCATCACCGGATCTCCCGCCTACCACCAGCACGGTCATGCGGACAAACTCCATGGCGGTGCTTGATGACAAGAAGAAGCTTGGACCTAACGACTTCGTCAGTTTTCGGGTTGTTGAAGATCGAGATAACGATTCGCAGCGTCTTCGGATAAACGACAATGGCGAACTGGAAGTCCCCTACGTCGGCCTCGTGTCCGCCCAAGGAAGAACTTGCAAGGAACTCGCCTACTCGATCAAGAGCTTGCTGGAGAAAGAGTATTATTATCATGCGACCGTCATTCTCGCCGTCGATCGGGTAAGCGAAAAATCGCGCGGCCGAATTTATGTTTACGGTTCCGTGAAAGCACAGGGGCCGCAGGAAATTCCGCCTGATGAAAGTTACACGGTCAGCAAGGCCGTCATTCGCGCCGGCGGGTTTGGTGATTTTGCCAACAAGCGTAAGGTGAAGGTCAGCCGCAAAAACGGGAAGGAATTCAATGTCGATCTTAAGCGCGTCATCGAAGAAGGACATACCGAAGAAGACATAGTCCTCGTGCCCGACGATCAGATTTATGTCCCACAGCGCTTGATCAACATGTAGCCATGCAAACACCTGTCGCGGAAAGGGCCGTCGCCGCTCCCTGGTCCACTACATTTATTACCCGGTTGCACCGCTACAAAGCGTTGTTCCTCCGGCGCTGGTGGATTCCGGTTTTAACCGTTTGTCTCGGTCTTTTCGTTGAGGCCTGGCTCATTTACCAAACGCCTCCCTCGTTCCTTTCCAGTGGGAAGATGATTCTGGCGGGCAAGCTCAACATTTCGCAAGGCGCGGTTTATAGTGAAGACAACGTCAATTTCTACGGCACCCAAATTCAGCTCATGCAAGGCATGGAAGTGAAGCGTAGTGCCGAAGCGCTTGTTCGCTCCACTCATCCCGAGATGCAGCCGGTGCCGGTCGAAATCACTGTGTTGCAACGCCCGCGCACATCGATTTTCGAGCTCTCCGCCATCGGTAGCTCGGGAGACTACACCCAAGCCTATTTGAACGCGCTCATGCAAAAGTATCTCGACTTCAAAAAAGGTATGCGCGAGGACCGCGGCCACGAAATTACCACCGGCATCACCGAGCAGCTCATTCAGGTGGAAAAGGACTTGCGCAATGCCGAAGACGAGATGCTCGAATTCCAGAAACAGAACAACATCGGCTTCATTCAGGAAGAGGGAAATAGCGCGGCGGCTTACCTTGTAAAGCTGAATCGGGAATACGCGTCGCTCAAGACGGAGTACGACCTCTTGAATCTGCTTGATCTCGATCAAAATCTCGATCGCACCCAAAACAAGTCTGATACTGTCGGCACTGCGGAAAGCGCGGAGGAGAAGGGAATGCCGTGGGCCGATGTCGGGCCGGAAGCCGATTACCTGAAGGCCAAGCAAGCGGTGCAGCTACTTAAGGCCGAGCGGGAGACTCTTGCAAAGGACCTGCGGCCGAAACATCCCAAAATCATCAAGATAAATGATGACATCGTGAAGCAGGAAAAGCTGATTGACCTTTATCGCGCCGACGCAGTCGAAAAACTCGAGACCCGTCGCAAATCCATCGGCAAACAAATGGAAAATTTGCAGACCAACATCAAGGAATGGGAGGCCAAGGCGCTCGATCTAAGCCAGCGGCTTGCCCAGTTTAATCGGGTCAAGGGAAAGGTCGATCGCCTCAAAACTCTCTATGATCGCCTAACGAATAATTTGAAAGACGTCGACGTTTCCCAGGTGGTGGGTGCCGAAGATCAGGTTTCGATCATGGAAATGGCAACGCCGTCGGTTTCGGTCCGGCCAGGCTTGATTAAGAGCCTCTTGATTGGATTTGGCGGTGGGGCGCTGGCCGGCATCGCCATCCTTGTCTTGCTGGATCGCATCGACGATCGCATGGCCTCCTTTAGTGAGTTTCAGCATCATTTCTCGGAAAGTGTGCTCGGTCAGGTCCCGAAGGAGAAGATCAAGGGCAAAGTCACTCTACTCCAGCCGGATGACGCGCGCCACGTTTTCGCCGAATCCTACCGCAACATTCGCTCATCCCTTTTCTTCATGCCCTATGAAGGCCCGCGTCCGAAGACGCTCCTCGTTACCAGCGCGGTTCCAAACGAAGGAAAATCGACAGTGTCCGGCAATCTCGCCATCACCATGGCACTTTCCGGTGCACGCACCCTGTTGATTGACGGCGACCTGCGGCGTGGCGCGTTGCGGGAAACCTTTGGAATTTCCTCCAAGGTGGGCTTCTCCGAGGTCCTCAAACAGGAAGTGGACTGGCGCGAAGTGGTTGTGCCTACTTCGTATCCAAACTTGTTCATTCTGCCTCGCGGCAAAACTTTGTCCCAGCCAAGCGAACATCTTCTGCGTGATTCGACCGACGTATTGCTGAAGGACATCTACAATTATTACGACTACATCATCATCGACAGTTCACCCATCCTCGCCGCCGATGACACGACTAGTCTCGCGCCGAAGATCGACGCAACGCTATTTGTCGTCCGGCTCTCTTACACTTCGGCGCGCCTGATCAAGAAGTCGCTCGATTTGCTTTACGGCCGACAGGTCAATGTTCCGGGTGTGATTCTCAACTGCGTCGATACCTCGCTGCCGGAGTACTATTACTACCAGTATTCCGAATACTACAATACTCCCACGCCCGCGTTGCCGGACGATGAGACGATAAGCCCGCCTGTTCACGAGGAACCCAAGCACGTTCAGCCGTCGTAGGCGCAGGCATCTCTGGATCGACAATCAATCGATCGATTGCATCGTTGCCGCCGCAGGAATTTATCTTGGCACTGCGTCAGCTAGCTGCACTGTTGTGCAACTGATCGCGCCATGAGCTTTTTCGGACCGATCTCTACGCCGGTTCTGGACGAGAGTTCCACGCCGCTCATTCGGCGCGCGCTTCATCGCGCCCGTGTCGTCGGCAATTTTGCTCTCGTCCAGGCGATTGTGCAGATCATCGGCTTTATGAGCGGCATCTTAATCGTGCGCACCCTCGAGCAACGCGATTACGCCTACTTCACCATCGCCAACACCATGCAAGGCACGATCAACCTGCTCGCCGACATCGGCATCAGCGTCGGCCTTGTTTCAATTGGAGGCCGCATTTGGCAAGATCGACATCGCTTCGGCGAGCTCATTAACACCGCGCTGAGTCTGCGCAAAAAGCTCGGCGCGCTGGTTGTCGTCGCTGTCACACCAGTCATGTATTTCATGCTCGTGAAAAATGGCGCGTCTATTTCATACACCGCGCTCTTAATGGTCGTGGTTCTGATTGGACTTGGTTTTCAACTCTCTATCGGTGTGCTCGGCGTCGTTCCAAGGCTGCGCGCCGATATTGGTCGAATTCAGATGATTGACATTACCGCTGCCGTCGCACGATTGCTCGCGTTGGCCGGACTTTTGTTTGTTTTTTTGAACGCGGGAATCGCGGTCGCCGTCGCCTCGGCGGTGTCGTTTCTCCAGTACGCCATGTTGCGAAATTATGCAGCTGGAGTCATCGATCTCGATGCCCCTGAAAACGCCGAAGATCGACATTCAATCGTCCGCTTAATCAAGCATCTCGCGGCCAACTCTGTCTTTTATTGTTTCCAGGGGCAGATCACAATCTTTCTCATCAGTTTTTTTGCTCGCCGTGCGACTTCCGTCGCCGAGGTCGGCGCGCTTGGTCGCCTCGCCATGATTTTCTCCGTACTCACCAATTTGCTCGCAAATGTTTTCGTTCCCGCGTTCGCTCGTTGCCAGAACAAAGGCAAAATGCGCTGGCTTTACGGCGCGATCATCGGCGGTGTTGTGGCCTTTAGCTTGTCGATCATCTCCGGCGCATGGATTTTCCCCGACGAATTTCTGTTCGTCCTGGGCAGTAAATACGCCCACTTGCATCGTGAGCTGCTTCTGATGGTGGCGGGTGCTGTCCTGTCTGCCCTTACCGGAACATTTTGGGCGCTCAACGCCTCCAAAGCATGGGTGAGCGGCGCATGGCTCTACATCCCGCTCACGCTCGTCACGCAAATCGTCCTCATCCCGTATACCGACTTTTCCAGCGTGGCCGGCGTTCTGATTTTCAATCTGCTCTCAGCTATTCCGAATCTCTTGCTCAACATCGTGATGAGCTACCGCGGCTTTCGTTCCTTGCAGCCTGCCTTCGCCTAACGAATGCCAAACTTCGGGTACCATCTCGCCCGCCTAAACGGAAGCGCCCGGCGACGCCTTTACCGCGCGCTCTTGCCATTGATCGTGCGCCGCCGATTGAATCCGGCGCGCTCTACCGCGCTCGATGTATTTTCTTACTCCAGCGAAGCCATGCTGCCGGAGCAAATCGCTTCCATTCGCTCGTTCCTTCGACATATCGGTCGGCCGAAGAGTTTCACCGTCGTCTCCGACGGTTCGCACGCAAAGTGCAGTATTCAGTTGCTTCAAGATGTCGATCCAAGCGTCACGGTGCAATTATCGATCCAACCGCCCCCCGGCCAATTGCCGCAGAAATTTCGCCGTTATCTCATGACACATTCAACTGGGAAACAACTTGCGCTCATGATGTCCCTGCCGCCGAATGGTCCTGCATTATACGTCGATTCCGATGTTCTTTTCTTTGACGGCGCTGTCGATCTTATCCTGCGCGCTACGGAGAAGAACCCTCCGGCATATTATTTGGCTGACTGCCAATTTTCCGGTGACGGCCGCCTGTTACGCGACCCGGGCGAAGAGCGAGAGCCGGTAAATACGGGCGCCTTGCTCTTGTTCCGAAAACTCGACTGGTCCTTAGGCATGAGCCGGTTCCTCGAGCTTGACGGTGAACCGAATTTTTTCACGAACCAAACGCTGACCCATCTCGTCATGCATGCAAACGGGGCGCGCGCTTTCGATCCCGCCAAATACGTTCTTCGATTGGACGATCAATTTGTTTACGTGGACCGATACGCAGACGCGGCTTTGGCTTTGCGTCATTACGTGAATCCGGTGCGGCACAAGTTTTGGACCAGCCTGAGATTTTGAACGCGACCACTCCCGCGCCCGCGCCGAAGCCGCTGCGCATTCTTATCGTGCTCAATCTCGAGTGGAATCCGCGCCTGGGCGCGGTGCGCGTTTACATGGAGCTGGCCGAGCAGTGGCGCGCCGCCGGGAACGTGGTTGAACACTTCAGTTTGTCTGATGCTTTTCCGCGCCTCCGCAGTTCGCGCGCTGGATTCGCCATTCGGCAGATTGCCTTTGCCTACAAAGCGGCGGCCTTTGTTAAAGAGAACGCCGCGCGTTTTGATGTCATCGATGCGCTCATCGGTTCATTGCCGATGTCGAAGAAAAAACTGGGCTTCGTCGGTTTGCTCGTCGCCCGATCGGTCGGGCTCTATCGGTTGTACGACCGTTTCGAAATGAAAGCGCGCCAACGTTGGCCACATCGCGCGCGCGGGAAATTTTTGGGAAGAATCTTTTACAGCCTGACACGTCTCTGGTTGACGCGAGCTTCCGACCAAGCCGTTAGACACGCCGATTTGATCAATGTTCCTAACGAGAACGAAACGGTTTGTCTTCGGCGAGAACTTGGTTCAGCCGATCGAATCATTGTGCAGCCTTATGGCCTTACGAACGATCGTTGTCGCGCTCTTTTGGAAGACGCCGCCCCGGCGACAGTTCGATTAGCGGGAAAAAAAATCAGCTTCATCGGCATGTGGGCGGCGCGGAAGGGATCGCACGATTGGGCGCAAATCATTCGCCGCGTCCGCCAGAATATTCCCGACGCGAGATTTTGTTTCTTGGGAACGATGGTGGAGGCGGGCACCATTTCTTCCGATTTGGGCAACAGTTCACGCCGCGACGTTGAATTCATTTCCGAATATTCTCCGGAGGATCTGCCGAAGCTGCTCTCCGGTTGCGCGGCCGGCGCGTTCCCGAGTTACGTGGAAGGATTTGGGTTGGCAGTTCTGGAGCAACTTGCCGCCGGCATTCCAACCGTCGCATTTGATGTTCCTGGCCCGCGAGATATTCTCGGGGAGCAGTTGCCCGAACTGTTGGTTGTGTCCGGAGAAATCGACGCGTTCGCAACGGCGATTTGCCACCTTCTCAAGCTCGATGTTGCCGCGTACGCGAGCTTGTCGAAACGTTGCGTAGGAATCGCAGTCGCTTTCAACTGGCGCACCATCGCTGCGAACACGCTCGCCAAATATCGAGAGCGGCTGCGCGAGCAACAAAAAGTCCTTTTCGTGCAGCCATTCAGCCTTGGCTCGGCCGGCGGTGGTGGCGCACGGATTCTGCGGGCGCTGCTAAAGGCAGCGCCGGTGAATTGGCACAGCGTTTGTTGTTCGCCCTGGCGGCCGAAGCCTTGGCCCAACGAAACTCATCTTCCCAGCCGTCCGTCATGGGGAAAAATTGAAACCAGCCGTCTCTCGATGCTTCCGAAGAAAACGATGTCTATCTTTGCGCCGCGGTTCCGGCGTCGCTTGAAAAGCTTTTCTCGTAGGATGAATGTGCGCGCCATTCACACTGTCCCGCATTCGGGAACCGATTTTGCCCAAGCTCAAGCGGTCGCGCGTGAGCTTTCGCTTCCGCTTTTTATCAGCTTGCACGACGACCTTGCTTACACCGCGGCGGCTGAAGTGAGCGCCGCCGCACGCGAACCAGCAATCCGCGACGCATGGTTGAAAGCAGACGCCAGATTTGTCATCTCCGATGCGCTCGGCCGCGAATATTCGCGCCGTTACGGCTCTCGCGACTATTGTGTCGTCACGGACGGATTGGCCGAGGTCCATCCCTATCGCAAAAAACCTGAGCCGCGCGTTCGGCGGATTTATTTCATGGGACTTTTTCACCTGGCCTACGAGCGCAACTTCCGCGCGTTTCTCGAAGCGCTGAATATTCTGGAGCGCCAAACCTCAATCACCACCAGCGTGACCTGTCGATGCGAGTATATTCGCCCACATGTTTGGAAAGACATCAAACCGGTGAACGTGTTGCCGTTCGCGGGCGAAGATCAGGTCCAGTGCGACATACAGAAGGCGGACCTGCTTTACATGCCGATGCCGTTCGGACCGGAGCACGAAAACTTCGCGCGCTTCAGTGTCTCAACCAAAATGGTCACCTATGTCGGCAGCGGCATTCCGATTGTTTACCACGGTCCCACTGATTCCGCTGCGTTCGATCTTTTACAGCGAAACAACGCCGCAATTTTTCTTCCGACTCTCGATCCGGCTGAACTTGCGGAATCGCTCGCGCAATTGACCGATGGGCGTTGCGCTGAAGTGGCCACGAATGCGGGCGAGCTTGCCCGGCGAGAATTCATGCTGGCCGATCAGACCCACAAGTTTTGGGACACCATTTCACAATTTATCGAGGCGCAATGAACCTGCGACCGCTCGTCATTATCACCACCCGCCTGCCGCCGGCAGTTTGCGGCATCGGCACATACAGTTGGCTCTTACATCGACATTGGCCGATGAGCGGTTCGAGAACCCGGTTTTTTGTGATCGACGGAGCGGCGCAATCGACGACCAAGCTCGGTCATTCTGCAATTACAGAGTTCGATCAAGATCCGGAAAAGCTTGCGCAGAGGCTCAGACGTTTCGGTGGTGCGGATGTTCTTTTGCACTACGCCGGCCGCGCATATCACCGCTACGGCTGCCCCACCTGGTTGCCGCCCGTGCTGCGAGCGTGGAAGGCAGAGGCTCCGGCTGGTCGTTTGTTGATATTTTTTCACGAACTGCCCAGCGACAACTTCACGATCACCTCTCGATATTTTTGGATCGACATGTGCAACCGACGCGTCATCCGAAAACTCACAGGCCTCGCCGATGTGATCGTCACGAATACAGCAGAGCATGCGACGAAACTTCAGAAGATCTCTGGCCGCGCAGACATTCACTTGATTCCGGTCGGATCAAACATCGAGCGGGTTGGCGATTCCTCGGAGCAACGAGCGCGCACCGACTTTGCCATTGTCGGATTGCCTTTCGGCCGTTTGCAAACATTGCAGATGTTCGACCACGAGGTCCGCTCTTGGCAGGGGAACGGGCATCTGAGAAAATTGCATCTCATCGGGCCGCATGATAAAAAATTCGACGCACGTTCCGAGCAATTGATCGCCACTTGGCCAAACCCCGGACTCGTTGTGCGCCATGGATTGCTTTCCTCTGCTGAGGTTTCTCGATTGCTTTCGCAAGTGCGATTTGGTCTAACGAACGCCTCAACCGCGAATTGGAGCAAATCAACCACGTTCATGGCCTATGCGGCGCACGGTTGTGCAATCATCAGCAAGGCAAAATCGGAATCGGCCCCGCTGTGCTTCACCATCGCGCCTAACGAATTGGGAACAATTTCCGATCTCGATCTAATCGCGCGAACGAGAGCGTTGCAGAAATGGTATGATGAAAACGCGGACTGGAGCGCTATCGCCACCAAAGTCGCGGCGCTGCTGAGCCTTCGCGTCGAACAGGAGGCATTGTTATGACTTGCGATCTTGTCATCATCGCTCCGGAAGCCGAGCGGGGACGCGGTGGACTTGCCGATTACACATTGCGGCTTCTGGAAAGTTTACCGGGCGGAGAAAATGTTCGCGTGCTTGTTCCATCCGAAGATCTGCTACAGCTGCCGCTAACCGTTCGCAAAATACTTCTGCAGTACAGCGCCTACGGTTTTCACCCCTTCGGATATCCGCGCGATTTGATTCAGGCGCTGATTGACTGGAAAAATAAAACGCGTGGACGGCTGGTCGTGATGTTTCACGAGATCTGGACGTTTTGGCCCATGACAAACAAGAATTTCTTCGTGCAGTTGTTTCATCGGCGCGCGATCAAGCGTTTGCTAGAACATGCCGATCTTGCCTTCACGAGCACCTCTAGCCACGCCGAACATCTTCGCGCCCTTTGTGCCGACACACCGATTCACGTTCTTCCCGTCGGGTCAAACATTCGTTGCAGCGTAGATGTCGATCTTCCGCGTAAGCGAGGCTGGGCGGTTATTTTTGGACTGCCAGGTTCACGCCTGCGCGCGCTTAGGAAAATGCGGAACAGTCTGAGTTCGCTCGCCGCTGCCAAAGTGATCACGAAGATCATTTCCGTGGGGGCGGGTTCTGATTTCGAATCAAAAGAGGAAGAAGGGCGCTTGTTGATGAGCTTACAACTCGCGGACGGGTTCCAGCAGCTCGGTGCGCAATCCGAATCCGCGATTTCGAAAATACTTGCGACAGTTTCGTTAGGCGTTTTCGGTCAGGACGAATTGAGCTACACCAAGTCAGGCACTTTCATGGCCTACGCAGCGCATACGCTGGACATCCTGGCCGATTTTGCTGACCCATCGAAACCGGCGCCGATCTGCTGGCTGGTGGCGCCGGGCGAGTTGCTCGAAGGAATTTCACCAGCCGAACTGAAAACGCGCGCCCAACATTTGCGTGATTGGCAGGAGAAAACGTCATCCTGGGAGCTAATTGGGGCGAAGTTTTCCGAGGCGCTTGAGTTAAATGCAGACGAGCGAGCGCAAATTGCCAGCCGGTGAAACAAACCAAATTGTTGTTGGTCAGCCCGTGCTTCGGCACCTACGGGGGAATTGAAGCTTTTGTTCTCGCCGTGGCCGAAGCAGTTCGCCGCGAACCCGATTTCACCGTCCGGATTTGCTTAAAAAAGGTCAGGGGATTCGCCTTGCATCCGGGACTGGCCGCGATGCTGCAACACGAAGCTGTCCTCTTCGTCGATCGCGCCGGACGCGAGCTGGCGGACGCGATCAAATGGTCGCACATCGTGCATTTGCAAAACGCATCTCCAGACGTGGCCGCGCTCGCGAAATTTTTCGGCAAACCGATCGTGCTCACGATTCACAATTACATGCGACCCAAGTGGAATTTGCATCGTTTGCTCTGGCGAATTAGCGCCCGGTTGGCGGACGAATGCTGGTACAATTCCGATTTTGTCTGGCAAACCTGGGAAGGAAACCACAAACGCCGCGGCAGCCGCAAAGTCCCGACGGTGTCGAAGCTGCCGCAGGGTTGGACCTCGCCCAACCAACGGCGCGGATTCGTTTTCGTCGGTCGCTGGATCGCGAACAAAGGCATCGAGACGTTGGTCGATGCATATGCCCAGGCAGAGATCGATCGCGCGGCGTGGCCGCTGGTTTTGATCGGGGACGGCCCGTTGCGCCCGGCAATTGAACATAAGATCGAAAAGTACGGCTTGCGAGACGTTCAGATTGCTGGGTTTGTCAATGAAGCGACCAAAGCCGATCGCATGAAGAACGCGCGCTGGGTTGTAGTACCGTCGCACACGAATGAAGATTTCGGGTTGGCCGCGATTGAGGCGCGAAATCTTGGCGTCCCATGCATCATCACGCGCGATGGCGGTTTGCCCGAAGCCGGCGGCCGCCAGGCGCTGGTTTGTGAGCCGGGCGATCCGCGCGCTCTGGCCAATTTGCTCGAACGCGTCACGCACATGAGCGACGCCGAATATGTCGACCGATCGAACCGCACGCGCGAGGAATTGCAACACGAACTCGTGCCGATGGATTTTTACGCGCAAGCTTATCGCCGCATTTTGTGCAGCGACCCGGCGGAATAAATGGTCCTGCTCACACATCCTTTCGGCAACGCCAATGTGCGCGCGTTGCTCGACGCACTTAATCGCGACAGCCTGCTTACCCGCTTTGTCACGACGATTGCCTGGTCGAAAGAATCTTATCCGCAGTTAACGCCGAAAATTCGGGGCACGTTGCGTCGGAATTACCCGTTGCCTGCAGACAAGATTGACGTCCACCCGCTTCGCGAGTTGGTGCGCTTGCTGGCCGGGAGGTTTGGACTAACGAAATTGATCGCGCACGAGACCGGTTGGGCCAGCGTCGATCAGGTTTGGCAAGGCCTCGACCGCGAAGCAGCGCGCCGCCTGCGTCACGGGAAGTTCCCAACTTTATGGGCCGTTTACACGTATGAAGATTGCGCTGAAAATACCTTTCTGGCTGCACGCGATCTCGATCTAAGACGCATTTACGATCTGCCGATCGCCTATTGGGAAACGGCTCAGCGATTGCTGCGCGGAGAAGCGGAGCGTTATCCTGATTGGGAACCGACGTTAGGCGCAACGCGCGATTCTCAGAAGAAACTTGCGCGCAAAACGAGAGAATTGGAGCTGGCTGAGCTCGTCATCTGCCCCAGTGCATTTGTTTTAGATTCGCTTCCCGCCAACACTCGTGCGACAAAAAAATGCCTGGTTGCGCCATTCGGCACGCCAACTCCGGAACCGGCGGAGCAAAGGCCGCCAAGAGGCAGTGGCGAGCGACCTCTGCGCGTTCTTTTCGCCGGCGCAATGACGCAACGCAAAGGCTTGGCCGATCTCTTCGCGGCGATGAAGATGATCGATTCGAAAGAAGTCGAACTCATCGTGATGGGCTCGCTCATTCGACCGCTCAATTGGTACCGCCAGCGACTTCCGAATTTTGTGTACGAACAGCCGCGGCCGCATGTCGATGTTCTGCGGCTCATGCAGAACTGC
>Ga0209526_10001430_pt1 | contig 15984 bp, 16 predicted proteins | sample JacPinW_OM2H0_M1_FD_188566 | JGI IMG/M metagenome (GOLD analysis project Ga0209526, IMG submission 188566) | Forest soil microbial communities from Algoma, Ontario, Canada - Jack Pine, Ontario site 1_JW_OM2H0_M1 (SPAdes) (version 2) | ecosystem: Environmental > Terrestrial > Soil > Boreal... | reverse complement strand
CGGGCGGTTGTGAACTTCTATGTTATGGGCGTCGGCATCTACGACGAGAAGGCGCACGAGGTACATCTCAAGTCGTACGGCGAGCCGGGTATTCCCCTCGAGGTTCCAACACTCGCGCCGGAAGAAACCTTCACGTGGTGGGTGTACCAGCATCAACAGCCCTTGATAATTCCCTCTTTAGACACGGAGACGCGGTTCTCAGCGGTAGCTGAGATGCTCAAGAACCGGGGGGTTCGTTCCGTGTGCGCGCTTCCTTTGACGACAGTACACCGGCGCCTAGGGGGCCTCGCTGTGGGCAGCACAAAGGCCGACGCCTATAGCCGTGAGGAAGTCAGCTTTCTCTCTCTCGTTGCCAACCAAGTCGCGCTGGCGGTGGACGACGCGTTGAACTTCGAAGAATCACAACATGCCAAAGAGGCCCTGCGCGCGAGCGAAAAGAGTTCTCGCTTGATGATCGCTAGCATTCCAGGTCTTGTGAACACGATGAGTCCATCAGGTGAACTCGAATTCGCCAATCCACAGTGGCTCGAATATCACGGCAAGACTCTCGAAGAAATGAAAGGCTGGGAGACCTCTGATGTCATCCATCCGGACGACCTTCCCCACGCGGTAACGGCATGGAAACAGTCGGTCGCAACTGGGCAGCCGTTCGACAATGAATACCGCATTCGCCGTGCCGATGGCGTGTATCGTTGGTTTCAGGGTCGTAGTCTTCCTTTGCGGGACAGTGAAGGCCGTATCATCCGCTGGTATGGCTTGATTACGGATATCGACGATAGGAAGCGTGCTCAGGAAGCTCTGCGCGCGAGCGAACTCAATTTTCGTATGATCGTCGATTCCATTCCCGGGCTCGTTACGACCAGGACGGCGGAAGGCAAAGTCGAATTCATCAATCAGCAGACCCTGGAATATTTCGGCAAGACGCCTGAGCAAATGGAGAATTGGGACACCAACGATGTCGTCCATCCGGATGACCTTCCTTATGTAATGGCCGCCTATACGACCGCGATCGAAACCGGGATGCCCTACGATCATGTGCACCGCTGCCGGTGTGCGGATGGCGTGTACCGCTGGTTCCACTCGCGGGGCCTCCCCGCGCGGGATGCAGACGGTCGTATCATCCGCTGGTATTTCCTGCGCACTGATATTGACAAGCGCAAACAAGCGGAAGACCGGTTGCAGTTGCTCCTCGATGTCACCAATCAGGTTGTCTCAAATTTGCAGCTCCACGACCTCCTGCGGGCGATCTCGACGAGCATCCGACGCATCATGCGATGCGATCTAGTGAGCGTCTGCTTGCCGGATTCGGAGATGAGCAGATTGCAAACCTTCGTGCTCGATTTTCCAGGGAGCAAAGGATTCATTCGAGAGGAGTACTTTACTGCGATCGAGGGGTCGCTTAGTGGTCTTGTCTTCCGCACCGGCAAGGCCTGGATGGGCAACGCCTCTGACATACTCCAGTTAGGTCTGAAGGATGAAGCGGCCATCCCCGAGGGGCTCAAAACCGGATGCATTCTGCCACTCGTTAGCCGTAATCGTATCCTTGGAGTCTTAAGCCTCGGCAGACGAGAGGAGAGTGCCATCAGCCAGGATGATATTGGATTTCTTGCCCAAGTAGCGAATCAGATCTCCATCGCGGTAGAGAACGCGTCTGCATATAGCGAAATCACCCACGCCAGAGCCGATTTGGAGAAAGCCCTTGAAGAAATCAAGCGCCTGAAAGACCGCCTGCAAGACGAGAACTTGGCGCTCCGGGAACAAATCGATCAAGCCCTCATGTTTGAAGAGATTGTGGGTGCCTCTGCCGCCCTCCGAGCAGTGCTCTCGCGGATATCTAAGGTAGCGCCTACGGATTCCACCGTTCTACTCACAGGTGAAACGGGCACAGGGAAAGAGTTGATCGCCCGCGCGATCCACAAAAGATCTCGCCGACCCTCTCGCGCTTTCGTCAGTGTGAATTGTGCTGCAATTCCTCCTTCGTTGATTGCATCGGAGTTGTTCGGTCATGAGAAAGGAGCTTTCACAGGGGCACTGCAGCGGCGATTGGGTCGCTTCGAGCTTGCGGAAGAAGGCACCCTCTTCCTTGACGAAGTCGGTGAGCTGCCCGCGGAAACTCAAATTGCGCTGTTGCGCGTTCTGCAAGAGCGGGAGTTTGAGCGTGTGGGTGGCAATCAGCCGATCCGAGCTAATGTGCGGGTCATCGCCGCCACCAATCGTGACTTGGAAGCTGCCATCGCCGCAGGTACTTTTCGTAGCGACCTGTTTTACCGTCTCAATGTTTTTCCGATTGAGATTCCACCTTTGCGGGACAGAAGAGAAGACATTCCCCTGCTGGTGGAATACTTCATTGGTCATTTTGCAAGAAAAGCAGGAAAAAGCTTCCGCGGGATCAATAAAAAAACTCTCGATCTTCTTCTATCGTATCCTTGGCCGGGTAATATTCGCGAATTACAGAACGTCGTCGAACGTTCTGTCATTGTATGCGAAACAGAGAATTTCTCGGTCGATGAGAGTTGGCTTTCACGGCAGCCGCTTGCAGGCGAGCCGAAAAGCCAGTTGGAGCTATCTCAAAAGCTTGCTGCCCAGGAGAAAGAGATGATTGAGGCTGCCCTGCGCGAAAGCGGAGGGCGAGTGTCCGGACTGTCCGGGGCGGCTGCAAAGCTGGGGATTCATCGCTCAACCTTAGAATCGAAGATTGCCTCTTTAAAGATCAACAAGTATCGCTTTAAAACTGCAACCACCTCGAAGAATAGTTAACTGCCTCTCTCCTGCTCGAAGAAAACGCTCCTCAACATGCTGTAAGAGCTTTGGCCAATTGCTGAAGTCTCGGACATTCCGCTAGCAGCTAAGTCATGCATCTTAGCTCAGAAGCTAGCGATCGCCGCGGTACCTTGGACTAAAGGCGCTCCGCGCTCTTCGCGCCGGAACTAGACCTTTCGAGGGAGACTTACGAGGACGAGGGCAGCGAAGCCCACCTCTCGCCTTATACCCTTAGGTGTCGGCAAGGCTTCGCTTTTCCCTCATTCCGTTAACTTAGGTCTGTTGGGGCACCAGGATTTATCGCTTTCATATGCATCGTCACTCATCTTCTCGTGGCCCAACAAACAGTAGCCCGCGAAAGCTACTCAGATTGTTGGTCTTTGGATCCGGCGTGCTCGTGACGATCGGAGTAAGTACGCCGTTGTCGAGATCCAGCACACCAATGATGCCGGCGGTATCTGAACCCGAATAGGACACTCCAGGCTCAAATCCGAAGGGCGGACTATCGATCCGATAAACTGTATTCCCATTGATGTCGGAGGCGAGCAAGAAGGCTGACCTTGAAGCGAAGGCAGTGTCATCCACCGTGGTTGGCGTCGGCGGGTTAGTGGGTGTCGTGATTTTGAGAAGACCCACAGCTTGGTCCTTCGTGAAGGGGTGGCGGATAAACACCAGCTCCGAATCGCCCTGGCTGTCGAGAACGAGATTGCCTCGTGAGTCGATGGCGAGCGAATCCGGGTCAGTCAGACTCAAGGTCACAGGAAGACCGGTTGAAATGTTGATGGCAGGATCGTCGTTGTTCAGGACCGTCTCGGTGATAACCGAGTTCTCCTCAAGGGTCAGCCGGACGAGCACAGGGTAATGAGTCCCGGAGGGGTTCGAGGCGGTAATAAAAACCTGGTCGTCCTTAAAAACAACGTCGTCATATCCGCCGCCCCCGTTGACACTAGGAATGACGTAGGATTTCGCTGCGAGCGTTTCCAGGTCAATGATGACCAGGTTGGCCTCCTTTTTAGGGTTGCCGTCCTCGTTTTGTATGGCCCACAGCTCGTTAGTTCCGGGTTTGATGCGCAGGCCATCGTTGTGGCCCTGAACACTGAACATGCGCTGCCGCGTGCCGGTCAGAGAGTACTGAACAATGGTGCTGGATTTGCCATCCGAGCCGTCTTTGGCAACGCCGTTTCCGTACCCAACTAGCACACTATTCCTCCATTGGACAATTGAATCAGGCTTCGAGTAGCCATTTGCGCTCTTGGCGAAGACGGAGATTGTGTAAGGGGGCTGCGCCGCTACTACTTGGGCCTCGGTAAGGCCAGGCAAGATAAGGGAGCAAAGCAGGAGCGCCGCCGCTGGAAGAAGAAGCGGCAGACTTTCCAAGGTTTCCCGATTTGACATTTCGATTTCCTCCTTATGAGTTATCCACGGGGGGTGGGGGAACAAGCTATATGCGAAATCTGTTACACGACTATGAAGCGCCCGTGACAATTGAGGCGTCCGCAGTGCAGAGCGCAGTGCAGAGCAATGTCTGGCGGCGAGAGGTAGTGCCCGTTGGCACTCGCACCCTGGCCATGGCCTGATCATCGTCACGGAGGGAGCGGCCACCAGGCTACGAATACAAACCTCACGTGTACACAGAGGGGATGTCGTTCGTCGATCCTGGTGGTAGACACGCGCAGATCATCCGGAACGAAGGCACGGACGTGGCAAAAACCATTGCGGTCCAACTCATTCCGGCAGGTGCGCTGCATCAGAATGACGCAGCGGCCCCGGCGACCTGCCCGAACATCCAATAACGAGGACGGGCTGATCAACGTCGCTGGGAAGGATCCTGGACGCGCATCGGACCCGCGCGTCCGGAGATCGCTGAAACCGCTGTAGAACGTGACAACAACAAGCAGGTTTGACGTTCGGTATGGCAACGAATCTGTTCGCTGCCATTGCAGGCTGATGAAAGGTGCGCACTCCGAGCGCCTGATAGAAGCCTTTCCTGGACGAGTCTTCGTGGAGACCTGGCTGCGGTGGCTGGTTATACTTCGCGATGAAGACCCTGCTTTGCATTTAGGACTCCTTGCGCCGGTTCCGCCGCATTGTGATCAGTTTGTCGGCTACTAGGAGACTAGCCGGGAGTTGAAAAAACTCAGAAGCTGGAGGTCACGCACAGGTCGTTCGTGCTACCGTATTCAAAACGAGCTCACCATCGGAGTCGTCATGCTCTCAAATCGTTCCGTCCCTCCCTGCACCGTTATTCCGGTGCTTTCTTATCCCGATGTCGGTGTCGCGGCGGACTGGCTCTGCAATGCATTCGGGTTCACAGTCCGGCTGCGCATCGCCAATCACCGCATCCAGCTCAAAGCAGGTGACGGATGCATCGTGTTGGCCGAAGGAAACGTGCCAGCGGACAGCGCGCACCAGGTGATGGTGCGTGTATCCGATGCAGATGGTCACCACGAGCGAGCCCGCCAACATGGCGCGCGTATCCTCGCTCCCCCAACCGACCATCCCTTCGGCGAGCGCCAATACAATACGCAGGATTTCGCCGGGCATCGCTGGACATTTACCCAATCCTTCGCCGACGTAGCTCCCGAGCAATGGGGTGGTACATCCGTAGCTCTCGAATAGCTGAGGCCTAAGAAACCGGTGCGACCCACACGACGAACGTTAATTTATCGCCGTGGTAATCCCCAGTGACCTCCCAACAACCGAGGCTTGGAAAATTAACTCCGGTCACCATGAAGGGGTGTTCCTTGTCATTTTGCCAACCAGCATTGGCCTCATCGGCCGCTAATGGAGGAGCAGTGGTATCTAAGCGTCGTCCAGTTACCATCAAATGCGGCGGCAGTTCTGAGCGCAATCTGTATCCCTGCCGCCAGAAAAAGAGCTTCTGTCTGAAGGTAGAGTCGCTGGGCGTGTAATGCGGCAAACCTCTCCATGTTCCGTCAACAGGAAGACTTGTCCACAGCTTGACCGTCCCAAACCAAAAGCTATCCGGACTGGGTTTTGTAGGATAGGGCGAAGGCGGCACAAAGGGCCGGACGGGAGGTTTTGAAATTGGGCAAGTTTTCGGCACATCATTTGGCGTCGTAGGTGTCCATTTCAAGCGGGTAATCGTTGTCACTGTGGCGCTACGATCGTAGGCGAGGCGCCTATTCACCGGGCCGACGCCTACTATAATCGCCGCGAGCGCGACAAGCGCTGTCGATTGTGGAGTCACTCGTGTAGTCATCCGAAGCACGCGGTTCCTTTAGCCTAAAAGACGGAGCGGCAACAAAGAGTGTTAACAGGTTGATCTGCGCCATGCATTCACATTCGTGGTTCTGTCAGCAACAAGCAGGCCACCATTAGCAACTTCACGATCCGGAGAAGCTTCATAGAATTTTCGATCACTTTTCTTTGGAACAATATTTGACAAACCCGCGCCGTAAACGAATTCAGGCATAAGCCAGGACTACGGCGCCGGTGAAGATCAACGCTCCCCCCACCCAGTGGTGCCAGGTCAGCCGCTCATGCAGAAAAATTGCGGCCAACGCAATCGCGATTACCACGCTGAGTTTGTCCACGGGCGCGACCTGCGAAGCTTCGCCAAGTTGCAAGGCCCTGAAATAGCACAGCCAGGATAGTCCGGTGGCAATACCAGATAAGATGAGGAAAATCCAGGTGCGTCTTCCGATGCTGGAGATCGACTGAGTCTTCGTGAACAGAGCCACGGACCAGGCGAAGATCAAAATCACCACAGTTCGGATGGCGGTCGCCAGGTTGGAGTTGACGCGCTCCACGCCAACCTTCGCGAGGACTGCGGTCAGACCCGCAAACAGCGCCGACAATAAGGCCCAGATGAACCAGTTCATGTGTTCCCTTTCCCCGTTGCAGGCGAACCAGCCGAATTCTCCAAGTCAGACCGGACGGTGCGTGCCGCCGCTTGCGTCAGTATAGACATTGTACAAAAGGCGCAAAGCGGCTGCCGGGAATGGAAACGGCTTTTACCTCGAAAAGTCCGGCCTATAGATTTCTATGCCAGAACTCCCGCATCGTGCGGAACAGATGGGTCGATGCTGGGGTATCGGAGATGCCGTGCTTGCGCATGGGATAGACCATCACTTCATAGAATATATTTTTGGCAATGAGTTCGTTAAGGAAAGCTTGTTCATTTTGCGGATGAACGTTGTCGTCGTAGGTCCCGAACACCACCATAAGATGACCGGAGAGATCGCCAGCGTGCTTGACGAGCGAAGTGCGGTCATAGGCTTCGGCATTCTGAGAAGGAAGGCCCATGAGGGCTTCAGCCCATTTGGAATCGTAGTAATGCCAGTCAGTCACCGGGGCAACAGAGATGCCCGACTTGAATTCTTTTGAACGGGTCATAAGATTGAGCGTCATAGTGCCGCCGCCGCTCCAGCCCCAGACACCGAATCGTGAAGGATCGACCCAGGGTTGAGATTTGAACCAGCGCACGCCGGCGACAAGATCATCGGTTTCGGAGGCAGAGGGATTCGCAGCGATCGAGTTTTCGAGTTTTTTGCTGATGGCAGTAGCCGCACGATTATCTATAAAGACGACCACGAAACCATCTCGAAGGAGCAGCTGGTTATAAAGGTTTGTGCGGGTTTCCCATTCATTTACGACGTTGGGTGCCGAAGGACCACCGTAAACATAAAGAATCACGGGATATTTGTGTTTGGGATCAAACCCCTTGGGCTTCCAGATCTCCGTGGGCATGGGAAAACCGTCGGCGGCAGGAACGGTGAGAAATTCGGAGTATTGGATTCCTTCGGGAAGAAGTTCCGGACGAGGCGCCGCGAGAGTTTGCAGCAACTTCCCGTCGCTGACATACAGGCTAAGAGATGGCAGTGTGCGGCTGTTCGAGAAAACGTCGAAATAATATTTTGCATTGGGAGACATCGAGACGGCGTGGGCGCCGGACTCAGCAGAGAGCCGCGTGAGAGCCGAACCATCGCTTTTGACGCGGTAGAGATTGCGTTCGATGGAGGAATCCTTCAACGCCGTGAAGTAGATCCAATCGTTTTCGGAGTCGATGCCGGCGACCGCCTGCCTGACCCAATAGACTCCACCGGAAGAAGCCATGGCCCAGTCACCAATGGTGATTTTGTTGACCAGCATGCCGTCCATCGTGACGCGGTAGAGATGCATGAAACCGTCGCGCTCGGAAGCCCATAAGAAGTAACGCCCGTCGGAAAGAAAATGGAGATCGTCCGTGACGTTCACCCATGCAGGATCGGTTTCCGTGACCACGCGTTTGCGTTCACCCGTTTTGACGTTAATGAAGTCGAGACGATTTTCTTTTTGCGAGCGCGGCATCGTCTGAATGCCGAGACGTTCAGAATCGGGTAGCCACTTTACGCGCAAAATCCACTCGAACGTTTCCTCACCTAGATTCACCCATCGCGTTTCCGGTTTGGCTATGTCCGTGACCCCCACGCGAACATGAGGGTCCTTTTCGCCGGCCTTCGGGTAGCGCTGATGAACGATGCGCTCATCAACGGGCTGAAAATCGACGAAGATGCTCTCCGGAACTCCGGCCTCGTCGGTCTGAAGAAAAGCAATGGAATGCGAATCGGGAGACCACCAATAGGCGATATCGCGTCGACCGAAAATCTCCTCCCAATAAACCCAGGAAAGCGTGCCATTAAGAACTGTGTCCGACGCATCGGCGGTGAGGCGAGTCTCCTTTTTCGTGGCAATTTCGTAAACGTAGATGTCATTGGCACGCACAAAGGAAATGGAGCGAGTGTCGGGAGAGAATTGGGCGTCCTTTTCCTCGGCCGGGGTATTGGTGACCCTCGTGAAGGAGGAAGTGGCGAGATCGAGAAGGAAGATGTCGCCGCGAAAGATGTACAGGGCCCGCTGTCCGTTTGCGTCAAAAGCATCCGGCCAGGGAAGCGTCGATTTGATTTCGGCAGAAGAATCCAGTGACTTGAGGGAAGCAACAGCCTTTGGCATGTCAAGTACTGGATGGCGCTCACGAGAGGCGGGATCAAATCTTTCGAGTGTTCGCTTCCCTTCAGGCTGGCGAATGTCGTAGAGAATGGCAGTATTATCGGCGAACCATTGGAAGTGAGGTATCTCCGCCAGACTCGAGCCCTGCTCGCCAAATATCCATTCCACGGTGAGTGAAGGCCGTTGCACCTGAGCAATCGCGGAAGAGAGCGCGGACAAGAGGGCAACAAGCAACACAAAAGCTAGAGTGAGTGCGCGAAGATACTTGGAAGACATTAAATCTCCTTCCGACCGACGAATGTACATGAGGTTGTTGAGCTTCTATAAACATTTTTAGCCAGAATGCCCAGGAGTTCAAAGGCAATCTCAGTCTTTCCGAAAATTGGTCACAAAATGGGCGATAGAGGCTTTGCAGTGCGAGTGTGCACAACTATTCGGGTTCCTAGCTATCAGGCAATAGCTTTCTTTGCTTGCACTCTTATCTTTGCCCAGCGCTTCTTGGCAGCTTTTGAAATCTTTGCTTTCGCTGCGGCTGACATCACCCGCTTCTTCACACGAGTGAGATTCCGGCTTGTGGACTTACCGAGAGCCCGCGCCGCCGATTGCAAGCCCCTCAAATCATACTGCAACCTAGCCACCTGCTTTTGTAGCTTTTTCTCTTCGCGTCGAATTGCGGCCAATATGCTCATGAATCCTCCACAGACAATGTAGCTGAGCACTCCCGTTACTCCAACCGAGTCCCTTTGCGATACCTTACTCACTATAACAGCAGAATTACGGACCATAAAACACTCAATAAGCGGAATCGTAACTCCGAATTCGACTTAAAGCCATGTCTGACGCAGCAGTACTCTTACCTAGTCGGTTAAACGGAATTCAACTGGAGAAAGGGATGGATTTCGTGAATAACTCTCTGCAGGAATCCGTGGCTTTCGGATTTATGGCGATGTCTATGCTGGAAGCAAGACCCAGTGTTACAGGGATGACGGTATGGAATCTTTAGTCTGGCTGCTTATATGTTGCCACCATGAAGTCCGAATCCAAGAAACCTTGCGGTCGTTCCTAAGAATGAATAATGAAGGTAGTTCTGTTTTTACAGATCTGGGACAAATATTAGGCCAAGCTACGTGCAAGTTCTGCGGATTTAATACGACGGGAGAAATGAAATGATGAAGAAGCTCTTTTTGCCAACCTTGCTCGGTTTAACGATGATTGTGGTTTACGGTTGCTCCGAGACGCCAAAATCACCGGATGTTAGCGACACCATTCGAAAATCACTTGATCAAGCCGGCTTGAACGACGTGAGTGTCTCCCAGGACCGTGACAAGGGAGTTGTCACACTCACAGGTACGGTTGCCAGTGACTCCGATAAATCCCGCGCGGAATCGATCGCCAAGGCGATCGCGGGAAATCAGGTTGTGGCCGACCAAATCGCAGTCAGGCCTCCAGGTCAGGAAAACGTTGCGAAGAAGGTGGACTCGGACCTTGATTCCGCAATTGAAAAGAATTTCGACGCCATGCTCATTCGCGAGAAACTCGATAAAAACGTGAAATACTCGGCCAAAAACGGGGTCCTGACGTTGACTGGTGAGGTGAACTCGCAAGCCAAGCGTGCCTACGTCGAAAAGATGGCCGGGCAAGTGCCGAATGTTCGACAAGTTGTGAACGAGCTTCAGGTCAAGAATCAAAAAGCTACCGCTTCCAACTAACTACTCAAGGGAATCCGGGCGCCGTCGGGCTGGATTGTATAGGGATGCGGTCCGGCTGGTCGAACCGGAGACTCGGTGAAAAGTAAGAAAACTCGCAAGAGGAAAAACATATGAACACGTCAACAGGGAAAAAATGCGCGCACCCCAACTGCAGCTGCACAGTAGATTCCGGCAAGAAGTATTGCAGCCCGCAATGCGAAATGGTTGAAGATACCCCTGATATTGACTGCAAGTGCGGGCACGCTGGTTGCAAAGGACGCACCACGTAGTTTTCTACGACAGGCCCATCTCCTCGCGCTGTCCAGGTCGTGGTGTGTTAAAGCGGTTTTCACATGCTGGTTTGAGCGACGGTTAAGAGCGGGCACTTGGTTCTATTCGCCTCTTTAAAGGAGCCATAAAATGGCGGATTCCAAATCTTCGAATGATGCAAAAGCTACGATTTCCCGGGAGCGGCTGGCCGAACTGCTGAACGAAGACTTATCGCGCGAGTATCAAGCTGTGATCGTGTATGTCGTTTATTCCCAAGTGCTCAAAGGCGCTGAATATATGAATATTGCGGACCAGTTGGAACTGCATGCGAAACAAGAATTGGAGCACGCACTGATTATCGCGCGGCAGATTGACTATCTCGGCGCAATGCCCAGCGTAATGCCCAAACCCGTGCGAACATCGGAAAAGCCGAAAGAAATGCTTCAGTTTGACTTGAACAACGAGGTCGAAACGATCCGGAATTACCGCGAGCGTGTGAGACAGCGCGAGGTACTGGGAGAGTTTGCCATGGCGGAGCAGATCCGAGGCATTCTGGTGGCAGAGCAGGATCACCCAATTGATCTGGGTACGGCGCTTGTCTCCTGTGTCTGATGTCTGCCGCCGAATCGCCGTTCAAAAGGACAGGCTGTTCATCCAGCTTAGGCTACTTAACCAGCGCCAGGCTCTTTTGGTGGCCTGGTTAACTGACCGCGCGTTGCGATCGTAACGGCAGCAACACGACCAGAGTGTAAACGCCCAAGGTAATACCGATCGGGAGTTCCGACAGCGACAAGAGAGCCGCGATGAGGGCGAGAATTCGCCCGGAGGGCCATCCCGACAATAGACCGAGCCCAGCCAACAGCCCAATAATCCCACAAACCGCGGAGAGCAAGATTGCGAAGGCATAGAAGAAGTGAAACGCAGACATGAGACTGAACGGATCGGCCACCCTGACAAGCAACGCGCCGAACATGACTGTGGCTACAGGTGTGAAACCGACGAGCCATATAGCCATGGCGAGTCGGAGAATTCCGTACACCATCCAACAGACAGCCAAAGTTTTGTAGCTGGGTACCGCGTCTCGGGTGACAGGCGCGTCCGAGGCCATCTTTTTGTCCTCCGCTAGGGTCTGAGCTGCCAGGGGTTTGCCAACCGTCCGATGGTTCTTATTTTCTGCGTCGAGACCTTCGGCCGGTAGTCTTTTTGGTGGTTGCGCGGCGGGCAACACGCTTGAGCGCAGATTTTGTGCGACGCAATGTCTGTTTGGTGGCCTTGGCCGGTTTGTTCCTCTTCGACGTTCGAGTACTTCTTCCAGCGATCTTGCGGGCGACACTTTCGGTTTTTCTCTTGAGCCTTTTTCCTTCGCGCTCCACGGTGTGCGCCACATCGCTAAAGACCTTTGGCGCTGCGTTGGCCTTCGCAGCTATGGATCCCAATGTAGATCCTATGGACTCGGCCACACTGACCAAAAGCGCTTCGTCCTTGCTTTGAGTAACATGTCGTTGGGTCATCTACGGGCTCCTTAATACAATCAACAGCATGCGTGCATAACAATATCCGAAGTAATGCAAACAATCATTACTACAGAGTTCTTGCCCTCAGTGCAAACGGTTCACGGGGTAGAAACCAGTCCTCACGCCTTTTTCGCCGTGCTATACGCGTGCTCACCTGCCTCAACCGCGTCCTGAATCTGCTCATTTGCGCGTTCCACAAATGTTTGCGCCCGCTTGCCTAACTTCTTCGCATTGTTGCGAGCCTGGTTGACCCGATTGTTTACGCCGTCTGCAATGTCGCCACGCAATTCTTCTCCCGACTTAGGAGCTAGGAGTAAGGCCGTTACTGCACCCACCCCAAGACCCAGGATGAACGTCACCATTGTTGTTGGTCCGTCAAATCGACTCATTGTAAATCTCCTATTCCGTTTTCCGTTTCGTTGGTTCGGTACACAAATAGATTGGCTTCAACATTCAAGCGGAGGAATCGAAGAAGAAGACTGCACCTTTCGCTTGGGTCGTTCGGGACGCCTAAACGAGCCAGACCGGTGAACGACTAAACAGGTCTGCGCCCCTGGATGACCCGAATTAGAATTACGATCACGGCCAAAACCAACAGGATATGTACAAAGCCTCCTAACGTGTACGATGTAATCATTCCTGCCAACCACAGAAGCGCCAGAATAATAGCGACCGTCCAGAGCAAATCCATATTGTCCTCCTCAGCGAGAAATCAAGTTAGCACGCAACCGATCTCGATTCGGACCGCGTAGGAAGAAACAAGCGGCCCAAACTGTCGGCAAATTACAATGGCTAACCTAAGGCGCCTATCAGGTAAACCGTGGACGACCAAAACCGCGATTGTGTACGTGCATATACCTTGGAGCGATGACTCTGTCGATGAGAGCCCGCCGCTCATTTCGATCGGCGCCCGCTAACAGCTTGTTGAACAAACCCAGCTCGAGCGGACCTAAGCTCTAAGTTTTTAAGTTTTTGCTGCGAAGTGAAGAAGCTATGGGGGCCGTTCTATCTACTCAGCACGGCCCGATCGGCACTCAGTATCATGCTCTGGCCATCAAGTTTCGCAATCTGCAGAGGTTGTAAGCAGCTCCGGTGAAGGTGAACAGCCACCCAACCTTGTCGATCCCTCGCAACTTCACTTTCCTTAGCATCCCGACCATCTTCATCCACCCGAACGATTGCTCCACTCGTTTTCGCTTCCGCTGGCTCACCGCATACCCAGTCTGTCGCGTGGTCCGCTGATCCACTGCGCTCCTGCGGTTCGCATTGTTCTGCGCCACATGCGGGGTGATATTCATCCCTCGAAGTTCTCGCACCAATTCCTGTGTGTCGTAGTTCTTGTCTCCAGCCAATGTCACCCGCTTCAACCCGGGAATCGTCTCGGCCATCAGCATCGCGGCATCCCGCTCCATCCTTCCATTGGCCTCGGTCAGAAATGTCTGCACCAAAAGCCCGTTGCGATTCTCCATCAATACAGGTCCCAGGTAGCCGAGCTTCGCCTCGCTGCCTTTGGATTTCTTGAACAGCCGGGCATCCGGATCCGTCGTCGATTCATGCGTCTGGTTCTTCCGCTTCTCTCCGTGAAAATCGACCTCTCCTCCCACTCCCGGCGGGTTGCCCTTCCCATCCTTGCGCCGGAAACTCTTCTGACTTGCCCAAGCCTCGATCAGTGTCCCGTCCACCGTGAAGTGTTCATCCGACATGTGCGGCTTCGCGCGTTCCAGCACTCGTCGGAAAAACCCCTCCGCGATCTCTTCGTTCAGCAATCGCTCCCGATTCTTGCCGAACACCGCGTGATTCCATACCGTCTCGTCCATCTCCATCCCCACAAACCACCGGAACAGCAAGTTGTACTGCAGTTGTTCGATCAACATGCGTTCGCTGTGCACCGAATAGAAGATCTGCAACAGCAACGCCCGCAAGAGCCGTTCCGGTGCAATCGACGGACGCCCCACATCGGAATACAACTTCGCGAACTGCGGTGACATCTCCTTCAGAATCTCATCCACCATCTTGCGGATCGGCCGCAAGGGGTGATGTAGCTGAATATTCCTTCTTGCTGGTTATCATCGCCGCGCATTCACTCGTCTCCTTCGTCCTTGACTCAGACGAGCTCTGCTTACCTAAAGTTGCAGTAAAACGAGGTTTTGCAAGAAATTGTTCGATTGATGCGTTAAACGTCCGAATAGTCTATTTTCGGAACCGTGGCTAACGTGCGGTTACCATGAAGAACGCAATCCACGGCAACGCGGTCGCGTCATTCAAAAAGTGGGCGACGATTACGGGAATCAGGCTGCGGCGTCCCAACAGATAAGCCAAGCCCCACATCATGCCGAGAAACACAGTGGGTACCACTATTCCCAGCCAGACAAGAAAGCCCTGATTCAAGTAGCCAGCGTGGGCGAGCCCAAAGGCGAGGCCAGGGATAAGAGTTTGCATCGCCTTGCCATAACCCGCCTTAGCGAATTGGGTCATGAGATAGGCGCGAAAGAGTACTTCTTCACAGAAACCAGCGGTGATTCCAAGAGTGAGGGCGGCAAAGAGATGGAATCCATGTGGCATGAACGCAGAGGAGATCGGAACGTGCATTCGGGGCAGTAGCCGCAAATTGCTACCGATAGAAAGAGCTGCAAGCAAGAGCGCGACGACCCATGCGGGCCAGGTGCCTAAACGCCAAACGCCGAGATCTGTGAAAGAGAGTCCGCGCCGCCGCAATACAAACCAAAGCCCGATTACGAACAGCCATTCGACGACTACGCCCGCGCTAAACCAGAAGAAGAAGCGTTGTTCTGGGGAGCCGTGAACGGCCGCTGGAATGGAAACTGAAATGAGCTTTGAAACAGCCCAGATCGCGGATGGAATCCCTAAACCCAAGATCAGTGACTCCACCCAACACTGGAGCCGGCTAAACGATGCAGTAACTCCCTTAACCCCCGAGGCATGCGTGGCCATAATAGTGGACCTCAAGTGACGTTAATCTGGGACGAGAAGAACCCTGCTTACTGAGCTATACGAGATTTCCAAGAGAAAGATTTCGTCCTGAAGCGACTTTTTCAACAGGCTGCTAAGCTGGGAACACCTCCATTCTTGGTCACGGAGGGTGCAGTGAAGAGGATGCCCTACGACGCAGTCACGAGCAACGACACCGAAATAAGCCGCGCGATCAGCTTGTTGGGCGCATCAAGAAACACTGCGTGGTTTTGACGAAAGAAGCGGCTCGTTTGGCAGATGGGAAGTTTTTATGGCGGTTGAAGCACAGCCGCGGTTCCACAATTCCTGCGGCTTATGTTGAAGCGAACAATCCTCGCGAGCTAGTCGCCCAATAAACTAGCCACGTCAGAGTCTTTCGATCATTCAAGTGTACCCCGCAGGCTTTCCTTCATCATTCTGCGTGCGCGAAAAATTCGCGATTTGATGGTTTGCGTGGCAACTCCGTGCGATTTCGAAAGCTCTTTTTGGGTCCAGCCTTCGATTGCAAACATTGTAAACGTGTGTCGAAGAGCCGAAGGAACCGATGTACACGCCTTGGAAGCCAAATCGCGGGCAATGCATTGGGCTTCGGGGTTCAGCTGGCGGGTTGGCAGCAGTTCAATCGGTCGTTCGGTGATGTCCGATTGAACTTGCAAGTGAAGCTTTTCCGATGAGGATCGACGCAGCTTCATAAGGGCTTCGTTAATGGTGATGCGGATTAGCCAGGTAGAAAATAGGGCGTTTTCTTTGAACTGCCACAAGTTGACGAAGGCTTTACAAAGCACATTTTGAACATTATCTTCCGCGTCCGCGGGGTTTCGTAGAATTCA
>Ga0209526_10001429_pt1 | contig 15990 bp, 14 predicted proteins | sample JacPinW_OM2H0_M1_FD_188566 | JGI IMG/M metagenome (GOLD analysis project Ga0209526, IMG submission 188566) | Forest soil microbial communities from Algoma, Ontario, Canada - Jack Pine, Ontario site 1_JW_OM2H0_M1 (SPAdes) (version 2) | ecosystem: Environmental > Terrestrial > Soil > Boreal... | reverse complement strand
ACCGCCTTCGCGGCGCGCGGCCCGATCCAGCGGTTGAGCAGCTTCGCGAGCCAGCGGTACAGGCCGTGAAGGCCACGTCCGATCAGCAGTAGCAGGCAGAAGACCAGCGCCGCGATGAAGGGCGAGGCAACGACGAGCGGGATGTTGTAATCCGTCACCCCCATCAGCTTGCGGATCTCGTACTGCCAGTACTGTCCGAGCCCGAAGGAAACCACGTACAGGACAGCCGCACTGGTGAAGAAGGTGAGCCAGGCCCAGCGCCGCGGGCGCCGGGGATCTCGATCGGCGAAAGCCCGCCAAAGCCACGCGGCGAGTACGCCGAGCCCGTAACCGATGGCGGCGGTGATACCACAGACCAGACCCTGGACAATACCGCCGCGCGGGAGCAGCGACGGCGTGAAGGACAAGCACGCGAAAATGAGCCCACCCCAGCAGCCGGGGAGCGTGACATAGAGCAGCTTCCGGGGCTCCGGCGATAGCTGAGAACCTTCAGCCACCGCTACACCCGGGAGGCTCCGGCCGCCCAGGGCGGCTGACCAGCTTCGGCCGGATCGGCCCCACGATGGCCCGCCGCATCTGGGTGCTCATTTGGTCCTCCGGAGAGACCAACCCGATCCGTCATAGCTCACCCCAAGCCCGTCGGCGGTGACGCATGAGCGTTATCTGACCCGGATTTGCCCGGGGCCGGCATCAGATCCTGCTCGGGTCGTCCCTGCGGTGTCGCCACCCATCCGAGGGTGATTCCCGGTCAGGAACCGGCCGTGCCCAGGGCCGCCGCGATCTCCTTGATGGCCGCTGCCTCAGCGGGGCTCACGCTCTGCCCGTGCTCCCTATGGGCGGCGGCTACCTCGTTAGCGAGCGTGAGGACGAAGCGCCGGTAGTCGTCGCGTTCCTCGGCGGTCGCCTTGCCCTCAAGCAGGGCTGCCGCGTCACGCAGATGGGCAAGTCCCTGATTCCTGAGCTCTTCGGGAGAGTGGTAGAGCGTGTGGTCCACCTTGGGTTTTGCGGTCACGACCTCGTCGAGGAGCTCGCTCTCGCCGTGCTGGGCGCGCGCTTCGGTGTAGGCCTTCGTCATCGCGATCGTCTCGCGGAACGTTCCTCCGTGCGCTGCGGTGATCACAATCATGCCCGCGGTCGCCGGGGCCTCCAGCACGACCTTCCATTCCTCGGGGGCAAAGGCGGCCTTTGTCGTCATGTGACGCTCCTGCGCTCGTAGAAGGATGCAGACCAGGTCAAGGATCTCGCTGACCCCGCCGGTGCGCATCGGCAACGGCGTGGCCGACCAGCTGCAGCTCGACATTTACGGTGAGGCGATGGATGCCAGCTCGACCACAGTGCCGGCCAAGTTGAGCTGGGCAAGGCATAGACATAGTGATGTCCGAAGCCCATGAACGCAGCTCACGTACCGGCCCAGGCCCAGTCTGGCATTTGGGGTACGACCGCGATGTGAGCCGGGCTACTGCGCGGCCGTGTCTGCTCCGTGCAGGGCTTCCTGGAGCTCTCGCTCGTCTTTCTTGGACAAGGAGGTCTTCAGGACGGTACCGCCGTACTTGCTCATCGCGTCGACGGCTTTATCGGGTGTCACCTTCTCCAGCATCAGGAACAACGCGGACGTGCCCGGCTTGAGCATGTCCCGGACCTGTTCGGTGAACTGCTTGTCGATGCTGCTCTTGGTCAGCTTGCCCATGAGGGCACCCATTCCTGCGCCGACGGCCATTCCGAAGACCGGAATGAAGAAGAGCAGGCCGAACAGGAATCCCCAGAACATGCCCCAGGTCGCTCCGGCACCGACCGTGTGATGGTTGGTGTGGACGTGGTAGCTGCCGTCGTTATCCCGCACGATCACCGCGATCGCGTCTGGTTGGATGATCAGATCCTGGGCCAGCCGTCGCGCCTCGCTCGCGGCGGCATCCGCGGTCGTCTCATCCGGGTATCCGATGGCGATCAGATTAGCCATGACGTGCCCCCTTCGTGTGCGTCGTTTCTCTCAAACCTGCGGCCGCTGTCCTACCGAGGCATCACCCTCTCGCGGGTGAGCTCTTTCCAGTTCCGATCTGCCCCCATTTGCCCTTTACGGCCTCCCCTCTACGATCGCAGCTGCTACTGCACCACTGAGGTGCATGGTTTGGCTCGGCTGCCAGCGAAGCCCGCCGGGTTCATCCTTAATCGGGTGATGTCCGGCTGTCCCTCTTCCGGCAGTATCGCGACAGCGAGAGTGAGAACGACTCCAACGATGCGTCCCGGGGCCGTCCGGCTCGGCGGCGAACGGAGCGCTCGCGCCTGGCGCTCGGCGGGTCATGGCCAGAACGGAGGCGGGCCGGATGGCAGTGCGGAGCATCGCCCATCCAACCGTCAAGCAGGCGCTGTCCAAGCTCGGCGAACTGGTCGATGGAACCTACCGGATCGTCAGCCAACTGGAAGCACTCGAAGGCGTCTGACTGGAACGCGGTAAATCATGGAAGCGCGGCCGGATCCGGGCACAGGGTCAGCAGAGCCCGATCCTTCGTCTGGGCGGGGCTGGCGGCGAGTTCCGGGTGTGCGGCGTGAAAGCCCGGCCATAGAAGGAGCCCGCAGCCTTGAGGTGCGCTGGATCTGCCCGGGCCGGCTGGGGACTACGCTGGCCGAATGGTTTGACCGCTTCCCGGCCACGGCGGAGTTGCAAGAGGACACCTACCTTCTCGATCCGCACTTGCCCGAGCTTTCGGTGAAGATCCGCAGTGGCAGGGCATTCGAGCTGAAGATCTGCCATGGCAGCCTAGGCATACTCGATGCGGCCGGGCGGGCTCGCGGTCGCATGGAGTCCTGGCAGAAGTGGTCCTTCCCCGTTGCGCCGCCCAGCAAGGTCAGCGAAGGCCCGGCCGGCTGGAGGTCGGTGCACAAGAAGCGGAGGATCAGCCAATTTCTGCTGGCCGATGGCGAGATCCGGGCGGTCACTGCCGGGCGGGGCGAGGAGCCGAGGTGTGCCGTGGAACTCACTGAGGTCCGCTTTAGTGGTGCGGCCTGGTGGACGCTGGGCTTCGAAACGACCGGGCCTACCAGCTTGCTGCACAGCCACCTTGAGGCTACCGCCTCGCTCGTATTCGCCCAAGACCTGCCGGAAGGCATAAAACTCGGCATGGAGAACTCCATGTCCTACATGGAGTGGCTCCGCCGCCGCTCCGGGCGGACCGCGCGGCGCAGCAAATAGTCGATGATCGGGCGACCACGTCCACCGACCCCCGGCCGGATCGCCCAGGTGCGCGCCTCGTTGATCACCTGGGGGAACAGGGTGACCAGGTCGCGATCGTCCATGGTGATGACCGTGTCCAGGTGCATATAGCCGCGCGACTTGGGCCAATGCACCCCCAGCTGCTCGATGACGAGCGGTCCGTGCGTCTTGAGCGTGCGCAGCGGCTCCATCGGTGTCCTCACCCTTCCGGGGGTGACCTTGCGGTTTTGCATGTGCTTTAGGGCACCTCGTCCCTTTCTTTGGATCACTCACAGTGGTTACCTAGGGAGATGCCTGCTGTGACACGGCACAGCACCGGACCAGGCGCGCGGTTCGCGCTGATGAAGTTCCAGCCGCCAGCGCTGCCTGCAACCCTGGTCACACGGCGTGCGTTGCATGGACGGCTGGCGGCGGGGGCCGGTAAGCACCTGACCGTTGTGGTCGGGACGGCCGGCGCGGGTAAGAGCGTGCTGCTAGCGGACTGGGCGGCGGCCAGGCCGCCTGGCACGACTTCCTGGCTGACCTGCGACGATGCCGATGCTCACCCGGTCCGGTTCTGGGCCGGCTTCGTCGAGGCTCTCCGGGTGATCGAGCCCGGGGTTGGTGCGGACGCTGCCGACCTGCTCGCGGTGGACGGGGTCATGTCGCCCGATGTCACCGCGTCGATCGCGAACGACGCCGCGCGTTTGCCTGCGGGGTCGGCGATCATTGTGGACGACTTCCACTACGCGTCGGCCTCGGCGGCCAAGAACATGACCGACCTCATTGAACGCTGGCCTGCCGAGACTGCCCAGCTGGCGTTGTCCAGCCGCATAGACCCTCCGCTGCGGCAGCACCGGCTGCGGATGTCGGCCGAGCTTTGCGAGCTTCGCAGCCCTGACCTAGGTTTCTCGCTGACCGAAAGCCGCGACCTGCTGGCGAACTTCGGCGTGGAGATCTCGGCTACTGATCTGGCGACGATATACCAGCGTAGCGAGGGTTGGGCCGCGGCTCTGCAGATGGTGGCGCTGTCGCTGCGCGGCACCACAGACCCAGCTCGGATAGCGCGGGCCCTGGAGGCCCGCGGCCACTCGATGGCTGACTACTTCATCTCCGAGGTCCTCGACGAGCAGCCGGCTGCGGTGGCCCGGTTCATGCTCGACACGTCCGTTCTCGGCGAGATGACCGTGGAGGCGTGTGAGGCGGTCACCGGCAGGCCGGACGCGGCGGCGCTGCTGCGCGGCATTGACGCCGCTCACCTGTTCCTGGTGGCGCTCGATGAGGAACGGACAACATTCCGGTACCACCGCCTGGTGCGCCAGGTACTGCGCGCTGAGCTGCGGGCCAGGGACGAGGTGCGGGAGCAGAAGCTTCAGTTGCGTGCCGCCGAATGGTTCGAGGTCATCGGTGACACCCGGCGCGCCGCCCGCCACTTTCTGGCGGGGCGGCAGGTAGACCGGGCGCTGACCCCCTTGCAGGACCAGGTTATGACCGACTTCCTGCACAACCCGGTGATGCCAGTACGGCTGGATCTCAGCCTGGTCGATCCCTCGCAGCTTGCGGATACCCCTGAACAACTCCTGGCCCTGGCAGCCGATCAGCTGCTGTCGGGTGACACGGCTCGCGGCGGCGAGTACCTGGACCTGCTCAAGCAGACCCGGCCGTCGATCCCGCCGAAGTCGAGGCTGGCCGCCCGGTTCGCGGCGATGCACTCATTCCGCTACGCCCTGGCCGGCCAGGCGGACAAGGCCGTACATGAGGCCTTGGCCGCGCGGGCCATCCAGGAGCAGACGCAGCTTAACGACGAGTGGGACACCATCGTCCCGTTGATCCTCATGCGTGCCTATACCCTCCTGGAGGACCCGCAGGCGGTTGCCCGTGAGGCAGCCATGGCCCTGGCGATACCCGATATCACCGAGCCGGTCAAGCTGGTCATGGTGCCCGGGGCCTTGGCGCTGGCCTCGTTCCAGTCCGGCCGGCTGGCCAAGGCCGCTGAGGCCGCCAGGGCCGCCGATGCCGATGCCCGGCGGCTGGGTTTCGGCGAGCACTTCTTCGCTATAGATCATCTACGCACACTCACCGGCCTCGCGCTGGAGCGCCGCGACCTCGGCGCCGCAGAACAACTCAATGAGCGAGCGCTATCGGTAACGGAACAGCACTGGCCAGCCCTTGAGTTCCTGACGCTGCTCGACCGGGCGCAGATCCGGGCCGCCCGTGGCCGCGTCCGCGACGCGCTGGCCACCGTCGAGTCTGCGCGCCAAGTCCTGGCCGGGACCGGGTCGGTGCTGCTGGCCAGGGCCGATGAGCTTGAGGCACTGCTGCGCTTGTCGCTCGGCGACCTGCGCTCCTCGGCCGAGCTGGCCACCAGCCTTCCCGGTGCCCACCGCGGGCTCCTGCTGGCCAGAATCACGCTTGCCGCAGCCGACCACCGCGCAGCACAGAAACACTTGCAGGTACTTTCACCTGGCAACCTGGCGCCGCGCCACGCGCTGGAGCGCCAGATACTGCTGGCCGCCACCGCGATCGGGCGTGGCGATCCCACGGCCGGGAACGTCCTGGGCGGTGCCCTTCACACGGCCCGCCATCAGGGCTTCCTTAACACTGTCGTGACGACGGCACCCCAGGTGACCAGCTACCTGATCGAGCATGCGGCCCAGCTGCGACCGGATCCCTTTACTGGACGCTTGACCGCAGCAGCCCGCCAGGTTCGGGTCAACCAGCCGAGCGTCGTCCAGCCATGCCACGTGCTTGCGGGGCGGCTGACCGCTACCGAGCAACGCATCCTCGAACTGCTGCCGACCAGCACGTACCTGCAGATAGCAGACACCCTCTACGTTTCGCGCAACACAGTAAAGACGCATCTCCGGTCGATTTACCAGAAGCTCGGGGCGACATCACGCTCGCAGGCCATCCAGCGGGCAGCCGACTTGCGTCTCATCTGAGGCCAGGCCAGCAAGCGCCGGGCCGGATCACCCCCCGCAAGGGTGACGACGCTCCACGACCACCCGAACAGGCTGAACAAGTCAAGACTCCGGTGATTCCGACCTAGGAGAGTCACAATGGCATCGGCAACAGTCAAGCCAGCGCGGGGACGCGCGGGCGCTCCGGCGAAGGCAGCGGCCTGGTCATCTTCGCGTCTGTCCTGCTGCTGGTGGTTGGCTGCTTCAACCTGATCGACGGCATCGCCGCGATCGCCAACTCGCATTTCTTCATCGCCAACGCGCACTACGTGATCGGCGATCTGCGCGCTTGGGGCTGGGTCGTCCTCATCCTCGGCGCCCTGCAACCGCTCGCCGCGGCCGGGGTCGTGGCCGGTAACCAGCTGGCCCGGTGGTTCGCGGTGGCCGTGATCGGGCTCAACGCCATCGCCCAAATGATGTTCATCCCCGCCTACCCGTTCTGGTCGCTTATGATCATCGCTGTCGATGTTGTGGCCCTGTGGGGGCTGTGCGCCTACGACAGCCGCGAGAACCTGGCCGCCTAGAACTCCAAGCCGTATACGAAGCGGTCATATACCCGCGCTGGCGCTGCCAGCGCGGGTAAGGCCTTCTGGAATCGCACTGGCACCTGCCGTTTTTGCCGGGTAACGCCGCGGCAGCCGTTATGCACAAATATTGCTGCCTCACGACCGCCCTGGTGCCGTGATATGCGAGAGATCAGTCATTGCTCAGGCGGCAGCGCCACGAGACTGACGTCAATCACCTTGAGCCCTAGGCCGCCGATCCGTTCCATGAGCCTGGAGAGGGCCCCCTGGTCGGGCAGGTCAGCACGAAGAGTCGTGGTACCCGGGCCTATGGTGATTTCGCAGTCGTCGAATTCTGCCGTTAGCGTGCTGCCCGCTTGACCCAAGAAGGTGATCTCATAAGTCTGTGATCGCACCGGGTGATGCCTCGCAGTCCGCTGGTTGATACGTCCTGCCAGCGTGCCCAGCAGCCAGGTTCCGCGTCTTCACCCATCTGCGGGTGACCCCCCGGCCGGCCGGAACCGTGGGGCTCAGCAGCATGGGCGATGATCGCGCCGGACTCCACCATCCTGTGCGCCACGGCGAATCCCCACTCCCGGGTGATGCCCCGGCTTCTGATCACGGGGATACTGAGCAGGAAAGCGGCACGGGCACGGAGAACTGCAAGGGAGTGATGCGGCCTGTGGTTCCGCTGGTGCAGGCAACTGCTGGAGAGGTGTGGCTCAGGCTGCGACGGGTGGACGCGGCGCCTCAGCGGGCGCCCGGTTTGCGCTGACGAAATTCCGGCCAATGACGCTCCCCCCTACGCTCGTGCCACGGTCGGTGCTGCATAGTCGGCTGGCACGGGGCGCAGGCAAGCACCTGACCGTTGTCGTTGGGTCGGCTGGGGCGGGCAAGAGCGTGCTGCTGTCGAGCTGGGCGGCGACGAGACCGCCCGGCGTGACTTCCTGGTTGTCGTGCGATACAGCTGACGCTGACCCAGTCCGGTTCTGGGCCGGCTTCATCGAAGCTCCCCGGGTGCTGAAGCCGGACTTCGGCGCCGAAGCCGCCGAGTTGCTGGCGATGGACGGGGCCATGTCGGCTGATGCTACTGCGGCGATCGCCAACGATGCGGCGAGGCTGCCAGCAGGGTCGGCGATCATCGTGGACGACTTCCACTACGCGGCCACCGCAGCCGGCAAGAACATGGCCGATCTTGTCGAACACTGGCCCGCCGAGACCGCTCAACTCGTGCTGTCCAGCCGCTTCGATCCTCCGCTGCGGCTGCACCGGCTGCGGATGTCGGGCGGGCTGTGCGAGCTTCGCGACCCTGACCTTCATTTCTCGCTGGCCGAGAGCCACGACCTGCTGGCTAAGTTCGGGCTGGAGGTCACCGCTGCTGATCTGGAGGTGCTGCATCAGCGATGCGAGGGGTGGGCCGCTGCCCTGCAAATGGCGGCACTGTCGCTACGCAGCATCACGGACCCAGCCCAGACGGGACGGGCACTGGAGGTTCACCGCCAGACGATCGCCGAGTACTTCATCTCCGAAGTTCTCGATCTCCAGGCGCCCGAAGTGGTCCGGTTCATGCTCGACACATCCATCCTCGGCGAGCTGACCGCAGGCGCGTGCGCAGCCGTCACCGGCAGGCAGGACGCGGCGGGGCTGCTGCGCGGCATCGACGCGGCCAACCTGTTCCTGGTGGCCCTCGATGAGGAGCGGACCGCATTCCGGTACCACCGCCTGGTGCGCCAGGTGCTCCGTGCTGAACTGCGGGCCAGAAACCGGGGCCGGGAGCAGACGCTGCACCAGCGGGCGGCCGAATGGTACGAGGCCGCCGGCAATACCTGGCTCGCGGCCCGTCACTTCTTCGGAGCGCGGGAGGTGGACCGGGCGCTGGGCCTCATGCAGGACCGAGTCGTGCCCGACTTCCTGAACGACCCGGCGATGCCGGGAGCACTGGATCTCAGCGTGATCGACCCGCGGCTGCTTGTGGATGCGCCCGACCGGCTGCTGGCGGCGGCGGCTGACCTGCTGATTCGTGGTAACACGGCGCGCGGCGGCGAGTACCTTGACCTGCTCGGGCAAGCTCGGCCATCCCGCCCGCTGGAGCCCAGGTCGGCTGCCCGGTTCGCAGCGATGCGGTGCTTCTACTACGCCTTGACCGGCCGACTGACCGAGGCCGAGGGCGAGGCCCTCAGAGCGCGAACCATCCAGGCGCGGACAGGGCTGACCGATGAGTGGGATGCCGCCGTCCCGCTGATCATGCTGCGTCTTTATGCGAGCCTGGCCAACGCTGAGGCAATGGAGCGTGAAGCAGCCAGGGCCCTTGCGATGCCCGCGCTCAGCGAAGCAGCCAGGCTCGTGGTGATACCCGGCGCACGTGCGCTGGCCTGGTTCGAGGCCGGTCGTCTCGCTGAAGCCGCCGAGGCCGCCGAGGCCGCTGCCGGGGAGGCGAGGCGGCTGGGGTTCGAACGGCATTTCTTTGTCATGGATTACCTCCGCGCACTGGCCGGACTCGCCCTGGAGCAGCGGGATCTCGACACCGCCGAGCAACTCGCCGAACAAGCCCTGTCTATAGCGGAGCACCGGCGCCCCATCTTCGAGTTCTCGGCGCTGCTCGACCGGGCTCAGATCTGGGCCGCCCGGGGGCAGGCCCGGCAGGCACTCGCCTCTGTCGAGGCCGCGCGCCAGGTTCTGGCTGGGACCGGATCGGTGTTGCTATCCCGGGCTGATGAGCTTGAGGCGCTGCTGCGCCTGTCGCTTGGCGACCTGCGCTCCCCCGCCGTCCTGGCCACCAGCCTCCCCGGCGCCCACCGCGGGCTCCTGCTGGCCCGGATCGCGCTTGCCTCAGGCGATCACCACACAGCGCAGGAATACCTGCAGTCGCTATCACTGAGTGACTTGACGCCACGGTACGCTCTGGTGCGCCAACTGCTCCTGGCCGGTGCCGCGATCGAGCGCAGCGATCATATGGCCGCCAGCGTCCTGGCCGGTGCCCTCCGCGCTGCCCGCCACGGGGGCTTCGTCGATACCGTCGTGACTGCCGCTCCCCAGGTGACGAGTTATCTGATCGAGCATTCGACACAGCTACGGCCGGATCCGTTCGTCAGGCAGGTGATCACCGCGGCTCTCGAGGTGCATGCCACGCAGACGGGTGGGTCTGCGCCCCGCATGCCCGGCGAGGACCTGACGGCGGCCGAGTTGCGGATCCTGAAGCTTCTGCCGACCAGCACGTACCTGCAGATGGCAGAAACCCTCTACGTTTCGCGCAACACGGTGAAAACTCATATCCGGTCGATCTACCAGAAGCTCTGCGTGGCGTCCCGCACGGAGGCCATTGAGCGGGCGGTTGAGCTGCGCCTGCTCTGAACCCCGTCCACCACGCGGCCCGGTCCTGCGGTGAGCGAGCCAGTGAGCAGGGCCGCGATCACCGCCCAAACCTGTGTGTGCCGGGAATCTCGTCCAGGGCTCTGACCAGCAGGGTTGCTCTTCCGGCTGTCTGGCCGTGATGACCACTGATCATGTGCCTGCGGTTCGTGTTCCTCCTGATTACGCGGGTCGCCGCGGGGTTGCTGCTGTCACGGCGTGAGGAGATGTGGAAGACCGCGGAGATCTTGATCCTGCGCCACCAGCTCAGCGTGCTGCAGCGCCGGCAGCCGCGGCGGCCGAAGCTGATCTCCCATATTTCTCCCACTCGGTCACCGAAACCTGCCGCAGCGGCCACGACAACCGCGCACCAGCCGCTGACCTGCGGCTCCGCAGCAGAGGCCAACTGGCCGAACCTTGAGCTCTTGCCTAACCGATAAGCGTTCCGGGAGCCTACTCCAAGATCTCAAATGGCCTCTGACCTGGGCAAATGTGGGCGCAGGTGGGTTCGAACCACCGGCCCCTCGCTTGTAAGCTGCGTCCGGTCGTGTGCCCGACCAGCGTGTTCTGGCAGATGGCCAGGTCAGAAGCTCCTTTTCAGCCCAGCTGGGCCCGGTTGAGGCGAGTTCGCGCCGGTTGCGATCTCCCAGATTCCTCCCAGTTGATCAAGGAGGAGCATCATGTCGTCCGCCCTTCACAACACCCATCATGACGATGGCCCGCCCTGCACTGGCCCACTGCCAGTCCCTGCGGAGAGTGCCGATTTTACCGAAGCCGTCTCACGGGCTGGGACGCATCAGGTCGTGGCCGCCAGCGGCCGAGATGACAGCCCAGCCGTGTCCCTGGCCACCGACGCGCAGGCGGCCGACGATGATCGGCCCTCGCTCTGGGCTGGTCGAGGCACCGTACGGTCGTGGCCGCTGCTGATCCTCGCGTTGCCCGCAGCGGTGGCGGTCTGGTCCGGGTGGGTGGGGATCGGCCAGATGACCGGTTTCGGGCAGGTCCATCCCTTGCCGGGAATCTGGGACTCCTTGCATCTCGACACCGCCGTCACCCTGCCGGTCGGCGTTGAAGCCTACGCCGCCTACGCGCTGCACGCCTGGCTGTCCGCCAGCGGTGCAGTGTCTGCCCGGACCCGCCGGTTCGCCCGCTGGTCCGCGATCGGCTCCCTCCTGCTCGGCATGGCCGGGCAGATCACCTACCATCTCCTCGCCCAGGCCCGCGCTGCGCACGCGCCGTGGGGCATCACCACCGCGGTGTCCTGCCTGCCGGTTCTGGTCCTGGGCATGGGCGCGGCCCTCGCCCACCTGCTGCGCGCCGACGCGCATAGCCTGAGCCAGCCCGTATGCGCTGAACCGGAAATGGCGGACCGCAGGGACACTCGCGCAGACCAAGCGTCCGCAACGATCCGGCCCGGCCGGCTGGCCGAGGCAGCGGCAGCCGCCGCGCTGCTCAGCACTGATGGCAAGCGCGTCTCCAGGCGCACCCTGCGCACCGCCGGCGTCCACGGCTCCAACGCAGACCTGGGCACACTGGCACGCATCGTCAAGTCCCAGCCGACAGCAGGACAGCGCCAGGCCACCTCGTTATCCCGACCAGCCGGGAAGCACTTTGAGTGACGTGCGAGATATCTGGACGTCACCGGACGGCCCCGGCGGGAGCCGGGGGGAGCCGGGACTCAGTCGCTGCCGGCGATCTCGTGTCGATCATGCCTCTGATCAGCTGCGGACCAAGATTTGATCTTCTCACTACGTCGTCGGCGCGGATCGCGGGCGCGGGGGTCGCCGGACTCGCCGGGGATTCAGAAGGCCACGCGCTCCCGGTCATAGTCCGGGTGCTCGACGGACGTAGTCGCCGGGGGCCTCGGTCATTGGTTCGAAGGTCGGACTGCCCAGCGACCGCGGGGCGGGCCGTTCCGCGCCTGAGTGCGGGGTAATCCAGGCTGCCCAGGCCTCCCACCACGACCCGGTGTGCTTGGTAGCGGCCGCAAGCCACTCGTCAGCATCTTGACCGGGCTGCTGGCCGGTGTAGTAGGAGGCCTTCGGGTTGCCTGGGGGGTTGACGAGGCTCTGGATGTGCCCGCTGTTGCTGAGCACGAATGTCATCGGTCCGGACAGCAACTGGGTGGTGCGGTAGCAGCCTTTCCACGGTGTCAGGTGATCGGTCATCCCCCCGGTGGCGAACGTGGGGACCTTGATCGTTGACAGATCGACAGGCGTGTTCAGCACCTTCATCGTGCCGGGCTGGCAGAGCGCGTTGGTTTCGAACAAGTCGAGGAACTGAAGATGCAGTGCGGCGGGCAGGTTCGTGCCGTCAGCGTTCCAGGACAGGACGTCAAAGACCGGAGGTTTCTCGCCCATCAGGTAGTTGTTGACCCAGTAGTTCCAGATCAGATCGTTGGGCCTCATGAGGGTGAACGCCGCGCCCATGTCGCGGGCCGCGATCACGCCCGCCCGGCGGGATCGGGCGCGGGTGAAGGACAGCAGTCTGGCGCTGGAGAAAGCCTGGATCGGTGCCCGCTGGCCGAAGTCCAGCATTGTTACCGCGAAAGAGGCGGAGTGGATCCGGGCATCGCGGGTAGCGGCCAGACGATTGAGCACTCCGGTCACGATGATGCCGCCGGCGCAGAACCCGATCGTGTTCACGTCGTCTGAACCGGTGATGTCGCGGATGGCGTCGATGGCCTGGAGCACTCGGGCCGCGTAGGCGTCGAGGTCCCAGTCCCCTTGTTCCTGGCCTGGGTTGCGCCAACTCAGTAGGAAGGTCTGCAGTCCGCGAGCGACGGAGTATTCGATGAAGCTGCGCCCTGGGCGCAGGTCGAGGAAGTAGAAACGGCCGATCGGCGGCGGTACGACGAGCACCGGGCGCTCGCGGACAGTGTCAGTGGCTGGGGTGTACTGGATCAGCTCGGCGACCTCGTCGCGCTCAACTACCGCACCGGGGGTGAGTGCCAGGTCGCGGCCGACCTGCAGTGCCTCCGGGTCAGCCATCGAGGGCATGCCGCCGTTGTGCCGAAGATCGCCGACCCAGTTGCGGAGCCCGCGGGCGAGGTTGCGGCCACTGGTCTCGAACGTCCGCTTGATCGCCGCGGGATTTCCGAGCAAGAAGTTGGTGGGCGCCACGGCGCTGGTCAGCAGGGTGACCGCGAACCGCGCCTTGTCTGAATCCTTTCCCGACTTCTCCAGCTCATCCACCAGCCGGTCCATCGACCCTGTGAGCGACAGATAAGCCTGCCCGATCCGCCGGTATACGGGGTTCTCGTTCCACGCCGGGTCGGTGAACCGCCAGTCCCCCTTGGCCGGCGCCACGGACGAGGAGCCCTGGGAAATCTGGAGGAGCTCGTGCGCCAGTTGGCCCGCTTCGCGAGCCACCACTCGGCCGGGCGTGGCGATGCCCGCGACGGTGGACAGGAGAGCGGAGGCGGGGCCACCGTCTGGGCTATCGCTTCGATTCGTCGTCGCCATCGAGACTTCCTTCGTGTCGGCCGAGGTCACATTTCGAGTCCACCGTTGACCGGGATAACGGCGCCGGTGATGTAGGAGGCCTCGTCCTCGGCCAGGAAGTGGACGACCCGAGCCACCTCTTCGGGACGGCCGAGGCGGCGGACGGGAATCTTGGACACGTACTGCTCCAGCACGTTGCTCGGGACGGCGGCGATCATGTCGGTGTCGGTGTAGCCCGGGGCCACGCAGTTCACGGTGATCCCCTTGCGGCCCGTCTCCAGCGCCAGGCTCTTGGTCAAGCCGAACAGGCCGGACTTCGACGCTGCGTAGTTCGCTTGGCCGAAAGCGCCAGTCTCGCCGACGACCGAGCTGATGTTGATGATCCGGCCGAAGCCGCGTTCGAGCATGTGCTCCAGTACGGCCTGAATCATGTAAAAAGCGCCGGAGAGGTTCACGCGTAGCACGGCGTGCCAATCCTCGACGGTCATCCGGCGAACCGTCTTGTCGACGGTGATGCCGGCGTTGTTGACCAGGACATCCACTCGTCCGTGCAGGGAGAGCACTTCCTCGGTGACCCGCAGGCAGTCGCTGGGCTCGCCCACGTTGCCCTTATGCACTGAGAGAGAAAGCCCATCTGAGATTAGCTTCCCGGTGAACTGTTCGGCCGCGGCCTGGTTGGTGCTGTATCCCGCGGCGACGTGGTAGCCCGCCCGCGCGAGCGTCGTAGTAATGGCGGCACCAATGCCCCGGGCACCGCCGGTGACTATGGCGACGCGGTGGTCAATGCGACCCATTGTTGACTCCTGGAAGGCTGGGCTAACCGCTGCTCACGGCCGCGGGTGATCTGGCCATTAACTGGCGTCGGCTGAAGGCGCTGCGCTCGGAAAGGAGCGTCATCGTGGTGGGCTGGCGTCCAGCCTGGTGCTCTGAGGCTGCGGCGCGTCGCTGCCAGCGGCGACGGTCGCCGCGGGGGTGGGGGCGGGCTTGTGTCGCCGCAGGATCGCGATCACCAGCAGGATCATCCCGATCACGATCAGCACGATGGGCACGATCACCTTCATCAGCGTGAGCAGCTCACCGGCGGTCTTGGCCTTGTGGGCAAGGTATTTCATGCTGGCCGGGGTGATGTGGAAGTCGAGAGCGAGCACCGGGATCAGGCTCAAGATCTGTGATCCGGCGGCCACGTTGACAACGACTTGCTCGGAGATCGTCTCGTCGATCGGGACGCCGGTCTGCTGGTCGACATAGGCCACAACGTTGGTGGTTTCGGTATAGCTGAGCGGGATCGGGTCGGGCACTGCGGCGAGAGTGGCCGGGGTGATCTTGGCCTGCACGGCGGCGGGCAGCAACGGCGCGAGGCCGGCGATCAGATTCTTCGGCAGCGATGATGGGAGGAGTTTCAGCAGTCCGGGGTCCTTTACCGCTCCGGTGGAGGCGATCTTGTAGACGTTGACCGATCGTCCGTCGCGGATGGCGGGCCCGGTGTAGGTGATCGGGAGGATGCCGCGGGTGGTCGAGTCGTAGTAGCGGTAGGAGTTGCTGGCCTTCGGCCCGATCGGGAACGTCGAACTCAGCGCCCCCTTTGACGGTTCTACCGAGATGCCCTTGGGTGGCCTGACGCCTTCGAGGGTGGTGCGGTCCAGGGCATAGGTGTGCGCGCTGGGCAGCGTCTGACCGCCGGCGTGGATGGTCAGGTCGTCGGAGACGATCGCGGTGTCGCCGTGGACGCTGGTCACCATCAGCCGCCGGTCGACGGTCATCGGCACATTGGCGGCGATGATGTGCTTGGTGTCGCCGGACTGCAGCGCCTTGGCGTTGAGCATGGTAGCCGTCCCTGAGTATGCGACGCCCAGGTTGGTGCTGCCGGGCAACTTGGTGGCGATCGGGACGACGATGAAGCGGACCAGCACCCCCAGCACGATCAGGACGATGCCGATGACAGCAAGAACGATGGACGAACGACGAACGGGCACCATGGCCTCCTCGGGACTGCCGTTGTCACGACACTGCCGAGTCGCGGGTCGGTGGGAATCATCCGTGCGGGGGATTTCGGGGCTCTAAGGGCGGGCACTGGCGCCGACGGGCGAGCCGCAGGACACGGCCGGTGGGGGGATCTCGTCCCTTCGAGCCGCAAGACCCCCTTTAAGGAGGACGTGGCAGGGCTGTCGCGCTCCCTAGCGTCGGAGTCAGTGTCATCCGCCTTGGTCTCGCTGCGTGCAGCGGCGCTGCTGTGAGGCTGTGTCGAAAGGGAACTCAGGTGAGCGCCTTCAAAGATGCTGACGAGGTCTATGCCTACATCGGCAAGATGTTCGAGATCGCGGTGGTCGAGCCGGCGTTCGTCGAGGCGACCAAGGACACCGATCTGGTGGTTCTGCTGACTCAGACCGAGCCGGCCGCGACCATCCTCATCGACTTCCCGGGCCAGAAGGTGCTGTTCGGCGACGCGGCCGCCGGGGCGAAGCCCACGGTACGGCTGCGGATGTCCTCGGACAACAGCAACCGGTTCTGGCAGGGCAAGCTCAACTTCACCCTGGCCATGGCCCAGCGCA
>Ga0209526_10001428_pt1 | contig 15990 bp, 13 predicted proteins | sample JacPinW_OM2H0_M1_FD_188566 | JGI IMG/M metagenome (GOLD analysis project Ga0209526, IMG submission 188566) | Forest soil microbial communities from Algoma, Ontario, Canada - Jack Pine, Ontario site 1_JW_OM2H0_M1 (SPAdes) (version 2) | ecosystem: Environmental > Terrestrial > Soil > Boreal... | reverse complement strand
GCCGACACGATCTTTGTTGCCGCCATAGATCGGATCAGCGTAGAAGCCCTAGCGTGTGTGCAGGGCCAGCAACGGGAAGAACTCGAGCTCGATCTCAACACTTGTCTGCTGCAGCGCAGGCTCGACCGGTGCGAAACCAGCGGTGGCCTGCCCGTCCTCCAGTGCTGCCTCGGTCTGCAGCGCGGCTCGCTCCAAGTGAGCCAGGATCCAGTCCTGCTGCTCGGTCGTGAGCCACACGAACTCCGCACCGAACCGGGACTGGCTCCTGCGATCCAGTTCCTTGACACCCTCGACATACTTTGCGCGCAGGATCTCGATTCGCTGCTGCCATGCGCTGGCGCGCTTGCCCTCGAGCTTCTCGAAGCCGCTGCCGTCGGGTTTCGCATAGATAAAGTCGATACCTGAAAGGTAACGGTCGAGGAACTCGATGGTGCCAGCCTCTCTGGCACCCGGCTGATCGTCGGTCGGGATGATCCGCGTCATCGCCGCCTCGATCGTCGCGCGCTGATGCGCATCGAAGAACGTTCTGTCCACGCCACCGCCTGCCTGCGGATCAATCATTCGAGGGCCTCCTGGCTCGATTCCATCGTAGCACGTATGTGAGATCCGCTTGATTGTCTCTTCGCGCCGAGACGCTGACACCCACACCCGAAAACTTGAGTATTTTTAGATGAAAGCTTCATACTAATCGTCAACTATTCATCCTCTTGCTGTTGTTAACTCGCTCGCTGACTTAACCCCAAATGAAGACCGCTTTCTCCGTCTTTCGCTCGTCGAATAGTCGAAACGCCTCGGGGGCTTGATCTAACGAGAAGCGATGAGTGATCATTTTTTCGACTGGCACTCCTCTATTAACTATGAATTGAGATATTTCCTGAAACTCACTTAGAGGGAAATACCAGGCGCCAATGACTTTGAGCTGTTTCCTGATCAATTGGTCGCTGGGGTTTATTGTGGTAGAAAACGATTCCCCGACGAAGGCCATCGAACCAAAGGGACGTGCAGAATCGAGCGCCGCATTCTGCGCTTTGGGGTTCCCTGAACAATCGATAGCAATATCGACACCGACACCTCCCGTGAGTTCACGGAGCCGTTCTGTGACGCCGTCACCGCGGCTATTTACGATCTCGTCTGCCCCGAGCGTCTTAGCCATCTCTAGGCGATCTTCCAGCACGTCAACTGCAAAAACACGAGCTCCACGGGCTTTACCTATGAGCACACCAGCCGCACCCATAGGGCCCAAGCCGAAGACCGCGAGCGTCGTTGCTCCGGACACTCCCAATCTTTTCTGGGCCGAGTACTGTGTACCGATCATGTCGGTCATTAGAGCACCAGCCACAAAGGAGAGTTCACCAGGTAGCTCGAGACAATTAACAGCCGGCGCTACCAGATAGTCTGCGTCACCACCGTCGACGTCGAAACCGAGACATTTCCATTCACGACATAACATCCGATAGCCGCTATGGCACCACTGGCAGCGGCCACAGCCAATCGCGAGGTAAACCGCTACTCGATCTCCATTCTTCACACCGACCGCACCTGGACCGACATCAACGACTTCCCCTGCGGGTTCGTGACCTGGGATAACAAGCCCAGTTTTAGCAGCCGCGCCGCCAACAACGGGTTTGCCATAATACAGACTCATGTCGCTGCGACAAAGCGCGGAAGCACGCATCTTGATCAGTACCTCACCGAAGCCGGGTATCGGATCAGGACGATCGACAACTTCTACTTTCTTGTTTCCCGGAAATAGAACGGCTTTCATTTCTAGGGTCCTTGCTATTTACTCAGCTCGAAAAAGTCGTACTTAGATCCTCGAATGCTTGCCCTGACTATATTCACGTTGAACGGCGCGCAGCTTCCGGCCATTTTCTACAACGGGTAGAACCGCTCAATAATTCCCGGGGCCGCCACGATGCGTGTTTCCATGCGCGCTGCTTCCTCTTCCAAATTGGCAAAACGTCCATATGCCGAAAAAATTGTCGATCCGCTCGGCATCTCCGGGTATTCATTCTCCCCGTTAGTTCCCCAATTGACCCATCCTGACTCCTGACGCTGCACAATCTGCATACGAGGCACGGTGCGATTGACGTAGCGCACAAAGCAATAGCCGGTGAGCGGGCTAAACTCATACGTCTTGCTAGCGTCCAGCGGAAAGATCGTCTGCTGAGGCTCGCGGCTTACATCGACAAAATCACTGGTATATTTCATCCGGTTGTGTTCCCGATCGCTCCACACAACCCGGTTTGCTTGGCGCCAGATGTTTTCGACCTCGCGTTCCAGTACGGGCCGCTCGAGCACACTCTCGATCACGCTGAACAGCCGCCAATAGTTGTCCCAATGCCAAGTGGCGGGATCCTCGGCAGGATCGATTCCGAGCTTATCCATAGCGCGCCGCATTAGTTCCGGTTCCTTTTGCTGAAGCTTTCTGATGCAATCGAGAAGGATATCCGCATATAGGTCGCCGGCCCGGTAGGCCGTGCCACCGTCATGCTTGTATGTCGAGAGAAGTAACTTGCCCTTACCACTTTCAATCTCGTCTCCCACTGTCATTCGGTTGCGGCAGGGTCGTCCGTCGATTGTTGTTTCATATGGATCGAGGAAATACGTGCGCAGAAACCACGAGGTTTTAGCGAAAAACGTCCAGATCATTTCAATCCGTTTGTTCGCTAGTTCAGGCCGCAAACCTTCAGGAATGGTGCCGTACAAACGATACTGGCAAGCGATGGGACCCTCAAAAACTGGGTCGATATTGATCACGAGATGGGCCGGCGGATTGACGAGGCCATTTTCAGGTGTGAAGAACGGACCGTAGAAACCGCCGAAAGCGTTCTTGCACTCGCAGATCAAGTTTATCCCCTGGCGCTTCTCCTCGAAATAGCGAATTCCCCATTTGGCTCCCCCATGGCCCTCGCCGGTACCGCGACAGAGCTCCAGGACATAGGCGCCGGTATCCAAACGGCGAAAGCCATCGCGCAGTCCCGGTTCAAGCTGTTGGATGCCACTAGCAGTTGCGGGACCCCGTGATTCGGCAGAAAGGTAGACGTGATAGTGGGCAAACCCGGGTTCACCTCGCGGGATGTTCGCAAGGAAATAAAGGCTTGCATAATCGAGTTGGCCATCCGTTCCTTTTCCCGCGCGAATGATCTGGGACGGGACTTCGATTCCTTCATAATCAACGACTCGGATTCCGTCAGAGTGAGGGCGGCAGATATCAAAGACCAGATCGAGTCGCACTGGCTCATTACATCGTCCGAGGCACAGGGGATCCACTATCGTTACCGGTGTTCGGTAAGAGAACTCTTCATTCCACCAATCTTTCATGGATTTAGGTATTACTTTCCCATCACGCACAAGGCTTTCAGTTCACGGCGCCGAGAGTAAGGCCCTTCACAATGTAACGCTGAAACAGAAGCCCTAAGATGATAATCGGTGCTGAGATCAGCGTTGCATGTGCGGTTAGCTGGCCCCATTGGATCCCATACAGTGTCACGAAATCTGCGACTGCCACCGGAGCGGTCTTTGCAGCGGTTCGCGTGAGAATTAACGCGAAAAGAAATTCATTCCACGAAAAGATTAGCACGAAGACGCCAGTGGCAACCAGGCCAGGCAGGGTCAACGGGAGCACGATTCTGAAGAATGCTCCAAGCCGCGAACAGCCGTCAATCATTGCTGCCTGCTCCAACTCAACGGGAATTTGATCAAAGAAACTGCGCATCATCCAAACGACAAAAGATATGTTGAACGCGCTGTACGGAATGATCAGTGCCCAATAGGTATCAATGAGGCCTAGATTGCTCATCATGAGGAAGACGGGAATCGCAACTGCCACCGGCGGAAACATCCGGGTCGAGAGAATCCACATGGCGAGATGCTTACCATATCTAGTTGGAAAGCGAGATAGGCCGTAGCCACTAAGTGAGCCGCACAATAGAGCTAACAATGACGAGCTCACAGCAACGATAATACTGTTGACTAACAGCGGAGGAACTGGCGTCGTTGCCCAGCCTTTCCCGCTTAAGATTGTTATGTAGTGCTCAAGAGTTGGTTTAAAGAACCAGACGGGCGGAAGGCGGAACGCGTCCCATCGACTCTTGAAGGAGGTCGTTACCATCCAAAAAATGGGAAATACTTCAAACAGCACAAATGCCAGGACCACGAGATACGCAACGATCCGTATTGCGCTGCGCCGACGAAAACTCGTCTCTTTCATGCCCTAACTCCTTGCGGTGCGCTTTGAACGTTACTCCTTAGCAGTACGCTTATGAGCGTTCCGGCCAGCAGGCTAACAAAAATCACAAGCAGCCAAGACAAGGCCGCCGCGTAGCCGACATTGTAATAACGGAACCCTTGCATGTACACCAAGAAGGGGTAGACCACTGTTCCATTAGATGGCCCTCCTTCGGTCAGAACGAAAACGATGTCGAAAACTCTCATGCAGTCGATAATTCGGAATAGCAATACGACCAGAATGATCGGTTTCATCATTGGAACCACGATGAACCGTAACAACTGCAATGGGCTCGCACCGTCTACCCTCGCTGCTTCAATAGGATCCGAAGGCAGCGAAGCGAGACCTGCATAAAGACAAAGAAAAACGAAGGGCATCCACTGCCACACCTCGACAAGAATCACGGCCCCCATGGCTGTAGTGGTATTGCCCAACCAGATCTGGGGCGGCAGTCCAAGGAGTCCGGTGCCATAGTTGATTAGCCCGAATTGGCCGTCAAAGAGCCAGCGCCAGATAAGACCGATTGCGATCGGCGGCATGATCATGGGCATGGTTAACGCTAGACGTACTAAACTGCTTCCATACGGTATGAGATAGAAGACGGCCAAAGCCAAGACAAAGCCTAGTACGAACTCGGCCGTTACTGCGACGACTACGAAAACCGCTGTGCGCACGACCGTGTCTCGAAAGATCGGATCGCTGAATGCGTGCTGGAAATTGCCAAGACCGACGAATCGATCCATCTCGGGCAACATCGGATTATATTGATGCAAGGCAGTCCACACCGCGAATATGGTCGGATAGGCTACCATGATTAACAGGATCGTTATTGCAGGCAGGCTCAGCACCAGCGGTCGCCACTCGACACTGCGTTTGGAGGGAACCGTGCTCGTCACGTCGATAATCGGTGCTGTCGCGGTGGGCATCAGTGATTACTTCTTTGTATGAGCGGCGGAAGACGCAGCTTGCGACCGAAATCCATCTCTTCAGGCGCTTAATGTTTGCATTGCGGCTGCTTGGAATAGGGGTCCACATGAAGCGCGTCGTAGTAGCCCGCCTGCTTGAACAGATCGATTACCTCGCAGGCTGCGTCATCGAGCGCTTGCTTCACACTTTTGTTTCCCCCCAGCGCCGACGATATTTCCGCCTGGATAGTTTCCGAGTACTGACGGAATACCGTTAGACGTGGCCGCGAATAACCTATCTCCAGACTCTCCGCGAACGGCTTCCAGTACTCCGGCCATTTCGACAATACCTCCGGATCTTGGTAGTAATCGCGGCGGCTGGCGTGAAATTGATACTTGGCAAAGCTTCGTTGCACCTCCGCACTGGAGAGCCACTCGATAAACTTATAGGCTGCCTGATGGTTACCCGCATATTTGTTCAATGCAAAATAGTAGCTGCCGTAGTGCGGTGAGCGAGTTATGGTTCCATCCGCTTGGCGCACGCCCGGAACCTTCGCGAACCCAACCTGACCGCCTTTCTGCTCGATCGCCGGATCGAGCAACATACGATGGTAATTCATAGCCATTGCGGTCAGACCCGACCCGAAGGCCGTCGTCACTTCGTCCCAGGTCCAGGTCTTAGCCGCCTGAGGCACGACCTTATATTTGTCCATCAAATCCTTGTAAAACTGCGTTGCTTCGACGCCCTTGTCTGAATTGAACGACGGCACCATATCTTTGCCAATTTCAAATACCCCGTAGCTCGCAAGCCATGTACGCCAATCGCAGTAGAGCGATTCATGCTTCTTGGCCATCAAGGTCGCTCCGTACTCTGTCGGTGAATCTGGGTTAGCCGACTTGGTAAAGAAACTCGCGACATCGACGAACTGTTTCCAATCCTCCGGCGGACCAAGCTCATAGCCGTACTTCGCCTTGAACTTAGTCTTGTAGTCGGGATTATCGAAGTAATCCTTCCTGTAGGCTAAGACCAGTACGTTCGGATGAAAGGGAATGCCATAGAAGCCGAGCCCGTCCTTTTTCATCTTCTGGAACGTGTCCATTGTTACTGGCCCCTGCCAAGTATAGGAAGGCATCTGCAACTCCATCGGGGGATTCCACGTGTGCTTGGGATCGTACGTCGCCTGAACGATCAGCCGTGGAATAAAAGTGTCCGGTGAGAATAGCTTCGGATCAACCACTTTGGAGTCGAGGATGAAATCCAGAAGATTTACGCTGTGATTTGCAATCAGAGCGCCCTCCGGCACATCAATGATCCATATGTCATAGTGCGGGCTCCGCGCTGCTATCTCCGTGAACAAGCGTTCCCGCCATTCAGTCTGAGGGTAACTGTCAATATTGATATGAACGCCCTTCTGCTCTTCGTACCTTTTCGCGCCGTCGCGCACGGAGTCGATGTTGGCCTCAACACCTACATAAAGCATGTTCAGTTGCTTGGGCTCGTCGGCTCGCAGCGACGCCGCGTACCATGTGATAACGCTAAACACCGCAATACCTAACAACTTGCACGGTGGAAGTAACCTGTGCCTGCAAGACCGACTCAGCCGTCGAATATTATCCGCACAATGGTTCCTCGTAGACAATAAAGAGTCTGTTCGCTGTGATTGAACAGTAATAGCCATCATTTGATGTAGAATGTTGTTTTGGGGGGTTAATGGGACGCCGTCTTGAAGAGTAAACCTTGCTCTGTAGAGCTGTCGACGCAACAATTACGTAGTTTTGCTACAACGCCTTCGCCTCGTTTGGTGTATTCTTGTTAAGTGCGCTTCGTCGAGTCATCATTACCTTCTCCGGTCTTTATAGGCTTGCATCCGGGGATCATGGGGTTATTGCCTCGCCTTGACGTTAATAACGTCAACGTCTTCGGCGGCATTTTTGGCCGAACGGGCGAGCGCTTCTAGAACCTTGACGTTGTTCAGCCCATCCTCTGGTGGGAGAGGAACAGGCACCTTATTGAGCACGGACTTGGCAAACGCATCTACCATGTTTGTGTATTGGTTCACAGGCTCGAACAATTCCTCGCGCCGGTTCCCATCTGCGTCTACGACGACAACCAGTCCCTGTGCGGCGCGGGTGCCGAGACCCGGAAGGATCCCCCGGGGAACTTCGATAGTGCCATCAGTCCCTACGATGGTGTAGGTGCCCTGCCCGTCTGCAGCGAACGAGCAACTTATCATGGCGATGCCTTCAGCAAACTCGAGAATGCCAGTGCCGCTAACATCGACACCCAACCTGGGATCGAGTCGCATTCTGCCGACCACTCGCTCGGGCTCGGAGCCGAAGACCATCCGTGAAATACTCACTGTATAACAGCCCATGTCGAAGAGAGAGCCGCCACCAAGGCTTGCTTGATAGCGGATATTCGACGCATCGAATGTTCGCAGGATGTTGACGGACAGATGGGCGCGGACTTCGCGAACCTGTCCGATGGCGCCGGATGCGATAAGCTGCTGCACACGCTGCGTCTGGGGATGGAAGCGATACATGAAACCCTCCATGAGACTCACGCCGTGCTTTGAGCAGGCTTCGATCTGGCGCGCGGCATCCTGCGCAGAGGTGGCCAGGGGTTTATCGCACAGCACGGCCTTGCCTGCTTTCGCCGCGCGAATCGTCCATTCGGCATGCAGTGCATTCGGAAGGGGTATGTACACGGCGTCGATATTAGGATCATCGAGCAACGCTTCATAGCTTCCTACTGCTCGGGCGATTCCGAGTGATTGTGCAACGCTGCGAGCCTTCTCGAGGTCACGGCTCCCAATTGCTTCGACCGTGCCGAACGTTGATTGCTGAATCGCAGGGATCAGTACTCCCCGCGCGATGTTGGCGGTGCCCATTATGCCCCATCTAAGTTGTTGCGGCATACGTTTTGGAAACTTAACTGATCATTGGAGGTCCGGATGTGGCTGCGGCTCCGAGGTCATCAACCTCGTCACTTCTTTTTGCCAAAATTGCCCCATAACTTCGGATCGTTGACATTCTCTTTAGTAATGAGGACCGGCTCGACCTTGCCTTTCGGATTAATCGGCTTGCCTTCGAAATACGCGATGACGGCGTCGAGAATGATTCCACCCATCGCGTTCGGATCCTGGCCGACTGACGCATCTTGGAATCCCTTGCGGATATTATCAAGCGCAAGCGGTGTCCCATCGAGACCAACGATCGTGACGTGGTCTTTCTCTCCCGCCGGAACCAGTTTTCCGATCTGCCGTAACGCCGAAATCACTCCCCGCACCATCTCGTCGTTGTGACTGAATACGCCCTTGATGTTGGGATTTCCCGTGAAGGCATCGAGCACCATCTTGTAGGCGTTGTCGGCTATCCACTCGGTATTCAGCGAGCGCACTTCGACGTTAGGGTATTTGTCTTTCATCCTTTCGATAAAGCCCTTGTGGCGCAGCTGTGCTTGGTCGGAGCCGAGCGAACCTCGCGTTTCAAGCACGACTCCCTTTTCGCCAATGAGCTTGGCAAGTTCGTCGGCTCCCATCGCGCCACCGGCTTCGTTATCATAATCAACGAACGCCAGAAATTTTCCTTCCGGTGGGGGATTCTCCATTATGAAGACCGGGATGTTAACTTGATTGGCACTTTTCACCCCGGCTACAATCAGCTTAGCGTCAACCGGGTCGATCAACAACGCGTCGGGCTTCTTGGTTACGGCGTCGAGCACCTGTGTGACCTGCAGGTTTGGGTCGCCCTTGCCGTCGACAATCTGCATCACAAGACCGGCCTCAGCCGCTTTCTTCTTGATCCCGTCAACCATGGCGACCTGGTACTCGAACTGCTGGCCGAAGGTGATGTAACCGACAGTCTTACCGCGGGCGCCCGATTCGGCGCCCATGGCCGTCCGAGGAACGGCAAACGCTGCTCCGAATATCGTTATGCCTAAAGCTAGGCCGACGCTCCCTGTTAGGAACGTGCGGCACGTTATGCCACTGTTTGTTATAGGTATCATTGCTATGCGCTTGTACTCTTCTCCCGCAGTTGCTGAGATTTCCGGGACCTGCGGGTGGTCTTGGAAATCTTGAGGTTCTCTAAGTTCGCTCTAGTGCGGACGATTATCGGTCTCGCCGTTCCTACTCAAGTAATCCGCTTCGGTGGTGTCGCGGTTGTAGCCGACGGAGCTGATCCCCGCTGAGACTTGGCTTCGTCTTTCCTGAGGATCGAACGCCGGCGGAGACCCGCTTCTGCAAAGCTGCGCCGGAAGACATCGAGTCCGGCGGCGGCGGCGATTACCAGACCGCTGACAACGTAGTCGTAGTTTGGAGGCACGTTGAGCAGATTGATCGCATTCTGGACAAGCCCGAGGAGCAGGACTCCGAGTAGCACGCCCCCAATCTTGCCTTCGCCACCCAACAGGCTAACGCCTCCGATCACCACCGCCGAGATAACGGTCAGCTCGGTGCCGAAGCCAGCCGTGGCCGCACCGGCCTCCAATCGTGCCGTGATCATAAGGCCACCGATAGCGGCGGCAATGCCGGAGATCACATACGCGGCAAGGACGATTTGGTTTGTGCGAATTCCGGAGAGACGTGCCGCGAGAGCATTGCCGCCAGTCGCGTAGATAGACCGTCCAAAGCGGGTGCTGCTCAGGACGAAATGCGCGAGAATGCCGAGGGCGATCGTGAACAGAATCACGACCGGGATCCCGAACAAGCGCGTCGCCTGGATATCCACATAGATCGACGGGACTGGGGCGATGTTTCGGCCGCCGGAGTATATGAAGGCAACCCCTCGAGCGATACTCATCATTGCTAGCGTCGCGATGAGCGCCGGGATCTTTAAAACCGTCACGCTCAACCCATTAATGAGGCCGATACCGGCTCCCGTCCCAAGCGCGACCAGCGTCGACAGCCAGATCGGTACACCCGCAAAAAGAGGCAGACCGACGCACAGAACCGACGAGAGTGCCAGAACCGCACCGACGGAGAGGTCGATTCCGCCCACGAGAATGACGAACGCCTCGCCGATAGCGACGACGGCAATAATCGTCGCGGAATAGAATAGGTTCTCGATATTGATCCTTGAAAAAAACACTGGGCTCGCCAGTCCGAGCAGGACGCTCACGATTACGATCACAGCGAAAAGGCCGAGGCCCTGTACCGCCTCGAGAACGGCCCTGTTGCCCACGCGAAGCTTGTCGAGTAATCCGAGTTTGGAAGCGGATCCAGCCTGTGTTGGCGAATTCATTGTGCTTATCTTCATTTTGTGCTGATCCCATCTAGGCTGTAGCGGCGTAGTTCATGATCAGTTCTTGCGACATTGAGCCGCGGTGAAGCTCGCCTGTAATCCGACCGGACCGCATGACGAGGACGCGATCGCTGAGCGCCAGAACCTCCGGCAACTCCGAGCTGATGAGCAGGATCGCGGTACCCCGCGAGGCGAGGCCGACAATAATCTCGCTGATTTCGGCCTTGGCTCCAACATCGACACCCTTAGTCGGTTCGTCGAGAATGAGAAGGCTCGGTCGCCGGGCGAGCCAACGCGCGAGCACTACCTTTTGCTGGTTGCCACCCGAGAGCGTCGAGACGCGGACCTTTGGTGAGGACATCTTAATCGCGAGCGAGCGTTTCGCTTCGCTCATGACCTCGCTTTCGCGCTCGGTCGAAATCACCCAGCGCGGAGCGATACGGTCTAGCACTGCGAGGGTCGCGTTCGCACTAACGCTGAGCTGCTCGACAAGCGCCTGGCGGCGCCGATCTTCGGGGATGAAGCCGATGCCGGCCCGCATCGCGGCCGCCGGATCGTTCGGTGCAACAGGCTTACCGTCTACGAGTACCTGTCCGGTGTCATACGGATCGATCCCGAAGATGCAGCTCGCGACTTCGCTGCGGCCGGCGCCGACGAGCCCTGCCAGCGTTACTATTTCGCCCGCGTGGACACCGAACGATATGTCCTCAACCGCGCCATAGCGGGTCAGATTCTTCACTTCGAGGACAACCCTGCCCGGTTTGCGCGCCGAAGTACTTACCTCGTGCACCGCGCGGCCGACCATCATCTTGATCACCTGCTCCTGATCGAGTTGGGCGGCCGGAGCGCTGCCGACGAGCTTGCTATCACGGAGCACAGTAATTCGGTCCGCTATCCGGAACACCTCTTCGAGCCAGTGGGATACGAATACGATGCCAAGGCCCTTGGTCTTCAATTCCTTCACAATCGCAAACAACCTGTCGATCTCCCGTGGTGAAAGCGAGGTCGTGGGCTCGTCCATAACCAGGGCACACGCGTCCTCCGACAGAGCGCGTGCGATTTCTACCAGTTGGCCCTCAGCCGGTGAAAGCCGACGCGCCCGCGTCGACGGCGAGAGTTCCGGGGCCACCTGCGCCAGCGTTCGTAGAGCGTGCTTGGTCTGCTCTTTTTTGGAGATGATCCCATACCGTGAAGGCCAGTGACCGAGCATAATGTTCTCCGCTACCGTCATGCTTGGAACCAAGTGGTGATCCTGGTGAATCGTGGCAACGCCAGCTTTGTGGGCCGCGGCTGGATCGGCGCTCAGGTGCTTCCCGTTCACGCGAACCTCGCCCAGATCGGGCGTATAGAATCCTGCCATTATCTTGATGAGGGTCGATTTGCCGGCTCCATTTTCACCGACCAGAGCATTGACTTCACCAGGCCTTATCTCGAAATCGACATCATCAAGTGCAACGACGCCGGGAAACGACTTGCAAATGCCTCGCGCAACGAGTACGGGCTCGGCAATCAAGGTATTTCCGGAACGTTCGTCGCCGTTGGAGGGTACCGGCGATTTCTCGCTCATCGATTCCTTTCGCACTCAGCTTCAACCTGCTTTAGGAAACTGATCGCACGCTGCGCAAATTTGTCGGGTTCGACGGAGCGACTGTTGAAACCAATTTCCATCGTGATATACCCGTCGAAATTTGTTTCCTCTAATATCCTGAGCAGGCTATGCCAGTCGACAACGCCGTCTCCAGGTGGCAGACGGTTCACGTCGGCTGCATGGACGTGTACAAGATCTTTCCCCATCGCATGTACGTAATCAGCACTGACCTCGCTGCGGTACAGCGCGTGGAATGTGTCGAACATTACCTTAACGTTGTCTTTTCCGGATGCTCGCATCAGTTCCAGAGCATCGTCGGCGCTTTCGATCAGGTTGCTGTCTGCGGGCGTGGGTTCCGCGGCAATTGTAATTCCGGCCTGACTTGCGTGGTCGGCGATCGATTGGAGGCTTTCGAGGCTCCACTTCCACGCTTCCGACCGGGTTACCCCAAAAATCTGCCAGCCTCCGATGTAAAGCACGAGACTGGCTCCTAGATCGTGCGATAGGTCGACGATCTGCTTGTAATGTTCAACAGTAGCTTTTCTTTCCTCCGAATTCGGCGATGCCGGGTTGTTTCCTGGTCCTCCACCCGGTGCTGGTAGAAGGCTTACCGGTGTAAGGTTTTCTTCTACGAGAAGTGAGCGGAGGGCTTTTCGCTTATCTTTCGAAACATAAGCAGGCCACGCGTGGGGCGCTGCACAGCCAATCTCAATTCCATCGTATCCGATCGCCGCGAGACGTCTTATAACTTCTTCGAGTGGATAGGAAGGAAGCCATGACGGGAAACTGCCGTACATCCAGGTATTACAAGCGTATTTCATGTTCTTCTTAAGCGTTCAAAGTAATGACACGACCCGATTCCGCTGAACGATAGGCGGCGTCGATCACTTCAAGAGTTTTTCTTCCTTCGCTTCCGGGCACTTTTGGAATCGATCGCTCAATTAATGAATCAACGAAGTGTTCTACTTCTAAATTGAAAGAGGCAGCGTAAGCGTTGGGGACAGTGATACCCGTCCAGCCTCTGAACCCGCTTGGGAATCGATCCTCCTCCGAGTAAATCCAGAGTTTGTCTTCGGTGAGGCTGAAACGGAGCGCACCTTTGTCGCCTAGGATCGCGAAGCCTTGTTCCCATCCGGTTGGGAAACCTTCCTCCCAACCCGGTATTCGAGCAGCGTACGAAGTGGTGATTTCACCAAGACAACCGCTCGTAAATTTGAGCGAGACAATCGCGTTGTCCTCACCCTCCATCTCATGGCGGACTGAATTACTTTGGATGGTTGCTACGGATTCGATGTCACCGAGTAGGTATCTCAGGATGTAAACAAAATGCGCGCCGGTATCGATGAATACTCCTCCTCCGGTTTGGTCCTTAGACTTCCGGAAATCGTTCTGTGTGAAAAGAAACCATCCAAACGACAGCGCCTTGACGAGGTGAGGTTTCCCTATGAGTCCCTCATCCATGGCTCGTTTTGCCTTTTCGACGAGCGGGTTAAAGACGTGATTGTGGGCGACCATCAGAGTCACCCCGTGCCTTTCAGCGGCCTTAATTATTTGGTCGGCTTCTGCTAAGGATCGCGCAATCGGTTTCTCCAGCAGAACATGCTTCCCTGCTGCACAAGCCTTCTGAACGCACTCCAGATGAACGTTATGTGGCAGGCAAACGTCGATCGCGTCGCATGGTTCGTTGCTCAACAATTCGTCCAGTGTTTGGAAGCTCTTACCGACGCCCCACTCGGCAGTCTTGCTCTCCGCTACCTCTTTACGCGCATCGATGAGAGCACACACGTTGACCTTGTGCCGGATGCGGTTGTAACCCTGCATATGCACCTCAGCGATTCGCCCGGCGCCCAGAATTGCTATTTGGACTTTCTTGCTCATGTGGAGAGAACGTTCTCACGATTACGATGCGTCGAAGAACTTGCAAGTAAAATATTTGATAATTTTCAAATCCCTGGGAAAATTTATATTGTAACATTCTGCCGCGTAGTGAGTTATGTCTCTCCATTTCTTCATTTATAAAAGCCAGATCGCGTAAGACGTTCGCCGTGATTAATCTGTAATGGAAGGTTCCGTTTAAAGTGGTATAGAGATAACGTTCTCTCGTCGACTATATTGATAAGATCGTTTATTCTGTGCAGCGCTTTCGCATGACCGTAATGAGCATGATCAATCAGACAGGACTTCAGAAATGAGTGCACCAAAGGGCCACCAGCAGCTCGCCACACTTGAAGATGTAGCCCAGCGTGCCGGTGTATCGGTCGCCACCGCCGGACGAGCTTTAGGAAATTACGGGAGGGTTTCGACTAAAACTCGGACTCTAGTGCTCAGAGTGGCCCGCGACCTGAATTACCACCCGAATGCGGTCGCACGAGGAATGAAGCAGCGCCTCACCTACACGGTTGGCTTGATTGTCGGGAACATCTGTAACCCATTCTTCAGTACGATCGTCCGAGCCGTAGAGGGCACCCTGATTAACCGCGGCTACAATCTGATTATTTGTGATAGTGACGAAGACGTGGACAAGGAGATCAGCCACAGTCAGGTTCTCTTCCAAAGACGAGTCGATGGATTGATTGTTTCGCCTACCGCATCATCGGAGGGAACCAGCAGCGGGGCGGTAAAACTAATATCTGAACGTGGGATTCCCTTGATACTAATCGATCGACTCGTACCAGGCATCAGGGCTCCCGTAGTTGCAGCAGACAATATGGGAGGCGCCTTCGACGCTACCAAATACCTACTTCAGCTCGGACATAAGCGCATTGGGATAATTGTCGGACGCAAAACGCTCGGCTCGATGACAGCGCGCGTGGAAGGGTATCGACGCGCGCTGAACTCGGTCGGCACGACCTTCGATGAATCTCTTGTTGTCGACGGGGTGGATGTCGGAGTACAGGGCGGCGACTACGCCGCTCAACAACTACTGACACTGACTCCAAGACCTACAGCCATGATTGCAATGAATAACCTGCTCGTTCTCGGAGCGCTGAATGCTGTTCGAGCAAGAGGGCTTCGGATTCCTCGTGATATCTCGATCATCGGTTGGGATGATTTTGATTCGGCTAGTCATCTGAGAGTTCCTTTGACTGTTGTAGACCAACCTGCCTGGGCTATGGGAACAATGGCGGCCGAGCATCTTCTTCAACTCATGTCTGCAGAGACTCTCGACCGACCCCTGGAAATCCTCCTTCGCTGCAATTTGATTATTCGTGACTCCTGCTCTGCGTTTGAACCTGCAAAATTTTAGCTTCACGACTGATCAAGGAACTCTCGTTTCCTTCAAGGCAGAAAAGGAATAAGCAATACTTTGAAGGAGCAGTCGTTAGCCTATGGTCGGCCGCGGCCAACGCCCCCTTCTAGCCACGGTCATTTGGCGGCCGCAGAGATGCTTAGCTATGATCAGCTGATGCGTTCATGCGATACGAATTCCAGCAGAATCCATCAGAGTGAACTTGGCTAACATTGATCCCTCTGATTTGAAGCTTGTTCATAAAAGGTTAGACCCAAGGTTAGACGCCTGACAGGCCGCTATTATTCACTTCCGGTTTGGCGAAAGCTGCACGTACGCGATGACCAGGTCGATTTACCAGTTAGAGATCTTAATGTAACCGGTTGCCAGACTTGCTCGCACTCCCAGATGATCATGGTAGATGCCGAGAGTAACCGAGCCGGGGGCATGACTTTTGGGTCACCCGGTTCCGTATCGACCATTTGATCCAAGCAGCTCTCAAACACCGAATAAAACTCCACGCGGAACAGACGCCGTCGATCGTTCAAAAGGGTAACGTAAAAGCGTATTCGTCTGTGGCGCTGCGGAACCGTCTCGTGAAGCACAGGGTCGACGGTCGTGACGGTGAGTTTTTGGGCAGAGGCGGTTAGTTAGAGTCGAGCCACCCAGGCAGTGGGTGTCAGTTCAGCACCGGGGCGCTTCACTATCGCGAGACGAGCGCTCTATCTCCCTTATTCGCCGAAACTGATCGAAAGAGGGCTTCCTTCCATGAGATCAGGCCAAGTGCGCAGGT
>Ga0209526_10001427_pt1 | contig 15993 bp, 15 predicted proteins | sample JacPinW_OM2H0_M1_FD_188566 | JGI IMG/M metagenome (GOLD analysis project Ga0209526, IMG submission 188566) | Forest soil microbial communities from Algoma, Ontario, Canada - Jack Pine, Ontario site 1_JW_OM2H0_M1 (SPAdes) (version 2) | ecosystem: Environmental > Terrestrial > Soil > Boreal... | reverse complement strand
AAATTATAATTAGGATTCATAACCGCTATTGTCGCTAGCCATGCGACGGAAGCCACAAAAGGCAACCAAAGTGAGACCTTCCACATGTCGCCTGTTTTGATTAGCTTCTCGTAAGCCATAAAAACAAAACCGCCAATGAAAAAATTCCTTACGCCGAGCGCAATAAAGTCTTCAAGACTATAAGCGTCGTCAATAATATGTAATAGATGCCCAACAAAAATCGCGCACAATACAGCTCTGAAGGTCCTATTGAAGTATTGACAGAAAACAAAGAAAAATGCATACAATAAAATCTCGACAGAAACGGACCATACTGGGGCATTGAACGAATTACCCTTTTCAAGGCCCCATGCGGACGCAAAAAACAAATTAAGGAAAAAATCGTAAGTGTCGTTGAATGGGTAAACGAAATATGTCTTCGTTGTTCTTGTATAGATGAATTGACCTGCGGCAACAAATAGAAGTGTAGCAAAATGGAGCGGGTAAAGCCTTGACAGCCTTAGAACCGCAAAAGCGCCAGGGGAAAGTGATTTCTCTGCAATACGTTCCGAATATAGCCAAAATAAGATGAACCCAGAGAGGCAGAAAAATAAACTAACCGCTTCATAACCTTTTTGATAGAATACATAAAGAAATTCAAACATGGGCTGCTGCTCAATGAAAAACGGCGCCCCCTGTTTGTTGAGTGGCAGGAAGAAACTTTGCCAATGCCAAAGCACCACGCTGAGTGCGGCCATGCCGCGCAGGACATCAAGAGAGTAAAAGCGACTTGGGGATATGCTTTTTGCCATGCAAAACCAACCGTTAATATGGTGAGACGGTTTTGAGCCGAGGCCGGCATGCCGCGGATAGCCGCCGGTTTCAGTCTTATTCCGTTTCGGTTCCGCGCATCTGACAATGCGGAGCCCCTGCGGCTGGAAATGGCCATGCCGGATTTCGAATCGTCGCCCCGCCCTGTATTTGAAACCGAAGCACACTTTTCCGCGCCCGGTAAAGCCATCACCATCGCCTTGCGCGTCAACCGGTAAATTCGCGATTAGGCCGTGATCGCTTCAGTTGAATCGCGCATGGTCTCTATGCTTTTGTTTTATCGCATGATCTTAGCCAAAAAGGCTGCAACTTTTCGGGATCATGCTTTAGAACGGGATGTCGTCGTCGATGATGTCGGCGGCGCGGCTCGGGCCCGTGGCGGCCGGAGGGCGGTCCGGCGCCTGCTCCATCGGCGACGTGCGGCCGAAAGAATTATTGGACGCCTCGAAGGCACCCCCGGCGTCGCCGCGGCCGCGGCTGTCCAGAAGGGTCAGTTCGCCGCGAAAGCGGGTCAGCACCACCTCCGTCGCCTTGCGCTGATTGCCGTCGCGATCGGTATATTCGCGCGTCTGCAATTGGCCTTCGAGATAAATCTTGGTGCCCTTCTTGCAATATTGCTCGGCGATCTTGCCCAAATTCTCGTTGAAGATCACGATATTGTGCCATTCAGTCCGCTCCTTGCGCTCGCCGGAGGCCTTGTCACGCCAGGACTCGGACGTGGCGAGAGAGAAGCTTACGATCGGATCGCCGGCGCCGGTTCGCCGCACCTCAGGATCGCGGCCGAGATTGCCGACGAGAATGACCTTGTTGACGCTCCCAGCCATGATTGTCTCCCTAACTGCAAAACGGCAATATGCTGCTTATGGCGAACGGCTCCTTTGTCGCATATCCGCGGCGCCCTTGCCGCGGCGCGCGGGATTTGTCCACGACATTCCGGAGGTTTAAACGCTCTATTTTGTTCTAGCACCGCAACAGGCCCGCGCAAGCCGCCCACGCGAAAACGAGGCCGATTGACGACGAGGCCGCAAACATGCCCCACTTTGCTACCACAGCCTCCAAACCGCTGTCATAAAATAAATTACGATATTTCTTATTAAGCCACTTTACAAACGCGCCAACATGTGAGAACAATCTGGCAACATTTGGTGAACATAAGGGAACACTAAAATGCAAAAGCCAGCATCGTTAGCACGCAGATTAAGCCATGTTTCGACGGGGGAAAAAACTGCGAAACCTATTGAAATCACGGAGATTGTCGAGGGTGCACAATGCACCGCGGCCTATATTGCCCAACTAACCGGCGAACTCGCGACCCTCGCCAACGGGGCACGCTTCGCCAATTTGGCCCTTCTCCTCGCCCGTGCCCAGCTCGAAGCCGAGCTTTGGTCGTGTCAAGGCAATTGACCGCCCGGTAGTGTCTCATTTTGAATAAGGCAATTCGTCGAGCATCGCGGCGCGCTTTCGTGCGAGTGTGTCTTTTTCGTCGGCGTCCATGATCGCAATGATATCTTCCCAGCCCATGAGCTTCCCGGTCAGGCCAGCGGCCATTGCGGGCGTCACGAGAAGCGTTTTATGGATGCGCATCCAATTGTAATGCACGAAATAGAGCGCCAGCGCATGAATGTGGTTTTCGACTTTCTTGGAAAAAGCGTTTGTCAGGCGCGTGAAGCGGCGCATGGACATGCGCATTGTGAGGTTTTGGCGCTCCACAAACGAAGTTGAAACGTGCTCTGGGTCTGGCTTGCCTTCAATTGGTGTCTTTTTGATCCCATTGCATTCCGCTATCGGAAGAAGGCCCATAGAGCCTCACAAGCTGGGCATAGTCCACATCGGCTCCAAACGCCCTTTCGACCGCATCAAGATAAGCCTTGTGTCCATCACTCGTTAGTTGAACCCGGTTCGCAAGGCGAGACGCCACACCGCCCATGAACCACTTGGCGCAATCGCTATCGCGGCCGCCGACGAAATATGAGACAACGAGCTTAGTGTCGGCTTCCAAGGCCGTCCAAGTCCAAGTGTCGCCAGCGCCATCGACCGGCTTTTTCATCGCGGCAACGTTTTTTTGTTTGGCTGCGGTGAAGCTCCAAATCTCATCGACCTGGACGCGCCTAGCTTTCACGTCCCGCACGTGCTCATCATGGAAGGCCGCGCAAACCTCGCCAGCATCTTCCAGGAGCTTCGAGACAGTATTGATCGACACGTCGCACACGCGAGAGATCGACCGCAGGGACGACCCTTCGCAAAGCAAAGAAAGGATTTGGGCGCGGGTTTCGAGAGGCAGCTTGTTCATAGGCAATTGAATAGCCTATGTTTCTATAAATAGCAAGCATTATTTTCACTATCGGCGCTTATTGTGCCGTTGCTCCTGTCGGCGAGCTGGAGCAGCGATTGCGACGTCTGAAATATTAAATTCGGCACCAGATGGTATTCTGAAATGTACATTTCCGCTGACTTTGTATAACCTAACTCTATGTTGTCCACAAAATGAATAATATTGCTCTATGCACCTAAAATCATAGCCAACTATCTCGTGATTTGGCTGTATAAAAGCTAGTGAACCCCATTTCTCGCCTTTATATTCTCTTACAGGAATTTGAACACGTTCCATCATTTAGAACGCCTAACACCTTTATCCTCCAGAGCTTGCAGAGCGGCCATTGCGGCACTCAAAGAAATTTGAAGCGCCCTAGAAACATTTTCTGATCTAACGTGAGTATGTCCAAGCGTCCGCATCGCTCGGACGTAAGCATAGACTGCGCCCTCAATATCTTTAGAAGTTGGCGTAGATAAAACCTGGCGAGATGGCAAGCTTATGATAGTAGTACCGCCCGTTACGCTGGGATTAGTCATTACAGTTCCATGCATTGTTCCAGTCGTCGTGCCGCTCGAAACCTGCAATGGTCGGGCAGAAATGACCCTCTGTGCCTCGCTATTCATGTTTGTCTCTCCACCTCTTTAATTTGTATTCCGTAAATTTTTTCGTAGAGTTCTTTTTGTGCCGTGAGTATACGAATCAATCCAGGGACTAGCGTTACAGGTATTACAATCTGTACGTCTGGTTCGATAACTAATGCGCCAACGTCTTTGACTTCTTCAAGCTTTGTTGCACTAAGTTTCCCTGGCAACCGGCCGCATATTACACTGAAATCTTGTGGAGTGGTTGCGACTTCTATAAAATTGACGTAGTATACTGACGTACTTTCTGAAGGCTCCAGTCTAATGCTGCCGATTGTTATCGTGTCGGCTTGCTGAGAATGTTTTTGTCTTGGATCTTTTACTACTGGCAAATGCTACCCCCAACGCTGCGCGGCCGCCTTCTTGGCGATAGTAGTGCGCTCCTCCTGTGTGAGATTTGCCGTGCGTGCTTTCGAGCCCGCCTTTCCAGAGCGGACCTTGCCGGACGGTTCTTTCAAAATTTCGGTGATCTCGCCCGTGGCAATGCGGCCGACCATGACGGCGCAGCCTATGGCATCAGCCGGGCGTTTCTGGCCTTGGGGGCCTCGTGGCATTAAATCTCCTCCTGCTTGCAACATGAAGGTAGCAAATAGGACTTAGTTATTCAACACCGGACTTAGCCGGTGTTGAACGATTCGTTACACCTGTCAAGTGAGAAAATATGTAAGATATGCAGCTTACAAGGCAACGATCACGCTGCCACTACTACCCCGGCCACGCCACCTCCAGCCGCGATTCAGGCAGCGAAGGCCGCTTGATGTGTTTGAGACAGTAAGTCTCAAACCGCCGACTAACGTTTAATCTCAAATACTTGACATGCCCACTGCCGCATTGCGCATTGCACAAACTGCGCGAACTGATATGTGTGAAATGGTCGAGGAGGAAAAATGTCTAAACGTCGGGTAAAAGAGCGCCGCAAGCGCGCACATGCATTTAAGCGGCTGGTCCAAGTCCATGGCGGCCGGAAAAAGCAGCCCGCGGCACCATCGCCTGATCAGCATCCGCCGCCTCGCAAGGCAAGTTGATCAGTTGGAACGCGACGGAGATTAGTTGCCACAATCAAACTGAGACACTACCGACCGCCCGCGTGTTTTCTCGCGCTCAAGACCGCCGACGCAAACGGCATACCGCTTTGGCACCGCCGCTGCCCCGTCAGTCAATAGCGCTGGATCGTGCCAAGCGCAAGTTCGAAGTCTTCCCCTTGACGCCGGCGCCGGGTCAATGGACGGCATTACGGTGAGCCCATCTGGGACGCGCGGCGCCTTGACCACGAAGGTGCGGGCAGGCCGTCGATAGAAAGGGCTGAGAGCCCCGAGCTCGTTCCATGGCCGCCCCTCGCGACCTTCCCGGATGCGCTGCGAGCGCGGATCAGTAGATGTCGTGTTCCGTCCGCCACATATTCCGACAGGCTTCGCCTGCCGGAACCTTTCTGTGGCTTCGGCCGCCAGCTCCCGTCTTATTGACGAGCCAGTCAAGGGGAACGGCCTGCGATCATTGGATTTGATATACACTGGGCCTTTGCCGAGGCCGTGGCTTGGGAGGACGGCAAGCTCCGGCCGCTCGGCCGCGTCGACATGCGACGCAATTTCTTTACCGCGTTTGCGCGACTTTGTCGCTGGAAGCGGGCCATGCGTTTTTGAAATCCGCAGCGGCTTCCACGTCTTGCGCGTGATGGCGCGGCCTTGCCGAGAGCTTGGCGTGTGCCCATGTTCCGCAGCTCGCGGCTCAGCGTCGACTTGAAGATCGGCCACGCCAGATCGATGAGGCGCCAGCGCACGACGCCATGGACAGCCGGGATGGGATCATCCTCCACCATCCGCCGCAACCCCTGGCGCTGGCTGTCATCGAGAATGCTTCGAGCGCCCACCATCTTGCGGTTCAAGGGAACGTCGCGACCCTCGGTGTTGAAACGGACAACCCAATCGCGCACGATCTGTACTGCCACGCCGCCGGTCCGGACCGCGTCGGAGCGCGAGCCACCGTCGCATCGCGGCCAGTGCCATCTCTGCGACGCGCTCAGGAGACGCCGGGTTTGACCGGCATCGCGCGGAGACTTGGTATTACACCTAACCAACGGCATCGCTGATTTTCTTAGCGCCATGATTGTCGACGCAATTCCGCATTGCGTCATTGCCGCTTGGTCGATCCGCATTAATATACTTGTTACAGAGAGCACGATCGCAGCATTAAAAACCGGAGCCTGCGAAGATCAAAGCGATAGCGAGGTCTTAAAGAGCGGAACCAACGGCCGTTCCGATAGCCGCAGAGGCCGCGTGCGTCATCGTTGCGAAGACGCGGCCGGCGCCACCTGCGAAGGGTCACCGCCGGCACGCGCGGGGATACCAGATGGCTCGAAGAGGGGGTCCGGGCGCAACATGCGCGCTGCCGAAGCAATCAGCGCCATTTCGTAGGACTGCCGCCGCTCCGTTTCCTCGAGAACGGCGTAGACGCCGGACACGGCGCGGCCGAGTGCCGCTCCGGTTGTGAGGCCCCGCACCAGCGCGGCGGCGAAAAGCGCGGTGAAGAGATCGCCGGTCCCCGAGGGACAGCAGGAAAGCCTCGGAGTCGAGACCATCCAAGCGGCCCGAGGCTCGATTGCCAAGGTCTGAACGATCCCCGCGGATGCGTCATGGAGCTGCACGCCGGTTATGGCAACCGTCGATGGCCCAAGCCCGCGGGCGGCCGCGATAATGCCGTCGACCGTCGCAGGCGCGCGCCCTACCAGATGCTCCAGTTCAAATTGGTTCGGCGTAATAATATCCGCCAATGGGACAAGGCCTTCGCAAAACAGGGCGCGCATGTCTTCATCCACGAAAAAGCCGGGGCCGGCGTCGCCCATGACCGGGTCGCAAAGATAGAGAAGCTTTGGGTTTCGCGCCTTCGCCCGGCGGGCGAAATCGATCACGGCGGCGGCGATTGCCGGCGAGCCCAAATAGCCGGAGATCAAGACCTTGCAGCTGTCGACGAGGCCGCGTTCTTCCACGCCAGCGAGCAGATCGCGGACGAATTCTGCGTTGAGCACACCCCCACGCATGGAAGAATAATGCGGATGGTTGCTCAAGAGCGCCGTCGGCACCGCCGCGACCTCGATGCCGCAGGCTTGCAGCGGGAAGACCGCCGCGCTGTTTCCGACGTGGCCGTGAACAACTTGGGACTGAATCGCGATGACCGTCATGATGCCCCCTCCTCCTTCGCGGTCATGACCGCAGCCCTTCCAGCCATTCTTCGAACATTTTACGCGCCTTGGCGGGCAATGAGGGTCCGGCGGCGTTGGCGCCGTCGCGCAGATCGCGGGGATCAATCCCGGCGGCGGCGAGTTCTGCCGCATGGCCGACGAGCCATGGCTCGATCCCGGCGGTTGGCTCGAACTCGGGATGGAACTGGACGCAGAGAATGTTGGAACCGGAGGAAAACGCCTGGTTGCGGCACCTCGCGGTCGAGGCGAGATGGACGGCGCCGCGCGGCAGATCGAAGGTGTCGCCGTGCCAATGCAGCACCGGCGTTCGCGCCAGATGCTGAAGCGGCGTGGATGCGGCGGCATCCGTCAGATCGACCGGACCCCAGCCGATCTCCTTGACACCGCACGGATAGACTCTTGCGCCGAGCGCGCGGGCGACGAGCTGGGCGCCAAGGCAGACACCGAAAGTAGGCCGGCCGGCGCCCAGCCGGGCTTTGAGAAGACTAAGTTCCTCGCCGAGAAATGGATATTTGTCGTCTTCATAAGCGCCGACGGGCGCGCCGAGCACGATGACGAGACCGTTTGCCGCTGGATCACGCGCCGGGAGGCCGCGAAGGCCAACATCGTAATAACGGAACTCGTAGCCGGCCCGCGTCAAAGGCTCCTCGAAGGAACCGAGATCCTCGAAATGAACATGCCGAATGACGGCCGCGGTTTTGATCGACATTGTGTTTCCTTTAAACCGGGCTATGCAGAAATGCGCTGATTGGCCTGCGGGAGCTTTGATGATTCAGTCTCTGGCCGTGATTTTGAGGCCCTATCATGTCAGGCAAATCTCCTTTTCTGGCCAGTGCCGGGCAGCGTGACGGCCGGAAGTGGAAACGGATGGCGAAGTCCGCAACCGCGCAAAGGAGCGCAGTGTTCATATGGGGCGATAGTCGAAAGTGACGGCGCACCAGAAGCACGACGCGCTGAAAGCTCTTGCCGCCGGAACGGCGACACAGGCAGACTTGGCGCGGCGGTTCATCGCCGGTCAGATCATCAATGACGATTTCGAGGAGGGTGAGCCGGAAACTGACTGCCGGGCTTTTTTACAACGATAATTTCACCCACCGTCCTATATCGGCTTCCCCCGGAAATTCGCCGCGAAGTTCTGCGATGGATCTTGTTCCTCGATAATGACAACCCGTACGCTGGCCACTTTGCCCTTTTATGAATTGATTAATAACCCAATTGGGGGAAGCAATCGACCGGATTAAGTGTATATTGGCAAAATAGATTGATTTGAAGACAAGTCTATCCAACGATGAATAATGGTTGGTAACAGGGGGCAACCGGCGCACCGGCTGCTCCTAACATACGGAGAACATTTATGTATTTCCAGTCAAGGACTCTCCTCGCGGCGGCGCTCCTCGCCTTGGCCGCATCTCCCGCTCTTGCCGTGCTCGGCCTTCCCATTGACCCTCCGGGCGGCGCTGGCGTTGCTGCTCCCGGCCCGATCGCGGGTGCGGGTCTTGGTTATCTCGTGCTCGCCGGCGGATATTACGTGGTTCGCCGTTGGCGCAAGCAAAACACCGGGGAATAGCCTCGCCAATTCCAGGAACCATTGCCGCGCGTGACCTAGAGTCGTGCGCGATCGAGGAACCGCCGCGTTGGTTGACGCGCTGAAAGATGCCGGGGGACCCGTCGATGCATTGACCGCCGGGGGCGAACGCGCCCCGTTCCACTGGCGAACCGAACATCGGCCAGGCGCTTCGCCGTGGCGGTCGACTGGATTCAGTGTTTCGGGATTAAGTGTATATTGACAAAAAGGTTGATCTGAAGCAAGTTAATGCATTGATCAATTTATGGGGTTGGTGACAGGCGGCAAGCGACGCACCGGCTGACCCTCGAACCATGCGGAGAACATTCATGCCATTCCAGTTAATCACTTCGCTCGCGGCGGCGGTGCTCCTTGCCGGGGCCGCATCTCTCGCTCTTGTCGGCGGCGGCGGCAATTCCCAGGGCGATAATTCCCAGGGCGGCAATTCCCAGGGCGGCAATTACAAGGGCGGCGGCGTTGCTGCTCCCGGCCCAATCGCGGGCGCGGGTCTTGGCTATCTCGTGCTCGCCGGCGGATATTACGTGGTTCGCCGTTGGCGCAAGCAAGACACCGGGAAATAGCCTCGCCAATTCCAGGAATCATTGCCGCGCGTGACCCGGGTCGCGCGCGATCCAGGAACCGCCGCTTGGTTGACACGCTGAAAGACGCCTCGGGACGTGTCGATGCCGTGAGCGCGGGCGGCTCGGTCGCGGCCCCGTTCTTCTCGAACATCGGGCAGGCGTTTCGCCGCGGGGAGTTTTTTGCTGGCCTGTTCATCCTGGGATTTTCAAACGGGATTTTCGCGCGGATCACAGGGGCGATCTCGGAGGGCCCGTTTGAGGACGCGATCTTGGGCACGTTCGGAATCAGCGTTCTTGTTTGGGTCGCGTGTTTTATAGCTGTGTCGCTCCTGCTTCGCCAGCCTTCGGAGGCCGTGACCCGCAACGACCTGATCCTCGGGATGGCGGTCACCGCCGCCGGGCTCGTCCCCTCCGCTAATGCGAGCTGGATCGCGCTGACGGGGCTCGGGCTTTATGGTATGCGCTGTTTTGAAGCCGGCGCGCCGGCGCGCCGGGCGGCTTTCGTCATCCTCGCCGTAACGGTTCCGATGTTTTGGAGCAAATTGGCGTTCGCGATGCTGAGCGAGTGGTTTTTGCAGGCCGATGCGATTTTGGTCAGTCTGATCGTCGGAACGGAGCGAGTAGGGAACACGGTTGGGTTCGCCGACAACTCAGGCTATCTCTTTATCCTACCGCCGTGTTCGTCGCTGGCGGATGTCTCTCTCGCGGTGTTGGGGTGGGCCCTTTTTACCCAAGCCCTCACGCGCCGGCTGTCCCCGAAGGATATCTGGTGGTGTCTCGCGGCATGCGCCGCGGTGATCGCGATCAACGTCACGCGCATTGCGCTCATGGGTCTTCACCCCGAGCACTTCGAGCTCATTCACGGCGCGGTCGGGGCAAGTGTCGCGAGCTTTCTCGCCCTCGTGGCGATTATCGGGATCAACTTGATCAGGGTTCGCGGTGATCTCTTCGCTCGTTCCTAAGCTCGTCCTCTGCGGCCTGCTAGTCCTGACCCTCTCGTTCAAGGTCGCGGCCGGTATGCACCAGTTCGTGCCCGGACAAGACGAGATGGTGAGAACGTACATGGCCACGTTTCTTGCTCGGCATGGATTCCAGCCAGATCGTGTCGTCGCGATCCAAAGCCCGATCGGCGCGTCGGGCCGTTCTGGCGGCTGTCAATTGGTCATCAGTGAATTGGCGTATCAGGGGTGGCAGCGGGATTTTATTCACCGAGTGGTCTCCGAGGAGGACCAATTCTTCTTCTTGTTCCGGGGTCACAAGTACCAGGACCAACCCGTCTGGCTGACGCGGCTGTCAGGCTACAGGAATACTTTCCTTCGGAAACTTGGATTTAACGCACCAGTAGAGCCTGTTTTGGGAATCGTGGCATCGCCCCCGTGTGACCTGAACGCGATGCCGTGGCAAGAACTCGCCGACCACGTCGCCGCATTGCGACGATGATAGGAAACGCGTCAAGGCGATGCAGGCTTAATATGGCTTGACGAGCATTGTCGCCGCGGATGCTCCCCGCCAAATTCGTCTTGGTGGCGCCGGTGTCGGGACAGCTTTAAAAGGAATTTTCCAGACCGGTCCGGCGAGCAGGCCCGTTCGTTGGTTCTTGTTTTGCTGGCCTTTGCCTCTCTCTTTCTTTTGGCGCGGATCTTTTTTGCCTTCTGGGGACTTCCGGATTAATGCGCCCGGCATCCGGGTGGGGTCGGTTCGAATTACGTCCGCGTTGCGCGAGAAACGGACCCTACCGAATGGTGAGAAGAGCAAGTCCCCGCATAGACATTTTCTCGCGCGAGCCGATCTATTGAGGGTCCGGGTCCGCCGCAGGCAAGGCCTTCAGGGCGGCGCCGACCACCTGCCGCGAGGCGTCGATCACCAGCTCCGGCTCCGTGACGTGGGCGTTGCGCGCGCTTTTGGTCGCCACCACATGCCAAGCGCCCGGCACGAGGGCCACGAGGGCGTGCTGCGCATGCCGCTACGCCTCCGCAGATGGAAAAGAGCCCTCATCGAACACCCGTTCTAGTTGCGGCGGAATTCATAGGCCTGTCCGTCATCAAAGGAGAGACGGAGCAAATTGAGCTTGGCGTCCTTGTCCATTTGAAACTGGACGAATCCGTGGGGCAGAGGACCGAGAGCTTCGACCACAGCCGCAAGCTGGCCAAGCGGCATGAGCCGGGAGATGAAGACGTCGCCGTCCCAGGGCTCGAGCTTCAGCTTGGCGCCAGTAGCCTGAAGCTCCATGACCAGCGCATCGCCTTCCAGCGCCACCGCCGCCTTGCCGAAGCTCGGATTGACGAAATTGCCGGCCAGCGGTGCAAGCGGCGGGAACGGCCGTGGGCTCGCGGGCTTAGCAAACAGCTTGGCCGTGGTCTCGAATTTGGTTTTCGCCGCCTTGAGCGTGTCCGCCACGTAGTCGACCTTGGGGTTGTCGAGAATCCGGTCCAAAGTCCACAGCCCTATCGCATCCGGGAAACCGACATACACTTCGTTGGTGAGGACGACCACGCCGACATCCTTGTCGACCAGCATGCCGATATAGGCGCCGAAGCCGGACGTCCCACCGTTGTGCCAGACGATGTTGCCGTTCGGCGTTTGTTGGACGACCCAACCCAGCGCATACGACAATTTGTCGTTCATCGCCACTTTTGGTGTGCGCGTTATGGCGAGATATTCGGGCGAGACGATGCGCCGCCCCTCGAAGGTGCCGTTACCGAGCTGCAATCGGACCCAGCGCGCCGTGTCCTCGACGGTGGAGTTGATGTCGCCGGCCCCGCCGAAGTCGTAAGGAAAAAGTTGCGTGAAAGGCACCTCAATCGTGCCCTCAGGTGTCCAGCGGTAGCCTTTCGCATGATTGGCCGCAGCTACGATGGCTTCGGCAGTGTAGGACGAGTCCTTCATGCCCAGGGGATCGAGCAGTTCCTGACGAAGGACGGTATTCCAATCCGGAGCGCCCGCGACTGCCGCCACAATGCGACCAGCCAAGAGATGCGTGATGTTGGTATAGGCGAATGTCGAGCGGAAGCTCGACACAGGTTCGACATGGCGCAAGGAGCGGATCAACGCCGCCTCGTTGATGGCGAACATGCCCAGCATATCGTTAGCGTAGGGTGGGAGCCCGGAGCGCTGAGCGATGAGGTCGAAGACGCGGAACTCGCGTGTGACCCAAGGATCCTTTAACTGAAAATCCGGATCGAGGTTGACAACGCGGTCGTCCCACCGGAACTTCCCGCGATCGACCATGATGGCCATCGTCGCGGCGAGAAATGCCTTGGTGGTTGAGCCTATCTGGAAAACTGTGCGGGTATCGACCGGCACGCCACCAGTCTTGCTGCGCACGCCGAAGCCCCTGGCGTAGACGAGGCGGTCGCCGATGACGATGCCGATGGCGAGTCCGGGCACGTCGAACACCTTCATCCCACTCTGGATGTAGGCTTCGAGGTCGGGGATCAACGTCTGGACGCGCGCCTCCATGGCCGGATCGGTCTTGACCGGCTCCGCTGCTGGCGCTTGAGCCCAGGTCACGCCCGAAAGCACGGCGGAAATCAGAAGTGAGAGTGAGGCGCCCCTTGCAGCGCACAAAGCTCGTAGCCCCTTCGGCGAAGCTGACACGAAGAACTCACTCTGGCTTAATGCGATCATCGTGGTGCGACCTCCAAGTGAAGAAACACGATAGAGCGTTCTGTTGTCAAACACGAGGCAACTTTGGCGCTCAGAACTTCCGCCACCACGATTCCCGGAATGGCCTTGAGCGCGTGCGAGTTGACCCATTCAAACCCCGGCGGCGTCGATCGCCTTGGCGCGCTGGAGCGCCGGGCGGGCAAGGCACCGGTCCACATAAGCGCGCAGCGTAGGCCGCGAAGGAACAAGCTTGAAAATATCGATCCCGAAATGGAGATCTAAGCCGATCATGACGTCGGCCGCCGAGAACCGCTCGCCGAGCAGCCATGGGCCTTTGGCGAGCGCCGCTTCGAGCACGTCAAAAACTCGGTCAAAATCGCCAAATCCCGCTGCCTCGGGTCTCACCGGGACATTGGCGGACTTCACCAAAAAGGCCTGCTCGACACAGCCCGGCGAGAAAAACAGCCATCGCAAATAACGCCCGCGCGCGGGATCCCCACCCGGCGGGGCAAGGCCGGCTTCGGGATGAGCTTCTGCGACATAGGCGCAGATGGCGCCAGACTCCGCGACGGCGACCGGCCCGTCGGTCAGCGCTGGGACCTTCGCCATCGGATTGATGGCGCGAAATTCCGCGCTTCTTTGTTCGCCGGCCGACAGATCGAGCCGGACGCGCTCATAGGCAACGCCCGCTTCTTCGAGCACCCAAAGAGCCCGCAGCGAACGCGTGCGCGGAGCCCATATAGCTTCATCATAAGCGCCTCCGTCTGGTTGGAAAAAATCACACATGCTCCACCGCGACAATCCCTGGGATCGCCTTGAGCGCGCCCGCGACTTGCGGCGACACGGAAAATTTGCCCGGCAGTTTCACTTCGACCTCGCCGCTGTTCGTCAGCAGCACCAGCGACACTTCGCCGTCCCCCCATGCACGCAGATTCCGCCCGATCTCGCCCAGCGGATCTTTGTCGCGCAGGAAAACACGTAGCCCCGTACCGATCCGGCTCGCCGCGGTGTCCAAGGGTTCCACCGAGACGATCCGGGCCCGCACCTCCTCGCCTTCAAGGGAGGCTTGCAGGCAAACGAGCACGGAGGCGCCTTTCTCCAGAAGATCGCGATATTGATTAAGACCCTCCTGAAACAAAATCGCTTCATATTGGCCGGATTGATCCGAGAGGTTAACGATCCCCATTTTCGCGCCCGACTTGGTCCGGCGCTCGTGCCGCTCAAGCACTGTCGCGGCGAGCCGCGCGGCCGAGGCACCCTGCTTGACCGCGCCGGCGAACTCGGCCCAGCGCTGCACCCGCAGCCGCGCGAGGATCGCGGCATAGGCGTCGAGCGGATGGCCGGACAGAAAGAACCCAACCGACTCGAACTCGCGCCGCAGCCGCTCGGTGAGGGGCCAAGGCTCGACCTTCGGCAACACGATGGGGTCGAGAATTTCGCCGCCGAACAGCACGCTTTGCCCGGCAAGCCGCTCGTCCTGGCGCCGCTGCGCCGCGGCGAGAATCGATTCAGCGCTTGCATGGACAAGCGCGCGGTTGGGTTCGAGTTCGTCGAAGGCACCTGCCGAGGCAAGACTTTCAAGCATGCGCTTGTTGATGTCGCGCGGATTGAGTTTCGCCGCGAAATCCGTCAAATCGCGAAACGCGAGCTCCTCCGGGCGAGCTGTTTCACCACTGCCATTGATCGCCGCAAGCCCCCGCGCCTGCGTCTCGCCGACGCCCTTGATCGCCGAGAGGGCATAGCGTATCGCCGGTTCGCCATTGCATTCGGCGGGCTCGAAATCGGCGCCCGACGTTTGCACCGATGGCGGCAAGACCGCGATCTTCAACCGGCGCGCCTCGTTGCAGAATTCGGCGAGCTTGTCGGTGTTCGATTTGTCGAGCGTCATCGAGGAGGCGAGGAATTCGACCGGATAATTGGCTTTGAACCAAGCGGTCCGATAGGCGATCAGCGCATAGGCCGCCGCATGGCTCTTGTTGAAACCGTAGTCGGCGAATTTGGCGAGGAGGTCGAAAATCTCGTCCGCCCGCGCTTTATCGAGGCCGCGTTCGACCGCGCCGGTGACGAAGCGATTGCGCTGCGCGGCCATCTCGGCCTTGATCTTCTTGCCCATGGCGCGGCGCAAAAGATCCGCCTCGCCGAGCGAAAATCCGGCGAGAACCTGGGCGATTTGCATCACCTGTTCCTGATAGATGATGACGCCAAAGGTCTCCTTGAGGATCGGCGCGATCCTTGGATGGATGTAGTCCGGAGCTTCCTCGCCGCGCTTCGCCGCGCAATAGGTTGGGATATTCGCCATCGGGCCCGGCCGGTAGAGGGCGACGAGCGCGATAATGTCCTCGAAGCGGTCTGCTCGCATGTCGACCAGGGCCTTGCGCATGCCGGCGCTTTCAAGCTGGAAGACACCCACCGTTTCGCCGCGTTCCAGCATCGCGTAGGTTGGTTTGTCGTCCAGGGGAATTTTCGCGAGGTCGACCGCGATCCCGCGCCTTTTCAAAAGCTTCACGCAGTTGGCGACGATCGTCAGCGTTTTGAGGCCTAAAAAATCGAACTTCACGAGGCCCGCCGCCTCGACCCATTTCATGTTGAACTGGGTTGCCGGCATGTCGGACTTCGGATCGCGGTAAAGCGGCACGAGTTTTTCCAGCGGCCGGTCGGAGATGACAATCCCCGCCGCATGAGTGGAAGCATTCGAATAAAGCCCTTCAAGCGTCTGCGCGATCTGAAGCATTTTTGCCACGCGGGGCTCGGTCGCGGCGGCTTCCTTGAGGCGCGGCTCCGACTCGATGGCTTGTTTCAGGCTCACCGGCGCCGCCGGATGCTGCGGCACCAGCTTGGCCAGTTTGTCGACCTGGCCGAGCGGCAATTCGAGGACGCGCCCGGCATTGCGCAACACCCCGCGCGCCAGAAACGATCCGAAAGTGATGATCTGCGCGACTTTATCGTCGCCGTAGCGTCGCCGGACATAGGCAATCACTTCGTCGCGCCTCTCCTGACAGAAATCGATATCGAAATCCGGCATCGAAACGCGTTCCGGATTGAGGAAGCGCTCGAACAAGAGACCGAAGCGGATCGGATCGAGATCGGTAATCGTAAGCGCATAGGCAACCAAGGACCCGGCCCCCGACCCGCGTCCCGGCCCGACCGGAATATCCCGGGACTTGGCGTATTTGATGAAATCCGCGACGATCAAAAAATAGCCGGGAAAATTCATCTTGACGATCACGTCGAGTTCGAAGGCAAGCCTTGCACGATAATCGCCGGCCGTGCAGCCGGGCGCC
>Ga0209526_10001426_pt1 | contig 16003 bp, 17 predicted proteins | sample JacPinW_OM2H0_M1_FD_188566 | JGI IMG/M metagenome (GOLD analysis project Ga0209526, IMG submission 188566) | Forest soil microbial communities from Algoma, Ontario, Canada - Jack Pine, Ontario site 1_JW_OM2H0_M1 (SPAdes) (version 2) | ecosystem: Environmental > Terrestrial > Soil > Boreal... | reverse complement strand
AACCGCACAGGAAGCCGAATCCCAAGGGGTTCGCCCGTGCCGCCGCTGCCGGCCGCAGGAGCAGCAGGAAGCCATCACCCTCGTTCAGCAAGCCACCCAACTTCTTATCAACTCGACGGAGGAAGCTCCTCGTCTTGAGTCGCTCGCCACACAGCTCAAGACTAGTCCTGCCAAGCTCCGCCGTGCCTTTCGCCGCGCCACCGGACTCGCCCCGCGCGAGTTCGCGCAGGCTGCCCGTATCGAGCGCTTCAAGAAAATGCTACGCGAAGGCTCCCGCATCACCGATGCGCTGTACGCCTGCGGTTTCGGCTCATCCAGCCGTCTTTATGAAAAAACAAACGCGCAGTTAGGTATGACGCCGGCGTCATATCGGAAAGGAGCAGCGGGTATGCACATCGGCTACACGCTCGCCAAATCATCCCTAGGAAAGGTTCTCGTCGCGGGCACCGAACGCGGTGTCTCCGCCGTCTACCTCGGCGATTCTGATCGCACCCTGGTCGATGCCCTGCACAAAGAATATCCCCGCGCGGAAATTTCTCGCTCCGGCGATTCTCACGCCCCCTGGTTAACGGAAATCCTTCGCCGCGTCGAAGGCGAAGCCCCCAGCTTCGATCTTCCGCTGGACGTCCAGGCAACCGCCTTCCAGCGCCGCGTCTGGCAGGAACTGCAAAAAATTCCTCGTGGCTCCACGCGTACCTACACCCAGGTAGCCCGTGCCATGGGCAAGCCCGACGCAGTACGTGCTGTTGCTCGTGCTTGCGCTAGCAATCCCGTCTCCATTGTCGTCCCCTGTCACCGCGTCATTCGCACCGACGGCCAACTGGCTGGCTACCGCTGGGGCCTGCAACGCAAACAAAAGTTACTCGACCGCGAATCCGCTTCAGCATGATCTAACGACGCGTCCTCCGCGAACACCAGCAAGTGCCGCGCCTTCGATAGCAAGGGATATCCAGGGGCAATCAAGGGTACGGATTTTTCTTAGTTGTCATTTGTAGCGGCTAGCGTTCAGGTTGGTTCTTGGGCATTTCTTTTTTGTCTGGGGAATGGTCTTCCGAGTGCCCGTCGCCGGAGGGAGACAATCCATTTGAGGTTTGCCGCTTTTCCTACGTTATCATCCCGACCGGAGCGGCCGGTTTTTCCTTCATCTCCGCCGCCTACCCCCGCGGCTTCTCGATCTTCGTTCCCTTAGGCCAGTCTGGCTTGAACTTACTATCCGCAATCTTCAAATTCTTCATCACGCTCTTATACCGCGACATAAAATAATCGCCCGAACCCGCCTCGAAAAACTTCTGCTGTACAGGCAGCCACGATGCTTCGTCCACCCACATCTCAATTTTCGTGATCTGCTTCCGCACGTCCTCCGCGTTAGGCACCAGTTCAATCACCGCCATCTTTCGGCCATCCAATTCTTCTTCGCCGATCAGTGACACTTGGTAGTTTTTTCGCAGACTGTCGCTCTTCGTCCCAAATCCCAGCGCCAGATACTGGTCCGCCATGGCGCGGTTCTTTCCAATGTTGAACTCTTCCACCGTTCCAATCTTCGGCGTGTATATATACAAATTGTCGCCATTCCTCAGAATTGTTCGTGGGTCCGGCTTTTGAAAATCAATGCGCAGCTTCTCATCCTTGCGCACAAAAATCTGCCCCGTCTCGGTCGAAGTATCCTTCACCACTGCGGTGTATTTGACGTGTTCGATATCGGCGGTCAGGCTGTGAAAGTCCTTCGCGGACTTGTCCATCATGGTCATCACCGTGTCCAGTGTGACCTTTCCCGTCTGTCGGTCTTTATCTGTGGCCCCGCCGCTCAATTGCCCGACTGCGAATAGGCCCAAAAAGCACCACAACAATGCCATTCGTCTCAAAGCGTCCCCTGTGCCGAATCCTTAGCGCCGTAAGCCTATAGAAAGACTAGCACAAGCCCCTCTCTGGCGCCCGCGAGCCCTGATTAGGACAAGTTTACTTTCCTAGATTGGTACAGCAGATCCCGGGCAAGGCTGCGCCCCAAAAAACAGGTTTTAAGCCTACCAGTGCTGTTAGTGCCGGATTTCCACCTGGTAGGCGACCACAACACCCTGATCGTCACGCACGGCCTCGATCTTACCGATCGCAAACCGTCCATCGCTCAATTCCTTGCGCGATTTCCGCATCGCGGTATGAAGCTCGTTCTGCAACTCCGGTGTTCGTTCCGGTGGTGCTATCGCTCGCGCATCCACCTGGTACACCTCGGTCTCTCCTGACTTTGAAATAAATTCCACCGGGCTCGTACCACTAGGCACTCCAACCTGCGGCAAATCGCGGAACCATCGTCGCGGGGTCAGCAGCACAAATATCAGAATCAGGATCACCGCCACATCGTACTGCCACGAGCCTCGTTCGTACGACCAGAAAAATGTACGGGAAAGTATTTGCCCCAGCCTCGCCATATCAATCCGCCGGAATGCCGTCCACGATCACGCCGTCGCGCATGTGCACCACGCGGTCGAAGTACACTGTGGCTTCCGGATTATGCGTGATCATCACAATGGTTTGCCCCAAATCCTTGTTCAATCGCCGCAGCATTTCCAGCACAATCTCCGAATTCTTCGTATCTAGGTTGCCGGTTGGTTCATCCGCGAGCAGAATCTTCGGCTCGTTGATGATCGCTCGCGCAATCGCCACGCGCTGTTGCTCCCCGCCGGACATCTCCGATGGCCGGTGCGCCAATCGCCCCTCAAGCCCGAGCATCTTGGTTACAACATCAAATCGGTGCGGATCGTAGCCGTCCCCGTGAATATACTGCGCAATCGCAATATTTCCTTTAGCGCTCAGTGTCGGCAAAAGGTTGAATCGTTGAAACACGAACCCGATCTTGCTCCGTCGCAGCTTGGTCCGCTCCGCATCGGTCATTTCGGCAAGATCGTTCCCATCCACCAGCACTTTTCCGCGCGAAGCCTGCGCCAGTCCGCCAATAACATACAAAAGGGAAGACTTCCCACATCCCGAAGGCCCCATTACCGCAACCGATTCGCCCGGCAGCACGTCGAAATTCACGCCCCGCAACGCCGGAACTTCCACCTTTCCGGCGTGGTACAACTTCCAGAGATTCTCCGTTTTTAGAATCGGCTCCAAAGTTTTCAGCTCGGGTTCTGCAGCAGCGTTCGCAAGCGACTGTATTCTAACTGTGATTTCCATCTCTCGCTAGTTTCTCCATCTAACGCCTGGCTCGCTATTTTTCGTAAGTAAGTGCTTCTACGGGGTCTTTCCGGCTGGCGATCCATGCGGGGTAACTCGCCCCAATCACTGCCCCAACCAGGGCAATAATCGCCGCTCGAACCACCCATTCCGGCGTAATCAAAATAGACAGTGTTGGGAATATCGCCAGAAACGTCGCGCGCACGATGTAGCTTAGCCCAATCCCGGCCGCAATTCCCAATATGCACAGCAGCGTCGTCTCCGCCAGCAACGCCCGCACAATCAAGCCTTTGCCTGCTCCCAATGATTTCAGCACCCCGATGTCCTTGGTGCGCTCTAAAACCGTCGTATACATCGTCAGGAAAATCACCAGCAACCCAATCGAAACCGCCAGCGCCACCATCGCGTTGATAAACGTTCTCAGGGCCGGAATATTCGTCGAAGTCATCAAGGTCATAAAATCCTTCAACGGCCTCACGGGATATCCAGGAAAAGTTGCTTTCATCTCGTTGATCACGTCCGCAGTGTGCTCCGGACGCGTGCATTTCACCAAAAAAATGGAAGCCTTATCGTGCGCACCAACTAAATCCTGTAGCGTGCGGATGGGAACAAACAACCTCGCGCCTTTGCCATGCTCCACAATCCCCACCACGTTCCACCTGTGGTTCAAGAGCGTATACGTGTCGCCCACCTTCAAATGCTTTGCCTTGGCCGCCCAATCATCCACCAGCAAATCGTCCGGCCCTTCCATATCATGCCCTTGCAGAAATACAAGTCCGCCCGAAACAGCCCGGAAAGAGTCCCGATCAATGCCATACAGAATGTCAATGCTTCCGCTCGAATTGAATTGCAGCAACGCCGGCGCCACCGCTTTTACGTATTTCATCTCGCGCAATTTGTCCGCGATCTTGATCGGCATCGGCGACCCGCTGAACGCCAAAAAAATCTGCGCCGAAGGCGATTGCAGCATAATGTCCGCTCCGATTCCCTCGATGCGTTTCGCCGTTTCCTCCAGCATCCCGGAAGTCAAACCCACAATCACAACCACCAGCATGACTTCCACCGCCACCGCCGCCACGCCAATCAGTGTTCGCACCGGCCGGTGAAGTAAATTGCGCACCACCAGGTGCCCCATCATGGCTTGGCCTCTCCCGCGCTATCCCCTAGGGCCACGATCTCCGCGCCCGCCGGCGGATCCAGGTGGAACCTGCTGGCTTCCATCGGTTCGTTCAAGGAGATCTTCGTAACCGTCATCTCCAGAGTGTACTCATCATGTGGCCGCTCAATTCGAATTTTCCGCGGAAACTCATTCACGCTGGTAATTGCCCCATTCTCCGGGTCCACGGGCTCCCAGTCCGAATAGCGAATATCCGCGAGCAGTGCGCCCTTAGGCCCATAAGACTCCAATCGCACCACGTGCAGGTCGGCCCGATCAAACCATATCTTCCGCAAAATCTCCGTCTTGTATCCGCCACGCAGCACCGTCAACACGTAATACCGTCCTGCCTCGTCGTTAAACTCTTCCGGCAGCACGGGCTCCTCTTTACGAATCTCCGGCCACAAAAGCGCCTCCAACAAATGCTGCGGCCGCAAATTCTCGATCGGCTTGCTGCTCGCCTTCTCCAGCTTCACCGGTCCGGTCAAGAATTTATTCCGTGGTGGTATCGATACCTCGAAATTCTTTCCGTCACTCGCCATATCAAACACCGTCTTCCCAACCACCGGCACCTGCCCGATCATCCGGATATTCCACGGCCGCGAAGCCAGCACGAAAGCCTTCACCTCGTGATATTCGTCAATCACGCCGCTATATTTCGTTCCCGCCGTCGGTTTCAGTTCCACCGTGGCATTCACCGATTTCAAGCCATGGGCAAACGAGTTGTAACGCTCGAGGAGCTCTTCTTCCGTCGCCTCTTTCACAACCGGCCGCGCTCTAGGGGGCACTACGGTTGTGTTCTTCACCTTAGCCCCGCCGCAACCCCACAGCAGGCCCGCAAGGGCCACCACAGACATAACTTTCCCGACAGCCTTCATTCGCAGACGGTGCATTTTCATTGGCTAAACAACCAATTTAGCAACCGCCGTAAGGCCCGTCAAACCGCATTTTTCCGATTTTCCGGCTGCAGGATGTATTTGTGTCGGCCTATTTTCGGGCTCGCCGCGCGGGCTCCGTTCCTGCGGCAATCGCACCTAAACTCGCGGGCGTCCCACTCTTTGCGGGGTTGGCAAAGGGTGGGCTCTCACGATCGGCCCTCGCCAAACCTCTTCTCCAAATTCTTGGGTTGTCTTTCCTTTTGCATTTCTTTGTAAGGAACTTTCCCATCCTGAGCGTACGCAATGGCCACGCCGTTGCTCGGAGTTACCTTGCTCTGCGTTTTATTTCAATCTTTCGTAAACAACTCTCTGAGTGCCGCTAAATCTTCCGAAGAAACATCTGAAACCGCCACGAAATTCAACCCATCCTTCTGCCACGCAATCCAGTGATACCCTTGCTGTTCCCCGGCCCCGGACATGTTTTCCTCGCCCCCAGCCTTCCATACGAAAACGTTCACCACATGCTTGCGTCGCCCGTACACGAGTGCCGCCGCAGTCCTCCCGTGGATCACATCCAGTCGTCCACCCATCAATGGAAACCCTGCTGCCGAAAAATCCCGTACCGGCGGCGCAATCTCCAGTTTTCCGTCAAACCACGGTTTTACCGTGTGCTGGTCGGTCGACAGCACGTCCGCCTGATGCCCGGGCTGCAGCGAACGAAGATGCGCATCCACCACCGCAGCCGCAATCCCTGACTGCCTCGATCGTCCCCCAAGATCCGAAAACAATTGCCAGACCAGAAATGCCCCCACCAAACACGCAGCCGCCAGAGCAACCCATCGCCATTCGCGCGTCTTTCTTTCCTCCGTTTCGGGCAACGCCGGTAAGCTAGACACCACCCTCTGCCGCAATCCTTTCGGCGCATTCTCATAAAGCCGCGCACTCTGCAAGGATTTCTGCAGCTTCTGCTCCGCAGCCAGCGCCGCGCCACACTCCTCGCAGCCCTTTAGATGCCGCTCAAACTGCAGGGTTCCCGCGGCGTCCAACTCCCCATCCACGTACGCGTGCAAATGTTCTGTGCGCTGCTCACAACTCAAGTCGTGTCTCCTTCACTACCGGCTTCGTCAACGCGTTTCTCAATTGCTGCCTGGCCCTCGCCAGCGCGGACATCACCGTCCCGATCGGTTTCGCCGTAATCGCCGCAATCTCCTTGTACGAACATTCTTCCAGTTCCCGCAGCACCAGAATTTCCCGGAATGCCGTCGGCAACTTTTCCAGCGCCTGCGCCAGTTGCTCCCGTTCGTGCGCCGCAATCGCCAACGTTTCCGGCGTTGCACGATCGTCCTTCAAATAGTCCTCATTGATTTCGGATACATCCTCAGTCGGACGGTTCTTCTGCAGCCATGTGTAGCAGCAGTTCCGCACAATCTGCAACAGCCAAGCCCGTGCATCGCCCGCGCGAAAGTTCCCGAAGAATCGATACGCCCGTAACATCGCCTCTTGCGTCACATCCTCCGCGTCCGCGCGGCTACGCAGAATCCACCGCGCCAGGTTGAACGCTGCGTCGAAATGCGGCATCACCCGCTCCTCAAATCGAACTCGGTCTTCTCTCTCAGGCACTTCCGATCCTTCTCTCCAGGGTTGTCCACTAACGTAACCACAGGGGCTTCGATTTTATTCCCTTCTAACTCCTATTAATGTAAAAAAACCTCTCCTACCTGCGGATGAAGTCGGGAATAAAACCCACCCCGCCAAGGTCTCCATATCGAAACAGGTCGAGTCGAGTGGCGGCGCTACTTTCTCGCTCGGGCACGCCGCCCTCGATAAATTGCTCATTTTTCGTCGAAAGGACGTTTACGCGTGCAAGGCAAGAACAACGATCTTCTCCTCCATGACCACAATCAAGACGGCATTGATCGCCGCGGCTTCCTCAAATGTATGGCGTGGGCTGGAACCGGCGCGCTCTGCGTGCTGAGCGGCGGGGTCTTAAAGTCCTATAGTCTAAGCCGTCTAAGTGACCTCTCTCCCGCTCAGGCCATGGGTGAACTCAGCTTCGTTCAGATCAGCGACAGCCACATGGGCTTCAATAAGCCCGCAAACCCGGACGTTGCCGCAACCCTTAACGCCGCTGTCCAGAAAATCAACGCCCTTTCCGTAGCGCCGCAATTTCTCCTGCACACCGGCGATGTCAGCCACCTCGCCAAACCCGAAGAATTCGACGCCGTCGATCAAATCCTGAAGTCCTGCGTCGCTAAAGAGATCTTCTACGTCCCCGGTGAACACGACTTTATCGGCGACGATGGCAAACAGTTCCTCGATCGCTACGGCAAAAAAACAAAAGGCTCTGGTTGGTATAGCTTCGATCAGAAGGGCGTCCACTTTGTCGGCCTCGTCAACGTCATGAACCTGAAAGCCGGTGGCCTCGGCTCGCTCGGCAACGAGCAGTTGGAGTGGCTTGAAGCGGACGTCAAGCATCTTTCCAAAAGCACTCCGGTCGTCGTCTTCGCGCACATCCCCCTTTGGAGCGTTTACCCGCAATGGGGCTGGGGTACCGATGACGGCGCGCAAGCCCTCAGCTATCTGAAAAAATTCGGTTCCGTCACCGTTCTCAACGGCCACATTCACCAGACCATGCAAAAGATAGAAGGCAACGTGACTTTCCACACCGCCGCTTCCACGGCCTTTCCGCAGCCCCAACCTGGCCAGGCCGATTCGCCCGGCCCTATGAAAGTTCCCGCTGAGCAATTAAGAACCCTCCTCGGCATCACCGATGTCAATTTCGTCCGCGGCCAACACGCGCTAGCCGTCCTGGACAGTAATCTCGGCTGACGCTCTGTGGGTCGCCCCAGCGAATCCCAAATTAGTTAAGTAAGGAGAAACGGATGAAAAGAAAACTAGAAGCGCGCCTCGCCGCTGCCGCAATCGCGCTGTTCGGCCTCACAACTATTGGCAGAATCGCAAGTGTCCGCGGACAGACCGCAGCAAAGCCAGCTCCAGAAGTAAAGATCGACAACTTCACCTTCGCTCCCCAGGACCTGACCATTCCAGCCGGCACCAGCGTCCGTTGGGTCAATCGCGACGACATTCCTCACACCGTCGTCAGCGATGACAAAAGCACCTTCAAGTCCAAAGCCCTCGACACCGACGACTCCTTTTCCTACACCTTCACCAAGCCCGGCACCTATGCCTACTTTTGCTCCATTCACCCGAAAATGACCGCTAAAGTCGTCGTCCAATGATTGCAGCGGTGAACCCCTTCGATTGGAGGACCGTGCTGCTCGCTAAACACGCGCAGCACGTTGTCCTCATTCATTTTCCCATCGCGCTTTGTCTGGCAGCCGTTGCGTTCGATCTAGTGGGACGCTGGACGCATCGACCTGAATTCTATACCGCGGCTTATTGCAACTTCACCCTCGCAGCGATCGCTACATTGCCTGCCATCCTCACTGGCTTGCTGGCCTGGCAGTGGCAACTGGAAGGCCAGCACTTAAAGGGAATTCTCCTCTACCATCTGCTGGCCGCGACAGCTTCCACACTCCTCATCGTTGTCGTCTGGCTATTTCACTATCGTCTGCGGAGAAAAAGTGAAGTCACATTGCCCGCGTGGTTAATTGCACTCGAACTCGCTGGCGTCACACTAATCACCATCACCGGCCACCTCGGCGGCTTCCTGAGCGGCGTCAACACTGTGCCCTGAGGTACTCGCTTCCCACTATCTGTCATCCCGAACTCGCGCTTTCTGCGTCTGTTTTTGGGCGGGTGCCGCCTTTTTGGTTATTTCTTCTGTGGCAAAGACGCAAGAGTGTCTGTGTTCTTGTCTTTCTTTATGTGCTGCTTGTCTCGCCCTGCGGAATCGGTTCTTGGATTCAAAAGTTCTACTGCGGCCGCGCGATATAAACATCAAACGCCTGCAACGCCGGGCGTACCCGTCGAATTATCTCGCTCGCCCACAACTTCTCGCTCAACACCGTCACCCACCCGTCATCGGGCTCGCAAATCGCGCAAAACGAATAACGCGTATACGCCCCCTGATATGCATCCAACCCACGGTGCGAAAGCTCTTCCTCAAGAGCCACATCCGGTTCCCGCGCCGCATCGCCAGCCCGCATCCCAAATGTCTCCGCCGCAAACCGCTCGAGCAACCCCCACAAAGCTTTCGCTGATGGTTGCGGCACCACGAGGCACCGGCTGGCATGTTCGTGAAACACTATTTCTTTGGTCTTGCAAAACTCACGCACGCGCTCCAAATGGCTGAAAAAATCCAGCGCCCAGAAATCCTCGCCAGCCAGTGCGGGGATCGCAGCCGCCCAGATCTCCGCGGCCTTCTCCCCGCGCAGCGGTTCGCGGCTCTCCGTTTCGATCAGCTCCAGACCAGCCGCTTTCGTCTCGCTGCCCAGGTCCATCGCCTGTACATCCAGCGAGTACGGTGGCAACTCCGGCACTCTTTGTTCCGGCGTCGCGCTCACTCTTCTGCCTCAATCTCCCCAAACTTCGCCCGGAAATCCGGTGTGGCCTTGCGAACGTCCAGCCAATCGAAAAAGGCGTCCGGATTCTCCAGCCAGATCCGGAACCACTCTCCGATTTCTTTTTTCTCGTCGCGCTTGCGGGGCTCTACCTTGCGATTTAACGAAATCATCTCCGCCCGGCGTTTCCCCAGCCGTGCAATCTCCAGGACCCGTTCCACTGCCGCTCTTTCCTCATGCGCCTGAAATCTCCGCAGCAATTCGTCCAGTCGCGTCAAGCTCACCTCGGCATCCTGCAGGGTCTTGAAGTGCAAAATATCTTCGAACTCCTCCTCGAATCGATCCTCCGCCTCTTCCCGCTCCGTGATCTGCACCTTCCAGCCCGCGCCTTTCAATACGTCGGCAATGTATTCGTTGCCCGTCTTGCCGGCTTCGCCGTGTTCCGCAATCAAACGCCGCCGCAACTGATCAATCTCCGCGGACGTCCAGTTTTGCAGCCCCAATTCCCGCGCGGTTTCCACGATTAGCACCTTCTTTGTCTTCGGTTCGTCGGTCACAGTCTGCCCTTATGCGCTGAACTGCCCGCAGGTAGTCGATTCGCCTCTTCCACCGAAAGCTCCTCGCCCTGGCCGTTGAGAAGCCGGTGATACCTCGCCACATTCTTGTTGTGCTCCGCCAGCGTCGCTGCAAAAAAATGTCCACCGCGGGTATTCGCCACGAAATAAAGATAATCCGTCTCCGCTGGTTGAAATGCCGCGCGCAGCGATGCCTCTCCCGGGTTCCCGATAGGTCCAGGAGGCAAGCCGGCATGCAAATACGTGTTGTAAGGCGAATCGAAACGCAAATCCTTCAACGATAAACTTCCGTGATACTTCCCGATCTCTTCCAGCGCGTAAATCACGGTGGGGTCGCATTGCAGCAGCATTCCTTTGTTCATCCGGTTCGTGAACGCGCCTGCAACCAGTGGCCTCTCATCGCGCTTGGGTGTCTCGCGTTCTACCAGTGACGCCAACGTCACCTTTCGTAGTAGAGTGTCATTTGGTTTGCTCGAATCCGCGATGAGCGCAACCGGCGAAATCTGCTCAACGGCCTCTCGGAATTTGCGCGTCATCATCTCCGTCAATTCCGTCGGGCTCGCGTGCCGGGGCAGGTTGTACGTTGCCGGAAACAAGAATCCCTCCAGCGTCTTCGCTCCCGGCGCAATATCTTGAATCAATGCCGGATCCTTCGCCGCCTTCAGGAATTCTTCCGCGTCCATGTACTTCGCCGTCTGCAAATCATGCGCGATCTCAAAAATCGTTTCGGCTTCCTTCACCGTGAACGGCTGCTGGTACACATCTCCATTCGCCAGCTTTTCGAATACCTCTTTCCCGCTAAGAGAGTGGTCAAAAAAGTATTCGCCCGCCTGCAACGGCCGTTTCGGACGCCGCCTCGCATAAATCTCGAACGCCAAAGCGCTCCGCACAAGCCCGTTCTTCTGCAAAAGATGCCCCACTCCCCGCGTCGACAACCCATGCGGAATTTCGACGAACACTCCGTCCGCCGGAATCGTTCCGTACGGCTTTTCCATGCAATACCACAAATATCCCCCAGCGACAGCAGCCGTCAGGATCACCAACAAAAATAAAATTGAGACAAATCTCACCTTATCCCTGCTCCTCCGCGCCACTTTCTCGCGAGAAATATTCCCTCAAGATCACCATCGCCGCAACGGCGTCCACGCTGTATTTCCCGTCCTCCGGGCGCGCCTGCTTTTTCCCGCCGCTGGACGTCTCGCGGTGCGTAATTCGCCGTCCCAGCTCTTCCTCCAGAATTCGCTCGGCCTCCCAGCTCGTCAGCCGTTCATCCACCATCTCCACCGGTAAGCCAAGTTGCTTCCTCAGCCGTCCCGCGAATGCGGTCGCCTCGCGCGCCATTTCTCCTTGCGATCCATCCAGTTTCAGCGGTAGTCCCACCACGATCTGCCTCACCCCAGCTTCCCGCGCCAGTTCGCGCAGCCGCCGCATATCCTCGTTGCGGTTGATTCGCTCCAGCGTGGTAAATGGCTCCGCGATCCGAGCCGCTGCGTCTGCAATCGCAATCCCAATCCGCGACCGCCCATAATCCAGCGCCAGTATCTTCGTCGCACCCCCGATTGACGCCCTCCCCGCTTTTTCCGATTTACTCAAAATGATTTTCACATCCTCAGTATATCTCTTTGTGGTTGCTGGTTTTTAGACCGGTCACTCTTGGGTTCTCGGTTGCACCATTATTAACATGCATCGCCCATATTCTTTAACCTTCTCTGCAAGTCCCTACGGCTGTCTTCCGCGCCTCCCGCTCATCCAATCATTCCAATAGCCCAAACTCTTCATCTGCTCCTCCAGCCCGGTCTGCTTCAGCAGCCTTTCCGTTTCCGCTCGATTCAGTCGCTTGCCAAGAGGTTCCACCCTGTCCGCGATGCCCCACGCCATTACCGCGGCCAGTACGGTGTTCAACTTCAATTCCCGGATATCCACCTTGTCGAACGTGTCCGACGCAGCATGGTAGTTATACAAATAATTGGCGATCTCCTGGTTGGCCACCAGAGTCGGCACTCCTTCCAACAGGAAATCCATGTGGTCGGTTCCGGTTAACGCGTCCGTGGTGTTGTGGTCCGCGCCCCATCCCGCAAACGGTTTCTGAATTTCCCGCACGCCGCCTTCGATGTCCGCTCTTCCGCCCAGCGAAAATCCGGTCACCCGCCCAATACCCGTGTCAAACACGACCACCCCGCGGTAGTTTTCCATCTCCGCGCGATGCGCCCGCACGTACCCGTATGATCCGATCATCCCTTGCTCTTCGCCGCCAAACAAAATGAAACGAATCGTCCGCCGCGGCAGCAATCCGCTCGCCTTGATCGCCCGCGCAGCTTCAATCACCAGCGCTGCATTGCAGCCATTGTCCAGTGCGCCGGTTCCCAGTTCCCACGAATCCAGATGCGCGGCCAGCACCACGATTTCGTCCGGTTTCTCGTAGCCGCGAATTTCCCCAATCACGTTTTCCTGATCCACCGGGCCGCTGATCTTATTGGGCAGCACCAGACGCGCGCGCATCTTTCCGGGATACGTATCCACCGCGCGTTGCAGCCGCAACGCATCTTCGCGCGCCAGCACTGCCTGAGGAATTTTCTCCGCCTTTCCGTCGCCGGTATTGGTATGCCGGTAGAGCAGCTTCCGTTCGCGCTCCCCGGTCCACAGGATTGCCGACGCGCCGGCCTGAATCGCCTTCTCAATGATGCTCGGTGGTCGAAGATATTCATTGAACAGGTCCGCCCACGTAGAGCCCAGGTCTGCGTTCACAACCAGAATCGCGCCCTTCACGGTTGCGCCGGCTTTGGCGAACTCTTGCTCCGTGCCGTAGCCAACGTTTACCAGCGACGCTTCGATACCGCCCTCCGGGGTTGCCGGAGACATCGCGCCAGAAACAAACGCCACCTGGAAAGTTTCCGGTCCGCTCAGTTCCAGCCGCGAAACGCCTTCACTCCAGGCCGCCGGTAGCACAAACTTTTCCGTGTGTACTTCTACGCCCGCCGCGCGAAATCCCGCGATCCCCCACTGCACAGCCTTCGCATATTCGGGTGAACCGCTCACCCTCCCGCCGACCTCGTCTGTGAGCCGCCGCAAATTCTCTCCCAGCGGCGATTCGCCCATCACCACCGGCGTAATCTTCGCTGCTGCCTGCGCGCACGAAGAAGGCTCCGTAGCCGAACAGGCTCCCGACCCCTGGATCGCTTGTGCGGGATGCCGAGGATCCGTTTTCACCTGCGGAATCTGTGCAGACCCGACGGACGCGCCGCCAAACACGCACAAGAAAAAGGGCCAAAGAAAACTACGGCAAGTTGCCATCTCAGCTCCCCAATGTGAAATTGCGGAATTCAGAATTAGGCGCGGGGATTATAGCCCAGCGCACCCCGAACCAATTGAAATTTACTGGCGGTGCGAACTGTTCTGCTTGCAAAAGATTCCAGCAGCGGCGCGATGTGCAGAACGCTGGCGGGCCATGCCGTTCTCTTCCGCACCCAACTCTCACTGCCCCTTCACGCCTCCAACAAACAATCCGCAACCTTGGCCACCTGCACCATCTCTTTCACATCATGCACACGCACAATGTGCGCCCCATTCAAAATGCTGGCAGTGACAGTAGTTGCCGTGCCCCAAATACGTTTCTCCGCAGGTGCCGGTTTTCCGTTTTCGTCAGCAAGCTTTGCCCCAAGAAATCCCTTCCGCGACGTCCCCACCAGCAGCGGGTAGCCAAGGTTCGCGAGCTCCGGCAACTTCGCAATCAGCTCGTAGTTCTGCGCATGACTCTTTCCAAATCCAATCCCCGGGTCCAGCACGATCTGCGATTTCGGCACGCCGGCTCGTCGCGCCTTTTCCACCGATTCGCGCAATCCTGCCTTCACATCCTTCACTGCGTCTTTCGCAAACGGCGGCTTCTGCATCGTCCGCGGCGTACCGCGCATATGCATCAACACCAACGGCACCTTTCGCCGTGCCGCAACCTCAGCAACTCGCGCATCGTTCTTCAACCCCGAAATATCGTTAATCCATTCCGCGCCCGCGCCCAGGGCCTTCTCCGCCACTTCGGATTTCTGCGTGTCCACAGAAATCGGAATTTTCAGCCGCTCACGCAACGCCTCCAGCACCGGAAGCAGTCTCCCCAGTTCCTCTTCCGCCGAAATCCCCTCGGACCCAGGACGTGTCGACTCCGCCCCAATATCCAGCAGGTCAGCTCCATCGCGCTCCATCTCCATCGCGCCCTTCACCGCATGCTCCACCGAAAAAAACTTCCCGCCATCCGAAAAGCTATCCGGCGTAACGTTCAAAACTCCCATCACCAGCGTCCGCTCTCCAAGCACCAGCGTGCGCGACTTCAACTTCAACCGGTAAGTTTTACGTCGAATCATGATCGATGGAAGTGTAACTCAGGGGAGGGAAGTAGCAGGTCATTGTAACCGGCCTTAGAAGGGAGGCCGAAACTTTAGTCCAAATCGAAATCCCGTATCGGCTTTCCTGCCGGCGCGTCTTTCGCTTTCTTCATCGCTTCTTCAAACTTCTTCGCCAGAATATCTTCCTTGTTGGTCTCCTGAAACCAGGAGTCCGCAAACTTGTCTTCGCGCTGCTTCTTCTGCTCTTCCAGAATGTTCGAAGCCTTTGTCAGATCCACATCCGGCCCTGGCTTCACCGGCGCCACATGGGACAATACCGCCCCGAATATCGGATCCACCACCAGCTTGGCCTGGCAGCACGGGCAAGTTACATTCAGATTTTCGCCGTCTTTTCTTCCCATGGCCGTTATTCTACGCCGCTCCCCAAAAAAGAGAAGGGGCGCAATGTTCCGCGCCCCTCCCTCGGTTGGAGTTCTTGTTTAGGCTTTCGCCGGCGAATCTCCACGCGTGAAGCCCGGCGCAGGCCGTAATTCCGGTCGAACCACCTTCGGATCGGCGCTCGGGGCAGCCTGTGGTGGCGGTGGAGGCGGCGTACGAGGCTTCTCCGGCAACGGTTTGTTTTCCATCAGAAGTTTCACTTCGTTCGCATCGATCACTTCGCGCTCCAGCAAAGCCTGCGCGATGCGATCCAGCGTCTCCCGATTGTTCAGCAGGATATTCCGCGCACTTTCGTACCCGGCGCTGACAATTCGCTTCACTTCGCGGTCGATCTGCAACGCCGTGTCTTCGCTGAAGTCCCGGTGCTGCGCGATCTCTCGCCCAAGGAAAATGGCTTCTTCCTTCTTGCCAAACGCCAGCGGGCCAAGATCGCTCATGCCCCACTCGCAGACCATGTTCCGGGCAATATCCGTCGCGCGCTCGATGTCATTGCCCGCGCCAGTTGTAATGTGTCCAAGGAAAATCTCTTCAGCCGTCCGTCCGCCCATCAACACGGCCAGCATGCCCTCGAGGTATTCCTTCGTATAGGTGTGCTTGTCCGCTTCCGGCAACTGCATCGTCAATCCCAGCGCCATTCCGCGCGGGATAATCGTCACCTTGTGTACCGGATCTGCCCCCGGCGTCAACGCCGCTACCATTGCGTGACCCGCTTCGTGATACGCCGTGTTCTTCTTTTCTTCGTCCGAAAGGATCAGGGACTTGCGCTCCACGCCCATCAACACTTTGTCCTTCGCCATTTCAAAGTCGCCCATCAACACGAACTTGCGATTTTGCCGCGCGGCCCACAATGCCGCTTCGTTCACCAAGTTGGCCAGGTCGGCGCCAGAAAATCCCGGTGTTCCGCGCGCGATGATGGACATATCCACATCATCGGACAACGGTACCTTGCGCGTGTGCACCCGCAAAATCTCTTCGCGGCCCTTCACGT
>Ga0209526_10001425_pt1 | contig 16006 bp, 9 predicted proteins | sample JacPinW_OM2H0_M1_FD_188566 | JGI IMG/M metagenome (GOLD analysis project Ga0209526, IMG submission 188566) | Forest soil microbial communities from Algoma, Ontario, Canada - Jack Pine, Ontario site 1_JW_OM2H0_M1 (SPAdes) (version 2) | ecosystem: Environmental > Terrestrial > Soil > Boreal... | reverse complement strand
GAGGATAATATTTAATTTTCTAGTTTCAAAAGAAGTGCGCCTTTAGTTAATTGTTTCTATTAAAAGATGAAATGAAAACAAGTGTTATGACGTAACACCTGCACCGTGTCCCCTTCCCTTCCCTTTGTGCGATTACTATCATTATAGTTGTTCCGTTAAGATAGACAACGACAATAGACGTGTTCGGCTTAACTTCCACCCTTCCTTTGGGTAGGAGAGGCAGCACGATTCTTAAATCGTGCTGCCCTAATAATATTTCCTATTTGTTTGACAAGTAAAAAACGTAGCCTTTATGAACCCCATCAGTAAAGAGTGGTGAATAAAAAGATCCAAACAACATCGACGAAATGTCAATATCAAGCAGCGGCTTCAAAACCGAAATGATGCTGACGAGTGAAATGGTAATGTAGCTGGCGTCAGAGGGCAACACTTAGAAAAACAGTTCCTACAATTACATGGAAGCCATGAAATCCGGTTGCCATATAGAAGACCGATCCATAGATTCCGTCGTTTATACTAAAAGGGGCTGAGTAATATTCAAAAGCCTGGCAAGCTGTAAAGATCAAGCCCAGCATGATCGTGATACCTAAAGCGATGATAGCTTGTTGTCGATTAGCTGCTAAAAAGGCTCGATGAGCTCAGGTGATACTTACCCCTGATGACAACAATATTAAGGTGTTTAAGAATGGTAGTTCAAATGGATTCAGTACTTCGATGCCTTTAGGAGGTCAAACACAGCCTATGGAGACGGCTGGTGAAAGGCTGGAATGAAAAAAAGCCCAAAAAAATCCGACGAAAAACATAATCTCGGATACAATAAACAGAATGACGCCGTATCTATGTCCTTGTTGAACTTTTAAAGTATGATGCCCTTCGAAGGTAGCTTCTGTTACTACGTCCGTAAACCAGCGGTACATTGCGTATAATAAGCTGGTAAGGCCAAACGATAGGAGTATTAGTCCTGTTGAGTTGCCTCAGCCGGCCCCCGGTTGGTGATTATCAATATGCAGTAAAAAAATCATTCCAATTGCTAAAGTGAAAACTGAGCAAGAGGTTACAAAAGGTCAGGGGGAGGGAGTTACTAAGTGAAATGGATGCTCTTGAGTATTATAGCGCTGGTTCATGGGAGTCATGGATGAAGCGGTATAAATTATTTGGGAAAAAAGTGAAAGAAAGATTTATTGGCTATTAGTGCTGCTGAACTCACCAATCTTACGATAGCCCCATTCGCAGCCTATTAACGGAGTCATCTGTTCCGGCCAACGTAAAAATTATTGAGGAAAGTTTCTCGCTTCATATGCTTTCAGCGATTATCTTATCGAAACATAGCTAACGAGCGGTGCCTCGAAGAGAGACAACTCGTAGACCATTGGTTTCTCTTACCCGGTCCTCTCGTACTAGGGATAGCTCCTCCTTATTTTTATAACTTGTGATAGATAGGAACCGAACTGTTTCACAACGTTCTAAACCCAGCTCAAGTACCGCTTTAATTGGCGAACAGCCAAACCCTTGGAATCTCCTTCAACTCCAGGATGCGATTAGCCGACATCGAGGTGCCCAACTCTCCCATCGATAGGAACTCTAAAGGAGAAGCAGCCTGTTATCCCCAACGTACCTTTTATTCGTTGTCGATGGCCCTTCCACACAGGACCACCGGGTCATTATAGCCGACTTTCGTCCCTGTTTGACCTGTCGGTCTTGCAGTTAGGCAAACTTATGCTATTACACTTCAACGGGAGACATTATTGTGTCCCTGAGTTTACCTTTGCGCACCCCCGTTACTCTTTAGGAGGCCACCGCCCCAGTCAAACTGCCCATTATACGTTGTCTCCTTTTAAGAAGGATCAGCCTCATCGAACCAACAGGGCGGTATTTCATTGGTACTTACGCTTCAGCCGGAACTGGAGCTTCTAAGTTTCCGCCTAGACTACGCAGTCAGGAGATTAAGGCAGTGTATAATTACAGTAAAGGTGTATGGGGTCTTTCCGTCTAGTCACAAGGAATCCCGCATCTTCACGGGAAATTCAAATTCACTGAGTCAATATTGGAGACAGCAAGGGAGTCGTTATGCCATTCATGCGGGACGGAACTTACCCGCCAAGGAATTTCGCTACCTTAGGACCGTCAGAGTTACAGCCGCCGTTTACCAGGGGTTAGATTCAGAGCTTTTGACTCGTCTTCTTGGCGTTCTGGCACCGGGCAGGCCTCGGACCCTATACTGCGTCTTTTAACTTTGCAGAGTCCTGTGTTTTTATTAAACAGTCGCTCCCCCCGATCGTATGCTACCCCTTCTCTTAGAGGGGCTCTCCTTATCCCGAAGTTACAGAGTCATTTTGCCGAGTTCCTTCAATATTGTTATCTCATACGCCTTAGTATTCTCTACTATTCCACCTGCTTCGGTTTTCGATACGGTTCTTTTTCTTCTCGCTTTTCTTGCTCTATCGGGCCACGTAACTGTTCGACTTTACGACCGGTTAAATCGCCTGATAGATGTCGGGACTAGAGAATACCCATCATGTTCCGTTTTCACAAGAGACACTTAGGGGCCGTCTTTCGCTGTCCCATCGAAAATATTCCGACTTTTGGACAGACCTAAACCTGGGATTTTCGGCGGCACTTTTTCAGTGCTTATCGCTACATATGCCAGCATTTGCAGTTCCGGCGTCAACTAGATTCTTGCAAATCTAGTCGTTGACCTACGGAACGTTCCACTACCATATTTATTCCAAATGAAATAATATTCATAGCTTCGGTGAGTATATGTGAGTCCCGGTACATTATCGACGCAAAGCAGCTCTATCAATGATTTGTAACTCTTTCTTCAAAGAATGGCTGCTTCCAAGCCCATCTCTTGATTGTCTACACTGCTTTACCTTCTTTCACACTTATATACTACTTTGAGACCTTAGCCAAGGATCTGGGCTGTTTCCCTCTTGACCCCGGACCTTAGCACCCGGGGTCTGTCTGCCTCTGATATCGATTAGAATGTAGTATTCGGAGTTTTTTGAATCTCCGCAGAGCGTTAGCCCCCTTCCAAACAAAAGTTCTCTACCCCTACGATCTATCAGGGACACTCTACTTACATAGATTTCGTGGAAAACCAGCTAAAACCAAGTTTGAAGGCATATCACTCCTAACCGCAACTCATCCAAGCATTTTGCAACATGCACTGGTTCGGTCCTCTGATCGCGAGATCGTCGACCTGGCCACGGTTAGATCACTTGGCTTCGGGTCTAAAACCTCCAACTCAGAGGGTTTTTATTTCATACTCCGCTTTCACTTTGTCTCCACCTATCGGCTTAAACTTTGCTGGAGATTTTAACTTGCTAGCCCCTTATACAAAAGGTACGTCGTTAGGTTTTCACCTGGATCGACTGATTGTTACATTCCCAAGTTTCATTCAACTGTCGTTCCATAAATCTGGTATTCTTTCATCTTTCCCTCTCGGTACTCGTCCACTATTGCTTATCTGACATATTTAGGCTTAGAGGGTGGTTCCCCTTTTTTCAGACGGCTCTTTACAGGTGCTGTCCTACTCAATCCTTTTAACAGCTCTTCCTCGGGGCTTTTACCCTCTTTGGCGGCCCTTTCCAGAGTCTTTTGGTCGCTAATTAATTGGATAGGCCTGACTCACTTTCGTTCACCACTACTTACGAGCACTCTATTGATTTTTTTCCTTTAGGTACTGAGATGTTTCACTTCCCTAAGTTTTATAAGGAGTTGAATTTCTTCAGGGAAACTTGAAGGTTGTCGGTTCTCCCTTTCTTTAATTTTCGCGTAATGCGTCCCTTTATCAGATAGCTAGATTTCCACCTGGGAAGTTGGATATCTTTCTTTTCTCATTTTTTCCATGCTCCGTACAGGAATCGAACCCGTGTTAATGCCGTGAAAAGGCACAGTCCTGACCACTAGACGAACAGAGCTTTAGATACGGGATAAATAAGGTTTTCCTTTTTAGGAGTTCTATTTTGTACGTGTGTATTTCTCATAATAGTTTTTGGAACGTTGGGTGTTGTAAAAATAATCTGTATTCGTTGTTGATTAAGTTTATTGAATGTTTGGTCGCACTAAAGTCGGGTTAACACGGAGGCAAAATTGGAGTCGTTACTCAGGGAGAGTGAGGAAAGCGGAGTGTAGAGTGTATATTGGTGAGAGTTGGATAGGATAGGCAGTCGAATTAGGTGTGTCGAACTCCGGAGGGTAATTAACCGGGGCAAGTTGTAGGTGTCCTCTGTAATTAACAAGTTAGGGGAAATAAATTTGGATATATATCTATAATACGTGGCTATGGAGAAGATTGGATTTAAACCAATGAGGAGGTGGTGCCCCGATAGATTTACAGTCTATTGCCTTCGATCACTCAGCCACTTCTCCTTTCGTAACCGGTGCCGTAAAGTAAGCCAGAGTCTTCCGCAAAAGGGTTTGCGAATATAAAAAGTTACACTTATTGAGTACGACAAAAAAATAGAGAATGCCGTGAGGATGCACGAATGAAGTGGAAAGAAGATTTCCCGAGTAAACAGTATCCCTTCTTTCCACTTCCGGTTTGGGATCGAGTTCGGAATGGGATCGGCAACCTTCCATATGCGAGTCTATTGAAAACAGTATTTATGTTTTTTAAAGATCCATTTTTTTAAATAATATTGTACGTGGTGGTGGAAAGTTGCCTTAATTCGGGAAAGTTTTTGAGTTACTTAATAAAAGGCAGGCAAAATAGAATAAAGTCTAGGCGCAGGTAATTAAGCGGAAAAAGCAGGATTCGAACCTACGGTTGGTTTGGTCCAACGTCCGTTTTCAAGACGGATGCCTTAAGCCACTCAGCCATTTTTCCGCTTAATTTCAGTGTATGTCAAAATTTATTTTGTGAACCCCTTTGCTTGACGAGTTTGAAGCTAATCAACGACAAGCTCGTCAAGCAAAGGGGGGCTCTTTTTTGTAGAGTTTAGAGTCCAGTGGCTGGTTCTCTGGACTGCTAAAATCCTCGGTAGAACTTTTACCTCTAGAAACACATCAAGTTTTAGTAATCTCGACATCATTGTTTTTGATATAGTGAGTTGCCTCTTGTAATAATGTCGGGTGACGCGGCATAGGGTCATATTGATGATTCAGATGGGGCGTACAAGATATGTGGTTACCCCCTGCTTGGAGGCATTTTTGATAATCCCCAACAGCTGCCTTATTACGGGCGTCCACTTCGTAATTGTGTTGCGCAGTTTGTGCATCTTAATACGTTTTCCAGCCCTGAAGCCCGGCTTCGAGTCCGGCGGCGGCTTTTTTATATACATCCGAAAAAGGATTTCCAACGATGGCATAAAGACCGTCCGTGGAAAGAAGCGTTTCTACTGCTGATAGAATTGCAGGTCGATAGCTAAGAATTATTAAAGCGACGAGATTGCCTATTCCTAAACCAACAACGGAATTTACTTAAAAAAATAAATCTGGGAATAGGCCTGTTTCTATTACGCTAAAGATGGCCATTAATCAACATGCAAGGCTCGTAAAAAAGATGACATCCGCAATTGGATGAGTGAAGAGCAGACCAAAAAGAAACATGGCAGGGATGATGGTTAATAGTTTAATTCGGTTAGCCTGAATTATTGGCTCCGAGTGGTGTCGTAATAATGGATCTCGTTTATAGCGTTTTCAAGCAAGGAGTCACGGCCGATGGATTCATAGACCGGTAAGTAAAGTAAGTATAATACCTAGGAAGTAAAGAAGGTAGAATAGAGCATGACTTTTAAACTTTATTAGGCTCATACCAATTAATAATTTTCCGGGGATTACGAGGTGAGCCGAAATAATGAAAACGGAAGCCAATGCGATTGCGTAAACAAGGAACAAAGTTCGTTCAAGGGTAATTAAATTATCAAGTGAAGGTAATGATGAGTTTTTAATCCATGTTACAACATACTGTACTGCATATATAATGCAAACCATATGGAATAGGTGGAGTCAATTTAGGACCAGTACCGCAGTTAATACTGTAAGGAGGTAAATTGAAATCAAGACGCTAAAAAGAATGTAAACTTGGTATCCCGGTAGTGGTAACGGGGCATCGCCATTACTGTAATGGTAGTAGCGTATGACCAGTCGATAAGGTAACGATGGAAGTTGGACTACGAAGTTTTTGAATCGACTTCGAAGCTGGTGTAGAAGGGGGTGACGTTCCGAGAGAAAAAATTAAAGCAAGCAGATTTGGTGGTACTTTTTATGAAAGTAAGAGTTTTCCGCATTAGGGGACATTAATGGAAACAATAGGGTCCATAAATTTTTTCGGGCAAATTACGACATTGGTTGTTGTCTCCGTAGTGAGTGGAGCATGTTATCATTGAATAGCTACTAATATCCTTATGGCTGAACCTTAAGGTACTTTTATCAGACGGTTCAGGGTTTGGCACCGGGAAAAACGGGACTTGAACCCGTAGCCTCCAGCTTGACAAGCTGTTACTCTAACCAATTGAGTTATTTCCCCAGCATCCGTAGTGGCTTTATTCTTTTTGTTGAACAACAAGTTTCAAGCTAGAAGCTACCCCATTTAATCACGATGCCCAGTCTGCTGTTTCTTCATGGTTCCAGTTTAGTCAGTATGTAGTTTGCTGGAAACCAGCTCATTGTTGTGGTAATTTAAGTAAATTTACTAAAGGAAGGAAGCCATAAAGATTAAAAAGGACGTAACCTAAAACAATAAATAAACCTGATCAAAGAATAATGGAAAAATAAGAAACTACATCTATTTGTGGCATCTGTTTGTGAATTGGAGGTAAAATTAAATGGGACAACAAACGTTTACATAGTCTTTTCTCCAACCGCACGTTCCCGTACGGTTACCTTGTTACGACTTCGTTCCAATTAGTGATTCTACAGACATAGAGCCATCCCCGGTCGTTCAAACGGCGGGCCGGAAGTGGGAATCTATTTTACGTGAACCTCCTTTCGGACCGTGACGGGCGGTTTGTACAGAACTTCAGTACGTATTCACCGCACCTCTGCTGATATGCGATTACTGGCAATTCCTCCTTTATACTTTCGAGTTGCAGAAAGTAATCTGAACTGAGAAAAGGTTTCGGGATTAGCTCCAGCTTAATCCGTGGCCCCCATTGTCCTTTCCCTTGTAGTACATGTGTAGCCCAACTTATACGGGTCATGATGACTTGACGTGTTCCCCTCCTGCATTTCCTAAGGCATAAATAATGAAGCCCCAGGATTAGTCGTTTTGTTATCCGGTAAGCCCAGAACAAAAAAGAAGGGTTGCGCCCGTGAAAAGAAGTTAAACCTACGTCTCACGACACGGGCTTACGACAGCCGTGCAACACCTGTGGTCAGCGTGAGGCGTCCACCGTCCGGACTAATACTACTCAGCCGAAACTGATGTGTTCCAGTTTGTGGACATTCCGCTGACCTGGAAGTTGGTAAGGTTTTACGTGGATCATCAAATTAAACCGCATACTCCACTGCTTGTAAAAGTTCCCGTCAATTCCTTTGAGTTTCAACCTTGCGATCGTACTCCCCAGGCGGCATATTTAACGCGTAAGCTGTCAAGACCCAGTTTCAGCCGGACCTTTAATATGCATCGTTGACTGCATGGACTACCAGGGTCTCAAATCCTGTTTGCTCCCCATGCCTTCGTACCTCAGCGTCAGAAAAAGATGGAAAGGTGCCTTCGCTAAATGGTAGTCCTTCCAGTATTTCAGCATTCAACTTCTACTCTGGACATTCTCCCAACCTCTCTTTTTCTCGAAGCAACGTGTTAGCCAACCGGTTGTCTCAGGTATCATCCCGAGCCTTTTTCAGTCGGACCTTGTTGCCGCCTACTTACCCTTTACGCCCAATAAACACGAATAACGCTCGCACCCTCTGTATTGCCGCGGCTGCTGGCACAGAGCTTGGTCGGTGCTTCTTGCCTCAGGTTCTGTCATGATCTCACCCTGCCGAAAGAGTTTTACAGTCTTAAGATTGACCTTCATTTTCTCCCTCACGAATCGTCGCTGGGTCAAGCTTTCGCTCATTGCCCAAGATTCCTCACTGCTGCCCCCCAGAGGAGCTTGGGCCTTGTCTCAGTCCCGATGTGGCTATTCGTTCTCCCAAACTAGCTAAGGATTATAGGCTTGGTCAGCCTTTACCCAACCAACTACCTAAACCTCCAGCAGCCCATCTCCAAGCGACTAATCTTTATCTTTCCGCAAGTTTTACGAAAGTTTATCCAGTATTTTATACCGGTCTTAGAGGTAGGTTCTACCGTATTACTCACCCGTTCGCCACTGCCGTAAGGCCGTTCGACTCGCATGTGTAAGGCACGATTCCAGCGTTCATTCGGGGCCAGGATCACACCCAAAAGATTTTCTGAACCAAATCTAAATTCGGTTTTCTATTTTATACTTATTCCCGCAGAATACGTTTGTTGTCCCTTAGAACGCTTTGAAGTTTACGCGCCCCGGGGCGCGTATTTTCTATCTCTTGTAAAAAACATATTCTTTATTACACAGGGTTTCACCATCTTTTCACCGAAAAGAAAATATACGGAGAGATAAAAAGGAAGTGAAAGGAATCGAACCTTCGACATTCTGATCCCAAATCAGATACGCTACCACTACGTCACACTTCCGTGAAAGGATTTGGTTAGACCAAGGGAAGTAGGAATCGAACCCACATCTTCGGTTTTGGAGACCAAAATTCTACCACTAAAATATTCCCTTTAGGGTAATTAAGTGGAATTGAACCACTGACCTTCCGTACCACAAACGGATACTCTACCGACTGAGTTATAATTACCAGCTTTGACAAGTTTTTCCATTTATGTGCGATATATTTTTCTTTAAAAGCATGGTTTTTATATTCTTTATTGTTGCTTTTGAGGCCAGATAGCAGGAGTTGGAATCGCACCAACATCTTAGGGTCATGAGCCCTATGGGTTACTGTTACCCTATCCTGCTTTTTCAAGCCTCAAAAGCTATTATTGGTCTTATGGATAATCGGATTACAAAAGACAAGGGAGGTAGGAATCGAACCCACGCAATTGATTTTGAAGACCAAAATTCTACCACTAAATTACTCCCCTGTAGATGATACCCATTAACGGACTTGAACCGTTAAATTCCAGTTTTTGAGACTAGTGTGTCTACCATTCCACCAAATGGGCATTGTATTAATTAACATTCATATGGATCTAACAAATCATGATAATCTTTGTCGTTACTATTGTACTTCCTAGCCTATTTAATTTGCAGGAGGTCTTCATAGGACAATTTGCCGCTATAAGGATAATTACTTTCCTCTTATAGTATCACGATAAGATATTTAGCAGTTGATAGTTTTTAATGTGGTTGACAGTAAACAAAAAACCAGGAAAGTTATTATACTAATACCGCGAGTAATTCAATTGAGAAGTCGGTCGCAAAGGGAAGGGATGAAGCGTCGGAATCGGGCCAAATAGGATACTGTTTGAGAAGAAGATAATTGGCTGCTGCAAGCCGTGCAATGTTTAAAGATAAGGAAACTGGATAAATCCAATTTTCCAAATCCAAGCTTTATCCAGTTTCCTTATCTTTTGTTTAAGTCTATGGTAGGGTGTGGTCATGATAAGGCTCCTCTTTGCCATTCGTAAACGAATCCTACAGTTAGGATGATGAGGAAGACCACGGTACTTCAGAAACCGGTACTTGTGATGATACTTAAATTTGCCGCTCAAGGGAATAATAAAGCAATTTCAACGTCAAACACTAGGAATAGGATTCCGACCATGTAAAAATGGACATCATAAGGTTGGCGGGTAGCGCTGTCAAATGGCTCAAAACCGCACTCATACTCGCTAGTTTTTTCATACTCTTTCTGGTTAGTCAAGGAGAAGAAATATGATAATATAAATAGGAGAAAACATATCAAGGCCGCAATTAAAAAAGTTATGACAATCTTTCCGTATTCATTGTAATAGGTATCGAAATATAAGCTGGCAAGTAAAGGTTGTTTTGGATTTAGAAGTAGAGACATGTTCAAGGTAGTTTCTGACAAGGTTTCCAGGGATTTAATAGACATGAGGGTTCCGATGATGCCGACAAATGTTCCAAAGATAAGGTACAAGGTTCCAATATCCTTATGGTTAGTAGAATATATTCAACGGGTGAAAAACTGAGAGATGGAATTTGAAGAGGTGAGAGGTAGTTTGATTAACTTGTTTATCACTTTTTTTAGAGAGAGAAGGAAGCGGTATGCTTTATTATTGGTGATTCATTTATTAAAGGTCGATTTAAAGTCAAAAATACAAGTGTTGGCTAGATTCAGAAATACGTAGTATTTCAGTAGCAGTGATTATATCTGCCTCATGAGGTTTCATAATCTGTCCAAAGAGTCTAAAAATGTGTTTGTCATCATGAACGTAGAGGGGATCGAACCCTCGACCCCTGGATTAAAAGTCCATCGCTCTGCCACTGAGCTATACATTCGATACCCATTTCCCGACTATTCCTAAATTTATCCGTTCCTTTAAGAAAACAGTACCTGCCCGGTGATCTTTTTTAAATACATTATGAAGTCGGCGGTGGCCTAAATAAAGATTCTTATAGACGTAAGGGTTTTTCAGGTTTACTTCCCGTTATTTGGGAGAGTAATAAAGTCGTTATTTTGTGTTATATAACATAGAACTTGGAAATAACCGGAATCGAACCGATGTCTCATGCTTGCAGGGCACATATTCTACCACTAAACTATATTCCCATTTTTAAAAGAATATATATGTTTTTAGCGATAGTTTTTATACCCCTAATTAATGCTATTATAGCCGGTTTGGCGGGCCGCTGAATCGGTCGTATGGGAGCCCGATGATTAACCGTCATAGGAATGGGAGGCAACTTATTTTTAACTTCCATCTTAATTTATCAGAATTTAACTGATCCCGTTGTATACCATCTCAAGCTGGGGACTTGGATAAGTTCAGAGCTTTTACATATTACTTGAGGTTTTAATTTTGATAATTTGGTATTAACAATGTTTTTCGTAGTTAACTTGGTTTCCTCGTTGGTTCACGTTTACTCCTGTTCTTACATGGCTGAAGATCCGCATCTTCCTAGGTTTATGTCCTATCTTTCACTCTTCACATTTTTTATGCTCTTATTAGTAACTGCCGATAATTTACTCCAATTATTTTTGGGGTGGGAAGGTGTCGGAATCTGTTCATATCTTCTCATTAATTTCTGATTTACCCGAATTCAGGCTAATAAATCTGCAATTAAAGCCTTGATTGTAAATCGGATTAGTGACGTAGCTTTGACCTTAGGCATTATTACCATCTTCTGTGCATTCCGTTCTATTGAATTTGGTGTAATTTTCTCCCTCGCCCCGTTCTTCATAGAACAACAGGTTAACATCCTTAGCTTTAATGTCAATCTTTTGAACTTAGTCAGCATTCTCCTGCTTCTCGGGGCGATGGGAAAATCAGCTCAAATCTTTCTTCATACGTGGCTACCTGATGCTATGGAGGGGCCAACTCCGGTTTCCGCCCTGATACACGCTGCCACGATGGTAACAGCCGGGGTCTTTTTGATAATTAAATGCTCTCCTATTTTTGAATATGCAGACACCACATTAATGCTAGTCGCTTTAATAGGTGGATTGACCGCTTTCTTCAGCTCTACCGTCGGTTTGGTTCAATATGATATGAAAAAAGTTATCGCTTATTCAACCTGTAGCCAGTTAGGATACATGGTATTCGCTTGTGGTTTATCGGCTTATAATATTAGTTTATTTCATTTAATGAATCATGCAGTCTTTAAAGCCCTACTTTTCTTAAGCGCAGGATCAGTTATTCACAGTCTTTCGAATGAACAAGATATGCGGAAAATGGGAGGATTAAGCAAACTTCTACCTTTTGCTTATGCTTCCATCGGTATAGGGTCCTTAGCGTTGATCGGTTTTCCATTCCTTACGGGATACTACTCCAAGGATATTATCTTGGAGCTCGCCTATAGCCAATATAATTTGCATGGTTCTTTTGTCCACTGGCTGGGTACCATAACTGCTTTCTTTACCACATTTTACTCTTTCCGCCTAATCTATTTGAGTTTTATTAAAGAGACGCAAGTACAAAAACCGGTGGCTAATAATATACATGAATCCCCCGCATTTATTACTGTCCCTTTATCGATTCTCGCATTAGGTAGTATCATTCTAGGTTATTTAACGAAAGATCTTTTTTCGGGAATTGGAACCCCTTTCTTGGATCATGTACTTTTAACTTTACCGGGGCATAATTCCTTTTTCGTGGCTGAATTCCTTCCTTTTTACATTAAAAATTTGCCCTTCTTTCTGAGTCTTTTAAGCGTAGCTTTAGTAGCATTTCTTTACAAAGTATTGTCACATTATTCAATCATGTACCATCTACTCCTGAAAGAAGGCCATCGTTTCCTAAGCTATAAATGATACTTTGACCTTCTATACAATCGTTACATAAACTTACCCTTGTTACGATTTGCCTTTCGAGTTCCTTTTGAGCTAATTGATAAAGGAGTAATAGAGCTTATGGGACCGCGAGGACTATATTCATCTTTCTTCAAGCTAAGCTTAAAAAATAAGGAATATCAAACGGGAATTGTTTATCAATACGCGTTTTTTATCTTGGCAGTTCTTCTCTTAGTGCTAATTACCATAACTTTCTTGGTTACCTAAAGGAGTTCGTATTTTGATTTCCCTTTCTTATGCCTTTCTCAACCCCATGAAAGTGAATAGCCTTGCGACTTCATCAACATTTCTTAAGCGCTATCCCCGCAGCTATGAAAGAGATCTTCGTCCGGGGGTATGATAGTTCACTGACCTTAAGCCGGCGAAATTTTATAACAGTTCTGCTTTTTTTAAAAAATCACTCCCTTTCCCAATTTAAACAATTAGTCGATATAACTGTTTATGACCGGCCCGGAAAACGTTATCGGTTTACCGTGATATATCACCTTCTTAGTATATATTATGGAAACCGTATAATTTGTCTGGTCCAAACGGATGAGCTAGCAGATCTCCCATCGACTACTTTTCTATATCCGGGAGCCGGATGATTAGAACGGGAAGTCTGAGATCTTTTTGGAATCTTTTTCACCAATCATTTAGATCTTCGCCGAATTTTAACTGATTATGGATTTTCTGGTTTTCCATTACGCAAGGACTTTCCTTTGACCGGTTTTTTGGAAGTCTTTTACAGTGACGAACAAAAGCGAGTAATTTATCAACCCGTAGAGTTAAGTCAAGAGTTTCGGAATTTTAACTATTCCTCGCCATGAGAAACTTAAGCTTTATACAAAAAACTACCTGGACAAAAAGGAACCCCTTGTCCCAATCTCATATTTTACCAAGTCGGAATCTCAAGTCGGCCCTCGCCATTTACGCTGCAAATAAAGTCAATCGGAACTTAAGACCTTTTTTATTTGAGGAGCCAGGCCTTAAGTACGATTCGGACGGGCGGGATATCCACGTGCCGCAAATTTACAGAGTATTTATTCCTTCACCCGTTTTTTTTTCACAAACGGTAACGAAAGAAGGGCTACAACTTATCTTTACCAGTGAGCGAGGAGATATCAGTATTCTTATTCCCGTAAAATTTCAGCCCATTTTACGAAATAGAACTGTTAACCTAGGCCCAATCGATTTCCAATTTCACGCCGCGCTTAGAACTTTAATTGGAGCTCTTTACAAAGCTATGTTAGGTGTTACTAAAGGGTACCGAGAAAAATTAAAAACGGTAGGAGTTGGGTACAAAGGGCGGTTTGAAGAAAACCGGTTGTTAAAAATGGCACTCGGTTACAGCCACCCGGTCCACTATCTCATCCACCGTACCGTAGATGTAAAATTGAGTCGCAAAAATAATCGATTTAACCTTCAAGGTCCCAATCCACTAATTGTTAATCAAGCAGCTGCTGACCTCTACGCCTTCAAGAAACCAGATGTATATAACGGAAAAGGTCTTCGTTATCGGGGCTACAAACTAGTGAAGAAAGAAGGAAAGAAGAAAAAATAATAAAATGCCCACATTAATTCAATTGACCCGAAATAAACGAAAAAGGTGAAAACATAAGAATAAAAGGATTGCGTTGCAGAATTGTCCTCAAAAAAAAGGTATGTGCCTCCGGGTCTATGAGATGACTCCCAAAAAACCGAATTCTGCTCTTCGGAAAGTCGCGCGTGTGCTCTTGACGAATCGAAAACGAATTAACGCGTACTTACCAGGAATCGGACAGAATTCTTTACAAAAACATTCTAATGTATTAGTTCGGGGGGGGCGAATCAAAGACCTACCTGGAATAAAGTATACCATGGTTCGAGGAAAATTTGATCTCGTTCGATTACAAGGACGGGAAAATGCTCGTTCGAAATATGGCGGTAAATGCTATAAACGCGGCAAATACGAAGGGAAAAAATTTTAGGAATATGTTCCAGCAAATAATCTCATGAAGTATACTAGTAAAACGAAAATAAGCAATAAAAATATTAAGTCCAAAAAAAGTAGCTCTCATGCCCCGCACTCAAAATTTTTACTTCGGCAAGAAATAAGACCTCTTGCTCCTTACGTGCCTCGATTGATACCGACGTCAACCTTAGGGCACCGGAAGGTGCAAAACCTGAGAATTAATAAACGCGGGAGCCTTCTTTATAAAGCTTCCTTGCTAATTACCTTACAAAATAAATTGATGCATGATGGCCGGAAAGGGCCAGCCGAAAAGGTGTTCTTAGCAACACTAAAAGAACTAAATCGTTATAGTAAAGGAGGATCGGCCACAACTTTATTTTATACCGCACTCGATCGTCTTAAACCAGCCTTAATCACAGTAGTGCGTCGGGTAGGTCGAAATTATTATAATGTCCCTGTTCCTTTAGAAGGGCCCAAGCAGTATAAAATCGCTTTTCAATGATTACTTGAGGCCGGGCGGAAAAAGTCCCGGAGTTCTCTTCCACGTCGTATGGTCGGTGAGGTGATCGCAACTATTTCCTCATCTCATAGTGAGGCTTTTAAAAAAAAAGAGGCGATGTATCGCGCTGTTGTTACCAATCGGGCCTATTCACATTATCGCTGAATTTAAATACTCGCGTTTTCGTTAAAATACGTACTATACTTGACCATTCCGGCGGAATAGTTCAGTGGTAGAACGTTGGAATCATAATCCAGATGCGGGGGGTTCGATTCCCTCTTGCGCCACGGTTTCATCTTACATTCTATGACTTACAAATATAAAAATCTAATCTTACTAACTTTCCCTTTAATACTTCTATATGGTCTAAGTGCCACATTCGCGATGAGCGGAGGCGCTTTACGAGGCCTAGCTGCTTTCTTCTGTAGTTTATGGGACTTCACCCTTTATATTGGTGTTGCAACAGCCGCGTTAGGTTTAGCAACCGGGGTCATAATTGTTAAAAGTCCTATAAACGCCTTGTTCTGTTTAATAGGAGTTTTCATCAGTTCTATCCTACTCCTATTAAGTATCCGGGTGGAATTTCTTTCTATGATATTGCTTATTGTTTACATTGGTGCTATCGCTATCCTGTTTTTATTTGTCATCATGCTTCTGAATTTAAAAGACCCTCAAAAAGCAAACTTTTCTTGAAATCTAAGAACAGCTCTTTTAACTATATTTTTTGCCGGCCTTTCACTTAAAGGATACAACGTTCTCATCACTGGAATTTACGTTAATGCCTATTATAATAATGCCGCTTTCGTAGATCTGATTGGGACAGGCCAACAAGCATTGGATCAAGCTGACTACTACCTGCGTTATGGTTTAAATGATATAGCTTTGTTCAGTGACCTTCTCTATACCTCCCATGCTCCTCTTTTTTTATTAAGCTCACTCGTTCTGCTGACTGCCATGATAGGAGCCATTGTGTTGGCTATGAGTACTATCGAAGCAAAGTTAATAGAAAAAGTGGCTTTCCAAGAGCTAAATACCTTGAAAAACTACTCGTTCTTTTTTGCCCCTGTTCTTCTATTAGCGGCAATGTGCATTAAATCTGATCTTCCTTTCGATATTCCTGCCTTCGA